>OHXC01000317.1_pt1 | contig 25255 bp, 16 predicted proteins | sample 1579891 | NCBI WGS metagenome assembly OHXC01 (sample SAMEA3882531, study PRJEB24775) | human gut metagenome | biome: human-associated habitat; feature: intestine environment; material: feces | place: Netherlands | collected 2009/2010
GACAGAGTAAGGACGAGAGACAGTGCAGGGGTGCGCCTCATAGAGAAAACCTCCTTTTCAACGGTGGGGGAGCCTTGAATCTCCCGCTCTGCTAGTTAAGACGAAACGATGCCGGCCCGGTTGCGTCTTTTTCGGAGAAAAAGACAAAAAATTCCCAAAACTTCGTCTTGACTCCCTCTGGGAAACATGCTACAATACCAAATTGCGGTGGTAAGGGCAAGTGCGCCCTTTTACCCGATGAAACACCCCCAGAAAACGGGGGAGAGGAGGGCACCGAAATGCTGGAAGAACTCAAGCAGGGCAGCAAGCTGGTGGGAGCCAAACAGACCCGCCGGGCCCTGAAGGACGGCCGGGCCAAGAAGCTCTATATGGCCAAGGATGCCGACCCCCGTCTGCTCCAGCCTCTGGTTCAGGAGGCGGTCCGCACCGGCGTGCGGGTGGAGCAGGTGGACACCATGCGGGAGCTGGGCGAGGCCTGCGGCATTGCCGTGGGAGCCGCCGTGGCCGTTTTGGTGTAAGTTTTCTGTTTTCTTTTGGTTTTAACAGAATAAGGTCCCCTTATTTTGTTAAAATAAATACCATGCCCCACAGGGGCAGAACTTTCAGAAAGGAGGAAAAACATGCCTACTTTTAATCAGCTGGTCCGCAAGGGTCGTCAGCAGGTGACTGCCAAGTCCACCTCTCCCGCCCTGCAGCATGGCCTGAACACCCTGAAGAACCGTCAGACCGATCTGCCTTCTCCTCAGAAGAGAGGTGTGTGCACTGCCGTTCGTACTTCCACTCCTAAGAAGCCGAACTCCGCTCTGCGTAAGATTGCCCGTGTGCGTCTGACCAACGGGATGGAGGTCACCGCCTATATCCCCGGCGTGGGCCACAACCTGCAGGAGCACTCCGTGGTGATGATCCGCGGCGGCCGTGTCAAGGACCTGCCCGGTGTGCGTTACCACATCATCCGCGGCACTCTGGATACCCAGGGCGTCAACGGCCGTATGCAGGCCCGTTCCAAGTACGGCGCCAAGCGTCCCAAGGCCGGCAAGAAGTAATTTTTGCTCCGCAAAAATTGCGTAACACGCAGGCGCTGAAAACCTGCACCCTGAATTGCATTGTGCGTTTCGCGCAAGGCAGCTCCGCCTTGCCGAGCGTTTCCTATATATCTGATATATGGGCAGACCTCGGACAGGCATTACACGGAGCACACTCGTGTTTCGAGTACCTATGATTTCTAATTTTATAAGAAGGAGGGAAGCAACGTGCCCAGAAGAGGAAATGTACCCAAGCGGGAGGTTCTGCCCGATCCGCTGTATAACTCTGTTTTGGTGACTAAGCTGACCAACAGCATTATGCTGGACGGTAAGAAGGGCGTGGCCCAGAAGGTGGTCTATGGCGCCTTCGATATCATCAAGGACAAGACCGGTAAGGAGCCCATGGAGGTTTACACCCAGGCTCTGGAGAACATCATGCCCTCCCTGGAGGTCAAGGCCCGCCGTGTGGGCGGCGCCACCTACCAGGTGCCCATCGAGGTCCGGCCCGAGCGCCGTCAGACCCTGGGTCTGCGCTGGCTGACCAACTACTCCCGCGCCCGCAGTGAGCGCACCATGGCCGAGCGCCTGGCAGGCGAGATCATGGACGCCGCCAACAACACCGGCAGCGCCGTGAAGAAGCGCGAGGATACCCACAAGATGGCCGAATCCAACAAGGCATTCGCCCACTTCCGCTGGTAAGCCCCGCAAACTGATTAGAAGGAGAACGTTATGCCGAGAAAGGTTACACTGGAAAATACGAGAAATATCGGCATCATGGCCCACATTGATGCCGGCAAGACCACCACGACCGAGCGTATTCTGTACTACACGGGCGTCAACTACAAGATCGGCGAGACGCACGAGGGAACCGCTACCATGGACTGGATGGAACAGGAGCAGGAGCGTGGTATCACCATCACCTCCGCCGCTACCACCTGTTACTGGAAGGGCTCCAAGGACCAGTTCCCCCAGACGCGTATCAACATCATCGACACCCCGGGTCACGTGGACTTCACTGTGGAGGTGGAGCGTTCTCTGCGTGTGTTGGACGGCTCTGTCACCGTGATGTGCGCCAAGGGCGGCGTGGAGCCTCAGTCCGAGACCGTGTGGCGTCAGGCCGATCACTATCATGTGCCCCGGATGGTGTACGTGAACAAGATGGACATGCTGGGCGCGGATTTCTATCACGTGCTGGACATGATCCACGACCGGCTCAAGTGCAACGCCGTGCCCATCCAGCTGCCCATCGGGAAAGAGGAGTCCTTCAAGGGCATCATCGACCTGGTGGAGATGGACGCTGATATCTATTACGATCAGCTGGGCAAGGACATGCGCGTGGAGCCCATCCCCGCCGATATGGTGGACCTGGCCAATGAGTATCGCGAGAAGCTGCTGGACGCCGTTTCCATGTTCGACGACGAGATCATGGAAATGTATCTGGAAGGCAAGGACATTCCCACGGATAAGATCCGCGCCGCCATCCGCAAGGCCACCGTGGCCGTGGAGATGGTGCCCGTGACCTGTGGCTCCTCCTACCGGAACAAGGGCGTGCAGAAGCTGCTGGACGCCATTGTGGACTATATGCCCGCCCCCACCGATATTCCCGCCATCGTTGGCACCAACCCCAAGACCGATGAGGAGGAGGACCGTCACGCTTCCGATGACGAGCCGTTCTCCGCTCTGGCCTTCAAGATCATGACCGACCCCTATGTGGGCCGTCTGAGCTTCTTCCGCGTGTATTCCGGAACGCTGAACACCGGCTCCTCCGTGCTCAATGCCACCAAGGGCAAGCGCGAGCGCGTGGGCCGTCTGCTGCAGATGCACGCCAACCACCGGGAGGACCTGGAAACGGTCTATTCCGGCGATATCGCTGCCGTGGTGGGCCTGAAGAACACCACCACCGGCGACACCCTCTGTGATGAGAAGCACCCCATCGTGCTGGAGTCCATGGAGTTCCCCGAGCCCGTGATCCGCGTGGCCATCGAGCCCAAGACCAAGGCCGGCCAGGAGAAGATGGCCATCGCCCTGGCCAAGCTGGCCGAGGAGGACCCCACCTTCAAGACCTACACCGACGAGGAGACCGGCCAGACCATCATCGCCGGCATGGGCGAGCTGCACCTGGAGATCATCGTGGACCGTCTGCTGCGCGAGTTCAAGGTGGAGGCCAACGTGGGCGCACCCCAGGTGGCCTACAAGGAGACCATCCGCAAGGCAGTGGATCAGGATACCAAGTATGCCCGCCAGTCCGGCGGTAAGGGCCAGTATGGTCACGTGAAGATCCATGTGGAGCCCAACGAGTCCGGCAAGGGCTACGAGTTCATCAACAAGGTAGTGGGCGGCGCTATCCCCAAGGAGTATATCCCTGCCATCGACGCCGGTATCCAGGGCGCTATGCTCTCCGGCACCGTGGCCGGCTACCCCGTGGTGGACGTAAAGGTCACCCTGTACGACGGCTCCTATCACGAGGTGGACTCCTCCGAGATGGCGTTCAAGATCGCCGGCTCCATGGCCTTCAAGGAGGCCATGCGCAAGGCGGATCCCACGCTGCTGGAGCCCATTATGAAGGTTTCCGTCATCGTCCCCGAGGAATATATGGGCGACGTCATCGGCGACATCAGCGCCCGCCGCGGCCAGATCCAGGGCTACGAAATGCGTGCCGGTGCCCAGCAGATCGACGCCTTTGTTCCCCTGGCGGAAATGTTCGGCTACGCCACCGATCTGCGCTCCCGCACCCAGGGCCGTGGTCAGTACACCATGGAGCCCAGCCACTATATCGAGCTGCCCAAGGGCCTGCAGGAGAAGCTCATCAACAAGCGCACCGGACGGGAAAATTTCTAAATCGTTAAAAAACGATTGCTTTTCCCCAGCGAATACTGTAGAATAGCAATGTTAGAACAAGACATTGCGTTGAAAACCATGATGCAAATTTGTTAAGGAGGATTTTTTCAAATGGCTAAGCAGAAATTTGAGAGAAACAAGCCCCATGTTAACATCGGCACCATCGGTCATATCGACCATGGTAAGACCACTCTGACCGCTGCCATCACCAAGTACCTGGCGATGAAGGGCGGCGCTGAGTACACCGACTATTCTTCCATCGATAAGGCTCCCGAAGAGCGCGAGCGTGGTATCACCATCAACACCGCTCACGTGGAGTATGAGACCGAGAATCGTACCGGCCACAACTTCAAGACCGGCGAGGACGGCGAGATCCAGGGCCGCCACTATGCCCACGTCGACTGCCCGGGCCACGCCGACTATATCAAGAACATGATCACCGGTGCTGCCCAGATGGACGGCGCTATCCTGGTCATCGCTGCCTCCGACGGCCCCATGGCTCAGACTCGTGAGCACCTGCTGCTGGCCCGTCAGGTGAACGTGCCCTCCGTGCTGGTGTTCCTGAACAAGTGCGACCAGGTGGACGACGAGGAGCTGCTGGAGCTGGTGGAGATGGAAGTTCGCGAGCTGCTGGACTTCTATGGCTTCCCTGGCGACGACACCCCCATCATCCGCGGTTCCGCTCTGAACGCTCTGGTTTCCGAGTCCACCGATCCCAACGCTCCCGAGTATGCCTGCATCAAGGAGCTGATGGAAGCCGTTGATACCTGGATCCCCACCCCCGACCGCAAGGAGGATATGCCCTTCCTGATGCCCGTCGAGGACGTGTTCACCATCTCCGGCCGTGGTACCGTTGCTACCGGCCGTGTGGAGCGTGGTCAGCTGAAGCTCAACGAGAAGGTTGAGATCGTTGGTCTGTCCGACGAGAAGCGCGAGACCGTCGTCACCGGTATCGAGATGTTCCACAAGCTGCTGGACTACGCTGAGGCCGGTGATAACATCGGCGCCCTGCTGCGCGGTGTTGCCAAGACCGAGATCGAGCGCGGCCAGGTTCTGTCCAAGCCCGGTTCCATTCACCCCCACACCAAGTTCGTTGGCCAGGTGTACGTTCTGACCAAGGACGAGGGCGGCCGTCACACCCCCTTCTTCAACAACTATCGTCCCCAGTTCTACTTCCGTACCACCGACGTTACCGGCATCATCACCCTGCCCGAGGGCACCGAGATGTGCATGCCCGGCGATAACGTCGACATGAACGTGGAGCTGATCACCCCCATCGCTATCGAGAACGGTCTGCGTTTCGCTATCCGTGAGGGTGGCCGTACCGTGGGCTCCGGCGTCGTCATCGCCATCAACAACGACTGATCGACGTTCCCCCCACCGGCGTATAGCTGAATAAAAAGGCCCGGCAGAGTGTGCTCTGCCGGGCCTTTTTGAGACAAATGGCGGAAGATGTTTAATACTTTTTTAATATTTATACATGAACTTTTGTAACATCCCTTGGGTATTCTATACTTGCAAGAGACAAAAAACTTTTTTCATCAATCTTCCTGCCATTCAGGCGGAGAACCGGCTTTCGGTTCTCCGCCTTATGGTTTCTGCGCATAAAAACGGCCCCGCATTGCCTGCGGGGCCGTCTGACGACCTTCTCGTCAGAATAACGGCCATTTGGGCCAGGTTTTCCGGATGTACGCCGGGACATCCTCCCGGGGCAGGCCCAGCACCGCGCCCAGCTCCCCGTACAGGGCGTCCTCCGCCCGCTTCAGATAACGCTCGTCCATCTGGCTTATCTTCCGCCCGTGATGAACGGCCCAGCTGCGCCGCCGGCACACGCCCTTGATGAGGCCCGCCAGCCGCCCGCAGTCGTAGGAGGTCAGCACCTGGTGATACAGGTCCTTGATGGCCCGCATGCTGTGGCTCTCGGCCTGCTCCTCCGGCAGCTGGTCCAGCTCCGCAATGAGCTGCGTCGTCTCCTCCGCCGTCAGCAGCGGCCGCATGAGCACCTGAGTGTCCACCGGGGTCATCACCTGGCCGGACCGGTACAGGGGCGACAGCGTGTAGTACAGTCGGGTCTTGTCCATACCCGGCAGGGACGGCGCGCCCACGCCCTCCACCCGGCAGACGCCCTCGCCGCCATATACCACCAATTCGCCCGCTGCATACATGACCCTCATCCTCTCTTTTCTTCTTTACCATATTATACCACTTTTCCCCAAAAAGGGTAAGTCTTTTTTTGCCGGTTTGACAAATTCCGCCGCCCTGGGGTATAATGGGGGGCACGAAACGCGCAAGGAGGTGCGGACTGTGGAAAGCGCACTGGATCAAAAGCTGGACCTGTCGGCCCTGCATCTGGGGACCATCTCCCTGGGGAAGCTGCTGGGAGCGCTGCTGACGCTGGTGATCTGTCTGATCGCCGTGCGCCTGGTGACGGCGCTGCTGCGCCGGGTCCTGGATAAAACCCATATCGACGCCCGGGTGCGGAAATACCTGGTGCAGTCCGTGCGCCTGGTGCTGTGGGTGGTGACGGTGCTCATCACCGCCGATCAGCTGGGCATTCCCGTCACGTCCCTGGTGGCGCTTTTGTCGGTGCTGTCCCTGGCCGTATCCCTGGCGGTGCAGAATGTCCTGGCCAATGTGGCCGGGGGATTGGTGCTGCTGGTGACCAAGCCCTTCGCCGTGGGCGACTATGTGGATACCCCCTGCGGCGCGGGCACGGTAAAGGATCTGACCTTGACCTATACCTATCTGGATACGCCGGACGGCCTGCGCATTGCCGCCCCCAACAGCAGCATCTCCGCCGGGAAGATCACCAACTATACGGCTCTTGGCACCCGGCGCATTGAGCACGCCGTCAGCGCGTCCTATGACGCGCCGGTGCAGACGGTGCGCCAGGCGCTGCTGGATGCCGTGGCCCGGACTCCGGGCCTGCTGGACAAGCCGGCACCGGAGGTGTATGTCAATGCCTACGGCGAAAGCGGCATCGAATATATTGTCCGGGCCTGGGCCAGAACCGACGACTATTGGCCGGCGTATTACGCCCTGCTGGAGGGGATCAAGACGGCCTTTGACCAGCGGTCCGTGGAGATGCCGTATAACCACCTGAATGTTCATATTGTGGACCCCGTGCGGGTAGAAAGAGAGACAAAAGCATGATCTGTTCCCTGATTTTAGGCGCCCTCATCGGCTGGATCGCCGGCAAGCTCATGGGCAGCCGCGGCGGCCTGATCCGTAACCTGATCCTGGGCGTGGTGGGCTCCGCCGTGGGCAATTGGCTGGCGGGCACCGTCGGCATCGCCGCCACCGGCTCCGTGGGGGCCATTCTCATCGGCGTAGGCGGGGCCTGCGTGGTGATCCTCATCGCCCGCTGGCTGTTTCATTAAGGAGGAAATGTCATGAAGCCTGTGATCCACGAATCCGCCTTTGTGGCGGAAAATGCCACCGTCCGCGGCAGCGTCACCATCGGCCCGGAGGCCGGCATCTATTTCGGCGCAGTGCTCCGGGCGGAGACGGCCCCCATCACCGTGGGGGAGGGCGCTAATATCCAGGACAACTGCGTCGTCCATGCCGACCCCGGCTTCCCCGCCGTCATCGGCCGGGACTGCACCGTGGGCCACGCCGCCATTCTTCACGGCTGCACCATCGGCGACAACACGCTGGTGGGCATGGGAGCCATCGTTCTCAACGGAGCCGTGGTGGGCCGGGACTGCATCATTGCCGCCGGAGCCCTGGTGACCCAGGGGGCCGTGATTCCCGACGGATCCATGGTCATGGGTGCGCCCGCCAGGGTCCGCCGCCCCCTGACGCCGGAGGAGATCGCCCAGAACGCCGCCTCCGCCGCCGGATACCGCCGGGAGTCCCAGCTGTATAAGGCCGGGGAGCTGTAACGCACGCAATAGCTCATCATAAAAAGTGGGAGGGGCTCAGCCCCTCCCATTCAGCTTGTCAAAAAGGATTTTTGACAGGCTGCGCAAGGCCCCGGCTGCGATGCAGCCGGGGCCTTGCACTCAATCAATAAGAATTTCTCCCAGGTCACTTTCGGGAACGCCCAGGTCCAGCAGGGCCTGAGTCAGCTCCCGATAGGTGGACTTGGTGGCGCCGATGTAATACTGGACCTTTCCGTCCGAGAGGTAGATCTCAAAGCTCAGAAAGGCGTAATCCCCGTCCGCCGGAAGGGCGTTGCCCGCCCGGATATCCCGCCAGGCAGCGTCGTACAGGGCCTGGGCCTCCTCCGCAGTCAGCTCCCGCTCCTCCTGGCCTATAATGTACAGGGAGCCTGTCCGGGGCTTCCAATCCGTCGGGGGGGAGCTCCCGTTGAACATCACGCTGATCTGATATTCCTCCAGGCCTACCACCCGGGCCATGGCCGCCTGAGCCTCCGGGGTCGTATCCAGCCAGAAGCAGCGAGCCATGGCAGAGCCGTTTTTCAGGTTGTACTGTACCCGGAACATACGGCCGCCATTCCCACTGGCAACCTGGTGCTCCACCAGCGCGGGCTGTGCTTCCGCCACGGCCCGAATGGACGCCGGGTCCGTCAGCTTGACATCCACGTCCGAGCTGATTATCCGGACAGAGTACACCTTTTCTGCTTGGGGCACCCGGGTGCGGTAGCCGAACACGTCCGCCCGCAGCACCACGCACAGCAGCACCAGCACCAGGGCTGTCACCGCCGCGCCGGTGAGCCTCTTGGGCAGCACCCGCAGGGTCTTGCCCACCAGCATGGACGCCCCCAGATAGCACAGGGCTCCCATCAGGGCCATGCACACGCACAGCCGGGGCACGCTGAACGAAAGCCCGGCCAGCACCAGCCCATACAGCGCCATCCCCAGGGCCAGTCCGCCGACAAGGCCCACCCCCAGCCGGAACACCGGCCGCATCCAAGGAAAGGCCGCCGGGTCGCCGGACAGCTCGCTTTTCCGCCGGGCGTACAGCAGCCGGGACAGGGCCAGCAGCACCAGAGCCGCAGCGGCATATACCAGCACCGCCTGCCAGCCCTCCGGGGTCAGGCCGCTGGGATAGTCTATGTTGGCACTATAGGATGTGGTACAGCCCTTTTGCCGGATCTGGCCCAGCTCCTGGATCAGCCGGTATACCGGCGTCAGCCATACGGTCAGACGAGGCGTGGCATCCGGAGTGGCATAGCCAATCAGCAGCAGACTGGCCAGCTGCTGGCCCAGCCAGGTAACGATCAGAGCCAGGGCGTTGGCCACGCCGTACAGCACCGGCACCGCCAGGAGCCATCCGGTGATCATGGCGCAGAAGGTGCCCAGCGCCATAAAGAACAGGTCCAGCAGGGTGACCACGACCAGCCACGTCAAAAGCGCCGCCGTCAGCTTTATGCCGGTCAGCAGGGCCGCGCCGGCCGTCAGCAGGGCCACCAGCAGGTTTCCTGCCGTCAGCATGCCCCAGCCGGTGAGAAAGTGGGTCCAGAACAGGGTCCCCCGCCGCTGGGGCAGGGCGTGCATGGCCCCCACGGACCGGGGGTTCATCAGATAGGAAAACGAGGCCATGGCCATCATGCCGCCGAAGATCAGCGCCATGATAACGGCAGCTACGTACCGGTCGGAGCACACCTCGGCCAGGTCCGTGGCTAGGATATTGTCCCATCGTGCCTGAAGCCACAGCTGAAGCGGCAGGAAAATGATCCACAGCCCCACATACAGGAACAGAGCCGGCCAATACCGCCGCAGGTCGCTGCGGGCCAGGGCCGGGTTAAAGAACGATGTCGCGGACCGCATAGTCAGCACCTCCCAGCTCATAGATGAAAATCTCCTCCAGGGTCAGGGGAATGGCCTCCAGCAGCAGGGGAGACAGGGCCTGCATCCGGTGCAGGACCTCCTCCCGGCTGCCCCGGACAATGTAGGTGATGACCCGGCCCACGGCGGACCGGTGCAGCACCCGGATGCCCTCCGGCAGCGGCGGCTCCTCCGCTGCGGCATAGGCCACCTGGAGCTTCACCGTGTTGTCCTGCAGCTCCGACAGGCTCCGTTCCAGCAGCACCCGCCCCTTGTTCATAATGCCCACATGGTCGCACACGTCCTCCAGCTCCCGGAGGTTGTGGCTGGACACCAGCACCGTGGTGCCCCGGTCGGCCACGTCTCCCAGCAGCAGGGACCATACCTGCCGCCGCATTACCGGGTCCAGACCGTCCACCGGCTCGTCCAGCACCAGCACCTCCGGCATGCAGCTCATGACCAGCCAGAAGGCCGCCTGCTTCTGCATGCCCTTGCTCATCCGGCGCAGCAGCTGCTTTTCCGGCAGGGGAAAGGCCTCCCGCAGCTTGTGATACCGGTCCCAGCTGAAAAAGGGGTGGGTCCCGGCATACAGCCGGGCCATGTCCCGGATGCTGGCCTGTGGGAAATAGTACCAGTCGTCGGGGATCACCGCCATGCGGCTTTTGGCGGCGGGATTTTCATATACCGGCTGGCCGTCCAGGGTCACCTGGCCGCTGTCGGGCCGGTACACGCCGGTGAAGTGGCGGATGATGGTGGATTTGCCCGCCCCGTTGGAGATCTCCCCTTCAAAGCGGAGCAGGCCCGCGATACATTTGATGATGGTGGATTTGCCCGCCCCGTTGGGGCCCACCAGGCCGTATACCGCCCCCCGGGGCACCGTTATGTTGGCCCCGTCCAGGGCCCGGAAGCCGTCAAAGGTTTTTACCACGTTATTCGCTTCGAGCATCGCGATCCCCTCCCTTCCAAAGGTCCGTCCATTCCTCCCGGGTCATGCCCAGGTCCCGCAGCTCCGCCATCAGCGGCAGCACCCGGGCCGTCACCTCTCTGCGCCGCTGGCGGTTTTGCTCCTGGCCCTCGGAGACGAAGGTGCCCCGGCCCGACACGGTGTAAACATATCCCTCCGCCTCCAGCTGGGTATAGGCCCGCTGGATGGTGTTGGGATTGATGGCCAGCTCCGTGGCCAGGCTCCGCACAGAGGGCAGCTTGTCTCCCGCCGCCAGCACGCCCGTCACCATCATGCTCCGCAGGCCGTCCCGCACCTGCTCATAGATGGGCCGCGCATCCCGGTAATCCAAGCGTATCACGCATGTGACCTCCTTTCTGTGTGTATTATCTGTATTGATACACTCATTATATTCTATCCCGGGACCGGTTGTCAAGAGAAAAAACCGGGAAAGTCCCGCCGGATTGCCGTGAATACCGGCTGAATATTTTCAATTTGCGAAAGGAAGAGCACCTGACCGCGGTTGGCGGCAGGGAATGACCGCTTCCGGATTTTTCACGGAACCCACAAATTTTCGGCGGGATATTTGCACACATCGCATTATTGCGCTGAACCGCGAAAGATGGTACAATATGTGGAGTGCGCCATACTTTTATGCATGGCGTCCGACTTACACTTATAGGAGGAACGAGATGACAGCTATCAAACGGTGCTGCGCACTGGCCCTGGCGGTTCTGATGATCCTGACCGCCCTGCCGGTGACAGCCTTCGCCGAGACGGCTGCGCACGAGACCAACGCCTCTCTCCATGAGACGACGTTGGATGGTATCGCCAACGATATCACCCGCCAGGTCCTGCGCAGCAGCCAGAAGGACGGCGAAAGAATCCAGATGGAAAACACCGCCAAGCTCGACGACAGCGATGAAGTCGAGATCATCGTGGTGGTAAACGACTCCGTGGCCGACCCCGATTCCCGGGCCCAGGTCAACGCCCTGCTGCGCACGCAGAAGAGCGCCCTGTCCCAGATCGAACGCGCCCTTGACACCAAGGTGGAGCCCCAGCGGCAGTACACCACCCTGCTCAACGGCTTCTCTGCCACGGTGACCTATGGCCAGTACAAGGCCATCCGCCGGCTGGACTGCGTCCAGTCCGCCTTCATTTCCCCCACGTTTGAGCTGCTGCCTGATACCGCCAACAGCAACAAGATGATCGGCGGCGGCAGCTATAACACCACCGGCTTTACCGGCGAGGGAATGCTGGTGGCCATTCTGGATACCGGCGTGGACATGGGCCACGAGGTGTTCAAGGCCGCGCCCAAGAGCCCCTCCCTGACCCAGGAAAAGCTCCGGACCCTGCTGGAGACCTATGATTTCCAGGTGGAGAGCATCATCAAGGGCATCAGCGTGTCCAACCTGTACTACAGCGCCAAGATTCCCTTCCAGTTCGACTACGGCGACAAGGATAAGGACGGCAATCCCGGCGAAAAGGGCAGCCACGGCACCCATGTGGCCTCCACCGCCGCCGGTAATGTGGGCGTCAACGATGCCGTCATGGGCGTGGCGCCCCAGGCCCAGATCATCAACATGAACGTGTTCAAGTCCACCGGCGGCGCGTCCTATGCGGACATTCTGGCCGCTCTGGAGGACTGCATCCTGCTGGGCGTGGACGTGGCCAACCTGAGCCTGGGCTCCGACTGCGGCTACATCGACTATGACAGCGAGGACGCCTTCACCAAGAGCCTGCTGGACGTGTTCGAGCGCACCGGCGAGAGCGGCGTGTCCCTGGCTGTGGCCGCCGGCAACGCCTATAACGCCGCCTATGGCGACGCCTTCGGCGGCAAGGCCCTGGCCTCCAACCCCGATTACGGCCTGGTCAGCGAGCCCTCTACCTATGGCGAGTCCCTGTCCGTGGCCGCCGTGTCCAACGGCGTGGTCAAGGGCCCCTATGTCACCGTGGGCGGCAAGAACCTGGCCTATCAGGACAGCGCCACCATCAGCGACGATGAGAACGCCAAGCCCTTCCGCAGCCTGTCCTCCCGGGGCTCCCTGGAGTATGTGGTGGTGCCCAACTACGGCGCCGAGGCCGACTATGAGGGCCTGGATGCTCAGGGCAAGATCGCCCTGGTCCAGCGGGGCGGCGGTATGTACTACGAGCAGAAGGAGCGCGCTGCCGCCAACGCCGGCGCCATCGGTATGCTGGTGTACAACAACGTCCCCGGCATGCTGTATATGTCCATCACCGACTGGAAGATTCCCTGCGCGTTTGTCTCCCAGGCTGCCGGCGAATACATGAAGCAGCAGCAGACCAAGACCCTGTCCGTGGCCGCCGCCGACGCCCTGGTGGAGTCTCCCACCTACGGCATGGCCGATTTCTCCAGCTGGGGCGCCACCACCGAGCTGACCCTGAAGCCGGAGCTCACCGCCCCCGGCGCGGGCATCTATGCCGCCGTGCCCGGCGGCTATGAGAGCATGGACGGCACCTCCATGGCCTCCCCCCATGTGGCGGGCGGCATGGCCATCGTCCAGCAGGCCCTGAAGGCCCGCGATGCCTCTATGTCCGGCGCGGACCGCAAGCACATGACCGATACCCTGCTCATGAGCACCGCCCATGTGATCTATGACAACGACGGCGTGCCCTATTCTCCCCGCAAGCAGGGCGCCGGCCTGATGAGCATCAACGACGCCGTGAATACCCGGGGTTATCTGTCCGTGGCGGGCATGGAGCGTCCCAAGCTGGAGCTGAAGGACGATCCCGCTATGAAGGGCGTGTATACCATGACCTTCACCGTTCACAACACCGGCAGCGACACCCTGTATTACGACGTGACCCCCTTGGTGCTGACCGATACCACCGAGGCCTATGTCAACGGCAGCGGGCAGGAGTTCTCCACCATCAGCGGAAGCTCCCGGCTGCTCCCCCACACCTTCACCACCAACTGCGAGAATAACCGGGTGTCCGTGGCTCCCGGCAAGACCGCCGACGTCACCGTCACCGTCACCGTTACCGACGAGGGCCGGAAGATGCTGGCCCAGTTCCCCAACGGCAGCTATGTGGAGGGCTTCGTGACCCTGACCCAGGTGGCCGCCGACGGCAGCGCCCTGACCGATCCCATTGACCTGGGCCTTCCGTTCCTGGCCTTCTACGGAGACTGGACCAAGGCCCCCATCATGGACTCCACCGATTACTGGGAGACTCTGGACGGCTCCGCCAGCCAGGCCCAGGCCTATATGAACACCGCCTTCTCCTCCTCCAGCGAGAACACGGTGGACACCTACCTGGGTGACAACAACTACACCAGCGTGCCGTATCTGGCGGACCGCAACGCCATCTCTCCCAACAACGATGACTTTATGGACAGCCTCACCGGCATCTACACCGGTCTGCTGCGCAATACCAAGAGCCTGACATACACCATCACCGGCGCCAACGGCCAGGTGTACTACAGCAAGGACTGCGAGTATGTGGGCAAGTCCATCTACAGCTATGACTATTACCGCATCGTGCCCGCCGGTGTGGACGCCGAATATGACGGCATCGAGCCCTGGTACGGCACCGATTCCCACAACGCCAAGCTGCCCAACAACACCAAGGCCACCGTGACCATCGAGGCCACCCTGCCCTATGGCGACGGCGTGGGGACCAACCAGAAGCACTCCTGGTCCTTCCCCATCACCATCGACACCGAGGAGCCCCACGCCGACAACCTGAAGGTCACCGAGTCCGAGGGCCGGTACTATCTGAGCCTGGACGTGTCCGATAACCAGTATGTGGCGGCCGTGGTGTTCTACAACGTGGCCAATACCCAGATGCTGTACGGCATGCAGGGCTTCGGCGAGCTGCAGCCCGGCGTCACCAGCCATGTCAGCGAGTATGACATCACCGGCTTCGGCGAGACCTTCGGCATGATCGTCCATGACTACGCCGGCAACTCCAAGGTGTATACCGTCCGCGCTCCCGGCAACCCCGACGATCACGGCACCATCACGCCCACCAACATTCTCTGGACCGAGAACTTCAACGAGAAGTGGCTCCCCGACGACTGGAGCGTCCAGAGCAAGGGCAGCTCTCTGAACACCTGGTACCGCGACGAGGACTACACGGCCACCGTGGACTATGACGAGGACAACCAGCAGAACGAGTGGCTCATCTCCCGCACCACGGATATCAGCGGCGTGGATACCGAGGTCCACATGGTGTTTGACTTCTACACCACCTATTGGTACACCGTGGAGTATAAGCACTGCAACCTCCAGGTCATGGCCTCCGGCGACGGCGGCGCCACCTGGCAGGAGATCTGGAACCTGCAGCGGGATTCCGGCCTGTTCACCGCCTGGACCAAGACCCAGGCCAAGGTCAACGTTCCCGAGAGCCTGCAAAACAGCAAGGACCTGCGCTTCGCCTTTGTCTACACCGGTAAGGGCGGCTCCAACCTGTCGCTGGACAACGTTCAGCTGTACGCCGAGGAGCGGGACAACTATGTGGCCGTCACCGCCTCCGCCGGTGAGGGCGGCGCCATTGACCCCGCCGGTCAGACCCTGGTGAAGAAGGGCACCAGCAAAACCTTCACCGTTACCCCCGCCCAGGGCTATGAGATTGCCAACGTCACCGTGGACGGCACGGATCTGGGCCCCATCAGCTACTATACCTTCCAGCGGGTGGGCGTGGACCACACCATCTCCGCCACCTTCCAGAAGGCCCAGCCGTCCGGCGACGTGGTGCTGTTCGACAACGACTTTGAATCTGTGACCGGTGAGAGCTTCCCCTTCCACGGCTGGAGCCTGAAGGGTGTCAACACCAACGGCTACACCTGGAAGCAGCAGACCTACTGGAACTGGAAGGATGTCAACGACACCAAGCACGCCTATATCTCCGATGACTGGAACGGCGGCGCGCAGGACGAGTATCTGATCTCCCCGGCGGTGAATCTGACCGGCAAGGAAGCAACCCTGTCCTTCGACTATGGCTACGGCTACTACGGAGCACAGAACAAGACCTACACAGCCACCGTGGAGGTATCCACTGACGGCGGCCAGACCTGGACCGCTCTGTGGAACTTCTTCGACAGCTACAATGGCGAGAAGTCCGGCGTTGTTTCCGGACGCAAGGAGCTGGCTATCCCGGCCCAGTATGCAGTGGACGGCGTTCAGTTCGCCTTCCATTATGTGAATCCCACTCACGAAACCGGTCCTCTGGCCGTGGACAACGCCAAGCTCACCGTTCCCGGCGGCACTGCCGGCGACACCGTGACCCTGACCACCACCGCATCCAAAGCGAAGATCGGAAGAGCGGCGGTACCGTGGCCCCCGCCGGTCAGACCACCTATGTCTCCGGCCAGGCCGTGGACGTTACCTTCACCCCGGACCAGGGCTATCAGCTGGCCTCCGTGAAGGTCAACGGCCGCACCGCCTCCGTTACCGGCAATGTCCTGACCCTGACCATGGACCAGAGCTACGCCGTTTCCGCCGTATTTGAGAAGATCCCCGATGTCCCCACCGTGATGTTCGAGAACGACTTCGAGTCCGTCACCGGCGACAGCTTCCCCTTCCACGGCTGGACCGTGAAGGTGCAGGATACCAGCAGCACATGGAAGCAGTATACCTATTACAACTGAAAGAACGAGGGCAATGATTCCAAGCACGCTTACATCAGCAACGACTGGAAGGGTGCACAGGATGAGTACCTGATCTCCCCGGCTGTGGACCTGTCCGGTACCCGTGACGGCGTGCTGACCTTCGACTTCGCCTACGGCGAGTACGGCATCAAGAACAAGACCTTCACCGCTACGGTGGAAGCTTCTACCGACGGCGGAAAGACGTGGAACGCTATCTGGAACTTCCAAGACAGCTATACCGGCCAGCAGGCCAGCAACTACATCATTTCCGGCAGCGCAGAGGTTCCCGTGCCCGCCGAGTACAATGTGGACGGCGTCCAGTTTGCCTTCCGCTATGTCCATCCCAATGAGGACACTACCGGCCAGCTGGCCATCGACAACGTGAAGCTGATGGCGGTGGAGGACGGCCCCGTGGCCCAGAAGTACACCATCACCGCCACCGCCGGTGAGGGCGGCTCCATCACCCCCGCCGGTGAGGTGTCCGTGAAGGAGGGCGCGTCCCAGACCTTCGCCATCGCCGCCCAGGAGGGTTACGCCATCGCCGATGTGCTGGTGGACGGCCAGAGCGTGGGCGCGGTGGACAGCTACACCTTCGAGAATGTCACCGCCAACCACACCATTGCCGCCGTGTTCACCAGGACGGCCTCCGACGTGCAGTTCGACAACGACTTCGAGTCCGAGACCTTCCCCGGCCACGGCTGGACCGTGAAGGGCACCCGTACCGACAGCCCCTATACCTGGTACAAGGGCACCAATACCAAGCTCAATTCCACCAAGCAGGCCCGCATCGACATGGATTACTATGAAGATCCCTGGGGTGATCCCTGGAGCGTCGGCAGCATCCGCAAGCCCCTGCTGCCTATGGCCGGCGGCAGCGACAAGCTGCAGGATGAGTATCTCATCTCCCCCGTGGTGGACCTGACCGGCAAGACCCCCACCCTGAGCTTTGATTACCTGCTGTTCAAGTCTGTCATCGGCAACTACTGCTCCGTGACCGTGGAGGCCACCACCGACGGCGGCCAGACCTGGACCACCATCTGGACCGCAGCCGATCTGGAGCCGGTAAGCGGTTATTGGTTCATGGGCACGGCCCATGTTGCCGTTCCCGCCGCCTTCTGCACGGACAATGCCCAGTTCGCCTTCCACTTCTATAAGAAGACCAACCAGGGCTATGACGATACCGACGCCATGTTCGCCATCGACAACGTGACCATGACCTACGGCGCCACCGATCCCTGCGCCGACGGCCATACTCTCACTGCGGTACCTGAGGTGCCCGCCACCTGCGAAACCGCCGGTACCAAGGCGTATTGGGAGTGCTCCGTCTGCCGGAAGCTGTTCAGCGACGCCGACGGCAAGAACGAGACCACCCTGGAGGCTCTGACCATCCCCGCCACCGGCCACGCCTGGGGTCAGCCTGCCTGGACCTGGACCGGAACGGAGTCCGCCTCCGCCGTGTTTACCTGCGGCAATGATGGGTCCCATACCCAGACGCTGACCGCTGCGGTGACCAGCCAGGTGACCACCGAGCCCGGCTGCGAGAGCACCGGCGTCCGGACGTACACCGCCACGGTGACCTTCGAAGGCCAGACCTATACGGATACCAAGACTGAGACGCTGCCCGCCGCTGGCCATGTCTGGGGTCAGCCCGTGTGGCAGTGGACCGGCTTCGCTGCCCAGGCTGTCTTTGCCTGCGCCCGTGACGCTGGCCATACCCAGACGCTGACCGCTGCGGTGACCAGCCAGGTGACCACCGAGCCTGGCTGCGAGAGCACCGGTGTCCGGACGTATACCGCCACGGTGACGCTGGAGGGCCGGACCTACACGGATACCAAGACCGAGACGCTGCCCGCCACCGGCCACGACACCCAGCTGGTGGGTGCCAAGGATGCTACCTGCACCGAGGACGGCTACACTGGCGATGAGGTCTGCAAGACCTGCGGCGTCACCGTGAAGAAGGGCGAGGTCATCCCCGCCACCGGCCACGACACCCAGCTGGTGGGTGCCAAGCCCGCCACCTGCACCGAGGACGGCTACACCGGCGATGAGGTCTGCAAGACCTGCGGTGAAACCGTCACCAAGGGTGAAGTCGTCAAGGCCACCGGCCATCACTACAAGGATGGCAAGTGCACCGACTGCGGCGAAAAGGATCCCAACTATCAGCCTGCCCAGCCCGGCGTCAAGACCGGTGATGCCAGCTCCGTGACCCTGTGGGTCATGCTGCTGACCGTCTCCGCTCTGCTGGCTGCCGCTGTGGTGGCCCTGCCCCGCAGAAAGCACACCCGCTGAATAAACGCCTGTCTCTGACAGAGAGACGGCATCACCGGAAGCCCGGGAACCCCTTCAGGGGTCCCCGGGCTTCCGGCATTTTGTACAAAAATAGTTCACAATCCGGACTCGCCAAAACATGCAAATAAATTATTGTTGCGCAAAATTCTGCCGACAGCAATAGACACTGTGCCGAATTGAACGATGAATGGTGACGCAAAAGCAACATGAACGATGAATTGCGCTGTTTTTAACGATTTAATACGGTAACGCTTAATACACTGATGTGTTAAAATGACCAACTTGGTTTATACATAAATCCTGATTTGTGTAAAAAGTAACAATGTGTCGTTATATCGCAGACAAAGTGTCGATTTTTGTATTTGTCGAAATTTCTATCAATTTTACATGAAAAACTGCGGCATTTTCGTTGCAAAATCCTCGGAGAAATGGTATAGTAACCGTAAGCTGTATGGGACGGGCCGGCTGATAGGGCATCACGGCGACCGGAACTATACAAGCATCCAACTTTACCGGTACAAACCGGAGAAAGAGAGAGTACGCATATGAAACACGCGCATACCCTGAAACGGGCGATGGCAGTGCTTCTCGCTCTCGTGATGACGCTGAGTCTCGTGACCCCCTCCTGGGCCGCAGGCAGAAGCACTGTCGCGACCCGCGGCGAGAACAATGGCATCACCTGGGAGAAGGTGGACAACATCAAGCTGCCCACCAAGGAAAACGCGGCTGTTGCGGATGAGACCCAGCAGTATGCCGACACGGACGTGGTCCGCGTCTCCATCGTGCTGAGCGATCCCTCCACCCTGGAAAAAGGCTTTTCCGCCGCTGATATCGCTGCTGGCAGCCGCCAAGCGATGAAGTATCGGGATAAGCTGGAATCCAAGCAGGGCATGATGGCCAAGTCCATTTCCAAGAAGGCCCTGGACGGCCAGGCCCTGGATGTGGTTTGGAATCTGACCCTGGCTACCAACATCATCTCCGCCAACGTTCAGTATGGCCAGATCGAGAAGATCGAGAACGTCAAGGGCGTCAAGCAGGTCCTGATCGAGACCCGCTATGAGCCCTGCGTGGTCAAGGAATCCGAGACCACCGATCCCAACATGGCCACCTCCTCCAACATGATCGGCTCCAACTTCGCCTGGGCCAACGGCTATACCGGCGCAGGCTCCAAGGTAGCCATCATCGATACCGGCGCGGATACGGATCATCCCTCTCTCAGCGGCGCGGCTTACAGCTACGCTGTCAAGGGTCTGGGCATCACCCCCGTCACCTCTGCGGATTACGCTGACAAGCTGGAGAAGCTCAACGCCTTCAAGAAGAACAGCGACCTGAAGGCCTCCGACCTGTATGTCAGCGCCAAGATCCCCTTCGGCTTCAACTACATTGACGCCGATCTGGATGTCACCCACGACAACGACACCGAGGGTGACCACGGTTCCCACGTCACCGGTATTGCCGCCGGCAACCGCTACATTGAGCAGGCCGACGGTTCCTTCGCTCCCGCTCTGGATACCGCTCTGACCCAGGGTGTTGCCCCTGATGCCCAGGTGTACACCATGAAGGTCTTCGGTAAGGGCGGCGGCGCTTATGACTCCGATTACATGGCAGCCATCGAGGACGCTATGATCCTGGGCTGCGATTCCGCCAACCTGTCTCTGGGCAGCGGCAACCCCGGCTATTCCCGCCAGTCTGACGCCAAGTACCAGGCCATCCTGGAGGCTGTTGTCAACAGCGGTATGGTCGTTGCCATGTCCGCCGGTAACTCCGGCCACTGGTTCGAGAACACCCCCTATACCTATCCCTACGCCGAGAGCGTCAGCTGGGCCACCAACGGCAGCCCCGGCTCCTACACCAACTCTCTGGGCGTCGCCTCCGTGGATAACGTGGGTTCCACCGGCAACTATGTTGAGTTCGCCGGCACCAAGATGTTCTACACCGACACCAGCGAGGCTCCCATCCAGCCCATGACCGCTCTGGCCGGTGAGCAGCGCTTCGTCTATGTGGATGCCGTCGGCAATCCCGAGGACTTCGCCGCTGCGGGCGATGAGCTCAAGGGCGCCATCGCGCTGTGCAACCGCGGTGAAATCAACTTCACCGCCAAGGGCAACAACGCCGTTGCCGCCGGTGCCATCGGCACCATCGTGGTCAACAACCAGGCCGGTACCCTCAATATGTCCACCGACGGCTACACCGGCACCGCTCCCTATGTTTCCCTGACTCTGGATGACGGCCTGATCATCAAGGCCGGCGCCGAGAAGAAGGAAGCCAACGGCGTGACCTACTATGTGGGCAAGCTCACCGTGGGCTCCAAGGCCGGCGTGAAAGTTCAGACCGCTGATTATTACACCATGAGCGACTTCTCCTCCTGGGGCGTTCCCGGCTCCCTGGAGCTGAAGCCTGAGATCACCGCTCCTGGCGGCAATATCTACTCCCTGCAGAATGGCGGCGGCTACCAGAATATGTCCGGTACCTCCATGGCCTCTCCCCAGGTTGCCGGTATGGCCGCTGTGGTGGCCCAGTTCGTCCGCGCCAACAAGCTGACGGAGAAGACCGGCCTCACCGCCCGCGCTCTGGCTCAGTCCCTGCTGATGTCCACCGCTGTCCCCATGTATCAGGATTACGGCGAGGGCGAGTATGGCTACTATTCCGTTATGCAGCAGGGCGCCGGCCTTGCCAATGTGGGCGCTGCCGTTTCCGCCGGCACCTACATCATGATGGATAAGGCCACCAACGCCGGTGCTGCCGACGGTAAGGTCAAGGTGGAGCTGGGCGACGATCCCCAGCGCACCGGTGAGTACAGCTTCGGCTTCACCATCAACAACCTGAAGGATATCGCGACCTCCTTCAACCTCAGCGCCGACTTCTTCACCCAGGATGTCTTCGCCAATCAGTTCGAGGACGGCTCCGAGGTGAATTTCGAGGATACCTACACCGCTTTGCTGTCCTCCAACGTCACCTGGACCGTGGACGGCCAGGTGGTGGAGATGACCGCTCCCGAGGGTCTTGCCAACTGCGACTTCAATGGCGACGGCAAGGTCACCAAGGCTGACGGCCAGGCTCTGCTGGACTTCGTCACCGGCGTCCTGGATTCCATCTCCAATAAGGACAACGCCGACTTCGACAACGACGGCAGCATCGACACCTACGATGCTTACCTGTTCTTCAAGCAGCTGAACAAGAGTACCGTGGAGATCCCCGCAAACGGCAGCATCCATGTGGAAGTCAATGCCAAGGTCCTGGGCCTGGACAAGTATGACAAGGCCAGCGACAACACTGGCACCTATGTTGAGGGTTATGTGTACGCCGACGAGGTTGCCTCCAACGAGGGTGTCAAGGGCGACAGCCACTCCATCCCCGTCCTGGGCTACTACGGCAGCTGGACCGATCCCTCCATGTTCGATATCGGCAGCTATCTGGAGTATCATGAGGCCAAGACCGAGTCCCGTGTGCCTTACATGTACGCCTACAACAAGAACGCCACCAAGTATCAGGCCCTGACCGTCCAGTACGCTGGCGATTCCGGCATGTACTACTTCGGCGGCAATCCTTACGTGGATGAGACCTATGATCCCAACCGCGCCGCCATCAACCCCGACACCACCGTCTTTGCCCGTGCTACCTTCTCCCTGATCCGCAACTCCGCGGATGCCCGGGTGACCATCACCGGCGAGAACGGCAATGTCTACTATGATAAGGCGTCCGGTTCTCCCACCGCTGGCGCTTACTACTACAGCAACGGCGCTTCCTGGCGCAATGCTCAGGGCAACATCGGTATCAACAATGCCCCCACCGCTGCCGCTAACGGCGAAAAGGTCACCGTCAAGGTCACCGAGGCTCCCGAGTACTATGTGACCTACAATGCCGACGGCACCCACGTCACCAACTGGGATGCCCTGGGCGACGGCGCCAGCCGGACCTACACCGCTTTCATTGACCGGACCGAGCCCGTCCTGTCCAACGTGTACTTCCGCGAGGATGCTGAGACCGGCGCCCGCAGCCTGGTCCTGACCGCTCAGGATGACCGCTATGTGGCGGCCGCCTTCCTCATCGACTATGACGAGATGTCCATTCTGGACCGCACCGCCGGCTCCCCCGAGGGTGCCGCTCTGGGCGCTGCCACCGACGTCTCCCTGGATCTGAGCAAGGCCGAGGGCGTGGATCACCTGTACATTCAGGTCTGCGACTACGCCGACAACACCGCCACCTACAAGATCAACCTCAACAAGGAAGAGCTCAACGGCCCCGTGTCCGTGACTCTGGATAAGCAGTCCATCAAGATGTACAAGGGCGGCACCGCTGCTCTGAGCGCTGAGGTCAGCCCCTTCGGCGTGCATCCCGATGGCGTGACCTGGAAGTCCTCCGATGAGACTGTCGCCACCGTCAACGAGCGCGGCATCATCACCGGCGTCAACAAGGGTACTGCCACCATCACGGCGGCCTCCATCAAGGATCCCACCGCCACCGCCTCCTGCGCCGTCACCGTCCAGACCGTGGACACCACCCTGGTGGGCGCGCTGATGGATACCAACGGCGATGCCCAGTTCTTCACCTGGGATCTGGAGCATGATGCCACCTGGAAGAAACTGGTGAACTTCGAAACCACCAAGAGCGTGTCTGCCTCTACCTTCGACGTCCGCACCGGCGACGTCTATCTGCAGGATGGCAGCTTCAACATCAACAAGATGGACCTGGATACCGGTAAGACCCTGGCTACCTATCCCGGCTTCGAGGGCGAAATCCCCATGTGGGATATGGAGTACAGCCTGACTTACTCCACCGAGGCCAAGCCCATGCTGGCCAGCGTGTACGCCACCTACTTCCTGGCTCCCAAGCCGGTGGATAACCTGGATCTGTCCGCCTTCGACCTCGGACTGTATCTGTGGCTCTTTGCCGACGCTTCCTACTTCACCGCCGTTACCTCTCTGGGTGCCAACAAGATCGACACCGATAAAGACGGCGTGAAGGATACCGACACCGAGCTGTTCCTGGCGCTGGATGACGCCGGCAACATCTGGACCATGGATGTTTATCCCACGGTGGATGAGGAGACCGGCGAGGACAGCTGGACCGCCTCCTTCGGCATCATCGAGTCCAACCTGGCTAACGTTGGCTATGCGGCCACTCCCACTGACGACGGCGATATGTACGATTCCCTGTACGCCACCGTCGAGGGCGAGGAACTGGTTCTGTACCTGTCCACCTACAATGGCGACACCAGCAATGTCTACCGCATCCTGCTGGGCGACAATGGTTGGGAAGCTGCCCAGGTTGCTTCCTTCGGCGACGGTGTGTGGCCTGCCACCCTGGTGGGCTCCATGTACCACGCCAATGAGGACGCCACCGAGGCCGTGAACGCTGCCGTGAGCAAGACCACCGTCTACACCGCTCAGGCTGTGGAGATGACCTCCGCTCAGATCCAGCGCTACAACGGCGCCGAGACCAAGGCTGCCTCCGGCTCCCTGAACGCTTCCGCCCCCGTGGCTGCCGTGGTGAACCTGCCCATGGGCGACGCTGCCGAGACTGCCACCGCCTCCAACGTCACCGTGTCCGCCGATGAAAAGACCGTCACCGTCAACGTCCTGGCCAAGGATGCTGCCACCAACGGCCTGTTCACCGTGGATTACGATGCCGCCAACCTGACCCTGACCAACGTGGCCTTCAACACCCAGTACAGCTCCTATAAGGATGCTTCCGGCAAGGTCACCCTGGGCTATGTGGACCTCAACGGCGTGACCGCCGGTTCCACCGTGGCCACCCTGACCTTCACCGTCAATGATCCCACCGCGCTGGACAAGATCAACGTCACCGTTACCGAAACCCAGCGCAACGATCAGACCGTGAACAACGCCGAGACTCTGGCTGCTGACCTGCACACCGAGACCGAGACCGTGAACGCCAAGGCCGCCACCTGCACCGAGGATGGCTACACCGGCGACGTGGTCTGCAAGGTCTGCGGCAAGGTCATCACCAAGGGCGAGGTCATCCCCGCCACCGGCCACGACACCGAGATCGTTGGTGCCAAGGAGCCTACCTGCACCGAGGATGGCTACACCGGCGATGAGGTCTGCAAGACCTGCGGCGTCACCGTGAAGAAGGGCGAGGTCATCCCCGCTCTGGGTCACAAGATCAAGCTGGTTGGCGCCAAGGCTGCCACCTGCACCGAGGACGGCTACACCGGCGACGAAGTCTGCACCATCTGCGGCGAGATTGTGAAGAAGGGCGAGGTCATCCCCGCCACCGGCCACGATACCGAGATCGTTGGCGCCAAGGAGCCTACCTGCACCGAGGATGGCTACACCGGCGACATGGTCTGCAAGACCAACGGCGAGACCATCAAGAAGGGCGAGGTCATCAAGGCCACCGGCCATCAGTATAAGGACGGCAAGTGCACCGTCTGCGGCGCGGCTGATCCCAACTACAAGCCCGGTGTCAAGACCGGCGACGAGAGCAACACTGCTCTGTGGATCGTGATGATGGCTTCCGCTGCTCTGCTGGCTGCCGCCGTGGTGGTTCTGCCCCGCAGAAAGCGCACCCGCTAAGCATGAAAAACAGCCTGGGATGATCTTCCATCCCACGCGCTGAGATGCCCCATCCCCCATAGAGTCAGCCCCCGGCGGACCATCGGTCCGCCGGGGGCTGACGCGTTTGTCAGGGAGAGAGAAAAGGCATATGCGGCGGAAAGGAAGAAAGTTACGAAAGAAACCCATCAGGGGTGTCTTTCGTTTTCAATCATAAGTTTTTCCGCGCTTTAACAGCGTGGAAAAACTTGCGGCAGCGCGCCATAGGAATATGGTGCGCTGAGCCCCCGGCGGACCATCGG
>OHXC01000319.1_pt1 | contig 25128 bp, 27 predicted proteins | sample 1579891 | NCBI WGS metagenome assembly OHXC01 (sample SAMEA3882531, study PRJEB24775) | human gut metagenome | biome: human-associated habitat; feature: intestine environment; material: feces | place: Netherlands | collected 2009/2010
GAGCGGTCGCGAAGGATTGATAAAGTGTGCAGCTCTTACGGAATACCGATAAACTGTACAGAGAAGCAAAAATATATGGTTCCGCTCTATGAAGCGGCAAAAGAATTTGAAAGACTTGAACAAAAAGAAACAGACTATGAACTTTTACTTCAGCTAAATGGAAGCAAGTCAATCATCTTCCCGATACCAGCAAGGAGATTCCAGAACCAACCATCTGACTGCGGAATTGATTTAAGCAGAAAAAAGCCCGCAGTGACGGCAGCAATAAAGATGATAAATGAAAGAACCGCGCTGAATCTTCGCCATATTTTCTCTTTTTGGAGGATACGCTTCTCACAGCGAATGAGGGATTTATATTGATCAGTCAGAGCATTGTTTAGATTTTTGCATGTGTGGTTATACCGAAAGTATCGCATATTCTATCCTCCGTCCTTTGGCTGCTGGTATGGATAATCAGAGATAGCCTTTTTGCCCCTATCCTAACACACGAAGGGCAATTGTGCAATAACGGGCACAGCGCTGTCTGCTGTGCCCGTTATCGCTGCATCGCAGCATTGTTTTTTACTGTATGCCGCCTACCAGGATCAGAGTCAGCAGCATGTATGCAGCGCTGGCAGCAGCTGCAATGCCGCATACGATCATGCAGACGGTGCGCGGCCCACGGCGCAGGCGGGCCCGTCCTACGAAAAACCCGGCTGCCGCCAAGATGAACAGCACAGCGGCTCCCCAAAATGGCATGTCGATCACCCCCTCATAGCGTCCAGCAGGTCCATAAAGTCCCGCAGCTGGCCCGCAAAGCGCTCCTTCATCTGATCCGCCCGGCCCTTTCCAGCGTCAAACAGCGGCTCGTCCGTCTGGATAGCCGCGAATACCCGTCCGTCGGCCTTGACGCTGAGATACACCTTGCCCAGGTGCAGCAGCTGGTCCATGACCTGGGGGGACAGCAGAGCCTGCGCCGCAGCAGGATCGCCGCATTGAACGCTGAACCGCTTGTCAAATTCCGGATCTTCCGAGGAAAAACCGTCCCGGCCCAGCAGCCGTGCCAGCTTTCCCTTGGGGGCGGCCTGCAGGTCGCAGGGGAGGGTGCGGCCCAGCTGCGCCGCCATCCAGCGTCCGTGGAAAACCGGCACCTCGTTGTTTTCCCAGTTTTGGGTGGCGGGGTCCTGATAGGGCTGCAGGTCCAGCAGCTCCAGATTGCTGATCTCCAGTGGCCGACCATGGTACCTGGCCCGGACCAGACCGCTGCCGCTCATACGCTCCGCCTGAGGCAGGGGCAGACCGGAAGCCTGGAGTGTTTCCTGGGAAATATGCTGCCGGGGCAGGTATTCCGCTTCCTGAAATACTGCGCGCAGCGCGTCCTGGGCCAATCCGCCCTGGGCCGCACCCTGGAGCTTTTTCCCGCCTGACGCGCCCATAACGCCGCCGATGACGGCGATGATGACGCCTGCGGCGATGGCGGGCGTGGCGCTGAGAATCACTCCGGCCACAAGAATGACCACGCCGATGCCGGAGAAAACCTTGCCGAAGCCCGCCAGGGCGCGGCCCTTCTGAATATTCTGTGTGCTGTTGTCCATGTGCTTGCTCCTCTCTTTCTGCCCCAAACAGGACTTCGCACCGGCACAGGGCCTCGATGATTCCCTGCAACCGCCAGCCGCCGCAGAAGCTCCTGCTCCGCCAGCGTCTCCCGATAGCCGCAACGGCAGGTGGTGCTTCCCTTTTTCAATCGCTCCCCACACAGGGGGCATTTGCTCTGTTTCATAGGCTTTATCCCCAATTGTTCATCCAGCTATCGCCCCAGTCCTCGGCGGGATCGTAGGGGATAGGGTCGAACCCGGCGGCATACACCGGGCCGTCGTCGCGATAGGCCAGCCCGTCCTCTGCCAGGGTGTAGCTTCCGGTAATGTAAAAGGCGTCGTGACCGTCGCTGTACCAACGGCAATAGCCGTCCTCATCGGTCTCAAAGCTGGCCCCCGGCAGGCCGATATAGGCCGCTGCCTGGCCGTAGAGGTAGAACACGCCGGAGAAGCTGCCGTCCGCATCCTGGCCCAGCAGGGTGAACCGGTCCTTATCCAGGCCGGGGGACAGATAAATGCGTCCGTTCATGGCCAGATACGGTCCCTTGCCGTCCTGGTCGTCCCCGATGGTTCCGCTGCCCATGGATAGTCTGGTGTAGCTCAGATACGCCATGCGGTCTGCGTCGATGACCAGGGTCTCACCCAGAGCGTTCTGCCACACGCCGCTCAGGTCCGAGAGCTCCCACAGATCTATCCGGGCATCGCTGCTGCGGCGGAAGGTGAAGTGGTCGATGTTTTCCGCGTCGCCGCCGCTGCCGTTCTGATTGGGCAGCAGCACCCCGTCGTCCCGGAGAATAAAATCGTACAGGAAGCCGTCAAAGTCGATGGTAGGCACATCGGCAGCGGCGTCGTAGGGACCCTGCCCTGTGCGGCCGGTGAAGGTCTGGTAGGTATAGCGGCCCTGGTCTGCCGAAAAGGACAGGATATTCCCCGAGGGGGACGTCCACTGGCCCTCCAGCTCTGCGGCATCCGTCACCGGATGCTGCCCCTCCGTCTGCTCGTCGGGGGACGGCGTATCTGCGCCGCCGCTGCACGCCGTCAGGGCCAGCACCAGCGCCAGCATGACTGCCAGCCGGGATAGCTTCTTCATAGTGACCTCCTTACTCCGCCAGGGTGTCCATAAACTGGCCGTTGACCGCGTTCCAGTACCACACATACGTCTGGTACTGGCCGTCTACGTGGAAGGTCATCTGCATGTCGCTGTTGCCGTCGCCGTCCAGGTCGGTGAAATCAGTGTCCTGATAGCAGCCGACGGCTCCGTCGATGGACTCCGGGAACACTACGCTGCCATAGAGCTCCTGCTCCGGAAGGTCGTAATAGAGCTTGGCTCCATCGTCGCTCACGCAGATGCACACATCGGTGCTATCGCCGCCACGGGTCAGGGTACCGGTGTCCTGGATGGTGCCCCAGGTGCGCCAGTCATCGCCGGCGATATCATCGTCATCCGGGGTGGTCTCCTTGGGCCCGCAGGCCGCCAGGCACAGCACCAGACCGCACAGCAGCAGGAAAAGGCTGAATTTTCGCATGGTCTTTCCTCCTCGATATAGTAAGTCCACTGTACATTCATTGTACAGTGGACTTACAAAAATTGCTATTAACCAAAGGTTAGGTTTTGCCGGCGGGGGAGGGGACTACTCCCGATGTATCCGCATGAATCCCCGGGCCCCCAGGGCCCGCAGGTCCGTAAATCCCAGGGACTCATAGAAGCTCACGGTCTTGGGGGTGTCGTCGGTGCAGAGCATCGTCTGGTATATCTGCGGCCAACGGGCCAGCAGCGCCTGCATCAGGGCGGAGCCGACGCCTCGGCGCTGCCAACGGGGCTGCACCAGGATATCCTGCACATACAGAATGGACGCGCCGTCGCCTACAGCGCGTAAAATTCCCACCAGCTGTGTGCCGTCGTAGGCCGCCAGCACATCCCTGGACCCGGCAAAGGCGTCCCGCAGCATGTCCGGCCGCTGGGTATAGTTGGTCCAGCCCACTGCCTCATACAGGGGGAGTATTTCCTCCGTGCAGTAGTGCTCATAGGGACGGATATGAAATGCTGTCATGATATGACCTCCTGCGTCAAATTTTTCATTTGCCGCAACTTACCGCAATCTCATGCACCTGCTCCTCTCTGCTCACACGCCCAGCCGCTGAGAGATGGCCGACAGCAGCTCCGTTTTGCCGGTGCCCTTTTCGGCGGAGAACGGCACCAGGCAGTCCTGCTCTGAAAGCTCCAGGGTGTCCCGGATCACCTGCAGGTTGGGGTCTATTGCACTTTTCTTCAGCTTGTCCAGCTTGTTGGCCACCACCACCACCGGGCAGCCGGTGCCCCGGAACCACTGAAACATGGTGACATCGTCCGCCGTGGGCTTGTGCCGGGCGTCCACGATCAGGACACCCAGGGTGATGAGCCCGGCCGCCTGGAAATACGACTCCATCAGCCGTCCCCAGCGTTCCCGCTCCTCCTTGCTGACCTTGGCGTAGCCGTAGCCGGGCAGGTCCGTCAGATAGACGCGGTTGTCGATGAGAAAGTAGTTCACCTGGGTGGTTTTGCCGGGGGTGGCCCCTACCCGGGCAAAATTCTTCCGGTTCAGCAGGCGGTTGATGACGGAGGACTTGCCCACGTTGGAGCGTCCGGCAAAGGTTACCTGGGGCCGCCCGTCCCGGATAAAGGCATCGGGACGGACCGCCGAGCGGATAAATTCCGCCTTGTTGTAGTTGATTGGCATGGCAAGTGTTCCTCCTTTACACCGGAAGCGCCGCAGGGGCCTCCGGCGACGCACGGTGCCGGGGTGCGGCGTGCTCGCCCCGAGGTGCGGCCAGTGCCGCTTCAAACACCTGGTCCACGGTGTCCACGGGGACGAAGTGCAGTCCGGACCGGACCGTCTGGTCGATCTCCTCCAGATCCTTGACATTGTCCCGGGGGATGATGACCGTATGTACGCCGCTGCGCAGGGCGGCCATGGTTTTCTCCTTCAGACCGCCAATGGCCAGCACCCGGCCCCGGAGGGTCACCTCGCCGGTCATGGCTACGCTGCCGCGAACCGGCCGCCCGGACAGCGCCGACAGCATAGCGGTGGTGATGGCGATTCCCGCCGATGGGCCGTCCTTGGGCACGGCTCCCTCCGGGAAGTGGACATGGATGTCCTTGGTCTTATAGAAGTCCCGGGTCAGGCCCAGCTCCTCCCACCGGCTGCGCAGACACGTCAGCGCCGCCTTGGCGGATTCCTGCATCACGGTGCCCAGGTTGCCGGTCAGCTCCAGCTTGCCGCTGCCGTCCAGGGCCTGGGCTTCTACCTCCAGGATCTCGCCGCCTACCTGGGTCCAGGCCAGGCCATTGACCACGCCCACCTGGTCCCGGTCGCTGTGAACGGAGTCGGTGTATTGCTCCACGCCCAGCAGGTCCCGGAGATTCTTGTCGGTGATGTCCACGCGCTTCACGTCGCCGTCTACCAGCTGCATAGCAGCCTTACGGCAGAGCTTGCCCAGCTGCCGCTCCAGCACCCGGACACCGGATTCCTTGGTATAGGCCGCGATGACCCGGCGGATGGCGTCGTCGCTGATGCGCAGCTGGGCCTTTTTCAGGCCGTGCTCCTTCAGCTGCTTGGGCAGCAGGTGCTGCTTGGCGATCTGCAGCTTTTCCTCGTCGGTATAGCTGCTCAGCTCGATGACCTCCATCCGGTCCAGCAGGGGACGGGGGATGGTGTCCAGGGTGTTGGCGGTGGTGATGAACATCACCCGGCTCAGGTCCACCGGCACCTCCAGGAAGTGATCCCGGAAGGCATGATTCTGCTCACTGTCCAGCACCTCCAGCAGGGCTGACGCCGGGTCGCCCCGCATATCGCTGGCCAGCTTGTCGATCTCGTCCAGCACCAGCAGGGGATTCATGGACCCGCTGCGGATGACGGCGTCAATGATGCGGCCGGGCATGGCCCCTATGTAGGTTTTCCGGTGGCCGCGGATATCCGCCTCATCCCGGACGCCGCCCAGGCTCAGCCGGGACAGCTTCCGGTGCATGGCCTTGGCCACCGACAGGGCGATGGAGGTCTTTCCCACGCCGGGAGGGCCCACCAGGCACAGAATTTTTCCCTTGGCCTGGGGATTCAGCTGCCGCACGGCGATGAACTCCAGGATGCGCTCCTTCACCTTCTCCAGGCCGTAGTGGTCACGGTCCAGAATTTTCCGGGCCTGCTCCACATCAGCCCGGTCGTGGGTCTCCACGCCCCAGGGCACGTCCAGGCACACGTCCAGATAGTTCCGGATCACCGCACCCTCGGCGCTGCCGAAGGGCTGCTTGGACAGGCGGTGCAGCTCCTTCATGAGCTTCTCCCGAACCTCGTCCGAGGCACGGCAGCGGCCGATCCGCTCCTCGTACTCGTACAGCTCGTCGTCGCCGTCCTCGCCCAGCTCGTGCTGCAATACATGGAGCTGCTCCCGCAGGACCATGTCCCGCTGGACCTGGCCCACCCGCTGGCGGACCTTCTGGTCAATATCCGACTCCAGGGCGGCGATGTCAACCTCGTGGAGCAGGATCTCGTTCATGATCATCAGCCGCCGGACGGGGTGCAGCTCCTCCAGCACCCGCTGGCGGTCCTGGTGCCGGAGGTTGATGTTGGCGGCGATGGTGTCCGCCAGCTCGCCGGGGTCCCGGATATCCAGCACCGAGGCCACCAGCTGATCGGACAGATTCCCCACCAGCTCCTGATACCGGCCAAACAGGGCGTAGGTCCGCCGGGTCAGGGCCTCGGTGCGGTCCGTGGCCCGCCAACCCTCGTCCTCCAGCAGGTCCACGTTGGCCTGGAGGAAGGGCTTTGTCTGCCACAGGCGGCGGATGGCCGCCCGGTGCAGTCCCCCGGCGATGACCCGCACGCCGGTATCCGAGGTCTTGACGATTTGGAAGATACGGCACACGGTGCCGATGGCATACAGATCCTCCTCCTGAGGCTCCTGCACACCGATCTCCCGCTGGGTTACCAGCAGCAGCTCCCGGTCGCCCTCCATGGCGTTCTCCAGTGCCAGGATGGATATCTCGCGCTCCGCATCGAAGCTCAGCGTCTGGCCCGGGAAGGCGGTCAGCCCCCGCAGAGCCAGCACGGGCATATTTTGTGTGGTCATAAGGGTATCTCCTTTGCGATAGGGAAAGTACAATAGGGCAAGAGGGGAGAGGCGCAAGCGTCTCTCCCCCTTGTTGGTTGTTTCAGGACGCCGGCGCGTCGCTGTCCTTGTGGGACCGGTGGTGGTTGGGGTCACGCAGGATCACCGGCTCCGCACCGTCCTTGACGGCACCGGCGGTGATGGTCACCTGTTCGATGGTGTGGTCCGAGGGAATATCGTACATGATGGGGGTCAGAACTCCCTCCATGACAGCCCGCAGGCCACGGGCACCGATGTTGCGGTCGATGGCCTTGTCGGCCACGGCCTCCAGAGCATCCGGCTCGAACACCAGCTTCACATCGTCATAGGAAAACAGCTTCTGATACTGCTTGACCAGGGCGTTTTTCGGCTCCGTCAGGATACGGACCAGATCCTCCCGGTTCAGGCCGTCCAGAGCGGCGATCACCGGCAAACGGCCCACCAGCTCGGGGATAATGCCGAATTTCAGCAGGTCGTGGGGCTGGACCTCCTTGAGGAGCTGTCCCGTCCGACGCTCGGCCTTGCTTTCCACCACGGCGTCGAAGCCGATGCCCTTGCGGTCGGTGCGCTGCTCGATGATCTTCTCCAGCCCGTCGAAGGCGCCGCCGCAGATGAACAGTATGTTGTGGGTGTCCACCTGGATGAACTCCTGGTGGGGATGCTTCCGGCCGCCCTGGGGCGGAACGTTGGCCACGGTACCCTCCAGGATTTTCAGCAGCGCCTGCTGCACGCCCTCGCCGGACACGTCCCGGGTAATGGAGGTGTTTTCGCTCTTACGGGCGATCTTGTCGATCTCGTCCACATAGATGATGCCGTGCTCCGCCAGCTCCACGTCGAAATCCGCCGCCTGCAGAAGCCGCAGCAGAATATTTTCCACGTCGTCGCCCACATAACCGGCCTCGGTGAGGGTGGTGGCATCGGCGATGGCGAAGGGGACCTTCAGCACACGGGCCAAGGTCTGGGCAAACAGGGTCTTGCCGGAGCCCGTGGGCCCGATCATCAGGATGTTGCTCTTTTGCAGCTCCACATCCTCGCCGCCGCCGAAGAAAATGCGCTTATAGTGGTTGTAGACCGCCACGGACAGGGCCACCTTGGCGGCGTCCTGACCGATGACGTACTGATCCAGTACCGCCTTGATCTCCCGGGGAGTGGGCAGCTGGTCCGGGGTCTCGTACCCGGCCTCGGGGCCGGGCTGATACCCGTCGTCCAGAATGGACATGCACAGCTGGACGCACTCGTCGCAGATGCGCACGCCGGGGCCCTGGATCATGCGGTGCACCTGATTCTCCGCCTTGCCGCAGAAGGAGCACCGCAGGGATTTCTTATCGTCTGCCATTGGTTACCTCTTGTAAATGACCTTGTCCACCAGGCCGTATTCCCGGGCCTCCTCGGCCAGCATCCAGTGATCCCGCTCGGAGTCCTGCTTCACCTGTTCGGGATCCTTGCCGGTGTTGTCGGCCAGAATCTGGTTCAGGCGCTTTTTCAGCTTCAGGAAACGCTCCACGTCGATCTCCATATCCGTGACCTTACCCTGGGTCCCGGCAGAGGGCTGGTGGATCATAATCTCCGCATTGGGCAGGGCGATGCGCTTTCCCCGTGCACCGGAGGACAGCAGGAACGCGCCCATGCTGGCAGCCATGCCGATGCAGATGGTGGACACGTCGCACTTGATATACTGCATGGTATCGTAGATGGCCATACCCGCGGTAACGGAACCGCCGGGGCTGTTGATGTACATCTGGATATCCTTGTCGGGGTCCTGGGCCTCCAGATACAGCAGCTGGGCCACCACCAGGCTGGCGGTGGTATCATTGACCTCTTCGCCCAGGAAGATGATGCGGTCGTTCAGCAGCCGGGAAAAGATGTCATAAGAACGCTCACCCCGGTTGGTCTGCTCCACAACATAAGGGACTAAACTCATAGAAAATACCTCCTGTACAAATAGATGAAACTCTACCCAATTATACCCGCCCGCGTGGTATCTCAAGCAGGGAACGCCGGATAATTATTCCGCGTCCTTCTTTTCCTCTTCCTGCTTGGCTTCTTCCTGGGACTCCTCCACCACGGGAGCCACGGCCACAGCGGCGTCGGCCACAGCCTTGATGGCCTTGCTGCGCAGGACCTGCTCACGGACGTCGGCCTCGGGCAGATACTTCTTGATGGTGTCCAGATCCATGCCGTACTTGTCGGCCACGGTCTTGAGCTCATCCTCGATCTCCTGGGCGGTGGCCTCCAGGTTCTCGGCCTTCACCAGGGCGGCCACGGCCAGATCCATGCGGACCTGCTGCACGGCGGGGTCATGGGCCTGCTTCTTGAAATCGTCCTCGGTGGTGTTGGTCATCTTCAGATACTGGTCAAAGGGGATGCCCTGGGCGGCCAGCTGCTGCTGGAAGTTCTCCATCATCTGCTGGGCCTGAACGTCCACCATCTCATCGGGGATGTCGGCCTGGATGCCGTCGGCCACCTTCTGCATCAGGGCGTCCTCAAAGGCACGCTGGGCGGCGGCCTCGCGGTCGTCCGTCAGCTGCTTGCGGGTATCGGCCTTCAGCTCCTCCAGGGTGTCGAATTCGGACACGTCCTTGGCGAACTCGTCGTCGATGGCGGGGACCTCCTTGTGCTTGACCTCGTTGACCTTCACATGGAACACCACGGGCTTACCGGCCAGCTCGGGGGTATAGTTCTCGGGGAAGGTGATGTCGATGTCCTTCTCCTCGCCGGCCTTCATGCCCACCAGCTGATCCTCAAAGCCGGGGACGAAGCTGCCGGAGCCGATCTCCAGGTCGAAGTTCTCACCCTTGCCGCCGTCGAAGGGCACGCCGTTGTCAAAGCCCTCAAAGTCGATGTCGGCGGTGTCGCCCTTCTGAATCTCGCGCTCCACGCTGACCAGACGGCTGTTGCGGTCGGCCATCTCGTTCAGACGGTTCTCCACGTCCTCGTCGGTGACGTTGACCTCAGCCTTGGGGGCCTCCAGGCCCTTATACTGGCCCAGAGTCACCTCGGGATACACGGCCACGGTGCACTTGAACACCACGCCGTCCTTGCCGCAGGACTCCAGCTCCACCTCGGGATAGCCCACGACCTTCAGCTCCTGCTCCTTCACGGCGTCCTCATAGGCGTCGGGCAGAAGGATATTCACTGCTTCTTCATAGAAGACCTCTGCGCCGTACATGCTCTCGATCATCTTGCGGGGAGCCTTGCCGGGGCGGAAGCCGGGAACGCTGATCTTGCCGCGCTGCTTCAGGTAAGCCTTGTTGATGGCGGCCTCAAAGGCGGCGGCATCTGCTTCGATGGTCAGTGCGACCTTGCTCTTGTCCAGTTTTTCACAGGATTTTACACTCATTTTGATTTTTCCTCCGTTCAGCATTAAATCGTATCAATGCAATTCTATATAATAGCAGAAAACAATTTCAATTTCCACACTTTTTTGCTCTAATCACAAATTTTTTTAGGATGGAAGCCCAAATAATCCCCGGATACCATGTAAAACGCGGTTCCGCCCCGGTCTCCCTGCAGGGCCCGGCGGTGAGAAGCACCGTGGAGATGGCCGTAGCAGCACACCTTCACGCCGTATTCCCGCAGCAGCCGCAGGATCTCCGGGCACTGGTACCCCTGATACAGCGGCGGATAATGGAGGAAGCACAGCTTCTCGCGGTCGCCTGCCGCCTTCAGCGAGGTTTCCAGCCGCCCTACCTCCCGCAGCAGCACCTTTTCGTTGTGGGTGCCCTGGTTGTCCAGCTCATAGAACCACCCCCGGGTGCCGCACAGGGCCACGTCCCCGTAAAAGCGGCAGTTGTTGTGGAGGATCTCCATGGTGGTCAGGCCGTTTTCCGCAAAGAACCGCTCCATTTTGGCGGCGGTGTTCCACCAGTAGTCGTGGTTGCCCTTGAGCAGGTATTTCTTCCCCGGCAGGGCGTCGATGAACCGGAAATCCTCCAGGGATTCCTCCAGGCTCATGCCCCAGGACAGGTCGCCGCACAGCACGGTGACGTCGTCCTCTGTCAGCACGGAGAACCCCTCCCGGATGCGGGCCACATAATCCCGCCACCCGTCCCCGAAGATCTCCATGGGCTTGTTGGAGCTCAGAGACAGATGCAGGTCGCCAATGGCATACAGCGCCATACGGCACCTCCTTTCTCGTATCAGAGTATGCTGCTCAGATTGTTCCAGAACAGGTCCTCCAGCAGGGCCTGGGGATAGCCCCGGGCTGCCAGGGCCTGCCACAGGCGGGGCATGTCCTGGACGCCCTGCATTCCGGCGGCCAGGGTCCCGCAGCCGTCCAGATCGCCGCCCAGGCACAGAGCTTTCTCCCCGCCCAGCTCCAGAAAATGCTCCACATGGGCCGCCAACTCCTCCATGGTGCCCGCCGGACCCACAAACGGCCGGTACAGGTTCAGCCCCACCACACCGCCGGTGTCCCGGATGGCCCGGAACATGTCGTCGGTGAGATTGCGCCGGTGGGGGCACAGGGCCCGGCTGTTGGAGTGGGTGGCCACCACCGGCCCCCGGGCCAGGCGCACCACATCCCAGAACCCCGGGTCGCTGATGTGGGACACGTCGGGGCAGATATGGCACGCCTCCAGCTGCCGCAGGAAGTCGGCGCCAAGAGGGGAGAGGCCCCGATCCGTGTCCCGGCAGTTGGTGCCGGACAGGACATTGGGCCAGTTCCACACGGGGTTGAGAAACCGCACGCCCCATTCCGCCGCCGTCTCCACCTGTCCCGGGTCGCAGCCTATGAGCTCGGCCCCCTCTATGGAGAGAATCGCCGCCATTTTCCCGTCTGCCGCAGCCCGGTCCACCTCTGCGCCGGTGCGGCAGGGGACAATGACGTCCCGGTTCTGCTCCATCTCCCGCAGGAACTTCTGATGCAGGAGTTGTCCCTCCCGGACCATGGTGCTGCCCTGGGGAACCTCCTCCGGGTCCTGGTACAGGGCGAACACCTGGGCGAACCGCCCGAAGGCCGATGCCCGGCGCAGATCCAGATGACCGTCGTTTTCCCGCAGCTGCGCTCCGGTCCGCAGGCAGCGGTAAATGGTATCGCAGTGCGCGTCAAAATAGGGGATATGTTCCATATGTCACCTCAAAATGCGTTTTCAATGTACTCTATGCGGGTGGCCTTCTGGGGGTGCGGTCCGTCGGCGTACACCTCCGCCACGTCGAAGCGGGCGGGGCAGTCCAGGTCCTTCACCATCAGATACCACGCCGCCGTTTTCCGCAGCCGCTGCTGCTTCTGGGGCGTCACGTACTCCCGGGGCAGGCCGCAGGACAGATTGGTCCGGGTCTTGACCTCCACGAAGCACAGCACCCCGTCCTTTCGGGCGATCAGATCGATCTCCCCGAACCGGCAGTGAAAGCCGTGGGCCAGCAGGGTATACCCCCGGCGGCGCAGATAGTTGGCCACCTCCGCCTCGCCCCAGGTGCCCTCCGCCCGGCTCATGACCGACGCTCCTTCCACTTGACCAGGAACGACTGCCGGTGCTCCGGGCAGGGGCCGTATTGGTCCAGCATGGCATAGTGCAGCTTGGTGCCGTAGCCCTTGTGCTGGGCGAAGTGATATTGGGGGTACTCCTTGTCCAGCACCTCCGTCACATACCGGTCCCGGGTGACCTTGGCCAGGATGGACGCTGCTGCAATGGAGATGCTGCGCCCGTCGCCGCCGATGACCGTCTCGTGGGGGAGGGTAATGGCGGCGGTTTTGCCGTGATCCCGGTTGCCGTCGATGAGGGCATAGTCCGGGGACAGGGAAAGGGCCTCGATGGCCAGTTCCATGGCCTTGATGCGGGCGCTTAAAATGTCCGTGGCATCGATCTGCGCCGCACTGACGGAGGCCACGGCCCAGGCAATGGCCCTTTCGGTGATGACACCGTACAGGGCCTCGCGCTTTTTCTCCGTCAGCTTCTTGGAGTCGTCCAGCCCCGGGATATCGCACCCCTCCGGCAGGATCACAGCACCCGCGCACACCGGCCCCATCAGGGGCCCGGCTCCCGCCTCGTCGCAGCCGCACACCAGGGTATAGCCCCGCTTTCGGGCCGCCTGTTCCAGGGAATCATCCGGTCTCATTGGGCATCCTCCACCGTTTCCAGAGTGAACCGCCCCAGCTTGCCGCCCCGGAACTCGTCCAGCAGGACCCGGGCCATGCGCTGGGTGTCCACCTGGGCCCCCCGCATGAGAAAGCCCCGCTTCCGCCCGGCCTTTTCCAGCAGGTCATATCCGCTGTCCTCCGGCTCCACCTCAATTTTGTACCGCTCCGCCAGCACCGGCGCGTACCGCCGGCCCAGATAGTCCATGAGATAGCAGGCCAGCTCCTCCATGTCCACCACGTCGTCCTTGATGGCGCCGGTGAAGGCCAGGCGCTTGCCCACCTCCGGGTCGTCAAACCGGGGCCAAAGGATCCCCGGGGTGTCCAGCAGCTCCAGGGTGCTGTCCACCGGCACCCACTGCTTGCTGCGGGTGACGCCGGGCCGGTCCTCGGCCCGGGCGGTTTTACGGCGGGCTACCTTATTAATAAAGGTGGACTTGCCCACGTTGGGGATCCCCAGCACCATGATCCGCACGGTGCGGCCCACCTGGCCCCGATCGGCCCAGGCCGCCAGCTTGTCCCGCAGCAGCTCCCGGACGGCGGCGGCAAACTGGGCGGTGCCTGCACCGCCCTTGGCATTGGCCTCCAGGACAGCATAGCCCTTTCCCCGGAAATACGCCGCCCAGCGGCGGGTCTCGCCGGGGTCCGCCTGGTCTACCCGGTTCAGCACCACCAGGCGGGGCTTCCCCGCCGTCAGTTCGTCCACATCCGGGTTCCGGCTGGACAGGGGAATGCGCGCGTCCAGAATTTCGCACACCGCATCCATATTCTTGATTTCTGCCGTGATCATCCGCCGGGTCTTGGTCATGTGCCCGGGGAACCAGCTGAGATTGTCTACCTGCATATTTATCACCTCTTACGCATACTTCATAACCATACAATTATATCATATTCCAGGCCCCTTGGCAAAAGAAAAAACGCCTGCACACAGCAGGCGTTCGTTCTTTTTTCGGGGGATACGGCTTACAGCTTCTCCTTGACCTTGGCAGCCTTACCGACGCGGTCGCGCAGGTAGTACAGCTTGGCGCGGCGCACGAAGCCGTGACGGACCACCTCGATGGTGGCGATGGAGGGGGAGTGAACGGGGAATACCTTCTCCACGCCCACGCCGTAGGAGATACGGCGGACGGTGAAGGTCTCCTCAATACCGCCGTGCTTCTTGGCAATGACGGTGCCCTCAAAGACCTGGATACGCTCGCGGGCGCCTTCCTTGACCTTCACGTGCACGCGGACGGTATCGCCCACCTGCACCTGGGGGACTTCCTTCTCCAGCTGCTCCTTGTTCAGTGCTTTGATCAGATCCATGGATATTTCCTCCTGTTTATATAGGCGTTCGTGCCGTCATGTGTGCGGCGCTCACTCCATTCCGGAGCGCCGGCGGCAGAGGACCGCCCTTTTTACGCCATGATAGGATATCATATCCCATCCCATTTTGCAAGTATTTTTTTCAAATCATGGGGCCTTTTTGAAAACCAGCCGCGCTCACCGGGAAAACGGCAGGCGCGGCTGGTCAATGCTCAGGTCATACGGTGCCCGTTACCGTCAGGATGCTCTGACCCGGTGTGACGGTCCAGGAGCCGTCGGCGTTCTGGGTAAACGTGGCCTCCGGCACCGTCAGCTTCCCGGCCACGGTGGCAAAGGTGCCGGTGGCCGCGTCATAGGTGTAATCCTCCGGCGACGTCCAGGCTGCACCGTTAAAGGTGACGCCGGTGATGGTCAGGGTGGGTTCAAAGGTATCGGTGATCACCGCGCCCTCCTGGCCGGTCAGGGCAGTGTTGCCGGTGTTTTGAACGGTAAAGGTATAGGTCAGGGGCCCATTGCCGGTGACCACAGCGGGGCACAGAGCCTTGCTGATGCTCAGCTCCGGTGCGGCCTGCGCCGCCGTGGTGGCCGTGGCCGTCAGGGGAGCCGCCAGCCCGCCGCCGGTAACGGTGACGGTGTTGCGGATCTCGCCCTCCACCCCCGGCGGGGCGAACTCCGTGACCCGTGCCTGATACACCAGGGTAACGTTGCCTCCGGCGGGGACAGTCACGCCGGTAACGGTCATCGGCGGCCCCGCCGTCACTGCCGGGGCGGTCTGCTCCGTGCCGCCGGTGTAATAGTGGAGGGTGCCCGCCTCATAGGCCAGGGGATACACCGTCTGGCCCCCGGCGGTATAGCCGCCCAGGTCGTCGGTCAGGGTCAGCCCGGTCAGCGCCGTGCCGGTGTTGGTCAGGGTCACCACATACGTTACCGTGTCCCCGGGCTGGTAGCTGCCGGACACCGCCGTCTTGGTAACGGTCAGGGCGTCCAGCAGCTCGCCGGTGACCACGTTGGAATTGATCTGGCTGCCGTTATAGGATAACGTTGCCATATTGGTAAAGGAAGCCATAGAACTCCTCCCGGAAAACGGATGGATTTTCCCGCGCTGCCGCGGGAGCCGTTTCCGCATTCCAGTGTATGCGCCATGGCCTGCCGCCGTCAGCCCTGCTTGTTCAGGGAGGCCTGCACAAAGCCCACGAAGAGGGGATGGGGCCGGTTGGGGCGGCTCTTGAACTCCGGGTGGAACTGAACGCCCACAAACCAGGTGTTCCCGGGTTCCTCCACGATCTCCACCAGGTGGCCGTCCGGAGACAGTCCCGCCAGCCGCAGCCCGGCATCCTGGAGCTCCTGCCGGAACTGGTTGTTGAATTCATACCGGTGCCGGTGCCGCTCGGAGATCTCGGCGGTACCGTAGGCGTTCCGGGCCAGGGTACCATCTGCCAGCACGCAGGGGTATTTGCCCAGCCGCATGGTGCCGCCCTTGGCGGTGACGCCTACCTGATCGGGCATCAGTGCGATGACGGGATGGGCGGTAAGGCCGGAGAATTCGGCGCTGTGGGCGTCGGCCCACCCGGCCACATGCCGGGCATATTCAATGACGGCGATCTGCATGCCCAGGCAGATGCCGAAATACGGTACGTTGTTCTCCCGGGCGTACTGTGCTGCCAGGATCATGCCCTCGATACCCCGGTCGCCGAAGCCGCCGGGCACCAGAACGCCGGAGCAATCTCCCAGCACCCGGCCAACGTTTTCCGCCGTCAGGCCCTCGGAGTCCACCCATTTGATATTCACCTTGGCGTCGCAGGCCGTCCCCGCATGGAACAGGGACTCGACCACGCTGAGATAGGCGTCGTGGAGGCCGGTATATTTGCCCACCAGGGCGATCTGCACGGTCTTGTGTACGCCGTTGATGCGGCGGACCAGCGCTGTCCATTCCGCCAGATCCGGCTCCCGCTGGGGCAGGCCCAGCTTCCGGCAGGCCACCCGGCACAGGCCCTCCTTCTCCAGCAGCAGCGGCACCTCATACAGCGTGGAGGCCGTCAGGTTCTGGATAACGCAGTCCTCCTCCATGTTGCAGAACAGGGCGATCTTCCGCCGCAGGTCCTCCGGCAGGGGACTGTCGGTGCGGCATACCAGAATATCCGGCTGAATGCCCACGGACAGCAGCTCCTTCACGGAGTGCTGGGTGGGCTTGCTTTTCAGCTCACCGGTGCCGGGGATGGACACCACCAGGGGCACATGGATATACAGCACGTTTTCCCGGCCCTTTTCTGCCGCCACCTGGCGGATGGCCTCCAGATAGGGCTGGCTCTCAATATCGCCCACGGTGCCGCCTACCTCAGTAATGATGATGTCGGTCTGACCGTCGTCCATGGCATAGATGCGGCGCTTGATCTCGTCGGTAACATGGGGGATGATCTGGACGGTGCCGCCCAGATAGCCGCCCTGGCGTTCCCGGTTCAGCACATTCCAGAACACCTTGCCCGAGGACACCGACGCGTTCCCCGTCAGGGATTCGTCCACGAAGCGCTCATAGTGGCCCAGGTCCAGGTCCGTCTCCGCGCCGTCATCGGTGACGAACACCTCGCCGTGCTGGAAGGGACTCATGGTGCCGGGATCCACATTAAAATAGGGGTCAAACTTCTGATTTTTCACCCGGAAGCCCCGCTGCTTCAGCAGCCGCCCCAGGGATGCCGCGCAGATGCCCTTTCCCAACCCGGACACCACGCCGCCGGTAACAAAGATATGCTTCATCGTGACCACTCCTTACCCGCAGAATACCACGTTAAAATACTTTCAAATTCTACTGCCGCGGTATTTCCTCGTCAAGACGGAATATTTATCAAAATAAAGAATCATTCTGCCGCCATCCCTGCACAAACAGCCAAAATTGCAAAATATGCGGAACTTTTCCTTGCATTCTATCCGCCTGCGTGGTATGGTAGGTTTGGTCCCGCCCTTTCCGGCGGGATTTTTTGCGCCTGCTTTCAATTTATTTAAGCGCCTTTACCGTCCGTCTGCCCTCGGTCCGTGACAATCGGTATGTCGCAGAAAGAATCGCAAGAGCCCCCGGAGGTCTCCCGATCGGTAGACCCCGGGGGCTTTCTGTGTATTTACACGGAGAACAGAATGTCTGCGTAGGTGGGGTAGGGCCAGTATTTCGCAGCGGTCAGGGACTCCAGCTGATCGATGGACTGGCGGGCCTCCTCCATGCGGCGGACGATCTCCTCCCGGTAATACCGGGCTGCGTCGATGCCGCCCTCGGCATCGGGGGCCTTGTCCATGGCCTCGTTTATGGCCGCCATGGTGTCGTACAGACTGCCGGTAAGGGCGGACAGCTTTTGCAGCAGGTCCTCCTCCACCCGGCAGGGGACCACCAGCTCCCGCTTGTGCAGGATGGCCTGGGTCAGGTCCGCTGTATAGCGGTTCACTGCCGGCAGGATGCCCCGCAGGACCATGTCCCGCAGAGTGGACGCCTCGATGGCCGTGACCTTGCAGTAATTCTCCAGGTGGATCTCGTACCGGGCGCGCATTTCCGTCTCACTGAGAATATTGTGTCCGGCGAACAGACGGATGTTCTTGGGGTCAATATAGGCGGGCATGCAGTCCACGGTGTCCCGCAGGTTGCTGAGCTCCCGGCGCTGGGCCTCCTGCACCCAATCCTCCCCATAGCCGTTGCCGTTGAAGATGATGCGCTGGTGAGCCTTGAAGGTGTCGTGCAGCAGATTCTGCAGGTCCGTCTGGAAGTCGTTGGACTGCTCCAGGATGTCCGCAAATTCCTCCAGCTCCTGGGCCATGATGGTGTTGAGCACCACGTTGGGGCTGGCGATGGACTGGGACGAGCCCAGCATACGGAACTCGAACTTGTTGCCGGTAAAGGCCAGGGGAGAGGTGCGGTTCCGGTCTGTGGTGTCCTGGGGGATCTCCGGCAGGGTGTCCACGCCGATGGCCAGCTTGCGCTTGGCCTTGTCCACGTACTCCTGGCCGCTGATGATGGAATCCAGAATGGCCGTCAGCTCATCGCCCAGGAACACGGAGATGATGGCCGGAGGGGCCTCGTTGCCGCCCAGACGGTGATCGTTGCCGGGATAGGACACGCAGCAGCGCAGCATATCCTGGTATTCGTCCACGCCCTTGATAAACGCCGCCAGGAACAGCAGGAACTGGGCATTCTGGCTGGGAGTTTTGCCGGGCTTGAGCAGATTCTCGCCGGTATCCGTGGCCAGGGACCAGTTATCGTGCTTGCCGCTGCCGTTGATGCCGGCGAAGGGCTTCTCGTGCAGCAGACAAACCAGACCGTGGCGGTCGGCCACCTTCTTCAGGAACTCCATGGTCAGCTGATTGTGGTCGCAGCTGCTGTTGGCGTCAGAGTAGACCTGGGCTACCTCATGCTGGGCCGGGGCTACCTCGTTGTGCTCCGTCTTGGCGGGGACACCCACCTTCCACAGCTCCTGATCCAGCTCATGCATGAACTCCGCCACCCGGGGCTTGATGGCCCCGTAATAGTGATCGTCCAGCTCCTGGCCCTTGGGGGGCTTGGCGCCGAACAGAGTACGGCCGCACAGCACCAGATCCTCCCGGCGGCGGTACATCTCCTTATCGATGAGGAAGTATTCCTGCTCGGGGCCCACCTGTGCGGTGACGTGCTGGGCCTGGGTGTTGCCGAACAGCCGCAGAATGCGGATGCTCTGGGTGTCCAGCAGCTTCATGGACCGCAGCAGCGGCGTTTTCTTATCCAGAGTCTCGCCGCCGTAGGAGCAGAAGATGGTGGGGATATACAGGGTCTTATCCTTGACAAAGGCATAGGCAGTGGGGTCCCAGGCGGTGTAGCCCCGGGCCTCGAAGGTGGCCCGCAGGCCGCCGGAGGGGAAGCTGGAGGCGTCGGCCTCGCCACGGGACAGCTCCTTGCCCGACAGCTCCATCAGCACGCCGGTGGGGCCGTGGGGGGTGATGAAGCCGTCGTGCTTCTCGGCGGTGAAGCCGGTCATGGGCTGGAACCAGTGGGTATAGTGGGTGGCGCCCTTCTCAATGGCCCAATCCTTCATGGCGGAGGCAATCTCGTCGGCGATGGAGCGATCCAAAGACGTTCCCTGCACCAGGCACTGCTGCCATGCGTTATAGACACGGGCGGGCAGACGCTGTCGCATCTGCTCCTGTGTGAACACCATGCTTCCGAACAGTTCAGGGATACTTGTGACTTTTTCGTTCATTGTAAGGCTCCTTTCGCCGCATTTGCGGTCTGTAGTTCTATCTTTCAGCGGGACACTCCCGCAGGAACAACATCAGATATACCGCGCCAGCGCCTCCATAACAACGGGGGTGACATACGCTTCGATGGCGGCCGCCGCCATCAGCAGGGGGGTGATATGCATCACCAGCAGCCGCGCCAGATTCAGTACTGCGGGGCCCACCAACCCCTTCTCGTTGTGCCGCACATAGCGCACAATGGTCCGGCACAGGTACAGGCCGCCGGCCATGGCCATAAACAGCGCCGGCAGCTCGAAAACGCCGTGGGGCAGGGTCCCCGCGCCGTAATACCATAGAGGCAGGCCCTGCTGGACATAGTACGACGCAAAGCCGCCGAACATCATGGCGTTGATGCCCAGGGACACCGCAGGCAGGTACAGAAACGGGATGAACCCGTAGCCCACCGCCAGCAGACATGCCTGGAAATTGTTGAAGAACAGCTTCACGGCGCTGAAGTTTCCGTCGGCGTCCACGATGCCCCGGTCCGCGATCTGCTCCCGGAACAGATTCATGAGCCGCTCGATGGGGGCGGCGTTTGCCATGGTCACTGCATAGCTGACCACCATGACGGCGGCGAAGGCCAGCACCGTCATACCAAGGGCCCGGCCGAAGCCGTCCCGGTAAAAGCCGTGCAGCTGCCGCCGCTGCCGCGTCAGCCAGTTCAGCATGCCGTCAGCTTTCCAAGGCCCGACCGCAGACGGCGCAGCGTCTCGTCCCGGCCCAGAATGCGGCAGATCTCCACCGCGCCGCCGGGCGTCACCAGCTTGCCTGCTGCCGCAATGCGCACAGGCCACATGAGGGTGGCGTTCTTTACCTCCAGGGACGCGGCCAGCTCTACCAGCGTGTCGTGGATACTCTCGTCCGTCCACTCCGTCAGCGCCTCCAGGGCGGGAATGGCGGCCTGGAGCATCCGGATGCATACCTGGGGATTGGTCTTGGATTTCTTATTGGTATAGAAGTCCACCGGATAATCCGGCAGCACGTCGAAGAAGTCTACCTTCTCGGGGATCTCCGTCAGCCGTTCGCACCGGGCCTGGAGCAGGGCGGCAATGGCTGCCGCATCATAGGCGGGATTCCGGACAGCCTGACGGATGTAAGGCTCCGCCACCTTGGCAAAGGCGGCAGGCTCCATACCGCGCAGATACACGGCATTGAAGTGGTCCAGCTTGGCCCGGTCAAAAATAGCCGGAGACTTGGAGATACCGGTGATGTCGAAGGCGCGGGTCAGGCCCTCCAGGTCGAAAATTTCCTGCTCCGCCAGGTCGCCCTTGGGGCTCCAGCCCAGCAGGGCCACATAGTTGAGGATGGCCTCCGTCAGATAGCCCTGGGCCTTCAGGTCCTCGTAGGAGGGGTCGCCGTGGCGCTTGGACATCTTGTTCTGGGCGTCCCGCATCACCGGGGAGCAGTGCACATAGGTGGGCACCTCCCAGCCGAAGGCGTGATACAGCAGGTCATACTTAGGGGCGGAGGACAGATACTCGCTGCCCCGGACCACATGGGTGATGCCCATCAGGTGGTCATCGATGACGTTGGCGAAGTTATAGGTAGGCAGACCGTCCCGCTTCATCAGCACCTGGTCGTCCAGGGTGCTGTTTTCCACGGTGATGTCGCCGAAAATGGCATCATGGAAGGTGGTGACGCCCTCCGCCGGAATGCGCTGACGGATGACATAGGGCTCGCCTGCGGCCACACGGCGCTCCGCCTCCTCCAGGGGCAGGTCGCGGCAGGGGTCCGCCGCCCGGTCAAACTCGCCGGAATCCTCCTCAGACTCCGTCTTTTCACAGAAGCAGTAATATGCGCCGCCCTTTTCCACCAGCAGCCGGGCATACTTTCCATAGGTATCCCGCCGCTGGGACTGGATATACGGGGCCACAGGGCCGCCCACATCGGGGCCTTCGTCGTGAGTCAGGCCGCACTCGGCCATGGTGCGGTAGATCACGTCCACCGCGCCGTCCACATAGCGGCCCTGGTCCGTGTCCTCGATGCGGAGGATGAAATCCCCGCCGTGGGACCGGGCAATGAGCCAGGTATACAGCGCCGTGCGCAGGTTGCCCACATGCATATAGCCTGTGGGGGACGGGGCGAACCGGGTCCGGACCCGTCCATGGGGGATCTTGGCCTCCATCTGGTCAAAATAGGTCTTATCCAACGACATGCTTTCTTCCTCCCAAATTTAGATAACTAAACGGTTAAATCCAAAATACACTCATTTATTATATTTTGTTCCGGGAAAATGTCAATCATAAATTCCTGCATTTTCTCACAAATTGAAGGGGAAATACGGACTATTCCTTGCCTTTTTGCCCGGAAACTGCAAATATCGGCAGGCAGAGAAATTTCTTCAAAAAACACTTGCATTCTGCATTAAAAAGTGGTAATATTACAGTTGCCTTTGTGAAAAGGACTTTTGTACCAGAAAGAGGTGAACCAGAGCAATGAAGGAAGGAATCCATCCCAATTATCAGCAGACTACTATCAAATGCGCCTGCGGTAATGTAATTGAGACAGGTTCTACGAAGAAGGATATTCGCGTAGAAGTCTGCTCTAAGTGTCACCCCTTCTTCACCGGCAAGCAGAAGCTGGTGGATACCGGCGGACGTGTGGCCAAGTTCAACAAGCGCTTCGGCCTGGACAAGTAAAGACACTTTTTACAGGACCCGTACCATTTTTGGCTGCGGGTCCTTTACTTTTGCCGTCGGGTATACTATATTATCAGGTGAAAACCGGAAGCGAGGGCAAATATGGAACAAACGATCATACAAGAAAAAAAGCGCGACTATGCGGTGCTGGTGGGCCTGCGGTCCCCGGTGCTGGGCGATGACAGCGCCGATGAGGAGAGCCTGGCGGAGCTTGCCGCCCTGGTGGATACCGCCGGGGGTCAGGCTGTAGGCACCATCCTGCAAAGCCGGGACAAACCGGACCCTCACAGCTTTATCGGCGAGGGCAAGGTGGAGGAGGTTCGCCGCATGGTCCAGGAGGAAAACGCCACCATGGTGATTTTCGACAACGACCTGTCGCCCTCCCAGCTGCGGGTGCTGACGGAGATGACCGGCGTGCAGGTGCTGGACCGCAGCGGCCTGATTCTGGACATCTTCGCCCAGCGGGCCCGCACCCGTGAGGGCCGCCTGCAGGTGGAGCTGGCCCAGTATCAGTATCTGCTGCCCCGGCTCATCGGCATGTGGACCCATCTGGAGCGCCAGGCCGGTACCAGCGGCAAGGGGCCCATCGGCTCCAAGGGCCCCGGCGAGACCCAGCTGGAGACGGACCGCCGCCATATCCACCGCAAGATCGACAAACTCAAGGCGGAGCTGGAGGAGGTGCGCCGGGTCCGGGGTACTCAGCGCCAGCGCCGCATGAAAAACGAAATCCCCGTGGTGGCCATCGTGGGCTACACCAACGCCGGCAAGTCCACGCTGCTCAATGCCATTACCGGGGCCGGAATCCCCGCCAACAACCGCCTGTTTGATACCCTGGACACCACCACCCGCCTCCTGACCGTCAGCGACACCCTGGACGTGGTGATCTCCGACACCGTGGGCTTTATCCGCAAGCTGCCCCATCAGCTGGTGGAGGCCTTCAAGGCCACCCTGGAGGAGCTGGAATACGCCGACCTGCTGCTCCACGTCATCGACGTGTCCAATCCCCAGTGGCAGCAGCAGGCCGCCATTGTAGAGAGCCTGATCCGGGAGCTGAAGGCGGACCACATTCCCTGCCTGCGGGTATACAACAAGTGTGACCTGGCCTTTTCCGGTCAGCGTTCCGCCGGGGAGGACACCGTGTCCATCTCCGCCAAGACCGGCGAGGGAGTGCCGGAGCTGCTGGCGTGCATCGACAAAAAGCTGGACAAGGGTACCCGCCGGGTGACCCTGCACCTGCCCTATGACAAGGCCGGACTTCTGGACGGCCTGTACCGGGAGGCCAAGGTGGAGTCCGTGGAGTATGCTGCCTCCATCGACGTGGTGGCCGTGTGCCCGCCTAAGGTGCTGGGCCAGGTCAAGGACTATGTGGAGGGCTGGCGCGAGGAAAAGGAGGATTGGGAGCTATGACGCAGCTGGAAACCTCGCGGCTGATCCTGCGCCCGTGGTGCGACAGCGACGCCCAGGCCCTGTACCGCTGGGCCAGGGACCCGGAGGTGGGCCCCTCCGCCGGTTGGGCGCCTCACACCTCCGTGGAAAACAGCCGGGAGATCATCCGCACCGTGCTGTCCGAGGAGGGCACCTTCGCGGTGCTGCTCAAGGGCGGCGACGGCGGTCCCATCGGCTCCGTGGGTGTGTTTCCCACGGCGATACCGGTGGGGAAGGGAGAGCCGGAGATCGGCTACTGGATTGCCCACCCCTATTGGGGGCAGGGGCTTGTTCCCGAGGCCGTGGAGGAGCTGCTGCGCTGGCAGTTTCAGGAGATGGGAGTCCAGCGCGTATGGTGCGCCCATTCCCCGGAAAATGAGAAGTCCCGGCGGGTGCAGGAGAAGTGCGGCTTCCGCCATGTCTGTGATACGCCGCCGTCGCCGTGGCCCGACGGAACGGAGCGCCCCGGCGTGTGCCAGGCCATCACAAGACAGGAGTGGGAGGTCCGCCATGGGGGATAAAATCTACGTTCCCTATCAGGAGGCGGAAAGCGAATTTGTGGAAAAGCGCTCCCGGTTCATTGGCCACATCTGGCCGGTGGACAGCGAGGACCAGGCCCAGGAGCTGATCCGCCGGGTGAAAAAACAGCACTATGATGCCCGGCACAACTGCTGGTGCTACCTGCTGGGCGGCACTGTGGTCCGCTACAGCGACGACGGCGAGCCCCAGGGCACGGCGGGACAGCCTATGCTGGCGGTGCTTCAGCGGGAGAACGTCACCAACGCCGTATGCGTGGTGACCCGGTATTTCGGCGGCATCCTGCTGGGGGCCGGGGGCCTCACCCGGGCCTATGGAAAAAGCGCCCGGGATGCTTTGGCCGCTGCCGGGGTGGCTGCCATGGGGCGGTGGACCGCCGCCCGGTGTACCTGTCCCTATCCGCTGCTGGAGCGGGTGAAGCTGGAGGCTCAGGCCACCGGCGGCACCGTGGACGGCATCGACTACGGGGCGGAGGTCACCTTGAACCTGTCCTTGCCGGAGGACGCTCCAAAGCGGCTTCAGGACCGGCTTACGGAGTTGTCTGCCGGACAGCTGCGTCTGGAGCTGGGGGAGACCCAACTGCGCCCGGGGCCCCGGGAAGAAATATAGCAAGGAGATACAATATGGACGATAACGAAAAGAGGCTGGAAATTCTCCGCCGTACCAAAAAGCGCCGGAAGCAGCTGGATATCACCGTCATTCTGGCGGCGCTGGCCGTACTGTTCCTGATGGCCGGCATTTACCTGCACCAGGCGGTATACTATATTCTGTTCGCAGCAGCGCTGCTGTCGGCGGCGCTGCAGGTCTACGATCTGCGCCGCACCAAGCGCCAGCTGGAGGAGCAGGACCGCAGGGAGCAGGAGAAAAAGTAATCATCACACCCGTACCCCGCAGCCGCTGATTGTGCGCTGCGGGGTACGGCCTGTTTTGGCCCCCGGCTTGCAGATCGGATCGCCGGAAGATCCGGTCGGCCGACATGATCATGGAAACAAGAAAAGGCGCAGCACTCAGCTACGCCCCGGAACAGGTTGCGGTATAAACTTTGTGGGAAATAAAAGAGCAGAGTGTCCATTACAGGATACTCAGATCCTATAAGGACACTCTGCATGGTGCGAGTAGTGATATAGCATTTTTTGAAAACCATCGTAGTACAATTTGTTTTTGAGGTCATCGGATAGCAACTTGCTTGTATCGCACCCCGATGGGC
>OHXC01000325.1_pt1 | contig 24713 bp, 27 predicted proteins | sample 1579891 | NCBI WGS metagenome assembly OHXC01 (sample SAMEA3882531, study PRJEB24775) | human gut metagenome | biome: human-associated habitat; feature: intestine environment; material: feces | place: Netherlands | collected 2009/2010
TTGATTGTGGTGTTATTTCCCACTTCAATTTCTACATCGTTTGCTTTGTAGAAAAGATGGTCGTATATTAGCCTGATAATAATACCTCCATCATAAGTTATGATTTTATCTATTGCTGAGCATCTGTACAGCTTTTGCTCTTTCAAAAAATTGACAGCCTGTTCGCTTAGTCCGGTTTCCTCTTGAATATCTGTTGCGGTTCTTGTTTTGCAGTCATAGTCACAGAGCAAATAGCCGATTTCGCAGCCGAACAAGTCGCACATACACAGCAGTTTGGAAAGGGGCGGCAGAGCGACGCCGTTTTCCCATTGGGCTATCGTTTGCCGAGAACCAATGTCTATTTTTTCTGCAAGACCATCCTGTGTCAGGTCGAGCTTTTTCCGCTCTGTCCGTATCCGTTCGCCGATTTCTTGGCTGCGCCTTTCGTATGTCTCATATGAAATGTTATGCAAAATTAACACAACTCCGTTTCGTTAAAAATAAATGTCTAAATATGCGTCTTCCAATTAACATTTTATAGCGGTACAATACGGTTGTCAATAGGAAAACGCAAAACAATTCAGAATGAACGGAGGAAAGAAACATGAACGGAGAAACCAAAATCCCCAAAATGATGACCGTGCGACAGGTGGCAAAAACGGGCATGATCTCAGAATATGCCTTGCGTCAGCTGATAAAGCAAGGGAAGATTCCCTGCATCGCCCTTGAGCACAAGGTGCTCATCAATTTTGACGCATTCGTCGAACAGCTCCAGCAGCTGAAAGGGGCGCTCTGACAATGGAAATTCAGCAGGTGAATGAGCAGGTTTTCCCGCAGCTGTACCGGGTGACGCTGTATGCTGAGATTCTCTCTCTGCTTGGCGCAGGCCGGGACGGTGGGACGCAAGTCCGCGAGATTTGCAGGGTAACGGGAAAAGGGAACAGAGCCGTCCGCAAGGCAATTGAGGAAATCCGCAGATTGGGCGTTGTCATCTGCACCGACTGTCTGCACGGATACTATTACCCCGACACGCTGGACGAGCTACGGCGCTACATCCGGCAGGAGGAGCGGCGAGGCTCCAGCACTTTCCAGACACTGGACTCAGCGCGGAAGCTGCTGCAAGAGCAGGAGGAGCAAGGGTGAGCGAATCAAAAAAATACTACTGGCTACGACTGAAAGAGGGGTTTTTCGACAGTAAGCATATTAAGTTCCTTCGTTCTCAGGAAAACGGAGATAGAATGTGCATCGTGTATTTGCAGTTACAGCTGAAGAGCCTCCGCAGCGTCGGCGTGATTCATTATGACAAACTCCTCCCGTCATGCACAGAAGAAATCGCCTTTGACTTGGGCGAGCCGGTGGAGATCGTCAACAGGACGGTGGCAACACTGGAGAAGCTCAACCTTGTAGAACGACTTGATGACGGATCGCTGTATCTGTCAGCCGTCAAGGACGTTGTCGGAAATGAAACAGCAGCAGCCGGACGCATGAGAAACAAGCGCAATCGGGACAGCGCCAACAACACAGGCGAGAATCCATTTGCTGAGTATGCGTAACTTTGTTACGCTTTTGCGAACATTGTTACACAGAGATAGAGATATAGACAGATAAGAAAAAAGCAAATTCTCTCCGCTTCTTTCTCTTTTCGCAAAATCATCCGGCCACAGGCCGAGAAGAACAAACAGGAGGACAACACAATGAAAGCAATCATGAACAAGGAAATCGTAGAGGTCAACATCAAGGCACAGCTGGAACAGCTCATCGGCGAATACCACGCATCACAGCAGAGCCTTGCGGACGGCGTCCGGGCGCTGAATCAGAAGTACAAGGAGGACGTGCAGGCAAACACCTACACGCCGGAACATCTCCGCGAGGTCTACGAGGAAAACAAAGCCGCTCTGCTGGCCGCAGCTGCTGAGAAAGCAAAGGTGCTGAATGCTTCGGCGCGTGGTGCTGTTGAGCATCTGAGCGGCAAAGCTGTTCCCGCGCTCAGTACATCCGAGAAGCCCGCTGACTACGCCGTGAGAATCAGCAACGCCTTGCAGTTCATCCAGCTGGAGGGCGCAGCTATCAGCGACGAGACCGCCGCGCAGATTCTCCGGGACTTCACCGGCGATATGGAAATCATGCAGCGGTTCCGCTCCGTGCTGGAAAAGCAGATCGCGCCCAGTGACCGGCAGATCGCTGACCAGTACGGCAACACGACTTTCCCGCAGACCTTCGGCCAGCTTTTCAAATATGAGAAGTTCCGCGACGCTCTGGCAGAGCTTCAGGAAATGGCCGATACGCTCTTTATCCGCAAGCTGTCCCAGACAGAGACCGAATACCTGCACGGTGCTACGCTCTCCGTGCCGACTGATGGCTATATGCAGCTTGTAACCGAGCGAAACATCATCGAACAGGCCGAGACGGTCGAAAACATGATCTCCGAGCTGTCCGCAACCACCGAATAAACCGGGCGACAGGCAGTTGTAGGCGCTGCTTTTCGTCAAGTTTATAGTGCTACAGGCGTTCGTGGCGTTCGGACTGTAGCGCCGCCTCCTGAACCGGAGTAGCCAACGGTTCAGGAGGTGCTTTATATCTCAGGCAGGGAGGTGAAAACATGAACAAGAATCTGATTCCGATGAACGAGCGAACAAAGGACGAGCAAAGAGAAATCGCCCGAAAGGGCGGCAGGGAAAGCGGCAAAGTTCGGCGGCGCAAGCGCACCATGAAAGACGCTGCACAGCTCATCTTGCAGTTGCCTGTCGGCGCAGAACAGGCGGTGCTTTTGCAGAAATACGGCATTGCAGAAAGTGACTGTACAAACCTTATGCTGCTTATCGTGAAAACCGTTCAAATGGCTGCTGACGGCAATCTGAAAGCGGCGGAGTTCATCCGCGACACATTGGGCGAGAATCCGCAGTATAAGATTTACGAGAAGCGGCTGGAATATCTGATCGCCGATAAGGAAGCAGCACACACGCTGGCCGACGAGTGGGTCGCCTCTATTCCGGATTGGGAGGAGTAGCCAGAAAAGCCTCTCAGAGGCCGCAGGAGGCGCCGGAAGCTCTGACAGGGAAAAGAATATCGGCAGAGCATCAAAGAACGGTTCAGGCGGCTGTAACGGGCTGGAAATAGGAAGAGCGGGGGCTTGTGCCTCCGCTCTTCTGACGTTCTCCGTTATTCTGCCTCTGCCGTCCGCATTCGGTCGTATTCGTCCACCAGCTCCACAAGCATCATGGAAATGGTGTTCGCATCCTCTGACAGCCCATCATCCGCATTAGAAAAGATCATGTCGAGGGCGTGAGTCAGTGCTCTGATTCTGAGAAATACTGCTGTCTTGTCCATGTGAAAAATCCTCCTATTCGTTTTCTGAAATTGCCTCCAGCTCTGTCAACGCTTGCTTGTGGTGGCGGAATACCCGCTGCTTGTAGTTGTCGTATTTTTCATTGAAATCCGGCTTTCCTCCGTATGCAATGAAAAGCACATCTTCCCATTCCTCCGAATCGAGATAACGCAGCCGCAGCACAAGCCGCCTATCGGCGTTCGGCAATCGCCGAATAAGGGCTTCAAGGGCTTTCTGCTCTGCGTCCCGCTCCGCTATGAGGGAATCTATCTCACTTCGCAGATCGGCAATTCTGGCGACGGTATCGGCCATTCTGTCATGCTGGAAGCTGGAGCCTTTGGGCATCCCTGACAGGTTCGGAGTGGATGGAGAACCAGCCTTCGCCTCCATCTGCTCCAGCCGTTCAATTTGCAGGTCAATTTCCCGGTTCAGGTCTCTGTATGCCTTGAAACGCGCGGTCATGTCCATGATGAAAACCTCCTCCCTCTGAACGTCTGCAAGCGCATTATAGCATTCAGAGTTGTGTTTGTGTGGATTCTTGCGCAAATGAGAACGCGCGGTTAAAAATTGCGTAAATCTTACTGAACGGTAAGTGAAAATAGCTGCATTCTGTGACTGTCCGCAGACTGTCCACGGACAATCCACAGGACAATAGGCGGGCTAATTCAGGCAGTAGCGCATAGCTACTTTTTAGCTACCAACAATTCAAAACGGCTCAAAACAGTAGCTAATTTTTCAAAAGCCGAAATCAGAAAAGCCTTGCAATTCCTTACTTTTCAGGCCATTCCGCAACGGCTCATTACGGTGAAAATGCCATTGGTAAGGATGAGGTCCCCGGTCCGAATCCGGGTAGCAGCTCCAGAAAATCCTGCAACCGTTGCGGCTGCAGGATTTTTTGTTTATCAAAGACCGCGCAAAAACCACGACGCCGGACAGGGAAGCCCTGTCCGGTGTCGTTTTGCCTATGTTAGGTTTCAGCCGCCGAAGCCGATGCACGGTGTGCGGCCCTCGCCGTTTGGCGGGGGCTTACGTTTTCCTTACCGCGGGAAATCGATATGCGAAAGCCTGCCAAAAAAGTCCGTGCGGACTCCTTTGACAGGCGTAGCGAGCGGGCCTGTAAGCCGGGTTCTGTTATCGACAGCCATCTATCTAGACGCACCGTTGCCGGTGCGTTCCAGCCACCTCCATGGGACGGCCGGGCCGGCCATATGTCCCTCCGCGGTGTTGCTCCGGATAGAGTTTACAGCGCCGCACTGTCTCCAGCCGGCGAGTGAGCTCTTACCTCACTTTTCCACCCTTACCCGATCGCTCGGGCGGTTTGTTTCTGTTGCACTTGTCCGAGGGTCGCCCCTGGCGGGTGTTACCCGTTATCCTTGCCCTGTGGAGCCCGGACTTTCCTCACGCACAGCCTTTCGGCTCGTGCCCGCGGCTGTCCGGCCCGCTCGCCCGACTATTTTACACATCCTGCCGCACCGCGTCAAGTCCGGCAACGATTTATTTTCTTGTAATCGGCACGAATGAGCGGTATAATCTCCACGTATGATTACCTTTTGGAAAAGGAGTGTCTGCATGACCTTTTCGGACTATATGGACTATCTGCGCGGCAAGCGCATCGGCGTCATCGGCTTCGGCGTGAGCAATCAGCCGCTCGTGCGCGTGCTGCTGCGCAACGGCTGCGACGTGACGGTGTGCGACCGGCGCGACCGCGCCCAGCTCGGCGCGGCCGGCGACGAGGCCGCGGCGCAGGGCGCAAAATTTATCCTTGGTGCGGATTATCTGGAGCATCTGGACTTCGACGTCATCTTCCGCACACCGGGCGTGCTGCCCATCGTGCCGCAGCTGCGCAAGGCTGCGCAAAGCGGCGCGATCCTCACCTCCGAGATGGAGGCATTCTGCAATCTCTGCCCGTGCCGCATCATCGCCATCACCGGCAGCGACGGCAAGACCACGACCTCGACCATCACGGCCGAGCTCCTGCGCGCGCAGGGCTACACCGTGCACCTTGGCGGCAACATCGGCACGCCGCTCTTTGACCGCATTCCGGAGATCCGCCCGGAGGATTTTGCCGTGCTCGAGCTCAGCAGCTTCCAGCTGCACAGCATGCACTGCGCGCCCGATGTGGCCATCATCACGAATATTTCGCCGAACCATCTGGATGTGCATCCGGATTTCGAGGACTATGTGTCGGCCAAGTGCAGCATTTACCGCGGCCAACGGCCGGACGGCTGCCTGGTGCTCAACGCGAAGGACGCCCATACGCCGCGCTTCGCGGCCGAGGCGCCGGGGCGTGTGCGCTATTTCAGCAGCATCGGCCCGGTGGAAACCGGCGTTTACTGCACGGACGGTGTGATTTACCGCGCGCACGATGGCAAGGCGGAGAAGATCCTCGACGCCGCCGAGATCCGCATTCCCGGCGCGCACAACGTGGAAAACTATATGGCGGCCTTTGCTGCGACTGACGGTCTGGTCGGCAATGCGGCGTGCGTTCAGGTCGCGCACGCCTTCTCCGGCGTGCCGCACCGCATGGAGCGCATCCGCGAGCTCAACGGCATTACGTTCATCAACGATTCCATCGCCTCGAGCCCCACGCGCACGATCGCGGGCCTGCACGCGCTGCCGAAGCCGCCGGTCATCATCCTCGGCGGGCACGACAAGCACATCCCGTTTGATACGCTCGGTGACGAGGTCTGCCTGCACGCGAAGGCGGCGGTCGTCGTCGGCGAGACGGCGCAGCGCATTGCCGCCGCCATCCGCGCGTCGAAATGCTATGACCCGGGAAAGCTGCCGCTCGTTGAGGCGCCGGATTTTCGCGCAGCGGTCGAGACGGCCTACGGCCTTGCACAGCCGGGCGATATCGTGACGCTCTCGCCGGCCTGCTCATCGTTTGATCTCTTCAAAAACTTTGAAGAGCGCGGCAATACCTTCCGCGCCATTGTGGAATCTCTGCAATAAGCGCATGAATCGCCCCGCCGCTGCATAGCATGGCAGGGGGGATCTGCTATGATTTGTGCACCTCGCCGCTGGAGACCGGCTGCCCGCCGGCGCCCGCTGCGGCCGAACCGGAAGCTGGCGGCGCTGCTGCTGGTATGCATTCTGTTGGGCGGCATGGCGTATTTTACCGTGTCGGTGCTGCACCTGATCACGCAGCTGGCCGTCAACTCCGCCTGCGACCTCATGCAGCTGAAGATCAACGCCGCCGTCACGGCGGCGACGGCGCAGGTGCAGGGCGACTATTATACCTACCGCACGGACGCTGACGGGACCATCACGGCCGTGAGCATCGACACCGAGCACGTGGGGCAGGTGTCCTCGCTCGTGCTCGAGCACATGATGGACGGGGACGACGGGCAGGTCGAGCTGGACATCCCGCTTGAGACGCTCTTCGGCGTGAATTTTCTGCCGGGACTCAAGCTGCCGCTGCCGGTGCGCATCCTTGTGCTGACGACGTCGGACGTGAACTATCACAACGAGCTCATGTCGGCCGCGATCAACCAGAGCAAATATCAACTATATCTGAACGTGAAGATGGATCTCGACATTCTGGTGCCCTGGGAGCACCAGACCGAGACCGTGGGCACGAACGTCCTGCTGGCCGAGACGGTCATCGTCGGCAAAGTGCCCCAGACGTATGTGGAAGTGGAGTAGACAACATGGATGTACGCGAAGAGATCCTGACGCTGCGCCGTCAGCTGGAACACGCAAATTTTCTCTATTACGTGAAGGATGCGCCCGAGATCAGCGACTTTGAATACGACGCGCTTATGCGCAGGCTCGAAGAGCTCGAGGCGGCGCACCCGGAGTACGCCTCGCCCGATTCGCCGACGCAGCACGTCGGCGGCTACGCGCTCAACACCTTTGCGCAGGTGCGCCATCAGGTGCCGCTCGAGAGCCTGCAGGACGTGTTCTCGTTCGACGAGCTGCGCGCGTTCGGCGCGCGCATGGACGGGGCGCTCACGCAGGCGCATGATTATTCCGTCGAGCCGAAGATCGACGGCCTGTCCATGTCGCTCGAGTATGAAAACGGGGTGTTCGTCCGCGGCGCTACGCGCGGCGACGGCATCACCGGCGAAGACGTGACGGAAAACCTCCGCACGCTGCGCAACCTGCCGCTGGCGCTTGAAAACGCGCCTGCAAAGCTTATCGTGCGCGGTGAGGTCTATATGTCGCACGAAGTATTCGCAGCGCTCAATGCCGAGCGCGAGCTGCTCGAACAGCCGCTGCTGGCCAATCCCCGCAACGCGGCGGCGGGCTCTGTGCGCCAGCAGGATCCGAAGGTCGCGGCGGCGCGCAAGCTCGATATCATCATCTTCAACCTCCAGTTTGACAGCGACCGCACGTTTGCCGCGCACACGGAAACGCTGGACTATCTGGCGTCGCTGGGCTTCCCGGTCGTGCCGTATCAGCGCTGTGAAACGCTCGATGCCTGCTGCGCGCGCATTGACTGGATCGGCGACAACCGCGAGACGTTCCCGTTCGACATCGACGGCGCGGTCATCAAGATCAACGATCTCGCGCAGCGGCAGTATCTCGGCAGCACGGCGAAGTTCCCGCGCTGGGCGGTGGCGTATAAATACCCGCCGGAGAAGAAGGAGAGCCGCGTGCGCGACATCGTCGTGCAGGTCGGCCGCACGGGGGTGCTCACGCCGAAGGCGGTCATTGAGCCGGTGCGTCTGGCCGGCACGACCGTCACGAATGCCACGCTGCACAATCAGGACTTCATCGACAACCTTGACCTGCGCATCGGCGACACGGTGCTCGTGCAGAAGGCAGGGGAGATCATTCCCGAGATCCTCTCCGTCGTGCGCGAGAAGCGGCCGGAGGGCACGGTGCCGTTTCATATGCCGGACACCTGCCCGGAGTGCGGCGCGCCCGTGGTGCGCGACCCGGACGGGGCGGCCCTGCGCTGCACGGGCGCGGAGTGCCCGGCGCAGCGGCTGCGCAACATTGCGCACTTTGCCTCCCGCGAGGCGATGGATATCGACGGCCTCGGCATCTCGCTGTGCCAGTCGCTGATTGAGGCGGGGCTCGTGCACTCCCCGGCGGAGCTGTATGCGCTCGAGCCGCAGTCGGTCGCGGCGCTGGACCATATGGGGAAGAAGTCGGCCGAGAATCTCATGGCCGCCATCGAAAAGAGCAAGGGCGCCGGCATGGCGCGCCTGCTGTGCGCGTTCGGCATCCGGCAGGTTGGGCAGAAGGCGGCGAAGGTGCTGGCCATGCACTTCGGCACGCTGGACAAGCTCATGGCGGCGACGGAAGAAGAGCTCATGGCCATCCCGGACGTCGGCCCGACGACGGCGGCATACCTGCGCGCGTGGTTCGATAACCCGCAGTCACAGCACCAGATCCGCCTGCTGCGCGATGCGGGCGTCAGCTTTGATTCCAGGGAGCAGGTCGTGGACCGCCGCTTTGCCGGCAAGACGTTCGTGCTCACCGGCGCGCTCGAGCACTTCAGCCGCGACGAGGCCAGCGCCATCATCGAGCGCTTCGGCGGCAAGACGAGCTCTTCCGTGTCGAAAAAAACGTCCTATCTGCTCGCCGGCGAAAACACCGGCTCGAAGTATCAGAAGGCGCTCACGCTCGGCACGCCTATCATTACGGAAGCTGAATTTCTGGACATGATCCAGGAGTAACGAAAGAAACGGAGTGGAAATCATGCGAGATTACGCAAAAGAATTTGAAAACCGCGTCGCCTTTATCCGCGACCTGCTCAAAAGCAGCGGCGCCAAGGGCGTCATCTACGGCAACAGCGGCGGCAAGGACAGCGCGCTCGTCGGCATCCTCTGCAAGGCCGCGTGCGACAATACGGTCGGCATCATGATGCCGTGCGCCTCCAAGCGCAACTTCGGCGAGGACATGACCGACGGTCTGGCCGTGGCCGAGCAGTTCAACATCGAGACGCGCACGGTCGATCTCACGGCGGAAAAGGAGCTCGTCATGCAGACGGTCTCCGCCGTCACGACGCTCAACCAGATGGCGACGTCGAACATCGCCCCGCGCCTGCGCATGCTCACGCTCTACACCATCGGCGCGGCCGAGGGCCGTCTCGTCGCCGGCACCGGCAACCGCAGCGAGGCATACATGGGCTATTTCACGAAGTGGGGCGACGGCGCGTATGACTTCAATCCAATCGCCGACCTGACCGTGACGGAAATTTACGAGTTCCTGACCTGGCTGCACGCGCCGGAAAACATCATCCGCAAAGCGCCGTCCGCCGGTCTCTTTGAGGGTCAGACGGATGAGCAGGAGATGGGCGTGACCTACGCCGCCATCGACAAATACATCCTCACCGGCGAGGCCAGCGAGCACGACAAGGCCATCATCGACCGCTACCATAGCCGCAGCGAGCATAAGCGCCGCCCGGCCGCGACCTATCACGCCGAATGACGCAGTATTTCGATACCCACGCGCACTACGACAGCGGAAAGTTCAACGCTGACCGCGAAGAGGTGCTGCGCGCCGCGCATGAGAGCGGCGTCGCGCTCATCGTGGATCCCGGCGACTGTGCCGCGACGTCCGCGCGCGCCGTCGCCATCGCACAGGAATATGATTTCGTCTATGCCGCCGTCGGCTGGCACCCGGAGGAAGCCGCGGGCTGGACGGACGACAGTCTGGAGCAGATCCGCGCGCTGGCGGCGCAGCCCAAGGTCTGCGCCATCGGCGAGATCGGTCTGGACTATTACTGGGACGCCTCCACGAAGGCAACGCAGGAGATCATGCTGCGCGCGCAGCTGGAGCTGGCGCTGGAGCTGGATCTCCCGGTCATCATCCACGACCGGGAGGCGCACGGCGACAGCCTGCGCATTGTGTGCGATTATCCAGGCCTGCGCGGCGTGTTCCACTGCTTTTCCGGCAGTGTGGAGATGGCGCGCGAGCTGCTGCGCCGCGGCTGGTACCTCGGCTTTGACGGCCCGATCACATATAAGAATGCCGTCAAGGCGCTGGACGTGATCGCCGCCTGCCCGACGGACCGGATGCTGCTCGAAACGGATTCGCCCTATCTGTCCCCGGTGCCGAACCGCGGCAAGCGCAACGATTCGCGCAACCTGCCGTACATTGCTGCGCGCATAGCGGAGATCAAGGGCATGACCACAGAAGAAGTCGCGGAGGTGACACTGCAAAATGGAAAACAACTCTTCGGCCTCTGAGCGCTGGCTGCTGCGCGGCGCGCCGAATGCGCGCGACCTCGGCGGCCTGCCCACCATGGATGGCCGCACGATCCGGCCGGGCCTGCTGCTGCGCAGCGGCGAACTTGCCGGCATCACAGAGCCGGACGCACAGACACTCACGGAATATCCGCTGCGCACGGTCGTGGATTTCCGCACGGACCTCGAGCGGGAGCAGAAACCGGACCGTGTCCTGCCGGGCGTGCAGTATGTCCACTGCCCGATCGTGCAGCAGGCGGCGGCTGGCCTGACGCGCGAGGAGCACGCCGACCCCTATGCGGCCGTCGTCGCGCACGCGAAAGCGATGGCCGGCCGGGAGCGGGCGTTCATGTGCGAGCTGTACCGCAGTCTCGTCACGCAGGCATTCTCCATCGCGCACTACCGGCAATTTTTTGCGCTTCTGCTCGCGCAGACGGACGGCGCGCTGCTCTACCACTGCACGGCGGGGAAAGACCGCGTCGGTGTCGGCACAATGCTGCTGCTGACGGCGCTGGGTGTGGACTGGCCGGTCATCGTGGAAAACTACCTGATCACCAACGAGCGCATGGCCGCCTCGACCGACTGTCTGCTGACGGCGGTCGTGGACTATGACCTGAGCGAGGCGGAGCGGGAGGTCATCCGCACGTTTGACCGCGCGGACGTGGCGTTCCTGACGGCTGCACGCGATGCGGTCGCGGAGCGATACGGCAGTGTGGACGCTTTTCTGACGCAGGTGCTTGGTGTTGGCGCGGCCGAGCGGGCGGCGCTGCGCGCGCGTTACCTGACAGCAGAATAAAAAGACGGCGTGCTGCCCATTTGGGCGGCACGCCGTTGTGATGCTGTGTGTTTGCTTACAGCTCCTGTTTTGGCATTTGATCGGACAGGTAGATCCGGATGGGATCTTCCTGCGCGTGACCATACGGCACCTTCGGCGCACGGAAGAGACTCGTTTCCGGCAGCACCGTGCTGAGCACGACGTGGAACGTGGTTCCGCCCCATTCGTTGCTCTCCAGGAGAATGGTGCCATCGTGCTTTTCCGCAATGCCGAGTGCGACCGTCAGGCCAAAGCTGTTGCTGCTCAGGTCGGAAAAATCCACGCCGGTCACACGCAGCGGGATAAAGATCGTCCCGAGCTTTTCCGGCGGGATGCGTACACCGTCATCCCGAATGGTGATGTCGGCGTGGTCGCCCGCCTGCGTGACGGTAAAGCGGATGCGGTCGCCGTGCTTGCAGCGCTCCGTGCAGTTGGCAATGATGTTGAGCAGCATACGCTGGATGAGCGCCGTGTCGAGCGCGCAGTTGATCGGCTCGTCCGGAATGCTGACCTCCAGCACGATGCCGTTGGCGTCGGTGATCGGCTGGATGTTGTCCAGCAGCGTCCGGCATTCCTTGCCCAGGTCGCACAGCTGCGGCATGAACGCAAGCGTGCCGTCGTACAGGCCGGAGGCCGTGGAGGCGTTGAGCGTGAAGCGCAGCAGCCGGTAGTAAAACTGCGTCAATTCGGCGGCGTTGCGCCGGAAGCGCACGTCGCTGAGCTGCATGGCGTAGTCTGAAAAATACGTCGTGAGCGTGCGGAAAGCGTTGAGCGATGCCAGAAACGGTGCAAACTGCGCGCCGGCCCGCAGGGCGTTTTCATCCTGCGGCACGAACGAGAACAGCCGAAACGCACCAAACGATGTTACGGAGATGATGACGTGGCGCTTTTCAATCGTGGCAGACGTGACGAATTCCGTAGCCGTGGCCTCCGTGATGTGCGCCGGCAGCAGCTCGGTGAGTTTGTGATTTGTGCGGTTGCCGCGAAACAGTTCCTGCGCCGCCGGGTTCATAAACGCGACAAATTGCTCCTGCGCGCCGATCACGGCGGTGTTGCTCATCGAAAACAGCGTGTTGAGCGAGTCGATGATCAAAGTATTGCTCATTTTCCGATCCCCCCTAAGATGTATTAAAAAACAGTATAGCAGAATTCGTCAATAGACACAAGTTTTTACACGCGAAAATTCGGAGATTTGTTGCAAATGGCCAGCACAGCCTGCCGCACCGATAAGAATGTGGTTGCGCTTTCGGCGGAATTGTTATAGAATGTAGCTGTAAGAAATTGCGCTGCGTGCTGTGCGCAGCAGATATAACAGGAGGAATAGAGCATGATTAAAATTGGCATCAATGGCTTCGGCCGCATCGGCCGTCTGGTGTTCCGCGCCGCGATCTGCGCCGACGATATCGAGGTCGTCGCCGTCAACGCGCCGGATAAGACGCCCGAGCAGCTGGCGTATACCGTGAAGTACGATTCCGTGCACGGCCGCTTTCACGGCACGGTCGATTGCGAGGGCGGCGAGAACCCGGCCCTGATCGTCAATGGCAAGCGCGTTGCGCTGCTCAACAACCGCGACGCGAAGCTCCTGCCCTGGGGCGAGCTGGGTGTCGAGTATGTGCTCGAGTGCACCGGCGCGTTCCTGACCAAGGAAAAGGCGCAGGATCATCTGGACGCCGGCGCGCAGGTCGTCGTGCTCTCCGGCCCGTCCAAGGACGACACGCCGATGTTCGTCTGCGGCGTTAACCTCGATGCGTACACCCCGGATATCAAGATCGTGTCCAACGCTTCGTGCACCACGAACTGCCTGGCGCCGCTGGCCAAGATCATCAACGATAATTTCGGCATCGTCGAGGGCCTTATGACCACCGTCCATGCCGACACGGCCACCCAGCAGGTCGTCGATGGCTTCTCCAAGAAGAACTGGCGTCTGTCCCGCGGTGTGCACGGCAACATCATCCCGACCAGTACCGGCGCTGCCAAGGCGGTCGGCAAGGTCATTCCGGCCCTGCAGGGCAAGCTGACCGGCACTTCCATGCGCATCCCGAGCGCGGACGTGTCCATCGTCGATCTGACCTGCCGCCTCGAGAAGGCTGCGACGTATGATGAGATCTGCGCTGCCGTCAAGGCTGCCGCGGAAGGCCCGATGGCCGGCGTCGTCGAGTATGTCGATGACGAGGTCGTCTCCTCCGACTTCATCACCGATCCGCACACCAGCATCTTTGATGCCAAGGCCGGCCTCGCGCTCAACGATCACTTCGTCAAGCTCATGGCGTGGTACGACAACGAGTGGGGCTTCTCGAACAAGATGCTCGACCTGACGCGCCACATCGACTCCGTGCGCAAGGCGTGACCGGAAAAACAAACCGCAAATCAAGGGAATGCGCTGCATTCCCTTGATTTTTTCTGTCCGGTAGTGTAAAGTATACCGGCACGTGAAATTTCAGCGGGGGAGGGAGTGCGGTTTGCAGGAAAGCAGCAAGCAGAACTATCTCCACGGCGCGGCCATGATGACGGCCGGCGTTGTGGTCATCAAGATCCTCGGCGCGATCTATAAGATCCCGCTCGGCAATATTCTTGGCGACGAGGGATACGGCTATTTCTCCGTTGCCTATAATATTTATTATGTCTTTCTCAACATGGCCACGGCGGGTATGCCGGTCGCGCTCTCGCGCATGATCAGTGAGGCGGACACGCTCGGCCGCCCCGTGCAGGCGCGCAAGATCTTCCGCGTGGCCTGGCTGACGTTTGCCATTTTCGGCCTGCTGCTCGGACTGGTCATGTTCCTGTTCCCGACGGAGCTGGCCGGGATGCTCAACAATGTCCGCGCGGCACAGAGCATCTGGGCGCTGTCGCCGGCGCTCGTGCTCGTGTATCTGACGAGCACGTACCGCGGCTATGCGCAGGGCATGAGCAACATGAAGCCGACGACCGTCTCCCAGATCCTCGAGGTCGTGGGCAAGGTCGCCGTCGGTCTTGTGCTCGCGTGGAGCTTTACGCGCGCGGGCAAGAGCCTGCCGGTCGCATCGGCGGGGGCGATCTTCGGCGTCACGGCGGGCGGCGCCTTTGCGCTGATCTATGTGGCGATCTATTATCACCGCCACTATCCGGAAAAACCGGTCGCGGATCCGGATGTGCCGGATTCCGCCGGACATATTCTCGTCACGCTGCTGCGTATCAGCATCCCGATCGCGCTCGGCTCCAGTGTGCTGAGCATCATCAATCTCGTGGACACGAAGCTCATCATGTACCGCCTGCAGACGGCGCTTGGCTATTCCGAGTCGTATGCAAACGTTCTCTACGGCGTTTACGGCAAGGTGCAGACACTGTATAATCTCCCGGCCGCTTTCGTGACGCCGATGACGATCAGCATCGTCCCGGCCATTGCGGCGGCGGTCGTGCAGGGAAAGTATACACAGTCGAAGACCATTGCGGAATCCGCGCTGCGCATCTCCGCGGCGGTCGCCATGCCGATGGGCATCGGGCTTGCCGTGCTGTCTTACCCGATCGTGAATGTGCTCTATCCGCGCAGCAATGCGGCCGGCCCCACGCTGCTGATGCTGCTGGGCATTGCGTCCGTGTTCGTGTGCATTTCACTCATCACAACGGCGGTCCTGCAGGCGACCGGCCACGAGATCTACCCGGTCTATTCCATGCTGGCCGGCGGCCTAGCGAAGATCGCGGTCAACTGGTTTCTGATCGCGGTGCCGGAGCTGAATATCACCGGCGCGCCGGTCGGTACGCTCGCGTGCTATCTTGTCATCTGCACCATGAACCACATTTTCCTGTGCAAAACGCTCCGTGAGCGGCCGAATGTCGGCCGGGCGCTCGTGCGTCCGCTGCTGAGCACGCTCATCATGGCTGTCGTGGCCTGGGGCGTGTATGCGGGCCTGTCCGCCGCCATGGGCGGCGACCTGAGCTGGAAACGCATGGCGCTGGCCATGCTCGTGTCCATGGCCTGTGCGGTCGTGACATATCTGGTAGCGGTCGTGAAAACGCACGCGATCACGCTGGCCGATCTGCAGCTGATCCCGAAGGGTGAAAAGCTCGCAAAAGTTCTGCACATCAGATGACATAACACCGAAAAATCCTGAATTTTCAATGGTTTTTTGAAAAAAGGGTTGCAGAAGGAGCAAAATTGTGTTAGATTTTCTCTGCAAAGAAAGCTATGACCTGCGCGACTTTGCGGCGCTCATCACGTTCCTGCGCTCGCCGGACGGCTGTCCGTGGGATCAGGTGCAGACGCACGAGAGCATCCGCCGCAACTTCCTGGAGGAGACGTATGAGGTCTGCGAGGCCATCGACGCCGGTGATACGGCGCACCTGAAGGAAGAGCTGGGCGACGTGCTCATGCAGGTGCTGTTCCATACGGATATTGAGCGCGAGGCCGGGCATTTTGATATTGACGATGTGGCGGACGCTGCCTGCAAAAAGCTCGTCTACCGGCATCCGCATGTGTTCCGGCGCGACGAGCCGGATGCGCCGGACTGGGACACGATCAAGCAGCGCGAGCGCGCGCAGACGACCACCGCCGAGGCGATGGACAGCGTGGCGCGCAGTCTGCCGGCACTTTGGCGCTGTGAAAAGATTCAGGCCAAGGCGGCCAGGACCGGCTTTGAGTGGCCGGACGCGGATGCGGCGCTCGACAAGGTCGCCGAAGAGACGCAGGAACTGCGCGAGGCCGTGGCCTCCGGCGACGCGGACGCCGTGACCGAGGAACTGGGCGATCTGCTGTTTGCCGCCGTGAAGGTGGCGCGCTTTGCGGGCATCGACCCCGAGCAGGCGGCCCATGCCGCGTGCGAAAAATTCATCCGACGCTTTGCCGCCATGGAGGCCGCAGCGGCGGACAGCGGCGTGCCGCTCGAGCAGCGCACGCTCGCGCAGATGCAGCCGCTCTGGCAGCAGGCCAAGCAGACGGCCAGCGCGGACAACGAAGGAAAGAAATCTGCACGGCAGTGAGAGACCCGTGCGGAATTCTATATCATGGCATATGCCAACACAAACATGAAGTAGGAGGATTACCATCATGAATAAGGCAGAACTGATCGCAACAGTTGCCGAAAAGACCGGCCTGTCCAAGAAGGACAGCGAGAAGGCCGTCAACGCGACGTTTGACACCATCACCGCCAACCTCGAGGTCGGCGAAAAGGTGCAGCTCGTCGGCTTCGGCGTGTTCGACATCAAGGAGCGCGGCTCCCGTATCGGCCGCAACCCCAAGACCAAGGAAGAGATCGAGATCCCGGCGACGCGCGTGCCCGTCTTCAAGGCCGGCAAAGTGCTCAAGGACGCTGTTTCCAAATAAGCGATGCAAACGCTCCGGGCCTGACCCGGAGCGTTTTTCACAGGAGGATGCCTATGCGCCTGGACAAATATCTGAAAGTTTCGCGGCTCATCAAGCGCCGCACCGTTGCAAACGATGCCTGTGACGGTCAGCACATCACGGTCAACGGCCGGACGGCCAAGGCGTCGTATGACGTGAAGGTCGGCGACGTGATCGAGATCGCCTTCGGCCAGCGCACCGTGAAGGTGGAAGTGCTCGCCGTCACGGAAAACGCGAAAAAAGACGACGCTGCGGCCATGTACCGCGAGCTCGCCGAATGATGCGCGCAAAAAACCGCCGCTCCGGATGTTCGGAGCGGCGGTTTTGCCGTATGTCAGATCATATATTTTGTAATCTCGCTGCCGGTCACCGCAGGATCCATGCTCAGAGACAGGGTGAACTGAATGTTCTCACGCTCGGAGAAATCGTTCAGCCAGGCCAGGAACTCCGCAATCTGCGGCTCAGAGACCTCAGAGAGCATTTTCGTGAAGTTGTCAACAAACACATGGGTGATATCGTAGTTGCCGGCATGAAGGCCGCTGAGGAAGCCCTTAAAGAAATCGTAAGAGCCCATCGCGTACGCATAGTCGCAGGCGTAGATCAGGCGAGCCTGATAGGGAATGTCATACGTAAGTTTTTTGTCCTTTTCAATGCACACGACAGAACCGGATTCCTCGCGGACGGCCGTGGCGACCATTTCCACCAAACGCTTCGTTTTGCCGGAACCTTTGAGACCCATGATCAGTTGGACCATATGTCAATCACACTCCTTTTGAAAGTCAGGGCGATACCCTATGCCTAGATTAGCACGTTTTCGCGCCGACTGCAACGATAACTTTTCTCAGTTTGCCTCCGGCTTGCCGAGCAGAGAGAACATATTCTTCTTATATGCTTCCACGCCGGGCTGATCGAACGGATTGACGCCGGACATATAGCCCGAAATGGCACATGCCAGCTCGAAGAAGCACACGAGCCAGGCAAACCCGGCCTCGTCGCGTTTCGGCACGCGCACCGCCAGATTCGGCACGCCGCCTGCGATGTGCGCGGCCTTGACGGCTTCCTGCGCCATGCGGCTGATGTCGCTGAGCTTGCGCCCGGCAAGGTAGTTGAGCCGGTCGGGGTCGCCCATGGCGAACGGGACGGTGAACTCATTTTGCGGCTGCTCGAATGAGACGACGGTCTCCATGAGCGTGCGCGGGCCGTCCTGAATATACTGACCCATGGAGTGCAGGTCGGCGTTGTATTCCACGGAGGCGGGGAAGATGCCAATGCCGTTTTTGCCCTCGCTCTCGCCGTAGAGCTGCTTCCACCACTCGGCCATGAAACGGAACGACGGCTCGTAGCAGGCGAGGATCTCGGTCGTCTTGCCGAGCTGGTACAGGTGCTGGCGCGCGGTGGCATACTGCCAGGCGGGGTTTTCGGGCGACTGCGCGCTCATGGCGGCGAAAGCCTCGCCGGCCTCGCCGATCACGGTCTGTACATCAATACCGGCGGCGGCCATCGGCAGCAGGCCGACGGCGGAGAGCACGCTGTACGTCGTCCGGCACGACGAAGGTCTCCCAGCCCTCTTCGTCCGCCATGTGCTTGAGCACGCCGCGGTGGGCGTCCGTCGTGGCAAAAATGTGCTTTTTGGCCTTCTCCGGACCGTACTTTGCCTCCAGCAGGCCGCGGAACATCCGGAACGCGAGCGCAGGCTCGAGCGTTGTGCCGGATTTGGAGACGACGTTCAGGTCAAAGTCCAGATCGCCCAGCTCCTCGAGCAGATGCATCAGCGCGTCCGGCGACAGGGAGTTGCCGGCAAAGAGAATTTTCGGGTCGCCGGGCTGCGGCCGCGGCCGCAGCAGCTCCAAGGCGCCCTTCGCGCCGAGATATGACCCGCCGATGCCCACGACGACCAGCGCCTGCGAGCGGCCGCGGATGCGGGATGCGGCGGTGAGGATCTGCTTGAGCTCTCCGCTTTGCATACGCTCCGGCAGATCGAGCCAGCCGGTAAAATCCGCACCGGCGCCCGTGTGCTCGAGCAGCGTGCGGTGCGCCTGTGCAGCGGCCGCGTAGTCCGGCCCTGCGGGGTCAAAAAATCCGGCCGCGCCGGAGAGATCCACTTTGATCATTGCGATGCCCTCTCTCTTAAAGGATATCACCAGTATACACGAAAATCAGGATTTCGCAACTGGAAATCTGTCGCTCACAGCGCGCGCAGCAGCTGCAGCCAGAGGTGCGCCGTCGAGATGCGCGCAGCGCCGTCCGGGACGACCAGCGGCAGGATCAGCGTGTCGCCGCTGCTGTCGGTGACGGTCACGGTGCCGACCTGCGCGCCCGGCTCCAGAGGGGCGCACAGGTCCTCGTTGAGCGCGATGTCCATCTGCGGTGCGGCCGTGCCCTTGCGCACGACGATGGCGTCCGTGCCCGAGAGCACCGGCTGCACGCTGTCCGTTTCGGCAAACCGCACGCGCACGGGTGGAATGACCGTGTTGGCCGCAACGGAATAGAGCGAATAGTTGGCAAAGGCGAAGTTGAGGAGCGTCGCTGCGTCGGCGAAGCGCGCCTTGGAGCTCTCCGCGTGCAGCACCACGGCAATGTACTCCACGCCGTCGCGCTCGGCGCTGGCCGACAGGCAGTGCATGGCCTGCTGAGTGTAGCCAGTCTTCAGGCCGGTCGCGCCGGGGTAGGCGTGGATGAGCTTGTTGGTGTTGGCGAGGCCGAAGCGGCCGTCGCGCACGGTGTCCATCCAGATGGTGGTGTAGTCGCGGATGCGCGGATGGGCCAGCAGCGCGCGGGACATGCACGCGATGTCGCGCGCCGTCGTGTAGTGGCCGGGATCGTCGGTCAGCCCCGTGCAGTTGAGAAACTGCGTGTTTTCCATGCCCAGTTCTTTCGCGCGGTCGTTCATGCGCTTGGTGAACGCCTCCTCGGAACCGGAGATGTGCTCTGCCATGGCGACGGCGCAGTCATTGGCGGAGTTGACGGCGATGCACTTGAGCATCTCGTCGACGCTCATCTGCTCGCCCTCCTTGAGCCAGATCTGGCTGCCGCCCATGGAGCTGGCATGGGCGCTGGCGGTCACGATGTCGCTCGTATCGAGCTGGCCGCTGTCGAGCTGCTCCATGATGAGCAGCAGCGTCATGATCTTCGTCACGCTGGCGGGGGACAGGTGCTCGTCGGCATTTTTCTCGTATAACACCGTGCCGGTCGAGCGCTCCATCAGGATCGCCGACGGTGCGGATATCTTCAGCTCCTCGTCCGTTGGCTGCTCGAGCGCCATCGCGGGTGTGAGCAGCAGCAGCGCTGCCAGCAGCAGACAGATCCATCGTTTCATATGCTCAGCCCTTTCCGTTGATTTCTCCTTATCACCCTATGCCGGGGGCGCGTGGAAAAGCAGTCCGAGTCTCCACAATTTGCACAGGCTTTTGCACACCGAAGCGCTCAGAGCGTGTCAAGATACGGCGCACCGTGTCGCAAATGTACGAAAAGCCCGGTATTACCGGCTTGACGGTGCGGGCACATGATAGTAAAATAAATCCGACTGATCACAGACACTGGCAGGCGCTGTCGGGCGCGATGGGGGGAGACGGTTTATGAAGCGATTTGATCCGAAAAACAAATACCTCGGCTGGGGCATCACGGCGTTCGGCGTGATCGCGTGCTGTATTCTGTTTTACATGCTGCTGCAGCATGGCAAATCCATCGGCGATGCGATCAGCTCGCTGCTCGGCATCCTCAGCCCGATCATCTGGGGCCTGGTGATCGCCTATCTGCTCTGGCCGCTGACGAAGGTATTCCAGCGCAAGCTCTTTGAGCCGCTGCTCAAAAAGCTCCGCCCGAAAAAACCGGTGCGCACCTCACTTGCGCGCGGCCTGTCCGTCGCGCTCTCGATCCTGGTCGCCCTGATCATCATCGCCGCCCTCATCTGGCTCATCATCCCGCAGATCTATACGAGCGTTGAGAGCATCGTGCTCAACTATCAGGAGTACTATGACACGATCACCGGCTGGATCAACAAGTTCTTTGAAAACAATCCCGAGGTAGAGGAAGTGCTCCTCTCTGCGACCGGCGATGTGTCCGACAATCTGCTTGACTGGGTGAAGACCGCGCTGCTGCCGTCCATGGGCAAGGTGGTCACGAGCGTGACGACCGGCATCTATGCCGTTTTGCGTGCGATCCTCGATGTGCTCATCGGCTTCGTCGTCGCCTGCTATGTGCTGTCGAATATGGAGCTGTTTCTCGCAAAGTCCAAGATGGTGCTCTACAGCATGTTTTCCGTCAAGGCGTCCAAGCGCATCCTCAAGGCCATTCGCTTCACGGACTCGGCGTTCATGGGCTTTATCAGCGGTAAGGTCATTGATTCCGCCATCATCGGCGTTATCTGCTATATCTGCTGTGCGATCATGCGCATGCCGTATGTCGTGCTCGTGAGCGTGATCGTCGCCGTGACGAATATCATCCCCGTGTTCGGTCCGTTCATCGGCGCGGTGCCGACGGCGCTGATCATTCTGCTCGTCTCGCCGATGAAGTGCCTGATCTACGTCATCTTCATCATCGTCCTGCAGCAGATCGACGGCAACATCATCGGCCCGAAGATCCTTGGCAACTCCACCGGCATCAACGGTTTCTGGATCATGTTCGCCATCCTGCTCGGCGGCGGCCTGTTCGGCTTTATCGGCATGCTGCTGGGCGTGCCGGTGTTCGTCGTGATCTATGCCGGCCTGGAGCGGCTGGTCGATCACGGGCTGAAAAAACGCGGCCTCCAGACGGAGACCGCAGAATATATGGATCTGGATTACATCGACGATGCCACGATGCAGCCGGTGCGCCTACCGCAGGAGGTGCCGGACGAATCGCTCAAGGATCCAAAGGATGATTCAGTGAAGTGACGGGAAGAGGGACTGCTTTGCATCCCGCAGTGCATCGCACAGCGCGTCGATGTCTTCCCGCGTGGTGTAGCGCGAAAAGCTGATGCGCAGCGCGCCGTCGATCACGTTCGCCGGCAGCCCGATCGCCTCGAGTACATGGCTCCGCCCGCCCTTTTTGCAGGCGGAGCTTTTTGATGTGTAGATCCCGCGCGCCTCGAGGAAGTTCATCAGCACCTCGCTCCGGTAGCCGGGCAGAGAAATGCTGAGGATGTGCGGCGAGCCGCCGCCGATGACGACAAGACCGTCCACCTCGGCTGTCAGCCGGTCGATGGCGTGGGCGCGCAGCTCGGCCATGGTTTTCGTGGCCTGCGCCATTTTCGCACTGCCGATCTCGGCCGCCGTACCAAAGGCGGCGATCTGCGGCGTGGCCTCCGTACCGGCGCGCATGCCGCGCTCCTGCCCGCCGCCGAGGATATAGGGCGGCAGCTTCAGTCCGCTGCGGATGTAGAGCGCGCCGATGCCTTTCGGCGCGTGGATCTTGTGACCGCTGATGGTGATCATGTCCGCGCCGAGTGTTTTGGCCGAGAACGGCACTTTCAAAAACCCTTGCACGGCGTCCGTGTGCAGCAGGGCAATGCTGTTTTCCGCTTTCAGCATCCGGGCGACGGCGGCAATGTCGTTGACGGCGCCGGTCTCGTTGTTGACCATCATGAGCGAGACGAGGATCGTGTCCGGCCGCAGCGCCGCGCGCACCGCCTCGAGCGGGATGGCGCCGGTGCCGTCCGGCTGCAGGCGCGTGATCTCGTAGCCCTCCTTTTCCAGAAAGTCCAGCGACTTGCGCACCGCGTCGTGCTCCACGGCGGAGCTGATGATGTGTTTGCCGCGGCGGCGCATGTACCGCGCTCCGGAGATGAGCGCCCAGTTGTCGCCCTCAGAGCCGCAGGACGTGAAGTACACCTCATCCGGCTGGCAGCCGAGTGCTTTTGCGATCTGGCCGCGCGCCTTGTCCACGGCGGCCTTGGCCTCACGGCCGAGTTTGTAGGTCGTGCTCGGGTTGCCGAAGCACTCCGTCATCATATGTACTGCCGCCTCCGCTGCCTCCGGGCAGACACGGGTCGTTGCGGCATTGTCCAGATAAACCATGATCACTTACCTCGATTTGGAGATGTTTTTATGCACTATATTATAACCGCCCTCGGCTGCAAGGTCAACCAGTATGAAGCGCAGGCAATCGAAACGCTCCTGCACGCGCACGGCTTCACGGCCGCAGTGGACGGTGAGCCGGTCGATCTGATCGTCGTCAACACCTGCGCCGTCACGGCGGAGGGCGGGCGCAAGTCGCGCCAGACGATCCGCAAGCTGCGCGAGGAGCACCCGCAGGCGCTGTGCGCCGTGTGCGGCTGCTGGTCGCAGCTCAGTCCGGAGGACGCGGCGTCCATCGGCGCCGACGTGGTACATGGCAGCGGCAGCAAGCAGGCGTTTGTGGATGACATTCTGCGTGCGTTCCGTGAGCACGCGCCCGTCACGTGCGTGGATAATCCGTTCCAGCGCTTTGACTTTGAGCCGCTGCCGGCGGGCGCGGCCTACGGCCGCACGCGCGCGATGCTGAAGATCCAGGACGGCTGCAATAATTTCTGCACCTACTGTGTCATCCCATATACGCGCGGCCGCATCCGCAGCCTGCCGCTGGAGGAAATGGCGCGTCAGGCGGCGCATCTGGCCGCCGAGGGCTATCGGGAGCTGGTGCTGACCGGCATCGAGATCGCGTCCTACGGCCGGGATCTGCCGGGTAAGCTGACGCTGGCCGACGCCGTGGAGACGGTCGCCGCCGCTGCGCCGCAGATGCGTCTGCGCCTCGGCTCGATCGAGCCGACGGTCATCACGGAGGACTTCTGCCGCCGCGCCGCCGCGACCGGGCAGGTCTGCCGGCATTTCCATCTCTCGCTGCAAAGCGGATGCGACCGTACACTCGCGCGCATGAACCGCAAATATAATACTGCAGAGTTTCTCGCCTGCGTCGAGCGGCTGCGGCGGTATTTCCCGGGCTGTGCGCTCACGGCGGACATGATCACGGGCTTCCCCGGCGAGACGGAGGCAGATCAGGCGGCCGCAGTGGCGTTTTTGGAGCAGGTCGGCTTTGCGGCCGTGCATGTTTTCCCGTACTCCCGCCGCCCCGGCACGAAGGCGGACACCATGCCGGAGCAGCTCAGCCACGCGGTCAAATCGGCGCGCGCGCATGAGGCGCAGCGCGTGGCCGATGCCTGCAAGCAGCGCTATCTGGTGCAGCAGGTCGGCCAGACGCTGCCCGTTTTGTTCGAGACGGAGCATGACGGCAGCTGGGTCGGACACTCGGACAACTATTGTCTGGTGCGCGCTGCGGGGGACAATCTGCGCGGACTTGTGAAAAATGTCAAAATCTCTGCCGTTTCCGGGCAAATGCTTGTGGGGGATTTGGTTTGACGCGCTTTGCGGAACGTGTTAGACTTTTCTCAATCCATGCAGAATGTGCTGTATGCGATAAATTTTGACCCCTGGAGGCGATTTCCGTGACCCGAAGTGAAACATTCAATTTTTCTGCCGGACCGTCGGTCCTGCCGGAGGAAGTGCTCAGGCAGGCGCAGGCGGAATTGCTCAATTATCATGGCACGGGCATGTCCGTGATGGAGATGAGTCACCGAAGTCAGGCCTTTTCGGATATCTTCCAGGATGTGAAGGCGCGTTTTCGCGCCGCACTGTCTGTGCCGGACACACATGAGATCCTGTTTTTGCAGGGCGGCGGCACGGCACAGTTTTCCATGATCCCGCTCAATCTGATGGGCGAGCAGGGGACGGCGGACTATGCCGTGACCGGGCATTTTTCCGGCAACGCGGCCAAAGAGGCCGAGAAGTACGGCGCGGTGCACATTGCGGCGGACACCTCCACCTGCGGCCATACCCGCATCCCGCAGCAGAGCGAGCTGAGGCTCGATGCGCGCGCGTCCTATTTTTATTATTGCGCCAACAATACGATCTACGGCACCGAATGGCAGTACGTGCCGGAGACTGGCCGCGTGCCGCTCGCGTGCGACATGTCGTCGGACATTCTCTCGCGCCCGGTCGATGTGTCAAAATACGGCGTGATCTTCGCCGGCGCGCAGAAAAACATGGCCCCTGCGGGCCTGACGGTTGCGATCGTTGACCGCAGTCTCGCCGGGCATGAGCTGCCCATCACACCGGTCATGTACAGCTATCAGCGCATGATCGACAAGGACTCGATGTATAACACTCCGCCGTGCTGGAACATCTACAT
>OHXC01000339.1_pt1 | contig 24005 bp, 18 predicted proteins | sample 1579891 | NCBI WGS metagenome assembly OHXC01 (sample SAMEA3882531, study PRJEB24775) | human gut metagenome | biome: human-associated habitat; feature: intestine environment; material: feces | place: Netherlands | collected 2009/2010
GAGCGAGACCAAAGCAACCAAGAGCTCTACGAGCTCTGATGGGCCCGGGATGACCGCTGATTCAAGTCACCGGGCCCAAATCTTTTTCATGCATTTGAATAGAGCGGGCGATTCTCTTGGGGCCGTCTGCATGGCGTGCGACCAGCGCATGGTATTGCGCCCCGCTTTCATGTCCGCACGGGCGCCTATCCTTACGGCAATGTAGCCGCCTATGTAGCAAGCGGCAGTTGACGGAGAAAGGCCCTGACCGTGCCAGACAAAAAGACGCCGGATATTTCGGCCATCGATACGACGAACTTTGCGCGCCAGATTGTACTGGACTTTGAGTTTGCGCCGGTGCCAAAGCAGCGCCAGCGCCGTGGACTGCGCAACGAGATTATCGAGGTCGGCGCCGTCAAGCTCGATTACCACGGCAACGTTATGGGCGAGTTCTCGCAGTTTGTGCAGACAGAATTTACCGAAGGCGTTGCGTTCCCCGTCCGCGAGTTCACAGGGATATCGGCCGTGGACACCGCGATGGCCGATCCGCTCTACATGGTGATCAAAAGGCTCAGCGATTGGATCGGTCGCTACTCCGCCCGGGTGGTTTGCTGGAGTGGGACGGACCGGCGACAGCTTTTGACCGAGTGCCAGGCAAAGCACATCGACCTTTCCGCATTTCCTACGGACTGGGCCGACCTGCAGGCGTTTTATACTTCGATCATGGACGTGGGCAGCCACGGGTGCGTCTCTTTGAGTGACGCGGCGACGTGGCTTGGCATCGAGTTCGACGATTCGACGGGTCACGCCCACAGCGCCCTAGCCGATGCACGCGTGACCTCCAAGTTGCTCGGGCGGGTGATGGACGGGGACTACCGCGTGAGCCTGTGCGCCCAGGAAGTCCGCCAACGGTGGGGGGGATGGGCGAGCGACCCCAGACGCGCCTTTCCAGTAAGTGCCCCGAGCTGAACGACCTGCTGCTGAAGCTGAAGGCGGAGGGAAGGTAGGGGGGCGGACATCATTGTCGTTTTCGCCTGCGAAGAAGGAATCAATTAACTACAAAGTGCGGATGGCTTCTAGTGAAGACTTAACCACCAGATTATGAAAGGGTTATCGGGCCATTGGGATTGCAGTGTTCGCCCGTCGCAAGACGTTGCTCGTTCAAATTGGGACGCTCCGCATCCGATGAAATGGTTGATGCGGAACGTTCCTAGAGACCTGTCTTCTCTTGCCTAATAGTAGAGTTCGATATACGAATACGCCTTATCAAAAAGAGCCTGGTCTTTGAGCTTGTAGCGCATCCATAGAATGGCACGGAGCTGTTTTTTAACCTCTTTCACGCCAGCCGTGGTAGCTTGCCAGCCGTCGAAGCGAGTTATCTTAACGATCTCGTCAATGTCATTGACGATGTTCTCGACGATGATAGGCGTGTCGCCGTTCTTGATGCCGTTAAAGAGCTCAGTAAGAGCAGCCTTTCCCTTGTCCTCCTCTTCCTCGGGCACGACTTCCTTTTCGGCGGCTCGTGCTTCTTTGGCGAGGTCGATGAGCATCTTGAGGAACTCGACGCTGTTGATGAGACCTTGCTCGTGACGTTCCCTCAGGTCCTCCAGGCGCTCGCCGAGCTTCTGGAACTTGCCATTCTTATCGTGTCTGCGGATTCGGGCGACGAGATCTATCTCCAGCTTACGCGTGATTTTCTCGGTATTGCTCTTGTCGTTGATGAAGTGCTCGATCATGTCCTCGTCGAGTTCAAGGATGTCGTCATCGTCTCGGACTCTCTCGACGGTGATGTTCTCGTGCACGAGCTCGATTGTCTTGGGCCCGAGCGCTGCCCAGATGAGCTTCCCGCGATTGTCTACCGGTCTCACGGAATCGTAGACCTGCGAGAGCCAGATGAAATCGGGCTTGTAGGGATTGAGACATGGGTCGGGCGAAAGCGCTTCCCACGCTCTGTTCAAGACCGAGAAGTCGGCCCCGAACTGGTCTTTCACCTTTGTCGTTGGCAGGCATTGCTGGGCTTCGAGAAGGGATTCCCAATCTGCACTGCGGCGATCTTTGACCGTTGAGAAGTACTCGAGGCAGTAATGCATGAGTCTGGGCAGTTCGGCCTTTACCTCGTCGATGTTGGTTATAACCTTCTGCACCTCGGCCTCGTCGAAGTGCAGGGACTTGGCGACGTTGTCGAAGAGGCCGATATAGTCGACAATGAGACCGAATGTCTTCTTGTCGTTGTAGACGCGGTTGGTTCGACAGATTGCCTGCAATAGCGTGTGGTCGCGTAAGGGCTTGTCAAGGTACTGAGCTTGCAGGATGGGTGCATCGAACCCCGTGAGCAGCTTCGCAGTGACGATGAGAATCTTGAGCGGATCGTCCGGGTCGCGGAAACGGTCAAGGAGCTTTTCCTCGGCATCGCGATCGCGACGATATGCCTTGTACCGGTCCTCCTTGTCGTTGTTCGTGTCCATGACGATGGTGACTGCATCAGCGTCCAAGAGCTTGTCGAGCTCCTCTTTATACAGCAAGCAGCACTCTCGGTCGTAGCAGACTACTTGCGCCTTGAAGCCGTCGGGCTCAACCTTCGATTTGAAGTGTTTGGCAATGTGTTCACACACCTTGTGAATGCGGTCGGGGGCCTTCATGACGGACTCGATCTTGACGCGCCTGGTGAGTTCCGCCTTGTCCTCTTTGCTGAGGTCTCGGGTCATTTCGTCAAAGGCGGCGTTCACGACCTCTTGGTTGACGTGGAGCTCGACGGGAACGGTTTCAAAATGGAGTGGCAATGTGGCGTGGTCGCGGATGGAGTCGGCGAAGGAATAGCGGCTCATGTAGCCGGACTTGTCCTCTTTGGCACCGAAGGTGTGGAACGTGTTCTTGTCTGTTCGGTTGATGGGCGTGCCGGTCAAGCCGAAGAAGAAGGCGTTTGGCAAGGCGAGGCGCATCTTCTCGCCGAGGTCGCCCTCTTGGGTGCGGTGCGCCTCGTCGACCATGAGGATGATGTTCTCGCGCTCGTTGAGCGTCCCCGCAACCTCGCCGAATTTGAAGATGGTGGTGATGAGGATCTTTCTCATGTCCTGCTTGAAGAAGGACTCAAGCTCCTCCTTGCTGCCGGCGCTTGCGAGGTTGGGGATATCGGATGCGTTGAAGGTCCCCGTGATCTGGGTCTCAAGGTCGATTCGGTCATCCACGATGACGACGGTCGGGTTCTTGAGTTCAGGGACCATGCGCAGCTTCTGGGCGGCGAATACCATGAGCAGTGACTTTCCTGAGCCCTGGAAATGCCAAATGAGGCCACGCTTCGGGTATCCTGCGCGGACGCGGTCCACGATGAGATTCGCGCCCTCGAACTGTTGGTAGCGACAGATCAGCTTGATGCGTCGATGCTTCTTGTCGGTGGCGAAGAGCGTGAAGAACTGGAAGATGTCCATGACGTTCGTGGGGGTTAGCATGGACGCCATGCTTCTCTTAACGTCGGCAAGTGTGCCCTCGCTCTTCTTGTCGCCCTCATGCCAGGGTCCCCACATCTCGGGAGGCATGTTCACCGACCCGTAGCGATAGCATTTTCCTTCGCTGGCGAAGTTGATGGCGCTACAGACGAACATCTGCGGGATGCTCTTCTCATATTTAGCGATGTCGCCAGCGCCGTCGAGCCAGGTTATCGAATCGCGCACCGGCGTCTTGAACTCGCCGATGACGAGCGGAAATCCATTGACAAGAAGGACGAGGTCGAGGCGCTTGCCGCCCTGCTCCTGGGGGTAGACCCACTGGTTGGTGACGATGTACTCGTTTTTGTCAAGATCGCCGTCCGCCGCCGTGCCAAAGAAGCGGATGGGGACCATGCGGCCGTCTTTGCCGTAGGGGAATGAGTTCTCCTCGATGACGAGCTTTTTGAACCGCTCGTTGGTGGAGACCAGGTTCTGCGGACTTGTGGACTGAATGAGGGCCCTGAGTCGGTAGATGATCTCGTCGGCGCGATCGGGGTCTTCTGCGATCTCCGGGTTAAGCCTGATGAGGGCGTCCTTGACCATGGGCTCGACCATGACGTCGGCATGGCGGCGCGGGAGGTCTTCGGCAGCCACGTATCTCCAGCCAAGGCTGGCAAGCGCCTCGACGCTCATTTGCTCGATGGTGTTGTCCTCGTTAAACATCTCCGAGTCCTAACTCCTGGTTCAAAATTTTCTTCGTTGTCGCATTCAATTCGTCGAGTGCCTGCTGTACGGCAAATTTCGATTTGTCGACCGAGGTAGCAAAGTCGGCGAACTCCTGTTGAAGAGGGAGCGGGGGTACTGGAAATTGCTTCGCAGACAACGTCGACTTATTCAAAATTCCTTTGAGCTGCTGGTTCACGTTCGAGCAGAGGTAAGCCTTCGACAGGGATAGCATCGTCAGCAGGAAGCGAGCATCGACTTTATCGCCGGGCACGATTGCATTGATTTGCTGATTGAAAGCCGCCTCTCTGTCCAGCAAGCCGACCTTTCCGATGCTATTCACGCTGCCAGCGATACAGGCCATAAGAATGCTACCTGCTGGTGCGATCCTTGCTTTTTCGCGTCCCACAGTGGTCAACTGCTCTGCAGCAGTCGTAATAACTGAATTGACGATATTGTCGGTTTTGATCCATTCAGTACCCTCACCGTAATATTCGGGATGTTTCCTGGAAGGCGTATTCCCGGTAATTATTTGTGTAAAGCCGTCCAACCTAGATACCGTCCATCGACCGATAAGGGTTGATGGATCGCCGAACATCTCGACAAATTGTGATTTGACAACGTCATCGCAGGTTGCAATTAGCGAACGATAGTCTTCCTTAAGCCGCTCGGCAGCGCACATAATGTCAGCAATCTCGGCGACTGTTTTCGGTTCTGGAAGGTCCATCTCAAAGTCCGCAAGATCGGAGAACAGGACGTAAGGGTTGGTGGAACCTTTTGATTTGCCAATCGAGTAGCTAGTGAAACGATCGGAAAGCAGCAGGAACGGAAGAAGCCTCTGAGGAAGAATGGACTCATCCTTGGTCTCAAGAACGAACGTCACGTTGGACGTCACGCCCTCGAAATCGGCAACGGAAACTTTCTTGAGATAAGTACGCCTAGATCCATACAGGACTTGCCCTGGCTTGAACATTCTGATGAAGGCAGGGCCGACGTCGGATTCATCAAATCGCCCCCTCATCGTAAGTTTGGGCCTTTCTGTTTCCATGTGGTCGCCGGCAACAAAATACTCGTATGGGTTGTTGTCTCGATCGACCTTTTCTTTGCAGTTACGCACGAGGTCGCCGAATAGATACTTCGTCATGCCGCGCACCCCCGGCAACCAAATTGTGATTTGACGACATCGTCGCAGGTGGCGAGGAGCCGTTTGTAGCGTCGCTTTGTCTCCTGGGCTGCCCAGAGAACGTCGGCAAGCCCTTCTTGTGCCTGGATGCCCGGGAGCTCGATCTCGAATTCGGCGAGCCCTTGCCACTTTACGCGCGGCGAAAGGGAGCCCGCCGACTTCTCGACGGCGTGCTTGAACAGGGCATCGTTCTGGATGATGAACGGCAGGAGCCTCGGCGAGAGTCCGTCTCCGGCGGCTATAACGGTGATGTCGCCCGAACAGACCCCGTCGAACGGCGCGACGACCGCCTTGTGCAGATAGGCCCTGCGGCGGCCAAACAATACCTGACCCTTCTCGAACTCTTTTGTGAAGGTTGTCTCCACGCCCTCGTTCCAGCGCGTCAGCTCGACCTCACCGGAATCTAGGTGCTCGAGGCCAACCGTCGGAAGGTCGGAGCTCTCGAAGGTCCTCTTTCTTACCTCGCGGGCGACGTCGCCCAGACGAACTCGTGTCATTTTACTCACCGTCGCTTTCGCGGAGTTTAGCTGCTACGTCGCCGAGTAGACCTGCCGCCCTCGCAGCCGCGGATTGCCAGCCGCTTACGATCTCGCTGATGCTGCGATCGTCCGACTCCGCGTCGCCGGCCTTCTTTACGTATAGGGGTATGGAGAGCGAGGACGCGTTATCCTCGATCTCGTCGATCGTCGCGTAGGCCGAGAAATCGTCGTTGCCCTCGTCTGAGCGGTATGCGCCGACTATTTTCTCGATGTGGGCGTCCTCGAGGTAACTTTGGGCGTTCTTGCGTGTGACCTCGGACGAGGCGTCGACAAACAGGATGCGCCCGCGCCTCTTCGGCGCCTTCATGCTGCGACAGATGAGGATACACGCCTCCATCGGCGAGTTGAAGAAGAGGTTGGGACCGAGTCCGATGACGGCCTCGATGAGGTCGCTCCTGACGAGCCTTTCGCGCATCTCCGATTCCTCGTTACGGAAGAGTACGCCGTGGGGGAGGAGTATGGCGCACCTGCCGCTCTTCGGGTCCATGCTCTTGAGGATGTGTTGGATGAAGGCATAGTCGGCTCGTCCCTGCGGGGGCGTGCCGAGGAAGTTACGGCCATAGGGGTCGGAGGCGAACGACTCGCGATCCCACTGTTTGATGGAGTAGGGAGGATTGGCGAGCACCATGTCGAAGGTGCGCAGCTTGCCCGCTTCGAGGAAGGTGGGGTGACGCAGCGTGTCGTCGTTGGCGATTTCGAAGTCCTCGACGCCGTGAAGGAACAGATTCATACGGCCGATGGCGGATGAGAGCTGGTTGATCTCCTGCCCGTAGGCGTGGACGTTGCGCCATTCCTCCCCATGCTGCTTGAGGTGGGCGATGGCGGAGATGAGCATGCCGGCACTGCCGCAGGTGGGGTCGTAGATGGACTCGCCCGGCCTGGGTTGAAGGATCTCGGTCATCAGGTGGACGACCGTGCGGTTGGTATAGAACTCCTGGGCCGTGTGACCCGAGTCGTCTGCGAACTTCTTGATCAGGTACTCGTAACCCTGGCCGAGCTCGTCTTCAGGGCAGTTGGCGATGGACAAAGTCTTGGCGCTGAAGTGCTCGATCAGGTCTTTGAGCAGACGATCGGGAAGGCGCTTCTTGTTGGTCCAGGCAGCGTCACCGAAGATACCCCGCAGCTTGGAGTCGTTGGCCGCCTCTATGGCGCGAAAGGCGTCGACGATGGCCTTGCCGACGTTCTCGGTGGTTTCTCGGATATCGGCCCAATGGGCACCGTCGGGAATGGCGAAGCTGTGGTTCTCGGGCAGGGTCGCGAACTCTTCGTCGCCGCCAGAGGCCTCCAGGGCCTCGTCGGTTTCCTCATCGTAGACGTCGGAGAGGCGTTTGAAGAATAGCAACGGGAAGATGTACTGCTTGTACGATCCGGCGTCGATGTAGGTACGGAGCAGCACTGCCGCGTTCCACAGATGGTTGTTGAGCTCTTCTTGGGGGATTCTACTTTCCATCGACGTAACCTCCCTTCACGAGGAGATCGAGGAACTTCTCTTCCGACTCTCTTGTTTTCTGGATGAGGTCGTAGAAGCGCTTTCTGGTCTCTGCCGGTGGCTCGACCTTCTCGCGTTTCCTCTCGATGTAGTTGTTCGCCGAGAGTACGTATCCCTCGCGTTCGATGTCGTCGAGCGTTGCGATGGCGCATTTCTCGATGACGGGTTCATAGGAGCGGTAGAGGGAGAGCATCTCCCGTGCGTCCTCTTCCGAGATCATGTTCTGCGCACGCTGGGCGGTGAAGATCTTGCTGCCGTCGATAATGCAAACGCGTCCCTGGTGCTCGGTGGACTTCTCGTTTCTGAGGAACAGCACGCAAGCAGATACGCCGGTGCTGTAGAAGACTCCGCTTGCGAGCGCGATAACGGCTTCAACCTTGTCCGACTTGATAAGCTCCTTGCGTATGGCACCCTCTTTGCCGCCATGGAACAGCGCTCCTTGGGGTAGAACTACGGCGCAACGGCCGTTCTTCTTGTCCATGGAGCAGACCATGTGTTGCACCCAGGCGAAGTCTGCCGATTTGTCGGTGGGAACGCCCCAGATGTTACGCCCCCACGGATCCGAGGCAAACTCATCAGAGCCCCAGTTCTTAAGGGAGAACGGAGGGTTCGCAAGGACGCAGTCGAAGGTTTTGAGTGTATTGCCGTCGCGGAAGGCGGGCTCGCGCAAGGTGTCGCCCTGGGCGACGCGGAAGTCCTTCGCGCCGTGAAGGTAGAGGTTCATTCGCGCTATAGCGGACGTGCTGAGGTTCTTCTCCTGGCCGTAGAGCTTGCCGTAGGCGAGTTTTGAGTTGTCCATTTGCCGGACGGCCTCGATGAGCATTCCGCCCGTGCCGCATGCCGGGTCGTAGACGGTCTCGCCGGGCTTCGGCTCAAGCAGGGAGACCATCATCTTGACGATCTCGCGTGGGGTATAGAACTCGCCGGCGTTCTTCTTCTGCATATCGGCGAACTTCTTGATCAGGTATTCGTAGGCATCGCCCATCATGTCGGCGCTGTAGTTTTTGTTGCCGAACCTCTTTACCGAGAAGTGCTCGACGAGGTCCTTCAGCCGCTCGTCGGAGAGCTTGCCCTTGTCTGTCCAGCTCGCGTCGTCGAAGCTGCTGAAGAGGCCGCTTAGGGTATCGGGGTTAGCGCGCTCGATACCCACCATGGCGTCAACGATTGCTTTGCCGACGTTCGCGCCGGTATTGCGGACGTCCTGCCAATGACAGCCTTCCGGCACCTCGAAGCTGTGATTCTCGGGCAGTACGGCGAAGTCCTTGTCGCCATCCGAAAGCTCCAATGCCCCGGCGGTTTCCTCGTCGTAGACGTCGGAGATCCGCTTGAAGAAGAGCAGCGGCGTGATGTAGCTCTTGTACTCGTCTTGGTTGATGGGACCTCGCAGGATGTCGCAGGCCCCGAGCAGGTGGTTTCCCAGCTCGGATTTGCTTATTGGTTCTTCTGGCATTCAGGTACCTATGAGCTCAAAAAATGAAATTACAGCTCTAGTGATTATACCGTCATATTTGTCGCGGTAAATCTCCTGCGCAGCGTCGTTCAATCAGGCGGTTTGAGCGACGGTCTGAGCTTGTAAATCACAATTTGTCGAGATGTTTGGTGGACCCGATCCAACAGAAAGCGATTGTCCTCCAGTTACAATCGGGGAGCTCGCGGCTGATATACGGTACGGGACTTCAAAGAAGGCTTCTGATAGTGGCGAATTTAAATACCTCCGCATGAACAATATGACCGACGATGGAAGGCTTGATCTCTCCGATCTTAAGTACATCGATCTTTCGGGTGCGGAGCTTGAGAACGCAAAAGTTGTAAGAGGAGATTTGCTTTTCAATAGGACAAATAGCCGCGAAAAGGTAGGCAAAACCTGCGTATTCAATAAGAACGAGCCTATGGTAATCGCAGGATATATTGTCAGGGTTAGATTCGATGATCGTGTAGAGCCCGGCTATGTGTCGGCGTTCTTGAACAGCAACTACGGCAAAGGTCTTCTTCGCAAGATGGCCAAAGGAGCCGTTGGTCAGGCCAACATTAGCGCAAAAGAAATGGCCAAAATCGAACTTCCCTTGCCGCCGATTGAGTTTCAACGTTCCTTCTTGGACTTCGCCGCCTCGGTCGACAAATCGAATTTTAAGTTAGGTATCTGCGGTGGGATGCTTTGACGTTGCGCTGGTCGACCATTGCGTACCTTAATGTGGTGTCTATTTTTTTATGGCCAAGGAGCACCTGGACTTGTTCGATGGGCATTCCTTTGTCGATTGCCTTTGTAGCAAGCGTTCTTCTGAACTTATGAGGGTGGACCCTTCCTAAATCAAGCTCGCGCCCCAGTTTTCTAAGCAGCGCCTCGACGCCGCCAATTTGTAGCCTCTCGTGTGGCGCCTTGCTCGACACGAAGAGTGCTTCAGAGCTGTCCATTCGGGTTGACAGGTAATTCTCAATATGGACTTTAGTCTTTGCGTCAAAATAGACGATGCGGTCCTTATTTCCCTTGCCGTGTACGATGCACTCACGATTGATGGTGTCGATGGAGCTCCTGTCCAACGAGACAAGTTCGCCCACACGCATGCCCGTGGAGCGCAACAGGTCGATCAGGGCAAGGTTTCGGGGCGACCCGCAGTTATCGCAGAGAATTTCAACGACTTCATCGCTATACGTTTCCTTTATGGGTTGCGGAGCCTTGACTCTTTTAATGCGTCTAACCGGGCTCTTAATGATATGGTCCTCGTCTTCGAGCCATGAATAGAAGCTTGAGATGATTCTTCGGACATTGTCGACGGTGACGCGACTGACGCCGGCTTTTTGCTGATAGTCGGAAAGATAGGACCTAATCTCTTCGGTTCCCAGGTCGCAAGCTGGCGTATCGAATGATTCAAGCATTTTATTGATGGTGGTTTCGTAGTAGGAGATGGTCCTATCCGAGCAGCCTTCGAGGCGTTTTGCAGACAGAAATAGATCTAGGAATGATTCGCTTTCACCGTCGCCGCCGTCTTCAGCTAATTGGCTTTCATCGAAAAGGCAGTGCGATAAAACCTTTTTGAGCTGGCGGTTCTGCTGCGTGGTCAGGTAGGGGAGCATGAGACGGGTAATTTCTCTAGCCGTTTTCGTGAGATCCATGGTGGCGTCCTTCCTTGCGCGGTGGGTGGCGCTATTTCCCTTTGTTTACCCGTGCGTTATGGAAGGGATGCCGAGTGGCACTTCCGCTAGGCCGCGTCAGGGAGGTCCATGAGACCTCGCACATCCCCCGCATCACTCCGGTGCGGCTTTGCCTGCAGAGTGAGATGTTCAGAAGCGTTTTATTAACGGGGGATGTCTTTCGGATTCTTTTGATGGGGATGTGGAAACACTGATGAAGTTTACGAATAGCGAGGTTGAGGGGTTCGCCTGTGCCCATCGCCTCTCGTGTGCGGATGGATGGTGCCGGTGGCTGTTTGAGACTGCAGTCGCGCCGACGGGATTGGTTGGGGTCGGTACAAGGCGAGCACGCCCCATGCCGTTATGGTAGATGCATCTTTGTCGATAGAGCGCTCGATTAATCTGCGCGGGAGCGCTGAGAAGATCTTCCAGCATCGGGTCTACCCCGGCGGCGACCATGCCCTCGATCAGGTGCTGGGCGTGGAACCGACCAACTGTCCATGCGATATATGAAAGCGTCTGACAAGCGCGCTCCTTGATATCAAATGCAGCTTTGCTTAGAACGATTGCCTCTGCGAAGTCGGCAAATGCGTCGTGATCTCCCCATGTCTTACGGGCTTGTATCATGCCCTGGTCGATAGCATCCATAACAAAGGCGCCCGATCCGTCCGCAACGCAAACGCCGTCGGCGAAGAGCATCCAGCTGGACGGCTCACTAGAGTTATCTCCGAGCAGCTTGATTTGCAGCACGTGCGGGTCGCCGGCGGCGCAGAGCTCTTCCTCGAGCACCTGCACCGTATAGCGCATCTGGTGGGAGAGGCTGTTCTTGACCATGGCCGAGGCGTAGCCATTTGGCTTATCCAGAAGATGCATGTGATTCGGTTTGACGACCAGGTTGTGGAAGTTGCGCTCGCTGCGCACGGGGAAATTGTCCATACGGACTCCTTTCATCGATGTTGGCAGGGCCACCGTGCCTTTTGGCCGGTTGGCGTCGGGATCGTGGAGCCAACTCTCTACCCCGACTCTGGATAAAACGTGCCCGCTCCTTGCGGGCAAGAGGAAGTCTATCAACGTGTACGGACTCAACGTGTACGGACAGAAATCAAGCGCCATCCGCGAAATGACGCGCGGATGGCGCTGGTTTCCCAAGTGATTATTCGGCTTTCATCCGGAAAAGTGTCGAAATCAGCCGTGTAAAAGTACGGAAAAGTGTCGAAATAGGCACCTTAAAACTTCGGAAAAGTGTGGCTGGATGACAAAACAGCACTTAGAAGCCGGCGCTGGATGCGGGATCCTGCGGCCGCCTTCAGCTCCCGCTACTCATCGTCTCCGTCGTTGGGGTCGCCCTTGAGGGTGTTGATGTCCAGGTACTGGTTGTCGTCCTCTTTTTGCTGCGTTGCCGATTCGGATGCGGTGGGGCCGCGGAACAGCTGGAATCCCTCAAACGCAATGACGCCGAGCAGGGCAATGACAATGGCGATAAATGCAACCTTGACTGCCTGCGGAAATTCCGAGAAACGCAGCGCCTTTTCCTCGGCGTAATAATCGGCGAAGCGCTCTTCGCCCGCGCTTTTGGTATACGCCGGTGCGGACGCGGCCTCCGGGTCATATTCCGGTGCAGGCGTGGCAGCGTACGGATCGTTGAGATAATCGCTCGATGCGGTGCCATAATCCTCGGTCTCGATGCGACCGGTGTCAGCATGGCCATCGGAATAATCGGAATATGCCGCACCGCCCTCATAGTCCGCGGCGCTCGTGTTGGCGGCAAAAAGCGGGTTAACTGGAACATCGAGCGCCGGCATGCCGGTAGAGGTCTCATCCAGATCGGCTGCAGCCCAGGAATCGTGGACAACCTGATGGGCAACGGGCTCATCGAGCCTTGTGACCGGAGGCTTGCGTGCCGCAGGAACAGGCAACTGCTGGGCGCTGTACATAACAGTGCTGTCGGCCGATTTGCCCTGCGTCGCTGCAGCGAGAAATGCCGCCGTCTCGGATGGGTCACTTGCGGGGCGGGGAGCGGGCGTGGGCGCCGAAGTGGGTGCGGGTGTAGGCGCGGGCGTCGAAACAGCCGACTGCGCAGGAGTCGGCGCAGATGCGGCCTTAGGCGCAAGTGCGGGATTGGGGCTTGACGGGCGAGCCCCGCCGCCGCCCATGAGTTCGTCGGCGGTCCACGGGCGATCATCCATCACATCGTCAAGGCTCAGCGAAAACAGGTCGTCTTCACCCTCATCGAACATGCGGTGCACATGTCCACCAATTGCCGGAATCAATCCGCGACCGGTGCATGATGCCTTGCTCAACGCCATTCTGTTCCATCCTTTCGAAATACTAATGACATCGATTATATGGAACTTCCCAAGCGGCTCGGTCTTGGATTCGTGCTTTCCAGATCTCGCGCCCAAAAGGGAGGGGCAATCCAGGCGAGCGCCTACTTGTCGCCGGCCGCCGCCTTGGCCTCATTGAGGTAGCTATAAAAACTGTACTTGGAGATGCCAAAGAACTCGCAGGCGCGCTCGCTCGACTTGGAAATGAGGAAGGCGCCGCGACGGTCGAGGTAGCCAATGGCACGAATGCGCTCGTCTTTGGTCATGAGTGCCGCGGGCTTGCCCACAAACTGCTCGCACTCGTGCAGCAGGTCCTCGAGCAGGTCGCCGATGTTCTTGGTAATGGGCTCGGGCTCGGTATAGCCCGTGCCGCCGGTGCCGGTAAAGGCGTCGAGCGAACGCTCAAAAGCCTTCATAAGCGTAATGTCAAAGTTGATGCCCAAAATGCCGACGGGTTTGCCCTCATCGTTGCGGATAAAGATCGTCGAGGACTTGAGCAGCTTGCCATCGGTGGTTTTAGTGAGGTACGGCTCGCGGTCGTGTACGTCGGTGCTGCCCTCGTGCATGGACTCAAACACGATATGGCTGGGGCCGTCACCCAGTTTACGCCCGCTGACGTGGCCGTTTTCGATCACTACGATGGAGTGGTCCACGTCTTCGGTTTCCAGATCGTGGACGACGACTTCGCAGTTGGGGCCAAATTGGAGCGCCAGACCGTGTGCAAGGCGCTTATAAAACTCAATCTGTGACGGGGTCATGGGTGCCTTCCTAAAAATTAGTTTGGGCTCACTGTGCCATAAACCACACTTGACCGCAAACAAATCCATCAACAAGGCAATTCATGACCGTTCGTCGGCGAAAAGGTACCGATTGCGGCAACAAACAATTTGTTAGGTTTGCCAATCAAAAAGTGTGATAGAACATTACTAACAAACTTTTTGTTTGGCATCCACATAAAAGTTCAGTCGCATGAATGGGAATGGGCTGAAACGCGTATGCGGGGGCCGGCAAGAGAGGACTTAAGGAGTTCACCGTATGGCCGATAAGATCCAGTGGGCGGGCAACACGATGCCCAAGAGCGATGACAAGCACTTGGGAATCATGAGCCTCGACCACGTGAAGAAGGCCCGCGCCTTCCACCAGTCGTTCCCTCAATATACCGTCACCCCGCTTGCCCGTCTGGACGGTCAGGCTGCGCGCCTGGGCCTGTCCAACCTGTGCGTTAAGGACGAGAGCTATCGCTTTGGCCTCAACGCCTTTAAGGTCCTGGGCGGCTCGTTTGCCATGGCCAACTACATTGCCGATGAGACCGGCAAGGACGTTGCCGACTGCACCTTCGATTACCTGACCTCCGATCAGCTTGCCAAGGACTTTGGCCAGGCTACCTTCTTTACCGCCACCGACGGCAACCATGGCCGCGGCGTGGCGTGGGCTGCCAACAAGCTGGGCCAGAAGGCCGTCGTGCACATGCCCAAGGGTTCCACCAAGCCCCGCTTCGATAACATCGCCGCCGAGGGCGCCACGGTGACCATCGAAGAGGTCAACTACGACGAGTGCGTGCGCATGGCCGCCGCCGAGGCCGACGCCTGCGAGCGCGGCGTCATCGTTCAGGACACCGCCTGGGAGGGCTACGAGAAGATCCCGTCCTGGATCATGGAGGGTTACGGCACCATGGCCTCCGAGGCTGCCGAGCAGCTGCGCGAGATGGCCATCAACCGCCCGACGCACGTGTTTGTCCAGGCTGGCGTGGGTTCGCTCGCCGGCGCCGTGGTGGGCTACTTCACCAACCTGTATCCCGATAACCCGCCCACCTTCGTCGTGGTTGAGTGCGCGCCTGCCGCCTGCCTGTACAAGGGCGCTGCCGCCGGCGACGGCGATCCGCGTATCGTGGACGGTGACATGCCCTCCATCATGGCCGGTCTGTGCTGCGGCGAGCCCAACATCCTGGGCTGGGATATCCTGCGCAACCATGCCACCGCCTTCGTGTCCTGCCCCGACTGGGTCACCGCTCGCGGCATGCGCACCCTGGGCGCTCCCGAGAAGGGCGACCCGCGCGTCATCTCCGGCGAGTCCGGCGCGGTGACCACCGGCCTGGTCGAGACCCTCATGCTCGATCCCGAGTACGCCGAGCTCAAGGAACTCATCGGCCTGGATAAGACGAGCTCCGTGCTCTGCTTCTCCACGGAAGGTGACACGGACCCCGACCAGTATCGTCGAATTGTTTGGGAAGGCGAATATCCCACTTGTTAATCGTTGGGGCGGAGTAAATAGGTATCGCTCCGCCACCTCACAGGTAGATTCCTTCGTTTGAAAGGTTATGAACAATGGCTAAAGAACTCGATTTCGACGCTATCAAGGCTGCTGCTGAGTCTCACCGCGCCGACATGACTCGCTTCCTGCGCGCTATGATCTCCCATCCCTCTGAGTCCTGCGAGGAGGGTGAGGTTGTTGCTTGCATCAAGGCCGAGATGGAGAACCTTGGCTATGACGAGGTCAAGGTCGACGGCCTGGGCAACGTCATGGGCTTTATGGGCGAGGGCGACAAGATCATCGCCATCGACTCCCACATCGACACCGTCGGCATCGGCAACATCGAGAACTGGGATGCCGACCCCTATGAGGGCTACGAGACCGATGAGATCATCTACGGCCGCGGCGGCTCCGACCAGGAGGGTGGCATGGCTTCTGCTACCTATGCTGCCAAGATGATGAAGGACATGGGCCTCATCCCCGAGGGCTACAAGATCATGGTCGTCGGCACCGTCCAGGAAGAGGACTGCGACGGCATGTGCTGGCAGTACATCTACAACAAGGACGGCATTAAGCCCGAGTTCGTCATTTCCACCGAGCCCACCGACGGCGGCATCTATCGCGGTCACCGCGGCCGCATGGAGATTCGCGTCGACGTTCACGGCACCTCCTGCCACGGCTCTGCTCCCGATCGCGGCGACAACGCCATCTACAAGATGGCCGACATCATCGCTGACGTCCGCGCCCTCAACAACAACGGCTGCGACGAGTCGACCGACATCAAGGGTCTCGTCAAGATGCTCGACCCCAAGTACAATCCCGAGCACTTCGAGGATGCCCGCTTCCTGGGCCGCGGCACCTGCACCGTCAGCCAGATCTTCTACACCAGCCCCAGCCGCTGCGCTGTCGCTGACTCCTGCGCCATCTCTATCGACCGTCGCATGACCGCCGGTGAGACCTGGGAGTCCTGCCTGGACGAGATCCGTAACCTGCCGGCCGCCAAGAAGTACGGCGACGACGTGAAGGTCTCCATGTACATGTACGACCGTCCGTCCTGGACCGGCGAGGTCTACGAGACCGAGGCTTACTTCCCCACGTGGATCAACAAGGAGACCGCTCCGCACGTCAAGGCCCTCGTCGACGCCCACAAGGCCATGTTCGGTGACGAGCGCATCGGCTGCGAGCCCAGCATGGACAAGCGCACCGGTCGTCCGCTGTGCGACAAGTGGACCTTCTCCACGAACTGCGTTTCCATCCAGGGCCGCTATGGCATCCCCTGCGTCGGCTTTGGCCCGGGTGCCGAGTCTCAGGCTCACGCTCCCAACGAGGTTACCTACAAGGACGACCTGGTCACCGCTGCCGCCATGTATGTGGCTGCCCTGAACCTCTACGATCCGAGCCAGGCCGATGGCGACGCCACCGTGTTCCGCGCCGGTCTGACCAACAACAAGATCGACTAGTCCCATTCCTCGATCTTGTTGAGCCGGGGGCCGCTCGTGTCCCCGGCACCCCCTGTTGACTTGGGGCCCGCGATCGTTATCTCCCATGCTTCCTCAACGGTAGCGGGTCCTCGTCATGGTGCTCTGCATGTTATAGCCACACGCGCATGCCGGAGCACATCTACTCATTGCGATCGTTTCATCTTTAGAAAGGACATTTCCATGGACGCTAAGTTTACCGAGCTCGTCGAGCAGCTGAACGGCCTCGATTTTAAGGGTATGTACGGCAGCGACTTCCTGCACACCTGGGACAAGACCACCGATGAGCTCAAGGCGCTCTACATCGTCGCCGACGCCCTGCGCGAGCTGCGTGAGAACAACGTTTCGTCCAAGATCTTCGACTCGGGCCTGGCCGTCTCCCTGTTCCGCGACAACTCCACCCGTACGCGCTTCTCCTTCTCTAAGGCCGCCAACCTGCTCGGCCTTGAGCTGCAGGACCTGGACGAGAAGAAGTCCCAGATCGCTCACGGCGAGACCGTCCGCGAGACCGCTACCATGATCTCCTTTATGGCCGACGTCATCGGCATCCGCGACGACATGTACATCGGCAAGGGCGACGCCTACATGGCCGAGGTCTCCGAGTCCGTGCAGCAGGCCTACGAGGATGGCGTTCTGGATCACCGTCCCACGCTCATCTCTCTGCAGTCCGACTCCGACCACCCCACGCAGTCCTCTGCCGACATGCTCTACCTCATCAACGAGTTTGGCGGCCTCGAGAACCTCAAGGGCAAGAAGGTTGCCGTCACCTGGGCCTATTCGCCCTCTTACGGCAAGCCGCTGTCCTGCCCGCAGTCGCTGATCAGCCTACTGCCCCGCTTTGGCATGGACGTCACCCTGGCTCACCCCGAGGGCTACGACCTCATGCCCGAGGTCGTCGAGCGCGCCAAGACCTATGCCGCCGAGTCCGGCACCACCTTTAAGCAGGTCAACACCATGGCCGAGGCCTTCGAGGGCGCTGACATCGTGATCCCCAAGAGCTGGGCTCCGTTTGCCGCCATGGAGAAGCGCACCAACCTGTACGCCGAGGGCGACGACGCCGGCATCGCAGCGCTCGAGAAGGAGCTGCTCGCCCAGAACGCCACGCATCAGGATTGGTGCTCCACGACCGAGCTCATGGAGAAGACCGCCAACGGCCAGGACACCATCTTTATGCACCCGCTGCCCGCCGACATCTCCGGTGTCTCCTGCGAGCACGGCGAGGTCAACGCCGACGTCTTCGACATGCACCGCGTGGGCATGTACAAGGAGGCCAGCTACAAGCCGTACGCCATCGCAGCCATGATGTTCCTGCAGAAGGTTGCCGATCCCGCCGCTACCCTCAAGGCTCTCGACGAGCGCAACACCGCCCGTTGGTTCCAGGCCTAAAGCTGGGCTGAGAAATGGCTAAGCGTATCGTTGTCGCCCTGGGCGGAAACGCCCTCGGCGCCAACCTTCCCGAGCAGATGGAGGCCGTCAAGACGACTTCCAAGGCTATCGTCGACCTGATCGAGGAGGGCAACGAGGTCGTCGTCGTGCACGGCAACGGTCCCCAGGTGGGCATGATCGCCAACGCGATGGCTGAGCTCACGCGCTCTAATCCTCAGAAGTACGTTCCCTGCCCGCTGTCCGTTTGCGGCGCCATGAGCCAGGGCTACATTGGCTATGACCTGCAAAACGCTCTGCGCGAGGAAATGCTCGACCGCAATATCGACAAGGGTGTCGCCACCGTGCTCACCCAGGTCGAGGTTGCGGCAGACGACCCGGCCTTTGCCGACCCGGTCAAGCCGATTGGTCCATGGATGAGCGAGGCCGAGGCCAAGGAGCTGGAGGCCGACCGCGGCTACCAGTTCATCCACGACGAGAAGCAGGGCTTCCGTCGCGTGGTTGCCTCGCCCAAGCCCGTGAACATCGTCGAGCTCGACACCATTAAGTCGCTCGTCGAGTCCAACCATGTGGTGATCTCCTGCGGCGGCGGTGGCATTCCCGTCACCAAGGCCCAGGGCAACCACCTTAAGGGCGCTGCCGCCGTCATCGATAAGGACTTTGCGGCCGAGAAGCTCGCCGAACAGCTCGATGCCGATGCCCTGGTTATCCTGACGGCCGTGGAGAAGGTTGCCATTGGCTTTGGCACCGACCACGAGCAGTGGCTCGACACGCTGACCGCGGCTGACGTAAAGCGTCTGTCCGAGGCCAATGAGTTCGGTCGCGGCTCCATGCTGCCCAAGGTCCAGGCCGCCTCGACGTTTGCCGAGAGCAAGCCGGGCCGCACGGCGCTCATCACGCTGCTCGAGAAGGCGCGCGATGGCCTTGCCGGCAAGACCGGTACCACGTTTACCGGCGACGCTGAGTAGGCATATCTGCACCATTGAGGAGGGTGCCCTGCGTCGCGGGGTGCCCTCCTTTGTGCTATGGAGAGCCAAGGGGCGTTCGCTGGAAAAACGAGCGCATGCCTGTTCTGACGGAGTGCGAGCTTGGTATGGTGGGTATAGCAACTATGGTGTCCAAGGCAGCCAGGGGAGGTTTGCGGGGATGAAACTCGGTTGCGTGATTATGGCCTCGGGCGAGGGCAAGCGGTTTGGCTCTAACAAGATGCTTGCCGATATCTATGGCGAGCCGCTGATTGCCCGGACCATCGATTCGGTTCCCCGGGGCTTTGACGTCGTGGTTTCGACGCGTTGGCCCGAGGTCGCCCAGATTTGCGAGGACAAGCATTGTTCGTGCGTGCTGCACGATGGCGAGCTGCGCAGCGAAAGCGTCCGTGCGGGCCTTTCGTGGGGAGTCGAACGCAACTGGAAAGGTTGTCTCTTTTTGCCGGGCGACCAGCCGCTCGTGAGTTCGGATTCTTTTGAGGCTATGGTTCGTGCATTTGACGAGCGTGGCCGCAAGCGTCCGGTACGTCTTGCGTGCAACGGTGAGCCTTCGAGCCCAGTGCTCTTTCCGGCGGAACTGTTCGATGCGCTTATGTGTCTTGAGGGCAAGGACGGCGGCGGTTCGATCCTCAAGGACCGTATTGACGTGGTGCTGGTCGAGGCGCGTGCCTACGAGCTGTGGGATGTCGATACCGCCAAGGGACAGCGACGCATAGCGGAGCATATCGCCGCCTGCTCGTATTTTGATCGCGTGGCCAACAGCATCAATCAATAAGGAGCAATTATGATCATCATAAAAAACGGCGCGCTCGTGACGCCACAGGGGCTTCGCCGCGCCGATCTTGCCATGGATGGCGATAAGATCGTGCGGATCGCCGCGGCGATTGAGCCGGCCGAGGGCGATACCGTCGAGGACGCCGCGGGCTGCTGGGTGTTTCCCGGCTTTATCGACGGCCACACGCACATGCAGTGCTGGACCGGCATGGATTGGACAGCCGATAGCTTTGAGACCGGCACGCGCGCGGCTGCCTGCGGCGGCACGACGACCATTGTGGACTACGCGACGGCCGATCGCGGCGTGACTATGCCCGATGCCTTGGCCGAGTGGCATCACCGCGCCGACGGAACCTGCACGGCTAACTACGCCTTTCATATGGCACTCGCCGAGTGGAACGAGCGCAATCGCGCCGACCTTTCGGCCATGCGCGAGGCGGGCGTATCGTCGTTTAAGACTTACTTTGCCTACGACCACCTGCTCTTGGACGATGCCGAGACACTCGAGGTGCTCGAGGAGCTCAAGCGTATTGGCGGCATGCTGTGCGTGCATTGCGAGAACGGCACGCTGGTGAATGAGCTGCAGAAGCGCGTGTTTGAGCAGGGTATCCACGGGCCCGAGGGCCACGCGCTCAGCCGTCCGGACGTGTGCGAGGCCGAGGCAGTGAGCCGTCTGCTATATCTGGCGCACCTGGCCGGCGACGCACCGGTCAACGTGGTGCACCTTTCGACCAAGCTGGGGCTCGAGGCCATTCGTGCCGCCAAGGCGCGCGGGCAGAAGAATATCTATGTCGAGACCTGCCCTCAGTATCTGATGCTCGACGATACGTGCTATTTGGAACAGGGCGAGGACGGCTTTGCGGGCGCCAAATATGTGATGAGCCCGCCGCTGCGCCATGCGGGTGACCGTGCGGCACTGCGCGAGGCGCTTGTGGCCGGCGAGATCGATACGATCGCGACCGACCACTGCAGCTTTAACCTGCACGGGCAAAAGGACCGCGGGCGCGACGACTTCCGCGCGATTCCCAACGGCGGGCCCGGCGTGGAGCATCGTCCCGTCGCGATTGCCACGAGCTTTGAGGGACAGCTGGGCCCCGAGGACCTCTGCCGCCTGATGAGCGAGAACCCGGCGCGCGTGTTTGGCATGTACCCGCGCAAGGGCTGTCTTGCCGAGGGCTCCGATGCCGACGTGTGCGTGTGGGATCCCCAGGTGCGCTGGACGATTAGTGCCGCGACGCAGCATCAGGCCGTGGACTACACGCCACTCGAGGGTTTTGAGGCACATGGCCGCGCCAAGGCTGTGTTTGTGAACGGCGTGCTGGCTGCGCGCGACGGCGAGCCCACCGGAGCCCAACCCGGCCGCTACGTCCCCCGCTAGCAGGAAGATCACCGGATTCCCCTCCGCAGTTGCGGTGGAATAGTTCCTGTTTAGCTGCCAAATAGGCCGTTTTAGGAACTATTTCACCGCAACTTATAGGTCTGCTGGGGCGGCGCCGGCTATTTGAGGCTGGTGGCGACGACGGAGCGGCCGAGGGCTGTCTCGAATCGATCTGCCATCGTTGGGTCGGCAAGCGTGTCGACTTGGTTGAGCATGACGCGGGCATTGTCGAGGTTCAGCATCCGCAGCTCGGCATTGAGCACCATAGCGACGTGCTCTGGGGTGGCAGCGTCGGTGGGCTCGCAGCCGCAGCGCTCGCAGAAGAGCTCGGGGCGGTGGACAACCTCGGCGACGGGCTTTCCCAGCCCCGAGGCGCCGACGATCCAGACGATGTTGGCGGTGCCAGAGGGAATCACCGGCTCCCAGGCGGCGTGGGCCTTGAGCGGGAGCCGCTTGCTACCGTCCGCCTCGGCTAAGACGTAGTTAAAGCGCTGTGCCAGCTCGCCGAGCGGATCGGCGGGGGCGGAGAGCTTGCCCGTCTCCGGGTCCAAGACGCCTGCCTGGCAGATGCTTCCGCGGCTCATGTCAGCGCATGCCTCGCAGGCGCAACCGGGGACATGCGAGGCGCCCGGCCTCCAAGGCGCGGCGTCCAGGCGACGATTCGACCCGTCCCATGGCACGCCGGCAACGGGAAACATGTGCGTGGTGGTACAGAGAAGCACCCTGCCGCCGGCGCGCATGAGCTCGAGACCCAGCGTCTTCAGCAATGTCGACTTGCCGCCGCTGCCGATAATCGCGGTAATGCCCGGCTCGATCCTGAGCGCCGAGGCAAGATTGCCGCTAACCGTTTCCATCTGTTCACCGCCGTATAATACTGTGATAATAAATAATCATCAGAGTAGCGGTCGAACCGCTTTTGCTCTGCTCAAACCGTAGCACAGGGAGGTGCCCCGGGAATGCTCGTTTATGTTCGCGGCGCAGGCGATATCGCCACGGGCGTGGCTGCTCGTCTGGTGCGCGCCGGCGTGTCGGTCGTCATGGCCGATATCGCGGTCCCCACGTGCATCCGTCGCACGATCAGTTTTTGCGAGGCCATTCGCTTGGGCGAGGTCGAGGTCGAGGGCATTCGCGCTCGCTTGGCGCAGACGCCGGCCGAGGCGCTTGAGATTACCGAGGAGGGGGATGTCGCCGTCGTGGTAGACCCTCAGGCCAAGATGCTCGACGAACTGAAACCTGCGGCCGTGGTAGACGCGATTCTGGCCAAGCGCAATCTGGGCACCACGAGCGACATGGCTCCTGCCGTCATCGCGGTGGGGCCGGGCTTTACCGCGTCGGTTGATTGCGATGCCGTGGTCGAGACTATGCGCGGGCATTTTTTGGGCCGCGTCATTACCCAGGGCTCGCCTCAGCCCAATACGGGCGTGCCGGGTATCATCGCCGGATATGGCAAGGAGCGTGTTATCCACAGCCCCGCTGCCGGTGTGTTTAGGTCCGACCGCGCGATCGGCGACATCGTGAGTGCAGGCGACGTGATCGGGTATGCGGGCGATACGCCCATGTTCACGACGATTGACGGCTGCCTGCGCGGCCTTTTGGCAGATGGCGTCCAGGTCACCGAGGGCTTTAAGTGCGCCGACGTCGACCCGCGCGGCGACGCTAGCTACATCAACTATATTTCTGACAAGGCGACATCGGTCGGCGGCGGCGTACTCGAGGCGCTCGCCATGCTCACCGACGTTTTTAGGGGATAGGAAACGCAATGGAAAAGCTCGATGTGGTGAATGCCGCGCTTGGCGCTCTGAAGGCTGGTAAGACGTGCGAGCTCGTGGTCGTGGCCGGTACGGCGGGGTCGTCTCCGCGCGGCGTGGGCGCATGGATGGCCGTCTTTGCCGACGGTAGCCAGGCGGGCACCATCGGCGGCGGCAAAATCGAGCTCTTTGCGCTGGGCGAGGCGCGTGAGCTGCTGGCCGCGGGGCAGTCGCGCCTGGTCCGCTATACCATGGGCGGCGAGAACTCCGATACCGGCATGATCTGCGGCGGAGCCATCTGCCTGTGCTATCTGCTCCTGGACGCGACCAAGGCGCCGCTGTTCCAGGAGATTGCCGACGTCTTGGCGTATCGCCGTATCGGCGACTTCACCATCGATTTTGAGCCGTTTATCGCAAGCGCGCTCGAAGGCGACGCTGCCGAATACCATGGCGAGGAGTCGCGCCGCACCATGGTGGGTTGCCCCGGGCTTTCGCTGACGGAAGAGGGGAGTAAGGTCACCCACACCAACGCCGCCTCCGAGATTCCTCCCGCGCACATCGAGACGCTCTGCCCGGAGGGCCTGACCTACATCTTTGGTTGCGGACACGTAGGCGCCGCGACGGCGCGCGTGCTCACGGCGGCGGGCTTTGCCGTTGTGGCGTGCGATGACCGTCCTGGAACACTGACGCCCGAATGTGTGCCCGGCGTCTACGACCGTCGTCTGGTCGACTACAAGAACCTGGGCAAGCAGTGCCCCATCGGCCCGCGCGACCTGGTGGTCGTCGCCACGGCGGGTCACAAGTCCGATATCGACGTGGTGATTCAGGCCATGCGTGCCAAGCCAGCCTATCTGGGTTGCCTGGGCTCGCGTCGCAAGACGGCCTTTGTGCGCGCCCGCCTGGAGCAGGAGGGCTTTACGCAGGAACAGATCGACGGGTTGCACCTGCCGATCGGAGTCGCCATCGAGGCCGAGGACCCCGAGGAGATCGCCATCTCCATCGCCGCCGAGATGATTCACCTGCGCCGCACCAAGCTCGTCCCCCGCAAGCGCTAGTCGCATCCCCATATATGAGTTGCGGTGAAATAGTCCCTAGATAAGCCCGGCGGGCGGTCAGCCAGGAACTATTTCACCGCAACTGCCATTTCGGTCCCCTAGGACCCATATGTGCGGGGGAGTTGTGGAGTTGTGCAGGCAGACGAGGTTTTTCTGGAAATACGC
>OHXC01000341.1_pt1 | contig 23887 bp, 22 predicted proteins | sample 1579891 | NCBI WGS metagenome assembly OHXC01 (sample SAMEA3882531, study PRJEB24775) | human gut metagenome | biome: human-associated habitat; feature: intestine environment; material: feces | place: Netherlands | collected 2009/2010
ACAGCCGCAGCAGCGCCTCGCGCTGCGCATCGTCCAGCCGCTCGAGCCGGGGGCTGGCATCGCCGAGCGCGCGGAAGCACACCTCCCGGCACAGCAGGGGCGACACGCCGGAAAACAGACCCAGCAGCCACTTATCAAGCGTCGCCGCAGTGACCGGGCCGGAGAGCAGCTGCGCGCGCTGCTCCGGCGTCGTGTCAAACAGGACCGGCTTGTCCTGCCGCAGCGGCAGGCGGTAAAACAGGCCCGGCTGCACCTGGCGCGTCTCGCTCATGGAGGAATCCACGCGGCGCATGCAGTCGATGATGTGCCCGTCGGCGCTGACGAGGATGACGTTCGACTGGCGGCCAAGCATTTCAACAATGAGCTGCTTTTTGACCGGCGTGCCGAGCTCATCGCGCCCGTCGAGATCGAGCACGAGCATGCGCTCGAAGTCTGGCTGGGAAATACCCGTAATGCGCGCGCCGACCAGATGCTTGCGCAGAAGCATGCAGAACATCGGCGGTTCGGCCGGATTTTCAAACGTGCCGGCCGTGAAATGCACCCGCGCGCTGCCCACGCCGCCGTGCACGAGCAGTTTCGCGTTGCCGCCCTGCGTGCGCACGGACAGCAGCAGCAGGTCGCGCTCCGGCTGCTGCACCTTGTCGATGCGCGCGCCGGTCAGGCTCTGCGTCAGTTCCTGCGTCAGGCCGTGCAGAAAAACTGCGTCCATTGGCATGTTACAGCACCTCCGTGATCTTGCTGAAGAGCTCGCGCAGCCGCTGCGTGCGGCCGAGCAGATACAGCCAGCCAAAGAGCGTCTCGAGCCCCGTGGCCGCGTGATACTGCGCGACGTCCGCATGCTGCGGCACCGAGTTCACCTTCGCGTTGCGGCCGCGCTTGTAGACCGCGCGCTCCTCGTCCGTGAGCGCGGGCTGAATGGCCTCCGCCACGCGCGCCTGCGCGGGCGCGTTGACGCGGCGCACCGTCTCACGGTGCAGGTCGGTCACGGCCGTGAGCCCGGCGGCACACAGGGCCGTGCGCATCATGAGCTCATATACCCCGTCGCCGATGTGCGCGAGGGCGAGCGTGCTGTAAGCGCCGACCTGCGCCGGCGTCATTTCCGGGGCAAAGTCCGCCCCATCCGGAAAGGCAATCGTGCCGACGGGGCGGCGCTCCGGCCGCCCCGTGTGGAGATCATGATTCATCGTCTTCAGGTTCCTCTTCGTTGTCATCGGCAAAGTCCGTCTGCGCCTGCAGCACCTCGCTCGGTGCGGTGCCCTGCACATACTGCATCTCCTGCCACTGCTGCTTCGTGATGAGGATCTTGCGCGGCTTCGAGCCCTCAAACGGGCCGACGATGCCCATCTCCTCCATCTGATCGACCATGCGCGCGGCGCGCGAATAGCCGAGCTTCAGCCGGCGCTGCAGCATGGACACCGACGCCTGCTTCGTCTCGAGAATGACATCCACGGCCTGCGGCAGCAGCTCGTCATAGTCGCTCTTGGCGGGCTTGTCCGCCTCGGGCGCGGGGCCGGACTTCTTGTCGGCCTCGGCGGCGGATTTTTCGATCTGCGCAATGATGTCGTCGCTGTACTGCGCCTCGGAGTTCTGCTTGATGAAGCGCACGACCTCCTCGCGCTCCTCGTCCGACACAAACGAGCCCTGCACACGCAGGGGCTTGCCGGTGCCGATGGGCGCATAGAGCATATCGCCCATGCCGATGAGCTTTTCTGCGCCGGAGGTATCGAGGATGATGCGGCTCTCGAGCGAGGACGAGACCGCAAAGGCAATGCGGCTCGGGATGTTCGCCTTCATGAGGCCGGTGATCACGTCCGCGGACGGGCGCTGCGTTGCGATGATGAGATGCATACCCGCGGCGCGGCCCATCTGCGCCACGCGGCAGATGCTCTCCTCCACCTCTTTGGCGGCGCAGAGCATGAGGTCGGCCAGCTCGTCGATGACGATGACGACCTGCGGCAGCGTCTGCCCGTCGGGCTCGTTTTTCTGGAGGGCATTGTAGCTGGCGAGGTCGCGCACCTGCGCCTCGGAGAAGAGGCGGTAGCGCTTGAGCATCTCCACGACCGCCCACTGCAGCGCGCCGGCCGCCTTCTTCGGGTCGGTCACGACGGGGATGAACAGGTGCGGGATGCCGTTATAGATGCCGAGCTCGACCATTTTCGGGTCGATCATGATCAGGCGCACCTCGTCCGGCGTCGCCTTATAGAGCAGGCTCAGAATGAGCGAGTTCATGCACACGGACTTGCCCGAGCCGGTCGTGCCGGCGATGAGCATATGCGGCAGCTTGGCGATGTTGCCGATGATGCAGTTGCCGCCGATGTCCTTGCCGACGGCAAACGAGAGCTTGGACTTCGCATTGCGGAACGCGGGCGAGTCGATGATATCGCGCAGGCAAACGGCGCTGACGACCTTGTTCGGCACCTCGATGCCGACGGTCGAGATCTTGTCCGGGATCGGCGCGATGCGCACATTCTCCACACCGAGCGCGAGCGCAAGGTCGCCGGAGAGGTTCGTGATCTTGTTGAGCTTCACGCCCGCCTCGAGCTCGAGATCGTAGCGCGTGACCGTGGGGCCGCGCGTCACGTCGCGGATGGTCGCGTTGACGCCGAAGCTGCTCAGGGCGGTGTTGAGCCGGTCGCGGTTGAAGCGGATCTCCTCCGTCGCGTCCGTCTGATCCTTCTTCCCCGCGCGCAGGAACGACACCGGCGGGAGCTGATAGGACGAGTGGTCGGCATTCTCGCTCTCGATGGCGGAGGTGATCGCGGCCGTCTCCGCCGCGACGGCGGCGCTGGCCGCCTTTTTGGACGGCTTCGGCGGGTCCTGGATCTCCTGCGTGACCGGGGTGACGCCGCAGATATCGGCCGCCTCCTCCACAGACAGCGGCTGGACATTTTGCGTGGCATCGGCCGGCGCGGCCTTTTTCGCGCCGCGGGCAGGCTTTTTGACCGGGATCGGGTCGATCGGATCGTCGTCCGGCTCCGTCATGGTCTCCTCGACCGGAATGTCGATGAATTTTTTCTTGGCGACCGGCTTGTCCGGCACGGCACGGCGCGCACTGCGCCGCGGCTCGGGCAGCGGCTGCGGTTCCGGTTCGTCCTCCTCATCCTCCGCAAGCGGCACGTCTTCGTCCGGGATGTACTGTGCCTCGCGCCGTGTGCGCACCCAGGCCGCGATCTTGCCGACCGTCAGGTCCATGCTGCCCAGCACGCAGAACACGAACGCCGCCATCGTCAGTGGCAGCGCCGCATAGACGCTGATGCCGGCCTTGAGCAGATAGCCAATGCCGCCGGAGATCACACCGCCGGACGTGAGCGCCTTGCCCCCGTCATAGAGCTGGCCGACGATCGCGCCGAACGTCTGCGCCGTGAACGCCACGCGGCAGACCATCAGGTGCACGATCGTGCCGAACAGCGGCGCGATCAGCAGCGCCGCCGTCACGCGCAGGCCAAAGCGCTCGCGCGGGTTGCGCACAAAGGTCCACGCCAGCAGCAGCATCGCAAACGGGAACGCCCAAAAGCCCCAGCCCATGATGCCGCACAGGAAGCCCGCAAAGCCGTCGATCACGACGCCCTCGGCATGAAACAGGCCCAGGAACGACAACAGCGACAGCACGATGCACGCCAGCGCATACGGCCATGTCGGTGCCGTCGGCGCGGCGGCCGAAGCCGCCTTGGCAGCCGGCTGCTTTTTCGGCGCGGAGGCCGGCTTTTTTGCTGCCGGGGCGGATTTTTTCGCCGTGCCGGTTTTCTTTTTGGATGATGAAGTTGCCATGTTATATAACGTCCTCTCAGAAAATCAGAGACAGAATCATCGTCAGTGCGCCCGCGCCCCAACAGTAGTAGGAAAACGCGCCGAAACGGCCCTTCGACGTCAGGCGCTTGACAAGGCCGATGGCCGCGACGCCCGAGACCATCGCCACGAGCATGCCGGCCAGATACGCCGGCAGGAGCGACACATCGATACCCGCCTTGGCCGCCTTGGCCAGCGACAGAATGTTTGCCCCCAGCACCGCGGGCAGCGACATCAGAAACGAGAAGCGCACCGCAAAGCTGCGGTCCAGTCCCGTGGCCATGCCGGCCGCGATCGTCGTGCCCGACCGGGACAGGCCCGGGATCGTCGCCACGGCCTGACACACGCCGATGACCAGCGCGTCGCGCACGCGCATGGTTTTCTCCGTGCGCGTGCCCTTGGGCATTTTATCGGCCACGAACAGCAGAAAGCCCGTGAGGATGAGCATGAGGCCGATGAAGAAGGTGTGGTAGTACAGCTGCTCGACCAGATCGTTGACCGGCAGGATCAAAAACAGCGGCAGTGTCGCCAGGATGATCATGAGCACCATGCGCGCGGCGGGAAGCTGCTGCCGGCGCTGCTCAGCCGGCAGCCGTGCGCTGCGGAAAAACGCGATCGTCTCGCGCACCATGGCCACGATGTCCCGCCAGTAGACGATGCAGATGGAAATGAGCGTGCCCAAATGCAGCAGAACATCGAAAAACAGATGGCCGTTTTCCGCCGTCGACATATGAAACAGGTTTTGCAGGATCGACAGATGGCCGGAGCTGGAGATCGGCAGAAACTCTGCGATGCCCTGCACCAGACCGAGCAGGATCGCGTTCCAGATGGTCACGGATGCACCTCCCAATACGCAGATAGGAATGTTGATTATACCACGGTTTTCTTTGCGTCACAAGGGAAAACGGTCACTGTCCCCGTTTTCCCCTGCCGCATCCGGTCACGCCTGCGTGTCGCAGTAGGCAGCCAGCACGCCGCGGTACGTCATCCAGCAGTCAAACTTTGCCACGAGCTCAAACGGTGCGTGCATGCTCAGCACCGGCACGCCGGCGTCAATGGTGTCAATATTCCGGTCGGCCATGAACTTGGCGATCGTGCCGCCGCCGCCCTGATCGACCTTGCCCATCTCGGACAGCTGCCAGACGACGCCGTTGTCGGCAAACAGACGGCGCAGATAGGCCACGAGCTCGGCCGAGGCGTCGCTCGTGCCGGACTTGCCGCGCGCACCCGTGAACTTGCAGATGCCCACGCCGTAATTGAGCTTGGCCTCCGTGCGCTTGGCGCTCACCTCGGGGAAGCTGGGGTCAAAGGCCGCGCAGACATCCGCCGAGAGGCAAAAGCTCCTGGCAAAGCAGTGGCGCAGTGCGACGTCCTGCTGCTCGCAGAGGTCGGCCATGAAGGCCTCAAACGCCTGCGACTGCATGCCGGACACGCCGTCGGAGCCGATCTCCTCCTTGTCGGCGAGGATGCACACGGCCGTGCGCTCCGGCGCACCGTCGAGGTCAAGGATGGCGCGCAGCTCGGCATAGGCGCACACGCGGTCGTCCTGACCGTAGGCGCCGATCATGCTGCGGTCAAAGCCGATGTCGCGCGCCGGGAACGCCGGCACGGCGGCAAGCTCCGCCGACAGGAAGTCCTCTTCCGTGATGCCGTATTCATCATAGAGCAGCGACAGCACGGCGAGCTTCACGCGGTCGCGCCCCTCGCCGGCATACGGCATGCTGCCGATGACGATGTTGAGTGCCTCGCCCGTGATGCCCTCTTCCATGGTCTTGCGCATCTGATCCTTGCCGAGATGCGGCAGCAGATCGGTGATGACGAACTGCGGCTCATCCGGCTCGCGGCCGATGGCAATATCGACCGTGCTGCCGTCTTTGAGCGCGACCGTGCCGTGCAGTTCCAGCGGGATCGTGACCCACTGGTACTTCTTGATGCCGCCGTAATAGTGCGTCTTGAAATACGCCAGCTCCGAGTCCTCATACATCGGCGTCTGCTTGAGATCGAGACGCGGGGAGTCGATGTGCGCGCCCGCGATCACGCAGCCGTGGTCAAGCGGCTGCTGCCCGAGCACGGCCAGCATGAGCGCCTTGCCGCGGTTGTTGACATACACCTTCGAGCCCGGCTGCAGCTCCATGCCGAACGTATACGGCACAAAGCCCTCGGCCTCCGCCATGCGGATGGCCTCCTTGACGGCCTCGCGCTCGGTGCGCGCGGCGTCGAGAAACTGCTTATATCCCTCGGCGTAGGCAAAGATCTCCCCGGCCTGCTCGGCGCCGATCCGATCGTAGCCGTTTTTCGGCTGATAAAACAGCTTTTCCTTCCACTGCTTGAGTTCCTTATCTTCGCTCATGAGAGCACCTCCTGTATCAGTTGATGGCAGCGGCGCTGAAAATCGGCGAGCGTGCCGCCGTTATCCAGCACGTAGCTGCAATGTTGGGCAAACCATTCGTTGGGCTTCTGCGCGTCGATGCGCGCCTCGGCATAATCGCGCGTCACGCCCTCGCGCGCGATGAGCCGCTCGATGCGCACCTCGCGCGGCGCCGTCACGCCGATGGTGACAGTGCACAGCTCCGCCAGTCCGCTCTCGATGAGCGCGATGGCGTCGATCGCCGCGACCGTGCCGCCCTGCCGCGCCCACGCGCGCAGGCGAGCGCACACCTCGGCACGGACATACCGGTGCGTGATGGCGTTGAGGTCGTCGAGCGCCGCCGCGTCCGCGAACACGACCGCGCCGAGCCGCTTTCGCTGCAGCGTCCCATTTTCTATTGTACCCGGAAAACGGGCATTGATCTCCGCGAGCATGGCGGTATTGGACGCCAGCAGCTCGTGATACACCGCGTCGCAGTCGATGACGAGCGCGCCCTGACGCTCCAGCTCCATGAGCGCGGTCGTTTTCCCGCAGCCCGTGCCGCCCGTGATGCCGACAATGTGCATTTTCCGCACGAGCGCGTCCCAGACGGCATCGTCCGGCACAGCGGCGGAGCGCAGAATGCGGTACGGCGTGTGCGAGAGATCGACGAGCGTGGACTCCCGGCCGATGCCGCAGGGCCCGCCGTCGATGACGGCCGCGATCTGCCCATTGAAATACGCCAGCACATCGTCTGCCGTTTTCGGGCTCGGCGCGCCGGAGGGATTGGCCGACGGCGCGGCCAGCGGCAGCTGCGCGGCCTCGATGAGCGCCAGCGTGGCCGGGTGATCCGGGCAGCGCAGGCCGATGGTCTGCCCACCCGCGCGCACGATCTCGGGCACGCAGTCCTGTGCCCGCAGCACGATCGTGAGCGGGCCGGGCCAGAACGCCTCGGCCAGCGTGTATGCCGCCGGCGGCACATCGGCGCAGTAGCGCGCCATGGCGGATGCGTCGTGCACCATCAGCGACAGCGGCTTGACGGCCGGCCGGCCCTTGATCTCATAGATCTGCGCGACGGCGGCGGGATCCAGTCCGTTGCCGGCAAGGCCGTAGACCGTCTCCGTCGGGACGGCGACGAGCTGCCCGGCGCGGATGTCATCCGCTGCCTGCGCGATCTCGGTTGTGATTCGTTTCGTGTTCATGCTTCCTCCGCGGATGCGCGCAGCTTCTCGGCCTGACCGGCCAGCGTGAGCGCATCAATGATCTCATCCAGATCGCCGTCGAGCACCTGATCGAGCTTATAGAGCGTCAGCCCGATGCGGTGATCCGTCACCCGCCCCTGCGGGAAGTTGTAGGTGCGGATGCGCTCGTTGCGCATCCCTGTGCCGACCTGGCTGCGCCGCTCGGCCGAGCGCGCGGCATTCTGCCGGGCACTTTCCGCGGCATACAGGCGCGAGGCCAGGATCTTCATCGCGCGATCCTTGTTTTTATACTGGCTGCGCTCATCCTGACACTCGACGACCGTGCCGGTCGGCAGGTGCGTGATGCGGATGGCGCTCTCGGTCTTGTTGACGTGCTGGCCGCCGGCGCCGGAGCTGCGGTAGGTGTCGATCTGCAGATCCTTCGGGTCGATGTGCACCTCCACGGCATCCATCTCCGGCAGCACGGCCACGGTGGCGGTGCTGGTGTGGATGCGGCCGCCGGTCTCCGTCTCCGGCACGCGCTGGACGCGGTGCACCCCGCTTTCAAACTTCAGGCGGGAGTACGCCCCCTGTCCGCTGATGAGCAGACTCGCCTCGCGCACGCCGCCGAGCTCCGTCTCGTTGAGGTTGGCGATCTCGGTCTTCCACCCGTGCGCGTCGGCGTACATATTGTACATTCGATAAAGACTATGCGCAAAGAGCGCCGATTCTTCCCCGCCGACGCCGGTGCGGATCTCCAGAATGACGTTGCGGTCATCGTTCGGGTCGCGCGGCAGCAGCAGCACACGCAGCTGCTGCTCGAGCTCCGCGCAGCGGGCACGGCCGAGATCGATCTCCTCGCGCGCGATCTCGTGCAGCTCGGGGTCGCTCAGCAGCGCCTCCGCCTGCGCGATCTGCGCCTGACAGGCGGTATACGCCCGGTAGGTCTCCACGACCGGCTGCAGCTCGCGCTGCTCGCGGCAGAGCTTTGTGAACACCGCGGGGTCGGAATAATACGCGGGGTCGGCCAGCTTGCTCTCCAGCTCGCTGTACCGGTTTTCAATTTGTCGCAGCTTTTCGAGCACGGCGCCGCCTCCCTTGTTGCGATATTCGCTCAATGTATCAGTTTACCACAGCGACGCAAAAATGTAAACAGGCGGTGCGTCTGCGCGCACCGCCTGTCAGAAGATCTTCGGTTGTTTACCCGCGCGGGATGATCGCCTGCGCCACGTTCTCAAGCGTGCCCAGGTCGAGCACGTTCACCTGATCGGAACCGACGACATAGAAGTAGTCGCCGATATACAGGCCGCGGTTGTTCTCGTCCCACTGCGAGACGGGGATCTCCTTACGCAGCGTGAAGCCGTCGTCCGCCGAATAGCCGTAGACGAGATAGCTGTTCTCGGCCGGGAAAGCGATCAGGTCCTTGTCGCTGTCCACCAGAATTGCCTTGTGATTATTCAGCGCCTCGCTATAGTCGGCATCAAGGGTCTGCGTGTGCAGATCGTGCAGCTTGGCAGGATCGGACGTGTCGATCATGACGAGCTTCATGCCGTCCACAGTCGCGCCGCCATCCACGGCCGTCGTCTCCATGCCGAGGCCGAAGAGCATCCCGTCTGACCAGACGTGCAGATAGTCGGAATAGCCGCTGAGCTTGAGCTCACCGACGACCTTCGGATCGGTCGGGGCGGTCAGATCTACGGCAAAGACCGGATCCGTCTGGCGGTAGGTGCACAGATAGCCGTAATCCCCGTCGAAGCGCGCGGAGAACACCGTCTCCCCTTCGGCGATCCCGGCCACGCTGCCGACGGTGTTCAGGTCACGGTCGAGCACGTACACATCATTGCTCGTCTGCGTGGCGTCGTCATTGGTTTTCGTGTTTTCAAAGTCATGCTTTTCATCGCGGTAGACGCTGTAGGAATACGTCTGCTCGGTCGTGGCCATGCGCAGATAGCCGTCGCGCTCGTCGAGCGAGAACTGGTTGTTGAGCGCGCCGGGCACAGTGCCATTGGCGGCAAAGGTGAGCTTGCCGTCGGCGATCGCAAAGCGGTTGACCGCCGTGTTGACGCTGGAGGTATAGTCCGTGACCGTGTAGCTGCCGTCCTTATGGGTCTTGCCCGCGCCGTCGTCGTAGACGCTCGCGCACAGGTAGAGATTCTCCGCCGTCATGTACACCGTTTCCCCGCCGCCGAGCACGGACTGGCTGGAGAGCCGGGTACCGGACGCAATGTCATACGACGCCGCGACCGCGTAGGTCATGGAGTTGTTGTACGGCATGAGGCCGATGCTGTCGCACGGCACGACCGACGCCGTGTCCCCGTCATACAGCCGGGGAGCAAACGTAGTCTCGTCGCCCTTTTCCGGCGCGCCGGGATAATACGACGTGCACAGGTAGAGCACGCCGCCGACCATGCGCGAGGCGATCTCGTAGCCGTCCTGCCCGAACGACTGGACCAGCGTCGGGTCTGCCGGGTCGGAGACGTCATAAATATCGACTGTGACATAATTATTGCCGCTGCCGGAAAGCTCATCCGAGGACGTGTCGCTGCCCGTCCAGTCGGTATACGACGAGAGGACGACCGCGCGGCCGTTGGCCAGATACAGCTCCAGCGGCAGCTTTTCCTGCGTGTGGGTCTGACCGTCCTCGGTCGTCGTCTGCTCCCAGTCCTGACCGACAAAGACATTGGACACGTCCGTGACGTCCGCGCCGTCCGCCTGCATGACGATCAGTTCGCTGCCGCGCAGGATGTAGATATACGTGCCGTCGGTCTTGACGATATCGCCCTCGTCGACGCCCGCGACCTGCACGTTCGTGCCGGAGTAGAATGTGCCCTCGCCTTCACCGTCGCCTTTGCCGCCGGACTCCGGGTCGTCGGAAGCGCCGTCGGTCATATTGATGGACTTGTCGCGGTCCGCGATCGCTTTCTGCGCATCGGTCAGCGCGGAGTAGACCTCGCTGTAGCTCTTGGCAAAGGTCAGGCCGCCGGCCGCCACCGTCTTGCCAGTCTGCCCATTCTTTCCGCAGGCAGTCAGCAGTGCGAGCGACAGGCACAGCACCAGAAATCCTGAAAAAAACTTTTTCATAGCACACCTCTATGGTTCGATGGTTTTCAACTGCATTGTACAGGATTAGACGCGCGCGGTCAAGAAATGTTCCGAAAAAACGGAAGGGCGCCTGCGAGCGTCCTTCCGTTCGGGTCATCTATGCCGTTATGCGCCGAGGTACGCCGCGCGCACCGCGTCGTTCGTCAGCAGTTCCTCACCGCTGCCGGTGAGCGTGATGCGGCCGGTCTCGAGCACGTAGCCGATATCGGCGATCTTGAGGGCCATGTTTGCGTTCTGCTCAATGAGCAGGATCGTCACGCCCTGCTTGTTGATCTCCTGAATGATGGAGAAGATATCGCGCACGACCAGCGGCGCGAGACCGAGCGACGGCTCGTCCATCATGAGCAGCTTCGGGCGGCTCATGAGCGCGCGGCCGACCGCAAGCATCTGCTGCTCGCCGCCGGAGAGCGTGCCGCCGGCCTGCCAGCTGCGCTCTTTCAGGCGCGGGAACAGGCTGTAGACCCACTCGAGGTCCTCTGACAGATCGTCCTTGCGCAGGTAAGCGCCGATCTTCAGGTTTTCCAGCACGGTCATGTCCGGGAAAATGCGGCGTCCCTCCGGCACGAGCGTCACGCCCTGCGTGACGATCTGGGTCGGGTCCTTGCCGGTGATGTCTTCCCCCTGGAAGGTGATCTTGCCGCCGCTCGGCTTGACAAGACCAGAGATCGTGCGCAGCGTGGAGCTCTTGCCCGCGCCGTTGGAGCCGATCAGCGTAACGATCTGCCCCTGCTGCACATCGAACGAAATGCCCTTGACAGCCTCAATGCCGCCATAGCGCACCTGCAGATCTTCAATTTTCAGAATCGTTTCACTCATCTTCCACAACCCCCAGATAGGCGTCAATGACGTGCTGATTGTTCTGGACTTCCTGCGGGATGCCCTCGGCGATCTTGCTGCCGAAGTCAATGACGTAAATGTAATCGGAGATCCGCATGACCAGATCCATATGGTGCTCGATCAGGAAGATCGTCAGGCCGTATTTCTCGCGCAGCTCGTGGATGAACGCCGCAAGCTCGAGCGTCTCCTGCGGGTTCATGCCGGCCGCCGGCTCGTCGAGCAGCAGCAGCTTCGGATCCGTCGCCAGCGCGCGGGCGATCTCCAGCCGGCGCTGGATGCCGTAGGGCAGGCTCGTCGCAATGTCGTCCTTGTATTTCTCCAGCCCCTGCTCCACGAGCAGAGCCATGGTCTCGTCGCGCATGCGCTTTTCTTCCCTGGCGTTGCCGCGGAAGGTCGCGGAAAACACGTTCTGCCTGGCGCGCATGTGCTTCGCTACGAGCACGTTTTCAAACACCGTCATGCTCTTCCACAGGCGGATGTTCTGGAACGTGCGGGCAATACCGAGCTTCGTGATCTTATCCGGTGTCGGCGAGACGATCTTGCCCGTCCCGGCCAGCGGGTCGCGCGCGAGCATCTGCTCTTTCGTCTCATCCTCCGGATGATACTCCGCCGTGTAAAGCAGTGGATTTTCGCCCTTGTAGAGCTTTTTCATCTTGCCGGTCGGATGGTTGCGGACCATCGGCTCGTCGAGGAATTTGACGAGGCCGTTCGTCGGCTCATACACGCCGGTGATGCAGTTGAAGGCCGTGGTCTTACCGGCGCCGTTCGGGCCGATGAGCGCCACGATCTGCCCCTCGGGGATGTGCAGCGACAGGTTGTTGACTGCCACGACGCCGCCGAACTGCATCGTGATATTTTCCACGCTGAGGATGTCTTTACTCATCTGCTTTGCCCTCCTCAACTACGTTCTTCTTTGCTTTTTTCGGGCGCTTACGGAACAGATCCGGCAGCTCGCGCTCGCCCATGATGCCCTTGCGGAAGAAGAGCACGACGATCATGATGATGATCGAGAACACGACCATACGGAAGCCGTTGCGCAACAGCGGCACCTTGAACGAGCCGATATACGCCTCGTTATCGAGGAAGCGCAGCCACCACTCGGAGCAGGCGATGTACAGGAAGGAGGCGATGCAGCTGCCGGAGACGGAGCCGATGCCGCCGATGACGACGATGAGCAGGATCTCATAAGTCATGGCCGAGGTGAACACCTTGGCCTGCACGGTCGTGGCAAACATGGCAAAGAGCGCGCCCGACACGCCCGCGAAAAACGAGCTGATGACAAACGACAGGCTCTTGTGCTTGGCGAGGTTCACGCCCATGGCCTCCGCCGCGATCTCATCGTCGCGGATGGCCTTGAAGGCGCGGCCGTAGGACGAATTGATGAGCAGGACAATAAGGAAAATGCAGATACCGGCAAGCAAAATCGGCACGACCGCACTCAGGCGGAAGAGTACCTTGCCGGAAGCATTCGTGATGTTGAAATCCGCAAACGTCGGATAGCCCTTGAGGATGTTGGCGCCGTTGGTAACCTTGCCGAGCGTCTGCCACTGGAAGATGGCACGCAGGATCTCAGCAAAGCCGAGCGTGGCGATGGCCAGATAGTCGCTCTTGAGGCGCAGGACCGGCAGGCCGATCAGATACGCGAAGAACGCAGCGACCAGGCCCGCGAAAATGATGGCCACGAGCACGCCGAGCACCAGACTCACGCCGCCGCCGAAGCCGGTGGCGCCGAACAGATGCTGGAACATCTCCTGGAAGGAGAAGTGGACGCTCGAACCCTCGAAGAGGTAATACACGCCATCACGCGCGGCGTCCGGGATCATGAAGATCGCGTAGGCATACGCGCCGAGGAGCATGAAGCCCGCCTGACCGAGCGAGAACAGGCCGGTAAAGCCGTTGAGCAGGTTCATGGACACGGCGACGAGCGAGTACACCGCACCCTTTTTGATGACCGTAAAGAGCAGGGAGCCGGGGGATATGACGTTTTCCAGTACCATCGTCACGAGCGTGAGCGCGAGCACGATGGCAAAGGTGATCAGGTTGCCGCGGCGTGCCTCTTTGTCTTTCGCTTTCAGCACAGTGATCCCCCCTCTCAGACTTTGTCCGTGGCCTTTTCACCGAACAGGCCGGTGGGCTTGACCACGAGGACGACGATCAGCAGCGCGAACGTGAACGCATCGGAGAACACCGTCATGCTGGTGCCCTTGATGAGCGTCTCGCAGATACCGATGATGAACGCGCCGATCACGGCGCCGGGGATCGAACCGATGCCGCCGAACACCGCCGCAACAAACGCTTTCAGGCCGGGCATGGCGCCGGAGGTCGGAATGACGGTCGGGTAGTTCGTGAAGTACAGCAGCGAGCCGACGGCCGCCAGGAACGAGCCGATGATAAACGTCACGGAGATGACCTTGTTGATCTTGATGCCCATGAGCTGGCTGGTCTCGAAGTCCTTCGCAACCGCGCGCATGGCCATGCCGATCTTCGTGTGGTTGATGAGCCACTGCAGCAGCAGCACGAGCACGATCACGAGCACGGGCGTAATGACCGTGACCCAGTGCGTGGACGCGCCGAGGATCGTGACCGTGCCGGACACGAACGGCAGCGACGGATACGTCTGTGGCTGGCCGCCGGTGGCATACAGCGCCACGTTCTGCAGCAGATAGCTCACGCCGATGGCCGAGATCATGACGGACATACGCGGCGCGCTGCGCAGGGGCTTATAGGCCGCGCGCTCGATGATGAAGCCGAGCAGGACCGTCAGCACGAGCATGAGCGGAATGGATACGTACACCGGCAGGGACGCGCACATGAAGACCATCATGAGGCCTGCACACATGAACACGTCGCCGTGGGCGAAGTTAATGAGACGCAGGATGCCGTAGACCATCGTATAACCGATGGCGATCAGGGCATACTGGCCGCCCAGCGAGACGCCGGATAAAATTTGTGCGACTAGAAATTCCATCTGTTTCCCTCTCTATCGTTTACGAATGCGGACATTCAGCCGCCGCGAAAACCGCGGAGCTTCCGCAGCTTTCGCAGCGGCTCAAAATCCCAAAGGGGGAGCCGAAGCTCCCCCCCGGATTTTTGGATCTCAGACCGAGGCAGAAGCTCAGGAAGCCTTCTGCTGCGTCACGAACTTCCAGACGTTGGCGGCCGTGTCGATGGTCTTGATATAAGCAGTGTCGCGGATCGCGTCGCCGGTCTCGTCAAAGGCGATGTGGCCGGACACGCCGTCATAGGTCACGCCGGGCAGCGCTTCCATGACCTTGGCCGGATCGGTGGAACCGGCAGCCTTCAGCGCCTCGAGCGCAACATAATAAACGTCATAGCCCATGGCCGTCACTGCGGAGATGGTATCGTCGCCGCCGTTGGTGGTCTTGGCGTCGGCATTGCCGTTGATATAGGCCTTGATGCCGTCGTCGAAGGTCTTGTTGCCGCCTTCTGCGTAGAAGGTGGAAACGAACACCTGAACGTTGGTGCCCTTGGCAGCCTGCAGGACCATGTTGTCATCCCACGTATCGGAGCCGAGGAACGGGATGCCGATGTTCAGGGAAGCCGCCTGGGAAACGAGCTGCGTGGAATACGCGATCGACACGGGTGCAAAGAACACGTCGCAGCCCTGATCCTTCGCCTTGTTCAGGTAGGAGCTGAAGTCGGAGTTGTCCTTCGGGAAGGAGTCGGTGACGACGGTGCCGCCGGCCTTCTCAAATGCCTGCTTGAAGAAGGTGACCAGGCCCTGGTCATACTCGTTGCCGTTCTCGCCGAGGCAGTAGGCCTTCTTGGCCTTGAGCTCGGAAGAAGCATAGTTGGCAAGGACAGTGCCCTGGAACGGATCCAGGAAGCAGATGCGGAAGTAGTGGCTGTTGCCGGCCGTAACGTTCGGGTTCGTGCACGTCACGCCGATGGCCGGGATGCCGGCCTGCTTGAACGTGTCGGACGCGGCGATGGACACGCCGGAGCCGTAGGAACCGAGCACGAGGGAAACCTTCTCATTGACGAGCTTGGAAGCCGCCGAGACAGCCTTCGCAGAATCGGAACCGTTGTCGGAGTAGACGAGCTCGACCTTGTAGGTCTCGCCGCCGATCTCGACGGTCGGGGTCTCCTGGTTGGCATACTGCATGCCGAGCATTTCCTTCTTGCCGCCGGCGCCGGAGTCGCCGCTGGCGGGCTCGAACACGCCGATCTTAACGACCTTCTCGCCGTTGTCGGCCGTGCCCTTGTCGCCGCCGCCGCAGGCGCACAGCGCGAACACCATGACCAGAGCGAGCAGCAGAGCAATCGCTTTTTTCATTGTATTTCCTCCAATCATTTCTTCTCCGGGCGCTGTCCGCAGCGCGCGGACAAATGTCCTTCAAATGAATATGACGGCATTATACTATCTTTTTGCAAGAAATGCAATATCAATTTCACAAAATATTCATATCAAAATTTCGAATACTTTGCGCACTCTGCCGGTCACAGCACGAACGGGCTCGCGCGCCAGTCGCCGCCGCAGCGTCGCTCCTCTCTGGCGGGGCAGCCAAGCACATAGAGATCGTGCGCATCCGCCGTCAGGGCAAAGATTTCTCCGGCTGCGCCCGGCAGGTTCCGTCCGGCGGCCGGCTTCGTGATGACCGGCACCGCCGTGCGCGCGTCGATCGCGCGCAGCAGCTCCCTGCCCTGCGCGCCGATGGCCAGTACACGCGCATACGGCGGCGTGCCGGCGTCCATGCCGGCAGTGACGCCGAGGGCCGCGCACATCGTCATGCGCCGGATGCGCGAGAGCGCGTAGCGCTTGGATTTTGCCGCCGCGAGTACGCCGTCGAGCGTCGGCTCCTCGTGCGCGGCGCGGTACAGACCGTTGCCCAGCCCCTCGGACGCACCGGGCAGCGCGTTGTAAGCCGCCTGCGGCAGCATCCGCAGGCGCGAGAGGATTGCGCTCTCCAGCGCCTCCGGCAGCACCGGCCCGCGACCGAGCGTCTTTTCCCGGACACTGATCTCCGCCGCCGCCCTCGGCAGAAAGGCGGACACGTTCTCCCCCGCGCCAATGCGCGTGCGCAGCTCGCTCGCCGAGCGCACATTGCCCTCCGCCGGACGGTCATGCTGCGCGCCGGTGCGCAGGATCGTCAGCGGATGCAGATCGAGCCGCTGGTCAAAGATCGCCTTGAGATACTCCACGGCGAGGATGTTGTTCGGTGCCTGCAGCAGCTCTGCCAGCGCGCCCACGCGCCGTGCGACCGCCTGCTGCCGCGCCGCCGCAAACGGAATGCCGGCCTGCAGCTCGGCGCGCAGGTCTTCGCCCAGCAGCGGATCGAGCAGCGCCTCGGCCACCCGCTGCAGCGGCTCCAGCTCGCCGCACTCGCTGCCGAAGCTCAAATGCGTCACCACGCCGAGACTGCCCAGCAGCCCCACGGCGCCGCGGGCAAAGCCCTCCGCCGACGACAGCGCCCACGGCAGCGGCAGCTCCAGCACCAGATCCGCCCCGCAGCGGGCAGCGGCCTCCGCGCGCGCAAACTTCGCATACACCGCCGGGCTGCCGCGCTGCACAAAGTCGCCCGACATGACGCACACGACCGGGCAGTCCGCGCCCAAACGCGCGCGCGTCTGCTCGATGAGCCGTGCATGGCCGTTGTGAAACGGGTTATACTCCGCAACAATGCCGATGACATCTCCCATTTTTGCACCTTCTTTCGAAAAATACTTGCGTTTTCCACTGAAATGATTACAATAAGAGTGTTATGGCATCATAATACTGTGGTTTTGCGAAAATTACAATATTTCATATGAGAAAGGAATCTGATTATGAAAATTCTTGTCATCAATGCCGGCAGTTCTTCCCTGAAGTATCAGCTGATCGACATGGAGACCGAGCACGTCCTGGCCAAGGGCCTGTGCGAGCGCATCGGCCTCGACGGCCATCTGAAGCACACCCCGCTCGTCGGCGGCAAGCCCGTCTTTGACGAGGACCTGCCGATGCCCACGCACTCCGAAGCCATCGCCGCGGTCATCGACAAGCTGACCAGCGCCGAGTACGGTGTGGTCGCCTCCATGAAGGAGATCGACGCCGTCGGCCACCGCGTCGTCCACGGCGGCGAGAAGTTCGCCTGCTCCGTCAAGATCGACGACGCCGTCATGGCTACCCTCGAGGAGTGCACGCCGTTCGCCCCGCTGCACAACCCCGCCAACATCACCGGCATCAACGCCTGCCGCGCCGTCATGGGCGACGACGTGCCGATGGTCGCCGTGTTTGACACCGCGTTCCACCAGACCATGCCCGGCAAGGCCTATATGTACGCCATTCCTTATGAATACTACCAGAACGACGGTATCCGCCGCTACGGCTTCCACGGCACGAGCCACCGCTACGTGTCCGCCCGCTGCGCCGAGCTCATGGGCAAGCCCATCGAAGAGCTCAAGCTCATCTCCTGCCACATGGGCAACGGCAGCTCCATCTGCGCGATCGACGGCGGCAAGTGCGTTGACACGTCCATGGGCTTCACCCCGCTGGTCGGCCTGCCGATGGGCACCCGCTGCGGTGATCTCGACGCCGGCGTCATCCAGTTCATCATGAACAAGTACGGCATCAGCATCGACGAGATGCTCAACATCCTCAACAAGAAGTCCGGCGTGCTCGGCGTCTCCGGCGTCAGCTCCGACTTCCGCGATCTCGACGCCGCCGCTGCCGAGGGCAACGACCGCGCGCAGCTCGCGCTCGATATGTTCCACTACTGGGTCGCCAAGGTCGTCGGCTCCTATGTCGCGGCCATGAACGGCATCGACGCCATCATCTTCACCGCCGGCGTCGGCGAGAACAGCAAGTCCTCCCGCGCCGCCATCGCCAAGTACTTCGGCTACCTGGGCGTGACGATCGACCCCGAGGCCAACAGCAAGCGCGGCGAAGACATCATGATCTCCACCCCCGACTCCAAGGTCAAGGTGTTCGTCATCCCGACGAACGAGGAGCTCGTCATCGCCCGCGACACGAAGGCCATCTGCGGCTGAGTTTCCCGGGACGCAAAACCACGGCGCTGATCTCAGCGCCGTGGTTTTTCTATCCATAGCAGGCCGCGCACATCGGGGGCCGGCGTCCAAGCGCGCAGCACCAGCACCAGCACCAGCTCTTCCAGTGCGGAAAGCCCGGCGGCGGCCGCCGCAAGCCACGCGGCCGTTCCCTGCCCCAGCAGCACCGCAAGCACCGGATAGCCGACCAGCACGACGCCTGCTGCTCTATTTAATGTTGTATACAGGGACACAAACGTGCGGAATTTATAAAACCCGGCGGCATAGGTCACACTACGGATGAGCAGCACTGCGCCCGCCGCGTACAGCAACCAGCACGTCACTGATCGCGCCGAGACCATACGCCGCCCAGAACCACGCCGAACCCGGCGCCGCAAGCACCAGAATGAGCGCAAATACAAAGCGCGTGCAGGTAATGGCATTGACCAGGCGCTTCATCGCACCGCCCTCTCTCGCTGCCACTTTACCATATCCGCCGCAAAATTGCGATCCCCGCGAAAAACTTCGCCATGTCCCGGGAAAAACCGTTGACAAAACCTGTCCGGAATGATAAACTGTCAAGGCCGCATTGAGTGGGTACCAAGCGGAGGTGCGCCTCCCGCCCACAAGAGCGAGACTCTACAGAGAGGCAGGTGCAACGAGTTTGAAGCACGCTATCATCGTTACCGGCGGTAAGCAGTACCGCGTGGCTGAGGGCGACGTCATCTTCGTCGAGAAGCTGGATGTCGAGGCCGGCGAGACTGTGAAGTTTGACCGTGTTCTGGCTGTCATCGACGAGGACAAGGCTGTTTTCGGCACCCCCGTGGTGGAAAACGCCGTCGTTTCCGGCAATGTCGTCAAAAACGGCAAGAGCAAGAAGATCCGCGTCTACAAGATGAAGCCGAAAAAAGGCTATCGCAGAACACAGGGCCACAGACAGCCCTACACCAAGGTCGAGATCACGAAGATCGAGGCCTGATTTCCGCAACTGATTTTGACACATGGAGGTGTAATTCGAAATGGCACATAAAAAAGGCATGGGTTCCACCAAGAACGGCCGCGACAGTGAGTCGAAGCGCCTTGGCCCCAAGAGAGCCGACGGTCAGTTTGTTCTGGCCGGCAACATCCTCGTCAGACAGCGCGGAACGAAGATCCACCCCGGCATCAACGTCGGCAAGGGTAAGGACGACACGCTCTTCGCCCTCGTGGACGGCGTCGTGAAGTTCGAGCGCAAGGACAAGGATCGCAAGCAGGTCTCTGTTTACGAAGAGATCGCACAGTAATCGCAAACGGGGTGGGCATCGCGCCCGCCCCGTTTTTCTATCCCCCGCCGGGCTGCCCGGCAACGAAAGTGAGGAATGACCATGGCTTCGCCATTTGTTGATAAAGTGACCATCACCGTGCGCGCGGGCGACGGCGGCAACGGCGCAGTGACCTTCCACCGCGAGAAATATGTGGCCGCCGGCGGCCCGGACGGCGGCGACGGCGGGCGCGGCGGCGACATCATCTTTGAAGTGGACGACAACATGTCCACGCTCATGGACTTTCGCTACAAGCGCAAATATGTGGCCGGCAACGGTGCCGATGGTCAGGGCAAGCGCTGCTCCGGCCGTGTGGGCCAGAGTCTGCACATCCGCGTGCCACGCGGCACGCTGCTGCGCGACGCGGACAGCGGCGCGATCATGCACGACATGTCCTCGGGCGAGCCGTTCGTGGCCGCGCGCGGCGGGCGCGGCGGCTGGGGCAACCAGCACTTTGCCACCCCGACGCGGCAGGTGCCGCGCTTTGCCAAACCCGGCCTGCCGGGCGAGAGCCACACGATCCTGCTCGAGCTGAAGCTGCTGGCGGACGTGGGCCTCGTCGGCTTCCCGAATGTGGGCAAGAGCACGCTGCTGTCCGTGGTGTCAAAGGCGCACCCGAAGATCGCAAACTACCACTTCACGACCCTCTTCCCCAACCTGGGCGTCGTGTACGTGTCGGAGGGTTCGTCGTTCGTCATGGCGGACATTCCGGGCATCATCGAGGGCGCAAGCGACGGTGCCGGCCTCGGCCACGACTTCCTGCGCCACATCGACCGCTGCCGCCTGCTTGTGCATCTGGTGGACGTCTCCGGCAGCGAGGGGCGCGACCCGGTCGAGGACTTTGAGGCCATCAACGCCGAGCTGCGCGCCTACAGCGACGTGCTGGCCTCGCGCACGCAGATCGTCGCCGCCAACAAATGCGACCTGCTCGGCGACGACCGCACGAACATCGACCGCCTGCGCGCGCACGTCGAGGCGCAGGGCTACGAATTCTTTGAGATGAGCGCTGCCGCCCACACCGGCACGCGCGAGCTCATCCAGGCATGCGCGGCCAAGCTCGCCGAGATCCCGCCGGTGCCTCCGTACGAGGCGGACTACGTCCCGCCCGAGCCGGAGGTCGGCACGAGCGACGAGCTGCAGATCCGCCACTTTGACGATCTCTGGGTCGTCGAAGGGCCGTGGCTGCAGCGGCTCATGAGCACGATCAACTTCGGCGACTACGAATCGCGCATGTACTTTGACCGCGTGCTGCGCCAGTCCGGCCTGTTCGACCGGCTCGAGGCCATGGGCATCGAGGAAGGCGACACGGTGAGCATCTACGATCTCGATTTTGAGTTCCGCTTCTGACCCAAACAAGCATCCCCGCCGGACGCAGGCTGCGTCCGGCGGGGATTTCTTTTATTTTGTCGCTTCCGGCTTTTGCTCCGGTTCGCTTTCTGCCTTTGACTCCTCCGGCAGGACCACCGGCACGAACTGCTTGGCGATCTTGTTGTTGCCGGACTTGGCGCTGAAGTAGCCGATGATGCTGAACGTGAGCGCACCGACAAAGTTGACAAACAGGTCCTGCATCGTATCATACAGGCCCACATCCAGATAGCCGCCAAGACCGAGCGATTTGCCGTTCACAGCCACGTCCGTGATGTTGTCCACCAGGATGGGAATATTGCTGTTCGTCGGGTCGAGCGTCACGGAGGCGAAGGAGTGGATGATCATGTCCTTCTGCATATCCATGTGGAACAGGTAGTCCATCGAGAACTCAAAAAACTCCCACAGCACGCCGACCGTCATGGAAAAGCAGAACGCCACCAGCGCCAGAAACACCGGCGAGAGCTTGAAATGCTGCGGTTTGTTGCGGTTGAGCAGATCCACCATGGCAAAGCCGAACGCCGCACTGATGAAGCCCGTCGTCGTGTGCAGCATGGAGTCCCAGTGCGGGTAGGTGATGAAATAGCTCTTGAGCTCGCCGAGGATCTCGGCGGCAAAGATAAACACAAGGATAATGATCTCCAGCGTGCTCGGCAGCTCGATGCGGAAGTTGCGCTCCACGAACCTCGGCAGCATGAACAAAATCAGCACCAGCACGCACACGAACGTGCTCTCATAGTTCTTATGGATGATCGTCATGACCATGACGCCGATAACGATCAGACGCAGGATCCAGTAGACGGCCACGACTGCCGGCTTCGGTTTGTATTTCTGGTTTTCCTGCTCCATCTTTTTCAGGATCTTCGGGTCACTCATATTTCTCCTCTTTATCCTCATCTATCTGTTTCTCTGTTTGGTTTCTCTCAGGCTGTGGCCGTCGGCTGACGCCGGTCCACGATCCGGCGCGCCGCGACATAGATGATCAGGTACAGCACCAGCGACAGCGCGAGCGCCGCAAACACGTCCAGAATGGAGTGCTGCTTGACAAACACCGTCGCCGCGCAGATCGCAGCGGCGATGATGACCGCCGGGATGCGCACCTTTTTTAAATACTTACTGTCGAACGTCACGGCCAGCACGGCCATACAGCCGACCACGTGCATACTCGGCAGGACGTTCGTCGGCGTGTCGGCCGAATAGATCGCATTGACCAGCCAGCCGCACAGCGTGCTCGTGTCCACCACGGACGGGCGCAGGAGCTGGCAGTTCGGCCAGATCATGCAGATCGTCAGCGAGATGGAAAAGCCCGCGATGATGAACGCCGCGTAGCGGATGAACGCGCGGCGATCGTCTTTGAACAGCGTCACAACGACCGGGACGATCAAAAACGGATACCAGAGCACATACGCCAGAATGAACCCCGGCAGAAAGGGGATCTTGTCGTCCAGCGGCAGATAGGATACAAAGCAGCCCTCCGTCGAAGGCACCATGCGCTCGGCCAGCGCAAACCAGATCAGATAAATGGGCAAATACAGCACCAACAGAACATATTTGTGTTCCTGAATATATTTCTTCATTAAACTGTCTCCTTATACATCCTGCATCGAAACACCCGCGCACACCGTTCAGGCGCTTGCCTCGATCTCCGTGATGCGCCCCAGCAGGCGGATCAGTTCGCGGGAATCCTGCTCACCCAGCTGCTCGAGAACGCGCTGCACGTGCGCACACAGCGACGCACGCGCCCGCTCCGCCGTCTGGCGGCCAAGCTCCGTCAGGTGCACAACGACGCGGCGCCGGTCATAGCTGTCGGCACAGCGGCGCAGCATCCCCTTTTCCTCCAGCGCGCGCAGCATGGCCGCCGTGCGCGGCGCGCTCACGCCCAGGCCCTCCCGCAGCACGCCCGGCGTACTGCACCCGCCGTGCTCATCGAGGTAGCTCAGCAGGAAGTTTTCGCCCTTCAGGTGCTCCTGCACACTCTGCGGTATGCAGGACCGGTTCAAAGAAGTAACCGTCAGCAGCAATTCCTCAGTCAGTCGCTGCAATTCCATGAACCATCCTCCTTTTGTTAACCCCGTTAATCAGCATTTCGTAATGTTAACACTCCGCCCGGCGATTGTCAAACCTAATTTATGGGATTTTTACGCTTTTGATCCGATGCTTTTTTTCACTCGCTGCACCACTGCCGGACACATGGCGCCGCTCTGTGAAAAAAATGCGCAAACGGAAAAAAATTTGGCACATTTGCAAAATGATGCAACATTTGCCGCGTCTCATGCATTATAATTATTGACGAGCGATTATCAATGTGTTATTTTATGAATAGATTGTAAACAATGCAATTTTCACCCACAGCAACCGTTCCCAACGCACTCCCTCGCGATCTCTTTTTATCGATCACCAGCTAATGTGAAAGGCGGATGTAATCAACATGAAAAAAGCAACTCATCGCAAGCAGGCACTCATGATTGCCATCTTCTTGCTGGCATTCACGCTGTCGCTGTTTTCGTTCGGCACGACCCCGGCGGCGGCCGGCGACGTGGCGGGCGTGAGCACGCACCTGTTTTTGACAGTCTTGCGCGACTATGACCACGATGCGGCCTTCTCCGTGACCTACACGGACGCGCTCGGCACGCACACGAAGCCCTATCATGCCGGCATGGAAGTGACGGCGTGGTCTCCCGTGACCATCACCTGCACCAACCACCATGTCCACGACTGGAGCATTGATGCCGATGTTCAGGAGGCCACCATCGTCGGCGTCGGCGGGATCACCTACCCCGGCGACACGGGCATCCATGTCAAGGGCACGAATACCATCAAGGCGTTTGCCACGAACTTCGGTCTGCACTACATCAATATCGTTGTCATCCTCGGCGAGGGCAATGATAACGGCGGCGACAACGGCGGCGACAACGGCGGCGATAACGGCGGCGACAACGGCGGCAACAACGGCGGCGATAACGGCGGCGATAACGGCGGCGGCA
>OHXC01000361.1_pt1 | contig 22958 bp, 15 predicted proteins | sample 1579891 | NCBI WGS metagenome assembly OHXC01 (sample SAMEA3882531, study PRJEB24775) | human gut metagenome | biome: human-associated habitat; feature: intestine environment; material: feces | place: Netherlands | collected 2009/2010
TTTTACTGTTCCCATCTTAGAGTCATTTACTTTTGCTGTTACTGTAAACTTCTCTACCGGTTTTTCTGTCTCTTTGAAATTCGCTGTCAGTTCCACGTTCTTATCTACTGTAAATTCATATGTAGCTTCTGTTGAAACTGCTTTACCAGCTACTGTCCAGTTCACAAACTCATAGCCTTCTTTTGCCGTTGCTGTTGCCGTTACTTTCTCTCCCTTAGCATATTCTGCTTTGTCAGGATCAAGTTTTACTGTTCCCATCTTAGAGTCATTTACTTTTGCTGTTACTGTAAACTTCTCTTCTACCGGAGCTTTTGCTTTAAAGTTAGCTGTCAGTTCTGTGTTCTTTTCTACTGTAAGTTCATATGTAGTTTTTGTAGAAACTTCTTGACCGTCTACTGTCCAGTTTACAAACTCATAGCCTTCTTTTGCTGTCGCTGTTGCTGTTACTTTTTCGCCTGCATTGTATTTATCTTTTACAGGGTCAATCGTTACAGTTCCCATGTCCGTATTGTTTGCTTTTGCTGTTACTGTATATGTCTCCGGTGCAGGCGGATCCACTTTTTCTTTCACTGTAATTGACATTACGGAGTGTGCTTTTGCCGTCAGCTCAAGATCTGTGCCTTCTGCCGTAACTGTTGAGTTTTCAATCGTTACTTTATCCGGCTCTGCCAAGCTGTTTTCATCAACGAAGCTTTCACCCGCGAGCGTCTGTACTTCTACTGTTTTGCCTGTCAGGTCTACGCCGTCTACTTTCACGCGAAGTTTCTTATCATTCTCACGATCTGTATTTACTACAGTTACATATAATGTTCCGTCATCACCTTTACTTGCGATTGCGGAATATGCTTTTGTTCCGTTTGCCAATGTTTCTACGTGTTCAAACTCTGTTCCGACTACTTTCGTTCCTTTTGCAAATGAGTTAGAGAATAACTCGAACACTTTTGCTGAAGGTGTTGAGAAGAAACGGAAGTTCCCTTCTCCTGTTCCCTGATTAGCGCCCGTCTGCGGTACTGCCTGGATAACCGCCTGCTGTGTAGGTCCAAGTGAGTCTGCACCACTACTATACCAGTCTACAAGACAGTGTTTCTGGATGTACGGACTACCGAGACGAACATACTCCATAAGCACTTTTGCAATATATACTGCATGTGTCTGAGAACGAAGAAGCGGCGATGTAGATCTGAAAATACCATACTCAGATATAACCGGAACTTTTCCTTGCGGAAGCATATTTACATAATTTTTAACTTTCTGAATACCTACATTTTCCGCAAGACGCATTGCCGAGTCATAAAACGCACCTTTGTCCTGATCCGCACCCGGATCTCCACAATATGGATGAATTGTCAGACCATCATAATAATCGTTCCAGTTACCTGCTGCCATCTTATCAATAAAACCTTTTGTTTCCCAACTGGAGTATACATAGCAGGATGCCTTTTCTGCACTTCCGCTTTTAGCATTGATTTCGTTAATCTCTGCCGTCATATCTTTCATCGCTTTAGAAACAGCTACAAATCCGTCTCTTTTAACTTTATATGTTACATAGATTTGTTGTCCCTTCGCCGGGATTTTACCATGTGTTCCGTCTCCGAAGTGGATTGATCCGTCTCTGTAGTCGATTGTCACTTTCTGGTCATTCGCTCCTGCGTTGTCAAGACTTTCTACAACCTCCCATTTATGATTGTTTCCTTCACCGTCAGTGCCTACCCATACTTCAACGCTTCCTTTTTGAACAGCTTCAAAGTTCTCAACCAATGTCTTTCCATCTTTTCCTGTCATCGGATTCGGGTTTGCATAACGCATGTAACGAACCTGATTTGCAGTTCCGTCACTGACAGATGCTGCCTTATTCCAGTCATCTTTTTTCACCGCATACTGTTTTGTAAAGCTTGCAACTCCACCTTCTACATACGCTTTTTCGGCATCCTGCGTTCCTATCATCCAATACTGCTGAGATGTTGTTCCATCAGTACCCGGTTGATTATTTTCATTTCCAATCTCAAAGTAACGTACGTTGTACGGCTCTGCATGTCCGTTTTCTTTTCGGATATCTGCCCATGCAACACCACCGCCCGGATTACTTCCTGCCGGAGCGTTCAAATACTCTACAAGATCTGCAGCATCCTGTGCAGAACCACGTCCGAAACCGTATACATAAACAATCTCTGACTGAACGTCATCACGATATGCAAAATCAGCAACTTCTGTCAAACCGAAGTTCGGAGCAATTCCCCCTTGTCCCGGATTATTGTAGAATCCGTGAATCTGATTTACACGTTCTTCCTTTGGTCCTATTGATTCTTTCCAACGGAACAGGTTCGAGATCGTTCCTCCCGGATAACGGATAGATCCGAATCCTGCTTCTTTGTAGAGATCCGTGAACTCTTCTTTCATTTCCATCTTTGTACTGTCAAAAGAGCCATATCCGTTGAAAGCATATCGATGGTTAATACCTATCGTCGACTTTTCAATCGAACGTTCTTCTTTCGTAGGTGAAACTGTAAGTACAACTCCGATTGCCGCACGGTAATTCTTCATTGCCTCTTCCAGTTCTTTAATTGTCTCTGAAATTTCAGACAACTGACTTTCGGCAGTTAATTTTTCCGCTTCTGCAATCGCCTCTTTCAGCACTTTTGCCTCTTCTGCTTCTGTGTCCAAACTTCCTGATGCATCTAACTCTTTTGCTTCTTTAAGCGTTTCCTGTAACTGCGGGAAGAGCATTGCTCCTGCTTTTGATTCATAAACAGCTTTTGCCTCTTCTGCTGTGAGAACTTTATCATATACACGGATTTCGTCCACAAGACCTCTCATAGAAAGCGGGTCATTTCCTGCATTTTTATGACGCCCGATCAAAAGGTTTGTCAACTCATTAACAACCTGATTACCTGCATCTTTCTCGCTATCCTTTTCTCCGTTTATATAAAACGCAATTTTCTTTGTATCTTTATTGTATGTAGCCATTACATGCTGCCACTGGCTAAGATCAACCGTCTTATCGCTATATACATTCGTCGCATTTACATAAGTCGCATACTTATTATCTTTCGTAAACTGTAAAAATGTACGCCCCTGTCCGCTCTGCTGAAGCAGAACTGTATTTTTCCCTTCTCTATTTGTATTCGTATCATATTTGAACCACAAAGAAATCGAATAACTGTTCTGAGACGTATTCATAATCTGAGGGATTTCCATAGTACCTTCAGTTCCCTCTGTAAATTTCAGGGATTTCCCAAAAATCGTATCTGATGCAATCGAAACATTTGAACCTTTCAATTCACCCTCATATTTTGACTGATCTTTTACGTTCGGAACTTTCTTCTCATTCACATTCTCAAAGTCATAATACGCAATGAGTCCGTTATCAATGTTCGTGTTTTGGGGTTCATCTGCCGCCCATGCCAACGCCGGCATAGTGAACAACATGCTGCACGCTGTCAATCCGCACAACCCCGTCCTCCACATTTTCTTTTTCATACTTTTTCTCCATTCTACGATACTGTTTTTTCTGCTATTGCTAAACTGTCTTTTGGTTTTTCTCCTCCCACGAAAGACCAGTATTGTTTATATTCTATCATAAATTAATTTTTTTTAAAGTTTTTTATGCATTTTTCCTTATAGATTAGAGTAAAAACGGAATTTTTTATGATTTCCCGTAATAATATGTGCCTATTTTCGTTTGTTTTATGTGAGTTTTGTACACAAAACACAACTGATGCAATGCGCTCCTAATCTCACACAGATAATTTTATACTGTATGAGACCAACTTCAGGTTTTCCAAAGAGAAGCGGATACGAAGTTTCACTTTATAAGGAAACCATTCTTATTCATACCAAATTCATACTTTTTAAAATGAACAGCCACCCTGTTAATGTAAACGCACTGAATACTGTAGTCAGCATGACGACGCCTGACGTCAGCGTGCCTTCATGTCCCATATTTTTTGCCATAACATAGCAGCTTACTGTTGTCGCCGATCCAAGCATGACGAGAATCGCGATCAATTCTTCTCTGCGAAATCCGAGCATCACCGCAAAAGGCAGAAACACCGCTGTAAATCCGACAAGCTTCAACATACAGGCAGCAATGACAGGTTTGATCTTTCCAAGCGCTTTTTGAACATCAAAAGAAGCGCCGAGCGCCATCAATCCAAGAGGCGTCGCGACAGCGCCTATATTTGACACTGTTTTTTCTATTACATACGGCATCGGTATCCGAAGCGCCGACCAGAAAAGACCTGCGGCTATGCCGATTATGATTGGATTGGTCACGATCCCTTTCAGCGTCTTTTTCCATAACAACTTATCTCGTTTTCTTTGTTCCGGCTGAAAGAAGGACAGGACGACGACTGCCATCATGTTATATAACGGCACGCTTCCGATGATCATAAGAGGCGCCAGACCCGCATCTCCGTATATATTTTGGATGAATGCGATCCCAAGAAGCGCCGCGCTGCTTCTGTATGACGCCTGTATAAACTCTCCTCTTATTCCCCTGTCCTTCCATAATAACGAAAGTATACCGGCAAGAGCAATGCTTGCAAGAGTCACGAAGAAACAAAATAAAACGAATTTTAAATTCCACACTTTCTGAAAATCGACAGATGCAAGATCTTCAAACACAAGAAGCGGAAGCGGCACAAGAAAGACGAACTGATTCATTTTCGATGCAAATACTTCGTCGAGCCATCCGAGTTTCCGAAAGAGAAACCCAAGCGCCATTAACAGGAAAACCGGTACTGTCGCATTTAAACTAAAGATTAAATTTTTCATTTTTCTTCCACCTCATATCTTATCGGTATTTCTTTTTGTAATATGGCATCCGTTCTTTAGACAAAAGATATATTTTCTTCTATATTTTGAACAAAATATACCACCTTGCAAATTGTGCTTTTACCGGAAGCCTGAGCGCCTATAAATATCTGAAATTTTTTATTCAAATTAATCTGTGCCTCTTTTACCGGTCCAAAATTCTGTATGACAATTTTATTTTCCATAATCAAAAATCACTTCTCCATCGCTTTTATAGTTCATATCAAGATTTTCTATACATACACAGCCGCAAGCATTGGTTATCTGTCTTGATTGCTTATGCAAGAAATTATTCTGTCCGAAGGGCAGTTACAGGATCACTTTTCGCAGCTTTTTTAGACGGAAGCAGTCCTCCGAGCAGCGTCAGTATTACGCTGAGAATAATAAGTATGATCGCCGGAATTACCGGAAGAACCGCACTTACGTCATTCGTTCCTGCCAAATGATGGATCAGAGCATTTCCCGGGATCAAAAGCAGAAGCGTTATCCCGATCCCGATCACGCCCGCACACAAACCGATAATAAACGTCTCGGCATTAAATACTTGTGAAATATTACTTTTAGAAGCTCCGATTGCGCGCAGTATCCCGATTTCTTTCTTTCGCTCAAGAACACTGATATAGGTGATCACACCGATCATGATCGATGATACGATAAGGGAAATCGCTACAAACGCAACGAGCACATAACTGATAACGTCTATGATCTGTGTCACAGACGACATCAGCGCGCCGACCATATCCGTATATGTGATAACCTGTTCTTCTTTTCCTTGTTCTTCCATTTTTCTGTTATAATCATCAAGAATTCTGACGACTTCTTCTTTGCTTTCAAAATCTTTCGGATAGATCGAAATCGTAGTCGGAACAGCGAAATCAACATAACCTAACTGTTTGAGATTATTGTCATACGTCGCATTTTTCGCAGCTCCCATAGACATCATCAGTTCTGCCAGTTCCTCTCCTGTCATATTCATCTGAAACGCCTCGGCAAACGCATCTTCATCTACATGCATAGCATTTTGCAGACTGCTTCCGATCTGTGTCATTGCCTGTCCTACAGAAAACTGCAGTCCTTCTGCCATCTGATTCATAACCTGCTCCATAGCCGATGTGATCTGCCTCTCAATCGCTGTTCCTACGGCTCCCGCATAAGAGGAAACCGCGCCTTTCATATAAGAACCGAACGCGTCTGTGATCTGCTGTTCCAGACTGTCCGCGTCTACGATTCCTTTCATCCCGTCAGACAGTCTTTGCCGTCCGTCTTCCGTTTTTAAATATGCAATAAAATGCTCTCCGATCTTTGTCGGATCAGCCAGCCCGTTTTCCGCCGCATAGGGAAGATACCCTTCCGTGAGCTCTTTTGAAAGCTTCTGAAGCTGTTCTGCGGTAATCTGAACATTACCTGCAATACCTCCGAAAATCTCATTTGCATATCGGTTCAATATCGCTTTCGCTTCTTCTGTCTGCATATATTCCGCCAAATATTCATCAAACTTAGACGGATCCTGATAGCCGTTTTCAACGATAAATTTTCCGTATCCTTTCGCTATTTCTTTCACCATTGCCTGAAGCTGTTCCATCGTCACGGACATCCCGCCGCCCGACTGGATGATCTCACTGATATTTCTTCGTATGATTTCCTGCGCTTTTGGCGTTCCAAGGTATTGTCCGAACTGTTGTGCAAGCGCAGAATAGTCCGCCTCCGGATGCGCGGCCGCATATTCTGCGTACCCTTCTGTCAGGCTTTCTGCCAGCGGCAAAAATCCTTCCGGCGAAACTGTAAGATCAAGGTCTCCCAGCAATTCTTCCAGATTCATCTGCGGCAGTTCGGGAAGCTGAACTTGAATCTTACTTAGATCTAACATTCCCGAAAGATTGACTGAACTTCCGGCAGAACGGAAAATCTCAGAAAGACCATCCGTTTTTTGCATTCCCGAAAAGGCATTTTGATCAAATGCAAATGCCCGGGCAAGTTTTTGTTCGTCGATCGTAATCAGAGAATCCATATTAACGTTGCCCTTTACATTTTCTGTCCCGAAATGTTCCCCTGTAAGAACGTTTCGTTTCGGATCTGCCTTCTGATCTTTGACTATTTTTGAGTTTTCCGCTTCTTCTGCGACATGTTTTGTCAATGAAGCTGGATAATTGATGCCTGACATCAAAGCTGCTCCGTTTGCATCTTTTACAGGCTGAACGATGCCGACGATCCGGATCGGCTCGGCATTTTTCACAACTTTGTCCATGTACGTCTGATCTCCCGAACGATCTTTCCACACATGATAACTGTTGTCATACTCATAGTAATCCGCACTGTTTACCAGTTTAAACTCTTTTCCGAGAATATCATCATATGTATAGACAGTTGAATCTTTCGGAACTTCGATCTGCTCTTCCTCGACGAATCCCGCAACCATCTCTTCCAGCTCCAACGGATCTCTTAAGCCCAGCGTGTACAGCAAAAGGTCGCTCATACCTCCGCCGGACGTCAGCACAAGCACGCATTCATTGTATGATTTCGGCCACCTGCCGGCTTTCACATCGTACTGATCTTTATACAGATCGGAATCTGCCGGCATCTGATAAAAGACGTCTGTACTCATCATCGAAGACATCAGACTGTTTGAGCCGACAGACGAACCAATCCCTGCCGCCTCGAAAGAGCGGTCCGGATGTACCTGACGGACTTTCTCCCCGTCTTGCGCATAGATCTGCGGAACAACCTGATAAGAATACTCAACTGCATTTGTGTATTGATCGATCCGGCTTTCTTTACTGTCTAAAAACTTTTTCAAAGATTCCAGATCATTTGAATCCATTGTCGAAAACATATTCGTGACCATGTCGATCACCCATATATTTTCTTTTTCCCGCCGCTCTTTTGAAGATGTTCCCGTTCCCGCAGACACCGCTTTTACTTCTTCCGAATCTTCCCCGCCTGTCATCATCGAAGTAAAATCAAATCCTGTACTTTGGATCTGAAGCGGATATTGGGAAAGCGTTTCTCTTTCTATATTTTTTATGTAGTCATTCACTCCTGCGGACAAAGAGAGAATAAGCGCAATGCCGATAATTCCGATCGATCCGGCAAAAGAAGTCAATAATGTTCTCGCTTTTTTCGTCTTGAGATTATGAAAGCTAAGTGAAAGCGCCGTCAGAAACGACATGGATGATTTCCCCATATTTTTATGTTCCGGAACGTCTGCCGTTTCTTCATCCACATAAAATGCATCGCTGTCCGAACGAATCTTTCCGTCTTTTAACTCAACGATTCTTGTAGCATACTGCTGCGCCAGCTCGGGATTATGAGTTACCATAACAACAAGCCTGTCCTGCGCAACCTCTTTAAGAAGCTCCATCACCTGAATACTTGTCTCGCTGTCAAGCGCCCCTGTGGGTTCATCGGCAAGGAGGATATCCGGGTTATTTACAAGCGCTCTTGCAATGGCAACTCTTTGCATCTGTCCGCCGGAAAGCTGACTCGGGCGCTTGTGGATCTGCTCGCCTAAGCCAACTTTCTCCAACGCCTGTCTCGCACGTTCTCTGCGCTGCGCTTTGCCTACTCCCGAAATCGTAAGCGCCAGTTCCACATTTGCCAAAAGTGTTTGATGAGGGATCAGATTATAACTTTGAAACACAAAACCGATCGTGTGATTCCGATACGAATCCCAGTCCCGGTCTTTGTATTTCTTCGTCGAAATCCCGTTTATGATCAAGTCTCCGCCGTCATACCTGTCCAATCCTCCGATGACATTTAACAGCGTCGTTTTCCCCGAACCGCTTGGTCCTAAAATCGCCACGAACTCATTATCACGCAGATTCAGGCTCACTTTATCAAGCGCTTTTTGAACAAGACTTCCCGTCCGGTATTCCTTACATATTTCTTTTATCTGAAGCATACTGTTTTCGTTCCTTTCCGTGTCTTAAATCTATCGTCATCTTCCAAACAATATCTCATACACCCTATATGACAGACTTTCTGCAGTGAACTACCATTGTCTGAAGCCAAGGGGCTTCCTGTTTTCAGAATACTAAGATTAATGATAGTCCAAAACCCTGCCTCTTTCAAGATAATTTTCCTGTTGAAATCCCGCCTTGTCTTTCATCTTCTACCAGCCTTTTAAGAAAAACAATCCTGCTCCCAATCCTTTTCCTATGGCTGCGCCGATCACAAAAACAGACGCGTATCTGACGATTCGCGCGCGGCGCATAAAGATCGGAAAAACATTTAATATCTCCGCAAGCGCCATCGACCAGCATCCGACAAAAATCCCGGCAAAAATCCCAAACAGAACTTGTACCGCCCCGGACGCAAAAGACGCAGAAGCAAACGATACCGCATTCGGCGCAAAAGAGTAAAAAAGAAAAACGATATTTCCGATTATTCCGCCAAGCGCCACACATGTTTCATAGAAAAGCAATTTGTCTCCCGTGTGTGTCCGATCGGCAAAATCAGCGATCACTCCGAGTTCCACGATAAAAGAAAATAAGCCGCCTGCCACAGCCGCCCCTGCACTCAATCCGACAAGAGCCAGCACAAGCTCTTCCACGATCACCTCAGCCGCCTGTCCCATGGATACCGCCTCCTTTTCCGACATCGATCTCTTTTTCTTTTCTTGCCGCATTTTCAATAAGCGTTGTCTGAATATCGTTTTCATACACCCGCATCTGCACTTCCATCGGCGTAGGGTCTACTGTAAAACGGCGTTTCCCGAAATGATTGAAAAAGATCAAAATACCGATCATAAGCCCGGCAGAATATGCGATTTCCAAAATCGTTATGCCGCCCGGCTTATTTCCGGTGACAAGATGATAAATCTGATCAAACAGTTTCGTTACATCTACATCGTTATTAAACGCCATGATCGAAAATGCCGCCCCGCAAAATGTCACAGCCGTCACAAAGGCAGTTTTTGTAAGATGCCATGCATAAGACGGTGTTTTCTGATCTTCGTATGTTACGATCATATCTGTTTCTCCCAGATTCTGCACTTCCATATCCGGATATTGGCCGTGGATACATGCGATTATTTTCAGCACCGAAATCACACATCTTTGATTGCCCGTTTTCTTAAACTTCAATATTTTCATTGTTTTAAGCTTCGGAAGAAGCGACTGATCGGAGCACTCCATAGAAAGCAGATCTGCAAGTGTTACATCCGGCTTAGTCACCTCCACATCTCTATCGCCTTTAATATAGAGCGTTTTCCCTGATGCCATCCGCACAGTCCTCGCTTTCTCTCCGGATTAAAAATCCTTCTTCCGAGTGTTCCTTCGGCATATTCATGTAATACACTGCTCCGATTACAACCGCCGCAAGCACGACAATCGACAGACAAATCCATACTTTTTTTCGTCCGTTTCCATCTTCCATCATATGATCCGACTCCTTTTCACTGCATTTTTCAGTAAATCCACTTCTTTTTACTGTAGTATGCTGCCTTTGCCGGATTTTATACGATTCTTTTATCTTCCTCCTTTTTTTCTTAATTTTTCAATGATCCGTTTCTCGGATCTCGACACCTGCACCTGAGAAATTCCCATGATCTTTCCTACGTCGCTCTGTGTCCGATCAGCAAAATACCGAAGAAAAATCAACTGTTTTTCTTCTTCATCCAGTGTCTCGAGAAGTTCTTTGAGAACGATCAGATCCAAGATCTTGTCTTCTCTTTTCTCTTTTTCTTCTAATTTATCAAGAAGCCGTATCTCGCTTCCTTCTTTTTGATGAACCGGCCGGTAAATGGATTCAATCTCGCATCCCGCCTCCATCGCCTGTACAAGTTCTTCTCTTTCCACTCCGACTTCTTCTGATAACTCTTCTATTGTCGGCTCGCGCCCCAGCGAACTGATGAGACGTTCTCTTGCCTGTACGCTTTTATAAGCGATCTCTTTTAGCGAACGACTCACTTTTATCATTCCGTCATCCCGCAGGAAACGCTTGATTTCCCCGGAAATAAGCGGAACTGCATAAGTAGAAAACTTTACATTATATGTCAGATCAAACTTATCGATCGCCTTAAGCAAGCCGATGCTCCCTATCTGGAACAAGTCTTCGCGTTCCGCGCCCCTTTCAAGAAAACGTTTCACGACACAGTGCACCAGTCCGACATTTTCTTTTACAAGCTGTTCTCTTGCCGCCTTATCCCCACTGTGTGACTTTCTGATCAAAGCGATTGTGTCGTCCATATATCCCTGCCTTTTCCGACTGCCTTTTTCATCCGCACCCGCGTTCCTTTCCCGAGTTCAGACTCTACTTCCACGCTGTCCATAAACGCCTCCATAAACGCAAATCCCATACCTGACCGATCCTGATCCGGTCTGGTCGTATACATCGGACACATTGCCTCCTCGATATTCTCAATTCCTTTTCCCTAATCGCACACTTCCACTGTAAATATGTTTTCTTCAATCATACATTTGATATATACTTTGCGTACTTCTTTTTCATATCCGTGGATAATGACGTTTGTCACAGCTTCCGACACGGCGGTTTTCACATCTGCAACCTCCTCTACCGTCGGATTCAACTGCGTCATAAACGCCGCTACCGCCACGCGGGCAAAGCCTTCGTTCGCCGACCTGCTGTCAAACTTTAATTCCATTTCATTTGCAGGTGTCATTCTTCTTCCTCCTCATAGATCTGCATTATTTTTGTCACCCCTGACAAAGTCAGTATTTTACGGATGCGTGCATTTGTATGCACCGCCCACACTTCTCCTCCGATCAGAGAAATCGTTTTATATCGCCCCATAATAACTCCGATACCGGAACTATCCATAAAATCTGTATTTTCAAAATCAAAGATCACGTATTTAATGTGATTTCGATCGATTAGTTTATCTGCCTTACGCTTCATCTCCTCCGCATTATGATGATCCACTTCTGCCGGAAGATAAATCGTCAGACAATTTTCCTGTACCTGATATTCCATCGCTTCGTCGTCTCCTTTTCGGCATCTTAAATTCAAAAATCTATATAATCACCGGAAGTGCCAAAAGGCACATTCCGGGATTGTAAGCAGTCGCCAAGGTCTCGGGCAAGCCCGGACTTTGGCTCGTTGCCTATACAAAAAAAGGACATGCCTCCCGGCATCTCCTTTTCTTTCGTAATGTATTAATTATTTTCATTTGTAATCTCAGCAAGTCCGCTCTGAGCTTCTGCGGCATATTCCGAACCCGCGTATTTTTCTATCACTTTTTGGAAATAAACTGTCGCGTTTTCGTTATCTCCGCTTCCTTTATAAGCCTGCGCCAGATTCAAAAGCGCCTGCCCGTCGTTATATCCTTCGTTCATGAGCACAACTTTAGACAAGGGGTCTATCGCCCCTGCATAATCACCTGAATTCAGCGCCTGTGTTCCTTCTGCTAATTTCACCTCACACGCTCCGGGATAAACGGCAGCCGCTATCTCATCATACTTGACCTGTCCTGTCTGTTTCAACGTGTCTCTGCTAATCCCAAGAAGAGCATCTGCCAATGCGGCGTCATCATAATCATTTGAAAGGAACTGCCCTTCCACACTCAGCAGTTTTTCATAGCCTTCCGCTGTCTTTTGTGCCAGCTCGGCATTCGCCTGCGCATCTTCGCCTGAAGCTCTGTAATTGTCAAGCGTCCGCGTCTGAGCGCTGACCTGCGCTTCTAACGACTTGATCTCGTCTGCGTATTCTCTCATCTGATCGTTCATCCGCTCAGATCTGGACTGATTCACGGCAGGCGCCACAAGAAACCAGATGATCGCCGCTCCGATCGCCGCTCCGATAAAGATATTGGCAACCGCAAGCTGGGCCGTAACTTGTCTGAATCTGGAATGCTTCGGCTGTATGATCGTCTCGTTTCCAAGACTGTATTCAACCGCTTCTTCTTTCTTTTTCTCTTCTTTTGTTTTCTTTTTCCCCTTTTTTGTCAGCTCATGCATATACAAAAGAGTGATCTCATTCGTCGTGTCAAGTTTTCTCGCCGTCTTGATCGTCTGTCTCGCCTGAGAATACTGCCCCGTATGCAGATAGATCAAGGTTAAAAGCTGATACGCCTTTAAAAATGTCGGATGTGCCGCGATCACCTGTTTTAACTGAATCGCCGCCAGATCCTCCCCGTTTTGTCTGCAATATGTAAGACACTGATTGTATTTCTTGATCGCAAGATCGATCTGCTCAAGCTCCTTGGCGGACGACTGAACATTTTTAATGTAATAATCCGCAATGTTGTCCCGGGACTTTAAATTCTTGCTGATGATCCATTCCACAAGAGCTTCCGGCACTTCTCCGATCCCATAATACACGAGACCGAGAAGATTTCTCGCGGCTATATTCTCCCTGTTGAACTGAAGACTTTTCCGCAAAGACATGATCGCTCCCGACATATCGCGGATCTTCGCCTTTCTCAGACCGTCGTTATACCAGTAGTTTGACTGATATACGATCTTTTTCGTATATTCCATTTATACCCACCATTATCTTTCTACTTCTTCTGATCCATTACCTGCTTTAACAGATCGGTCATATCCGTCAAGTCTTCCTGATAAACCGCATTTTCAATATCATCCACTTCAAGGCTTGGCTTGAATTTTTTTAATTCTTCTTCGTAATCCAGCATTTTATCTACCTCCCCGAATCTGGTTTTCCCTGCTGCCGAGATACCCCTCGATCATTCCGGTCAGATACAGCGACCCAAGACAGTATACATTGCCGCCTCTTCTGCTGCTCACCGCATATTCAAAAGCATCCTTCACCGAACCGATCACACGGACGGGTTTGTCGGTGTACTTCCGAAAAACTACTCCCAGTTCGTCCGCCCGCGTCCCCCTCGCGTCTTCAATCTGCGTCACGATATAGCATGCCGCCTCTGTATGCTCACAGAGATATTTTATCATTTCTTCATAGTCTTTATCCCGAACCGCGGAAAACAAAACCGCATCTGCAAACCCGGCCTTTTCCACTGTCTCTGCAAACGCCTTGACCGCGCTTATGTTATGTGCTCCATCCACATATACTCCGGGCAGAACTTCTTCCATCCTTCCGCGCCATCTCACCGCCTCAAGAGCCTCTTTCCATAAATGCGGATGTCCGTTTTCTCCGAACAGACCACGCATCACCTCCATCGCAAGCAATGCGTTATGCGGCTGGTACAAACCGATATTGTTCAATTTCCACGTGGTAGTTCCATAATAATCATTCAAACATGAAAATGCAATATGTTTGTCTTCGATTCCAAGAATTTCGTACGCATCTTTCCCTATTTTTTTACAGAAACTTCCGCGCTTTTTTGCTTCTTTTTCAATTACCGAATCGCTTTCTCCCGTCGTCTGCGCATAATATACGGGAACATGAGGCTTGATAATGCCCGCTTTTTCAGATGCGATCTTCTCCAACGTATCTCCGAGATACTGTTCATGATCAAAACCGATCGAAGTGATCACTGATGCCGCCGGAGATTCCACGGCGTTCGTCGCGTCAAGCCTTCCCCCCAGTCCTGTCTCAAGAACGGCATATTCCACGCCGCTTTCTGCAAATGCAAGCACCGCCATACCGAAAAGGAACTCGAAAAAAGTAGGATGAGAAAGCCCTGCTTCTTTCATCTTGTCCACTGCCTGCATCGTTTCTTCAAATACTTCGAGAAATCTTTCATCCGAAATCATCTGTCCGTCTATAACGATCCTCTCGTTGATCTTTACAAGATGGGGAGACGTAAAAAGCCCCGTTCGTTTCTGTTCCGAACGGAGCATTCCGTCCAGATACGCGCACACAGAACCTTTTCCGTTTGTTCCCGCCACATGGATGATCCTCATTTTCCGCTGAGGATCTCCGAGCGTTTTCAGAAAAGCTTTCGTGTGTGCCGCATCATTTTTTTTTGTAAATTTGGGAATGTCCAGTATATAGTCTACTGCTTCACTGTATGTCATTTTTCTTTTTCTTCCTTCTCAACGACAAACGCCTGTCTGCCGTTTTCCGGCGCATCTTTTTCCGGCGGCATCTCGGTCAGCGTTCCGGCGTTATACTTATACGTCTTCGTCGTCCGAAACGTCGTATTGCTCGATCCGACCTGCGCTACCATGATCGTGTCTCCGTCGGAAAGTTTTGACTCTTTCAGATCCAGACGGGTGTTATTTAAAAACGTCGTCTTTTGCTTTTCCCCGTTAATAAATACTTTACTTTGTTTCGTAAAATTCTCTCCGTAAATACTGTATGTTTTATTATATTGTTCTGTCACCTGTGAGATCACGGCGTCTTTTACGCCCATATACATATGGCCTTCTTTCATCGGAGAGCCTTCTTCTGCGTAAACGTACTGATCGCCGTACATGATATCGTACTGCAGCAGTTCCAGGTCTGCCAGATAATTTTTCGTATGGCGGCGCTGCTGATGATAGTTGAATACTGTTCCGGCATGGATATCCAGTCTTTCAAACACATCTGCCATCACCTGATATGCCGCTACGTTTCCGTCCTTTTTCTCTAACCCGATGTTATCCCATATAACATAATTTGTATTGTACAGATATCTGCTCTTTAGGTCTTTTGCTTCCAGATTCATCGTCGGAAGATGATCGCCGTAGAACACAAGTACAGTCGGCTCGTTTCTTTCCTCCACGGCGCGTACGAGATCTCCGGCAAATTCATCCATTGCATGGACAAGATTTACATAATATTCCCATGCATTTCTTTCGCCTTCATCTTCCACGCCGCTTACAACGATCTCCGGATCTTCCAACACTTTTTCTGTCGGATACTCTCCGTGACCTTCTACGCTGACTGTAAACACAAAGTCCTGCCCTTCGGTCGTATCCATAGACTCCATAATATTCGGAACGAGAATATCGTCTGTCGCCCATCCTTTCGGCGTTGTCTGGAGTATATTCATAAACTCCTTACTTGTGTAATGATCAAATCCCATGTTGTTAAATACCTGGGCGCGGCTGTAGAAATTTCCTCCGTTATTATGAAGAGCTTCGGCGCCGTATCCAAGCCCTTTAAGGGCAGACGCCGCGCTCTCTAACGTACGAGTCTTTGCATATGTTTTATATGGGTATTCTCCCGGTCCGAAGAAACGCATACTCATTCCTGTGAGAACTTCAAATTCTGTGTTTGCCGTTCCCGCGCCGACTGACGGCACTTTAAAGTATCCGCTTGAATATTCGCTGAACATTTTTCTCAAATTCGGGATCGGATCTTCGGAGAAGCGAAGCCACTCTACCTCTGTCGGATCGAAAAACGACTCAAGCTGTACGAAAATAATATTCGGACGCTGTTCTTCCGATCTTCCCGTCGAACTTTTCGTCAGTTTTTCTTCTTCGTTGATCTTCTCCATCGTCTCTTTGCCATATCCTGTCGGCTCGTTGATCCCTGTATTAAACAAACTTGCCGAGAAGCAATACGGAAATCCATAATCTTCATATGCAAACGCAATGTTTCCGAAGTAATTAGAAATGACACGTTTGTCAATCGCCAGATTTGTCAGCGCCATACAGCCGACAAAGGAAGCGACAACTCCGCCAAGCGCGATCCAGCGGTGCATCTTTCCTGTGTACTGTCCGCCCCGTTTCCACATCGAAACGACCCATACGATCAAAGCGGTCACACCGATAATGATCATAATAAGCTCAAACGTGTTAAAATAATTTCCCGTCAACTCCAATGCGTCTGAAAGGACTTTCAAATCTTGTGCATTAAAGGGGGTTACACGCTTCGTCAGCAGATATCCGTTGCAGATTCCCAAAAACAGCCAGAACACGCTGAGCAATATTCTTGTAAACACACGCCTTCGCACCAGATAAACGATCGTAAATGTAACGAATATCATGCATGAATTATACAAAAACACAAGCGGCGTTTTTGTAAGATACGCCCACGCCTCTCCAAACGAAAGTCTTGAGATGACTTCGATGAAAAAGTTAATGATACATGCAAGCAGAAACTGAAGCGGAACAGACAGCCGGTTCATCCACTTATAAACCGGCTGCATCTTCTTGGCGAACTTTCCATTGCGCCGTTTTTCCAAGATCATCTGCCTGCGTTCTTTCCTCTTTTTAAAGTGTTCCTTAATATCTTCTTTTTTCAGATTTCTGACTTTTGTAAAAAAACCTTTTATATTAGCCAAGACCTACCATTCTCTCCTTTACTTGTGCGAGCATCTGCTCGTATTTCTCGAGTTTGTCCCTCTCTTCCTGAACTTTTGCCTCCGGAGCTTTGCTTACGAACTTCTCGTTTGCAAGCATTCCTTTCGCACGTTTGATCTCTTTGTTCAGTCTCTCTTCTTCCTTTGTAAGTCTCTCTTTTTCCTGCTCGAAATCCACAAGATCCTCAAGCGGCAGATATACGACCGCATCAGGAACTACGATGGATACCGCATTGTCCTCTATTCCCTCTTTTGTGCTCTGCACGATGATGTCGGACGCCAACATAAGCGGCATTACCGACTGTTTAAATCCTTCAATCGCTTTTGTCAGTTCTTCTTTTTCGCTGACGATGAATACGTTTGTTTTACGGTTGTTCGGAACGTCCATCTCCGCACGGATGTTTCGGATGCCTCTTGTCACCGCTTTCACGCGTTCCATGACAAACTCATCCTGCGCAAAATTCCACTCTTCTTTGTATTTCGGCCACTCGGACATCATAAGCGACTCTTCCTCCGGAACGAGCGCCCCGTAAATCTCTTCTGTTATAAACGGCATAAACGGGTGAAGCAGTTTCAATCCCTGAGCCAACACAGTTTTCAATACCCAGAGAGCGCAGTTTGCGGCCTCCGGAGCTTCCTCTTTGTGGTAAATACGGAATTTTGCCATCTCTACATACCAGTCGCAGAACTCATCCCATATAAAGTCATATACTTTCTGAACCGCAATACCAAGCTCAAATTTGTCCATATTGTCCGTCACGTCTTTTGCAAGCGTATTCGCAGCCGATAAGATCCATCTGTCTGCCGGAGTAAACAGATCATGAGACGGTTCGTCAATAATATTTTCATCCATATTCATCATAATGAAACGGGATGCGTTCCATACTTTATTGGCAAAGTTACGGCTTGCCTCAACTCTCTCATTATAGAAACGCATGTCATTTCCCGGTGCATTTCCGGTAACAAGAGTCAGACGAAGTGCGTCCGCGCCGTACTTGTCGATGATCTCCAGCGGATCGATTCCGTTTCCTAAAGACTTACTCATCTTTCGGCCTTGTGAATCTCTTACAAGTCCGTGGATCAGTACTGTGTGGAACGGAGATTTTCCTGTATGCTCATATCCTGAGAATACCATACGGATCACCCAGAAAAAAATGATGTCGTATCCTGTCACAAGCACGTCTGTCGGATAGAAGTAATCAAGATCTTCCGTCTTATCAGGCCAGCCGAGTGTAGAGAACGGCCAGAGCGCTGATGAAAACCATGTATCAAGCGTATCTTCATCCTGTGTAAAATGCGTGCATCCGCAATGCGGGCATTTCTCCGGAGCGTGTCTGTCTACGACAAATTCTCCGCATTCGTCACAGTAATATGCCGGAATTCTGTGTCCCCACCAGATCTGTCTGGAAATACACCAGTCTTTGATATTTTCAAGCCAGTGAAGATAAATCTTATCGAAACGTTCAGGCACAAATTTTAATTCTCCGCTTTTGAGCGCCTCGATCGCCGGTTTTGCAAGCTCTTCCATCTTCACGAACCACTGCTGTTTGATGAGCGGCTCAACTGTCGTACCGCATCGGTCGTGTGTTCCGACTGCATGTGTATGCGGAACAACTTTCACGAGATATCCCTGCTCTTCAAGATCTTTTACGATTGCCTTTCTCGCCTCATAGCGTTCCATACCTGCGTATTTTCCGCCCTTTTCATTGATCGTAGCGTCATCGTTCATTACATTGATCTCTTCCAGATCATGACGTTTTCCTACTTCAAAGTCATTCGGGTCATGTGCCGGAGTGATCTTTACCGCTCCTGTTCCGAACTCTTTGTCTACATAGTAATCCGCCACGATCGGGATCTCTCTGTTTACAAGCGGAAGGATCACGTTTTTGCCGATAATATCCTGATATCTCTCGTCATCAGGATGTACCGCGATCGCCGTATCTCCAAGAAGCGTCTCCGGACGCGTTGTCGCGATCTCAAGGAAACGGTCTGTTCCTACGATCGGATATTTGATATGCCAGAAATGTCCTTCCTGCTCTTCATGCTCTACCTCTGCATCTGAAAGAGATGTCTTACATTTCGGACACCAGTTGATGATCCTTGATCCTTTGTAAATATATCCTTTTTCATATAATTTGATAAATACTTCTTCAACCGCTTTCGAGCATCCCTCATCCATCGTAAAACGCTCTCTGTCCCAGTCGCAGGAAATACCGAGCTTCTTAAGCTGATTCTCGATTGTTCCGGCATACTCTTCTTTCCACTGCCATGTACGCTCAAGGAATCCTTCCCGTCCAAGTTCTTTCTTATCAATACCTTCTTCTTTGAGCTGATTCGTAACTTTTACTTCTGTAGAGATAGCCGCATGGTCCGTTCCCGGAATCCATAACGCATTGTAGCCTTCCATTCTCTTATAACGGATCAGGATATCCTGCAATGTGTTGTCAAGCGCATGACCCATATGAAGTTTTCCGGTAATGTTCGGAGGCGGCATCACCGTTGTAAACGGTTTTCTGCTCCTGTCAACCTCAGCGTGAAAATATTTGTTTTCACACCACTTCTCATATAATTTTTCTTCGATCGCTTTCGGATCATATGTCTTTGCCAGTTCTTTGCTCATTCTTTTTTCCTTTCTTTGCTTTCCCTCATTTTATTGAACAAAGTGAGCAAGCCCACTTCAACTCTCCGCCCCTCATAAGTGAGGGGCTTGGCACTTTGCACGCGCCAAAATTTCGGACAAACCCGACTTTGACCAGCCGCCGATACTCAAAACAGTCCACCGGACTGTTTTATCGCATGCTTGGCAACAAAAAACGCCCTTTACATCTGTAAAGGGCGAATTCTCCGCGGTACCACCTTATTTCATATATGCTGTCACACATATATATCTCACATTCTATAACGGGAACTACTCCGGGATAACCTACTTCAATCGTTCAATCATCCGGTTCAGAAGCTACCTTCCATCATCCTTTTTCCGAAACTGCCTTTCAGCCGGATCTTCTTCATCTTTTGCTCAATCTCCTGCAAAGCTTCCTTAAATTCTCCGGGCAGTTCTCTCTGGCGGTTGGAATAATGTACTCCTCTTCATCAATACCTTTACCTTAAAATAACTACCACATACTATAGACATAAGCGCCGTATTTGTCAAGATTTTTAGAGAATCTTAAGACTTTAACGCAACAGTTCAGCCATATAGTGTTCGGGAAGCACAAAACATGCTTGCATGTTTTTGCGAGCGGACATCTGTATGTGCCGAGCGCCAGTCGCCCCCCCACCCGTAAAACGGGCAATGTCGTTAACTTAAGAGTATTTGTTAAAAAAAGCTGTATGCTAATAAAGTGATTGGATTTATTGTTACAAATAATCGCATCACAAATAGGACTGCTGATTTTTTTAACAGTCCGATAGCCTTTTGGTTATGTTTTTATTTAAATACAGCTTTTCATATGGCTGTAATATCTCCGACGTGTATGTTTTCGGTATCTACCAAACTTTCTATCAGGGCGGATAATGGGACATGTTTTGGAAGCTTCTTCCACTATCCGGCATATCATCTCGTAACATATGGACAAGGGCGACCGCAAAAGGTGTACGATACAGTTTTTTATACGGTTTAATATATAACTACGGTTAGCCTGGTAAGCATGCCTATTATTGATAGACACAATGATTTTTGAATCTGATTCCGACTTTATAACCGCAACTAGATTGGATAAATACATTGCTGCAAAGAACTCCTGTTGGATACTGGCAGGCTTAATGCTGTTAAAGGCTTCTATTTCAAGCCTGTTCTTAAGTTCTCTATATTTGCTTTCAACTCCCCAACGAAACTGGTATAAATCTGGAAAGTTCTCCTTAGCTATCTGCTCGGGCATCAGATTTGTCACTAGATATTCTGTGCTGCCGTCTTCCAATAAAAAGTGAATGCTCCTTAAAGTAAGGGATTCTTTATTACAAGAAGCAGGATATGTAAACAAAGCATCTTCCTGTTCCGATATAGCTTTCTTAAACGTCTTTGGCACACGCATAAGAAACAGAATTCCTTTGGAGTTTAGATAGTGAAACATGTCTTCGGAAGGATATCCTCTGTCAAAAAGTATGATACTGTTTGGAAACCTAGGTAAAAAATCTACATGAGCTTTAGCCGATTCCCGTTCATTGTAACGATAGGGATGAAGAGAAACGTCAATCAGAATATCGTTTATTACATCATAAAGAACGGATGCGGAAGCAAGAGGCGATATGATTTTTGTCTTGTTTGGGTTACCTCCAAACACTTCATAATTCTCTTTTGATTCCGGAATCTGTATCGTACTTCCGTCAACGGCATAAATATGGAAACCATTCCAAGTGCGTAAATTTACTGGTTGAAAATAGAATTGTTTCACAGAAAGACGGAATAATTCAAGAAATGCTTTATGAGAAATACCCTGTCTTGCCTTTGAAATTGCCTGTTTTGATACAAATATTGGAAGATCAGATGGAAAATTTTCTAAAAATCGGGCATAGTTTATAGGAATGGATTTATGAACCGACTGGAGCACAAAATAAATCAAGTTAGAAAAAGAAAGCTTTCCAGAACGTGTAAAAGCATTACCTATACGATGCCTTGTCAAGAAATCTTCTGATGTAATAAGGTCATTGGAAGATTGTAAAATGGATGTTAAAAGTTTTGTATTCATAAAATCACCTCGCATTGAAAAAGTAATCAACGCAAGGCAACATTTTTTTCGCATTTTATCAAGTGCTTTTAGACATTTTTATTTTATATTTTTGATATATCTTAAGTTGATGACATTGCCCGCATAGCAGGTGGATTTTAGTCTCAAATAACTGCACACCACGCACTTATTTGAGACAGGCTAAAGCCTAATATGTAAAAACGACGCTGATCCGTAAAATAGATCAGCGCCGTCTCACTGTTTTAAATCTTTATTTTTTCATTCTGATTTCAAATTATTCTCATCAGTTTGAATATCCGGCGATTAGTCTTCTTTTTTCCGAAGAACTGTAACTGCCGCTCCTGCCGCTAATGCTAATCCTGCAAGCGGAATGATCGGTGATACGCCGTTGTCTCCTGTCTGAATTGCTTTATCCTCATCTTTCGGATCCTCCGGTTTTGGAGTTTCAGGTTTCGGATCTGCCGCTACTTTTTCAAAGTTTGCTTTCAATGTTACATCTCTGTCCACTTTAAATGCATACTCTGCTTTATCGGAAACTTCCTTACCGTCTACTGTCCAGTTCACGAACTTGTATCCGTCTTTTGCCGTTGCAGTTGCCGTTACGACATCTCCTGCTTTATAGCTTTCTTTTGCAGGATCAAGTTTTACTGTTCCCATCTTGTCGTCGTTTACAGTTACGTTCAGCTTGAATGTATCTTCTGTTACCGGCGGTTTCGGCTCTTCTTTCGCTTTGAAGTTCGCTGTCAGTTCCATATCCTTTTCTACAGCAAACTCGTACGCTGCAGAATCGGAGAATACTTTACCTTCCGATGTCCAGTTTACAAACTCATATCCTTCTTTTGCTTCTGCGATCACGATTACTGTATCGCCTTTTGCATAGTTTTCTTTCACCGGATCGACCGCTACAGTTCCCATCTTGTCGTCATTTGCTTTTACTTTTACTGTAAATGTTTCTTCTACAGGATCTTTTGCTTTGAAGTTCGCCTTAAGCTCCATGTCTTTGTCAACTGTAAACTTGTACTCTGCCTTCTTAGAAACTTCTTCATCGCCTACTGTCCAGTTTACGAACTCATATTTGCTTTCGTCTTTTACTTTCGCAGTTGCCGTTACTTCTGTTCCTTCTTTGTACTTATCAACTTCCGGGCTAAGCTTTGCCGTACCCATCGCTTCATCATTTACTGTTGCCGTTACTGTGTACTCTTTTACTTCAGGAACGTCTTTTACCACCGTGATCTTATAGTTTATTCCTTCTGATGCCGCTACAGTTACTGTTCCTTCTTTCACACCTGTTACTACGTTTCCGGCAGATGCTTTGTAGAAGCTCCATCCGTTATCATCACTCGGATAAGCTG
>OHXC01000362.1_pt1 | contig 22918 bp, 20 predicted proteins | sample 1579891 | NCBI WGS metagenome assembly OHXC01 (sample SAMEA3882531, study PRJEB24775) | human gut metagenome | biome: human-associated habitat; feature: intestine environment; material: feces | place: Netherlands | collected 2009/2010
GACTTCCGTTGGGCGTGTACGTCGCGAAAAATACTTTGCGCGGAGAGAGTGTGTCCAAATGGGCTAAAAGCCCATTTGGACGCGCGGGTCGGAGCGAAATCTCTTTTGTCAAAAAAGGGCACCGCCCTTTTTTGACAAGCTCAGGAGGACGGCTTCAAAGCCGTCCTCCTGAGCCAAGGACCCCGGCGCACTGCGCCGGGGTCCTTGGCTTTATCAGAGAGATTCGCAACGAAACAGCTTGGTTTTTCAGCGGCCGTACAGCTCCGTGACGCGGCGGATACGCCGGGCCAGGGCCGGCGTGGCCTCATCGGGCAGCAGACGCCACTGCCAGTTGCCGCTCTGGGTGCCGGGGATATTGGTGCGGTGGTGCAGCCCCAGCTCCAGATAATCCTGCATCTGGGCCACAAACAGCCGGGCCACGGAGCTCATGCCGCCCCGGATGATGCCCCAGTTGAAGCCCTCCCGATCGTTAAGCCCCAGGTACTCCCGGGCACAGTCGATGTCCTCCGGCGCGGCCTCGTCCTTCCACAGGGCCAGGGGGCTGTTGTCGTGGGTGCCGGTATAGCACACGCAGTTCTCCGTGTAGGAGTGGGGCAGATAGCTGCTGGTATCCCGGGAATCGAAGGCAAATTCCAGCACCTTCATGCCCGGCAGACCGGAATCCTGCAAAAGCTGCTGGACGCCTGGGGTGGGATAGCCCAGATCCTCGGCGATGAACCGCAGCTGGGGGAACCAGCTCGTCAGCACGCCCACCAGGCTCATGCCCGGGCCCTTGACCCAGTGTCCGTTCTTGGCGGTGGTCTCGCCGTAGGGCACGGCCCAATAGGCATCGAAGCCCCGGAAATGGTCGATACGGATCACGTCATACAGCTTGGACGCGCCGTCCACCCGGCGGATCCACCAGCCGAAGCCGTCGGCCTGCATCCGGTCCCAGGCGTACAGGGGATTGCCCCACAGCTGACCGTCGGCGCTGAAGTAGTCCGGCGGCACGCCGGATACCTCCGTGGGAACGCACTGGTCGTCCAGCTGGAAGCACTCCGGCTCCGCCCACACGTCGGCGGAGTCCATGGCCACATAGATGGGCAGGTCGCCGATGACCTGGATGTCCAGGCTGTGCAGATAGTCCCGCAGCCTGTTCCACTGGCGGAAGAACAGGAACTGCAAATAGGTAAACAGCTCCACATCCTCCCGCAGCAGGGTGCGGTACTGCTCCAGCACCTCCGGGGACCTTCGCAGGCGGATGTCCGCATCGTCCCATTCGGTCCAGGAGCGCATGCCGAAATGGCGCTTGCAGGCCATGTACAGGGCATAGTCCGGCAGCCAGCGGCAGTTCTCCGCCTGAAAGGCGGCCACCTCCGCCTGATCCCGCTCCCAGCCCCGGTCCTTGGCCTTCTGCAGCACGGCGAAGCGGCTCTCATAAATCCTTCCGTAGTCCACGTACCGGGGATTGGTTCCCCAGTTCTGGCTCTCCACCTCATCCCGGGTCAGCAGCCCGTCCTCGATCAGCAGCTCCAGGTCGATGAAATACGGATTGCCCGCATAGGTGGAAAAGCTCTGGTAGGGGGAGTCGCCGTAGCTGGTGGGGCCCAGAGGCAGCATCTGCCAGCAGTGCTGCCCGGCGGCGTGGAGAAAATCGGCAAAGTCATAGGCGGCCTTGCCCAGAGTCCCGATGCCGTAGGGAGACGGCAGGGAAAATACCGGCATCAAAATGCCGCTGCAACGATTCATATGTCAGTCAACTCACTTATCAGAAAAATGCTTTGTTTTTTAGCCCTTCACGGCTCCTGCGGCCACACCCTTGATGATGTGCTTCTGGCAGCACAGATAGAAGATGATCACCGGCAGGATGCTCAGCATGATCAGGGCCATGGTGGCGCCCATGTCCACGGTGCCGTAGCTGCCCTTGAGGTACTGGATGTGGATGGGGATGGTGCGGTACTGGTTGATGTCCAGCACCAGGCTGGGCAGCAGATAGTCGTTCCATACCCACATGATCTCCAGCACGCCCACGGAGATCATGGTGGGCTTCAGCATGGGCAGCACCACCCGGAAGAAGGTGCCCACAGGGCCGCAGCCGTCGATGGCGGCGGCCTCCTCGATCTCCAGGGGCAGGCTCTTGACAAAGCCCGTGAACATAAACACCGCCAGACCTGCGCCGAAGCCCAGATAGATCACCGGAATGGTCCAGGGGGTGTTCAGATGCGCCTGGTCCGCCGTCCGGGCCAGGGTGTACATGACCATCTGGAAGGGCACCACCATGGAGAATACGCACAGGTAGTACACGATCTTGCTGACCAGGCTCCCCACCCGGGAGATATACCACGCCGCCATGGACGTGCACACCAGGATCAAGGCCGTGGAGGTGATGGTGATGAAGAAGCTGTAGAACACCACCTTATAGAAGGCGAAGTTGCCGAAGGTCATGCCCTTGACATAGTTCTTCAGCCCCACAAAGGATTCCGCCGTGGGCAGCTTGAAGGTCTCGGTGTTGACAAAGGCGTTGGCCTTCAGGGAGTTGATGAGCACCAGGAGCACCGGCATCAGATAGATCACGGAGATGATGGTGAACACCACCGTCAGCAGCGCCTGACGGCGCTCTCTGCGGCGCAGAGCTTCGGTTTTGATCATTGCTGCACCTCCTTGCGGCGGCTGGCCTGAAGCTGGATGATGCTGATGGCCGCCACCACGATGAAGAAGATCACGGCCTTGGCCTGACCCACGCCGCGGTTGCCGCCGCCGCTGGTGCCGAAGGCGTTGACGATGTTCAGGGCCAGCATTTCCGTTGTTTTGATGGTCTCTCCGTTGCCCAGCTGCTGGAAGGGACGCCCGGCGGTCAGGGCCAGGTTCTGGTCAAACAGCTTGAAGCCGTTGGTCAGGCTCAGGAACATGCAGATGGTGATAGAGGGCATCACGTTGGGGATGGTGACCCGCCACAGGGTCTGCCAGCGGTTGGCGCCGTCGATGCGGGCCGCCTCCAGCATATCCTCGGGCACGGCCTGGAGTCCGGCAATATAGATGATCATCATATAGCCGATCTGCTGCCAGCACACCAGGATCACCAGACCCCAGAAGCCGTATTTCGTCTCCAGGACCACGGAGGTGTTGTACTTGATGAGGATGCCGTCGAAGATCATGGACCAGATATAGCCCAGCACGATGCCGCCGATGAGGTTGGGCAGGAAGAACACCGTGCGGAACACGTTGGTGCCCTTGAACTTCTGGGTCAGTGCATAGGCAATGGCAAAGGCAAACAGATTGATAGCGATCAGGCTCACCAGGGCAAACAGCGCCGTGTACCAGAACGCGTGCATATAGCCGGGGTCCTGGAAGGCCTTCCGGTAGTTTTCCAGCCCCGTCCATGTCCACTGGCTGGTAATGCGGAAGTTGCAGAAGGACAGAAACAGCCCCTTGAAGAAGGGGTACAGGAAGCCGATGCAGAAGGCCCCGAAGGTGGGCAGCAAAAACAGCCACACCATGCGCTTGATGGGGCGGCGGATCAGCCGGGAATTCAGCGCGGCCTCGTCCCGGCGGTGTTTCGGAAGTTTCATGACGCCTCTCTCCTATCTATGTTTTTTTCGGGCGGTGCCCGGAGCTCTTGCCCGGTCCATACCGGCCAACAGCTCTGTGCGCCGCAGGTGAGAAAATCGGGGGCGGGCGATAAGCCCGCCCCCGGTCCTATTGCGTTACAACGGAGCGCTTATAGCTCAGCCGTTCTCCTTGGCATACTGGGTGGCCCAGCCGTCCACGAAGGCGGTCTTGACGTTGTCCCAGCTGCCGCCGTTGACGGTGTACTGGGTCAGAGCGTCCACCACGCCCGCACGCCAGTCATCCACGGCGGGAGTCCAGTTGAAGGCCCAGGTCACAATGTACTTGCCGGCAGCGGTATAGGCGTTGGCATCGGCAAAGAACACGTTCTCGGGGGTCTTGGCGTTCTTGAAGGGGCAGGGGCCAAACTGCTCAGCCAGCATGGTGGTGCCCTCGTCGGAGGTGACGACCCACTTCATGAAGTCCAGAGTGGCCTGGATGTCCTCTTCCTTGGCGTTCTTGTTGACAGCCCAGCAGTTCTCGGTGCCGCAGCACAGACCGGACTGCTCCTCGCCCTCAACGCCGCAGTAGATGGGGATCATGGCCAGATCCTCGGGGTTCATCTTAAAGCCCTTCTCCTCGCCGGTGAGGTTGGCATACTCCCAGGAGCCGTTCTGATAGAACACAGCCTTGCCCTGGCCGAATTCGGCCTCGGAGGCGTCGCCGGTGGCGGTGGTCAGAGCAGCGCCGGTGGTGGCGGAGTCAGTGGTGTACAGATCCCAGACGTTCTTGAAGTTGTCCAGATAGCTGCCCTTGATGGCGGCGGGCTGAGAGGTGACCTTGTCATCCCGGAACTCATAGAACAGGGGCATGTTGGCCAGGTGACCGGAGAAGCGCCAGCTGGAGGAGCCCTCCAGGCCGGCGGAGCTGAAGGCGTCAAAGCCCAGCTCGGCAGCGCGGCTGTGGATGTCGTCGGCGACCTTCTTCAGGGTCTCAAAGTTGGTGATATCGGTGATCTCATAGCCGGCCTGCTTCAGCAGAGCCTTGTTGACGATGATGCCAAAGGCCTCATAGCAGTAGCCGATGGACACGGTCTCGCCGTTGGCATTCTTCAGGTTGAAGTCCTGGGTGGTCATTTCCTTCATGACGTCGGTGTTATCCAGAGGATAGCAGAAATCGCCATAGGAGTTGACGGCACCCTGGTTGCCCACCTGGAACATGGTGGGAGGAGCAGACTTGTCCAGCTCGGAGGTCAGCATGGTGTCATACTGGCCGGAGGCGGCGGTGACGACCTTGACCTCCACGCCGGTCTTCTCGGTGTAGGTCTTGGCCAGCGCCTGCCAGGCCTGATCGGCCTCGGGCTTAAAGTTCAGGTAATACACGGAGCCCTTGGTCTCCGTGCCGCCGTTTGCGGGGGTCTTGGCGCAGGCTACCAGGGACAGAGCCATGACAGCGGCCAGGATCAATGCAAGAGTTTTCTTCATGATCAATTCTCCTTCATTATATATTTTTCAGGCGGTTTCCGCCGGAAAAACTAAGAAATGTCGCGGACGGATTCCCCGGTCCGCAGGGTGGTGTGGGCAGTCTCCCGGATGGGTCCGCCCCGGTGCTCCACCATGTCCAGCAGGATCTCCACGCTGCGCCGTCCCATGTGCTCCATAGGCTGGCACAGGGTGGTCAGGGTGGGGTTGATGTACTCGGACATCGTCAGCCCGTCGATGGCGATGACGGAGCAGTCCCGGGGGATCTGCTGCCCGGCCTCCCGCAGGGCCCGCATGGCCCCGATGGCCATGTTGTCGGAGATGGCGAACAGGGCCGTGAACCGCGCCCCCTCCATCAGCCGCCGCCGCACCGCCAGATACGCCTGCCGGATGTCGAAGGACCCGGCCTCGATGACCAGCTCCTGCTCCAGGGGCAGGCCGTGATCCGCCAGGGATCGGACATAGCCCTGATACCGCAGCTGGCTGATGGAGCGGTCCTCCGCGCAGGATACCAGCGCCGCAATGCGCCGGTGCCCGCACCGATACAGCTCCGACACCGCCCGGTAGGCCTCCTCCTCGTCGGCAATGGATACCGACGCATAGGAATCCGACGGCAGGGTGCCGTACTGGTTGCTGTAGGAGCAGCAGACAAAGGGGATGTTCAGCGGCGCCAGCTCCTGGGGCGAATAGTCGGACCGGCCGCCCAACAAAATCAGGCCCCGCAGCCGCTTTTCCCGCTCCATCATGGCGCCCCGCTTCACCTCGTCGTCGCAGGTGCCGATCTGCTGCATCACCAGGGTATAGCCCCGGGCGGTGACCTGCTCCTCGATGACCCGGATGATATCCGTGTAAAACGGGTTGGACACGCCCCGCACCACCAGGCCGATGGCGTCGGACTTGGTTTTCACCAGATCCCTGGCGGTGTTGTTGGGAATGTAATTGGACTGCTGAATGGCGGAGAGCACCTTGCGCCGGTTCTCCGGGCTCACGTCCGGACGGTCATTGAGCACCCGCGACACCGTGCTGACGCTGACGCCGCACTGCCGCGCAATATCCTTGATGGTCATATACCGCGCTTCGTCTCCTTCCTGGGCCATTCCACAGCGTGGAAACATTACCGGTAACGTTCCCGACCGCTTACGTTATTACTTTACCAACTTCCGCGTGCTGTGTCAATGGCATTTGTAATTTTCTCCGAATCTCACAGTTTTTTGTCGTATTTTGTTGTGATTTTAACGGACGTCCTGCCGCAGAAGCTCCTCCAGCCGGGACTCGCCCAGCACCCGGATGCCCTGCTCCCGCAGAAGCCCGGCGGCAACGCCCCAGCCCGCCGTCAGGGTGCCGGAGAATGTGCCGTCATATACGGCCCCGGAGCCGCAGGAGGGGCTGCGCTCCTTGAGGACGGCGGCCTCCGCCCCGGTGAGCCGGGCCAGCTCCAGCACCGCCTCCGCCCCCCGCCGGTACGCCGCCGTCACGTCGGCCCCCTCCCGGGTGACTACCCGCTGCCCGCAGATCTCCGCCGGCGGGCGGGGCGTGGGCAGGCCGCCGAAAATTTCCCCGCACACGGGGATCACCCGGTGCCTGCGGCAAAGCTCCTGCGCCAGGGGATGGCGCTTGCTCTGCCCGTCGTACCGGCAGGGCACCCCCAGCAGGCACGCGCTGACCAATACCGTCACAGGACCAGCTCCCTTCCGTTCAGGCAGGCATAGACCAGCGTTTCCCCCTGATACCGCAGCTTCAGAGAAAAGAATGGCACATCCCGCCGCAGCAGGTCCAGGAATATCCTGTCCCCGGCCCACTGGGGCAGGGCCGCCAGCCGGTCCTTATGGACCCACTCCAGCACGCCCTCGCCGCAGTCGTCCCGGACGCTGCCGGTCCACGCATCAGCGGTGAACAGGTGCATGTATTCCGTCTCCCACCGGTCGGACACAAAGGTGACGATGCCGCGATAGCGGTACCCGGTGACGGTCAGTCCCGTCTCCTCGCGGATCTCCCGCAGGGCGCACTCCTCGGGACTCTCGCCGTCCTCGAACTTGCCGCCGATGCCGATCCACTTGTCGCGGTTGCAGTCGTTCTCCTTTTTCACCCGGTGGAGCATCAGATACTCCCCGGCGGGGTTTTCGATATAGCAAAGGGTAGTGTACCGCATGTCCTCGCCTCCTCCAGCTGCACATTATAAAGCAGCCCCGGGAAAAACGCAACCCTTGTGAAACGGAACAGCCTGTGCTATAATGTCCTCAATTTACTACAAAGAGAGGTATCGCTATGCTGCTGATCCAGAACGCTTACATAAAGCCCATCACGGGCCCGGACATTCCTGACGGCTGCCTGCTGGCCGACGGCGGCCGCATCGCCGCCATCGCTCCCCACATCGACCCGCCGGAGGGCTGCACCGTCATCGATGCCGGCGGCCGCCTGCTGACCCCCGGCTGTGTGGAGGCCCACTGCCACATCGGCCTGGACAACGAGTGCCTGCGCTGGGAGGGCATGGACTACAACGAGGTGGTGGAGCCTCTGACCCCCCAGCTGCGGGCCATCGACTCCATCAATCCCCAGGACGGGGCATTCCCCAACGGACTCCGCGGCGGTGTCACCACCGCCTGCACCGGCCCCGGCAGTGCCAACGTGGTGGGCGGCACCTTCACGGTGCTGAAGCTGGCCGGCAAGCGGGTGGACAATATGCTGCTGAAGGAGCCCGCCGCCATGAAGTGCGCCTTCGGCGAGAATCCCAAGGGCTGCTATGGCCAGGGCATGAAGAAAAGCCCCATGACCCGCATGGCCGTGGCGGCGCTGCTGCGTGAGCTGCTGTTCAAGACCCAGCGCTACCGGGACGACAAGCTGGCCGGAAAGAATCCCCCCTTCGACATGAAGCTGGAGGCCATGCTGCCGGTGATCAACGGCGAGATTCCCCTGAAGTGCCACGCCCACCGGGCCGACGACATCCTCACCGCCGTGCGCATCGCCAAGGAATTCGGGGTGAAGGCTACCCTGGACCACTGCACCGACGGCGAGCTGATCTCCGACGAGCTGGCCAAGGAGGGTCTGCCGGTGTTTGTGGGCCCCACCCTGGGCAGCAAGAGCAAGGCCGAGCTGCGGCACAAGAGCTTCACCACCCCCGGCGCCCTGTACCGGGCGGGCCTCACCGTCAGCATCATCACCGACGCACCGGTGATCCCCCTGGAGAATCTGACCATGTGCGCGGGCCTGGCCGCCAATGCGGGTCTGCCTATGGACGAGGCCTGGCGGGCCATCACCATCAACCCCGCCCGCAGCCTGGGCATCGACAGCCGGGTGGGCAGCCTGGAGCCCGGTAAGGACGCGGATTTCGTCCTGTGGACCGCCGACCCCCTCACCACCATCGGCGGCCAGGCGTATATGACCGTCATCGACGGCAAGGTCGTATACCGGGCGGAGTAAATTCGCCTAAATTCCCGGGAAATCCCGATTCCCTCTTGCGAAGAGGCGGTTTTTCCTGTATAATCAACCAACAGCACACTACAAAGGGTATCCGATACCTATTTTCGAGAGGACTGAAACAACTATGAGTGCATCCAGAGAAAAGAAAGCCCGTCAGGAGTTCGCCGCCAGCGGCGCCGTGGACCCCAAGGCCGCCCGCCAGGCGGAGGAGCGCGCCAAGCAGCGCCGGAACAACTGGCTCTACGGCGGCATCGCCATCGTGTTCGTGCTGGTGGCCGCCGTTCTGCTGGTCTGGAACTCCAACGTGATCCAGCGGGGTGCTTCCGCCGTCACCGTGGAGGGCGAGACATATTCCGCCGCCGAGGTCAGCTATTTCTACCATGTGGCCTATAACTCCATTGCCCAGAGCCAGTATGCCTCTTATTACGGCCTGAGCAAATCCACCCCCCTGACCCAGCAGAGCCTCAGCGACATGGCCAAGACCCTGCTGGGCGTGTCCGACGACATGACCTGGGACGCCTATTTCAGGGACGCCGCCAAAAAGAGCCTGATCCAGATCACCATGCTCAAGAAGGGCGCCGCCGAAAAGAACATCACCTGGAACGACGACATGCAGAAGGAGCTGGACTCCACCATGGAGACCCTGGCCACCTACGCCAAGTCCGCCGGCAAGAGCGAGGCTGAGTATATCAAGCAGCTCTACGGCAGCAACATGACCGTCAAGATCTTCAAGGGCATCCTGAAGGACACCATCATTGCTTCCCACTATCAGCAGGATTATATCGACAGCCTGCAGTACACCGACGAGGAGATCCAGAAGTACTACGAGGAGAACAAGAACTCCTTCGACGTGGCCAACTATGAGATGATCACCTTCAAGGGCGCCGCCGCCTCCACCAAGGACGCCGACGGCAACACCGTCCAGCCCACCGAGGAGGAGAGCGCCGCCGCCCTGCAGAAGGCCAAGGACGCCGCCGCCGCCGTGCTGGAGACCGTCAAGTCCGGCATCCTGCCCGAGAAGGCCGCCAAGGAATATGAGTCCATCGCCACCTATTCCCACCCCGAGTCCGGCACCTACAGCGGCGATGCCGCCACCAAATGGGTGTTTGACGACAGCCGCCAGGCCGGCGACACCGAGCTCGTGGAAAACGGCACCTCCATCTATCTGCTGATCTTCCACAGCCGCAGCCGCAACGATTACAACACCGTGGACGTGCGCCACATTCTGTTCAAGGTGGACACCTCCAGCCTGGACAGCAAGGCCGACGATTACCAGGCCAAGCTGGAGGAGCTGAAGGCCGGCAAGAAGCAGGAGGCCGAGAACGCCCTCCAGGCCTGGAAGGACGGCGACGCCACCGAGGAGAGCTTCGCGGCCCTGGCCAACAAGCTGTCCGAGGACCCCGGCTCCAACACCAACGGCGGCCTGTATAAGCAGGTCTATAAGGGCCAGATGGTCAGCGAGTTCAACGACTGGTGCTTCGACGACAGCCGCAAGGCCGGCGATACCGGCATCGTGGCCAACGATGCCGCCGGCGGCAGCTACATCGGCTACCACGTCATGTACTTCGTGGGCACCGACGATCCCTATTGGATGGTCCAGGTCCGCAACGCCATGACGAACAAGGACTACTCCGAGTGGTCCGCCAACCTGGTCAAGGACATCACCGCCACCGAGAATTCCGGCATGAAGTACGTGGGCTGAGCCCCATTACGCAACAAAAAAGAGGCTGGCGGCTGCCAGCCTCTTTTCCACTGTTATCCGACAAGGAGACCGCTATGGAACACAGATTTTTACGCACGGAAATGGTCCTGGGGGACCGGGCCCTGGACCGGCTCTCCCGCTGCCATGTGGCGGTGTTCGGCCTGGGCGGCGTGGGCAGCTACGCCGCCGAGATCCTGGCCCGCTCCGGGGTGGGGGAGCTGACCCTGGTGGACCAGGATACCCTGAGCCTCACCAATATCAACCGCCAGCTGTACGCCCTGTCCTCCACCGTGGGGGAATATAAGGCCGAAGCAGCCGCCCGGCGGTGCCGGGACATCAACCCCGGCCTCCGGGTCCACCCCCTGTGCGCCACCTATGACGCCGCCCACCGGGATGCGTTTTTCACCGGGAAATTCGACTATATCGCCGACTGCATCGACCTGGTCACCTGCAAGCTGGACCTGATCGCCCAGGCGGGGCAGCGGGGCATCCCCATCATCTCCGCCCTGGGCACCGGCAACAAGCTGGACCCCGGCCTTTTGCAGATAACGGACATTTCCAGGACCTCTGTCTGCCCCCTGGCCCGGGTCATGCGCCGGGAGCTGCGGGACCGGGGCATCCGGCACCTGAAGGTGGTGTACAGTCCCGAGCCGGCCGCCGAGACCCGGCAGCTGGAGGCCCCGTCCCCCGGGCGGCGCAGCGTGCCCGCCAGCGTGCCCTGGGTGCCCTCCACCGCCGGCATCCTGATGGCCTCCGCCATTGTCCGGGACCTGATAGCGGATAGTGAGGATTGATATGGATATTATACGGGATATTGAAAATTTTGTCCCGCTTTGTCCCCAGGAGCAGCGGGACAAGACCGGGATATTGCGGTTTTTGGCGGGACATCCCGATGCATTTGACCGGGAGAACCTCACCGCCCATATGACCGCCTCCGCCTGGGTCCTGAGCCCGGACCGGCGGCAGGTGGTGATGGTGTATCACAACCTCTATCACTCCTGGTCCTGGACCGGCGGACACGCCGACGGGGACCGGGATCTGCTGGCGGTGGCCATGCGGGAGGTAACGGAGGAAACGGGTCTGCGGCAGCTGGAGCTGCTGCACCCGGGGATCTTCTCCCTGGAGTGCCTGACGGTGGACGGCCACGAAAAGCGGGGGCAGTATGTCCCCAGCCACATTCACATGAACGTTACCTATCTGCTGGGCGCCCGGGATCGGGAGCTGCGGCAGAAGCCCGACGAAAACAGCGGCGTGGCCTGGTTCACGCCCCGGGAGGCGCTGGAGGCGTCCACGGAGCCGTGGATGGTCCAGCGGGTATACAGCAAGCTGACACAGCGCGCCGCAGCCTATATGGCCCGGTAAGGAGGCAATTGTTCCATGGCAAGACGAAAGCCGGACCCCGGCGCAATTTATGTATCCCCCCGGCTCCAGGCCAGCCTGGAGCCCATGGGCCGCTGCGCCCTGACCACGGTGACGGCCCCCATGGGCTACGGAAAGACCACGGCGGTAAACTGGTTTTTAGCGGCCCAGCCGCCGGGCTCGGCCATCCGCGTCAGCATTTATTCCGACAGTCTGCCTGCCCTGTGGGAAGGTGGACGGCGGGCCTTTCGGGCCGCCGGACTGACCGTCCTGGAGGGCTTTGACTGCCCCACGGATCCGGCGGCCACCGGCCTGCTGGTGGACACCCTGTGCCGGGAGCTGCGGCGGCCGGAGCCCTGGTATCTGTTTGTAGATGACCTGCACCTGCTGCCTGATCCCCGGATGGCGCGGTTTTTATGCGAGCTGGCGGCGAGACTGCCGGAAAACGTCCACCTCATCGCCGCCAGCCGGGACCGGATCCTGTCCGGGGATCAGGTGCTGCGGCTGGGCGGACGGCTGCACCGCATCGGCGCGGAGCAGCTGCGGCTGGAGGGCGGCGAGCTGGCGGCCTATGTCCACCGCTGCGGCGCGGCCCTGGACCAGGAGCAGCTGGCAGAGCTGCAGCAGGCCACGGAGGGCTGGATGGCCGCCGTTTACCTGCGGCTCCGGGCCCTGACGGAGCAGGGAGCGGACCCCGGGGAAACGGACATTTATGAGATGTTCACCGCCGCCATGCTGCGGCCCCTGCCGCCCCGGCGGCAGAGGTTCCTGGCGGTTATGGGTCAGGCCGACGAGTTCACCGGGGACATGGCCCGGTATATTACCGGCCAGCCGGACACACCGGAGATCCTGGCGGACCTGACGGCGAAAAACGCCTTTGTCACCCGGCTCCCCGGCGGGGGATACCGGTTCCACCACATGATGAAGGCCTGCGCCCAGCGGGATTTTGACGCCCTGCCCCCGGAGGAGCAGGCGGAATACCGGGCCCGGTACGGCCGCTGGTATGCGGACCGGGGGGACTATTTGCAGGCCCTGGCCGCCTTCGGCAAATGCGGCCGGTGGGACGCGGCCCTGGACGTGATCCAGCGGGATGCGGGCATTCTGCTGGCGGCCCTGCGGCCCCAGCAGGTGCTGGAGCTGCTGGACTGCTGCGGTGACCGGGTGCTGATGGAGCACCCCACAGCCCTGCTGGTGCTGATGCGGCGGATGTTCACCTGGGGGCAGATCCCCCGGATGCAGCAGCTGAAGGCGCTGCTGCTGGAGTCCGTCCGGAATCACCCGGACATGACGCCCCGGCAGCGGGGCAATCTGCTGGGAGAGTGCGACCTGATCGAAAGCTTCCTGCATTACAACGACATCACGGAGATGAGCCGCCTGCACCGCAGCGCCAGCCGCCAGATGACCGACCAGGCCGTCAGCATCCAGAGCCGCGGCAGCTGGACCTTCGGGTCGCCGTCGGTGCTGATGATGTTCCACCGGACCCCGGGGCAGCTTTCCCGGGAGCTGGCGGAGATGGACGACTGCATGCCCCACTATTACAAGATCACCGGCGGCCACGGCATGGGCGCCCAGCGGATCATGGAGGGCGAGGCGGCCCTGGCCCAGGGGCGCCTCAACGACGCGGCCATTGCTCTGGAGCGGGCCCGGGCAGATATCCGGGGCAGCGGCCAGGAAAATATGGCTCTTTGCTGCGACTTTCTGGAAATGCGGCTGGCCCTGGCCGCCGGGAAAGCCCCGGAGACGGACCTGCGCCGCCGCCGGGAGCAGCTGCTGGGCCGGCACAACGCCATGTGGCTGCACATTTTCGACAGCAGCAGCGCCTGGTGTCTGGCACTGCTGGGGCAGGAGGAGAGCATCCCCTCCCTGTTCCGGGAGCACCGGCTGGATACGGTGAATTTCCTGGGGCCCTGCGTGCCCATGATGCGGATGATCGAAAACCAGGTATTCCTGGCCCAGGGGGCCTATGCCCGGGTCATCGGCGGCAGCGATAAGCTGCTGGCTCTGTGCCGGGGGATGCACTACGCCCTGGTGGAGATCTATGTGCTGACGCAGACTGCCGCAGCCTATGAACGGCTGGGTAAACGCCGGGAGGCTGCGGCTCTGGTCCGGCAGGCGGCGGATATGGCCCGGCCCGACGGGCTGGTGCTGCCCTTTGCCGCCTGCTACCGGTACCTGCGGGAGGTGCTGCCGGAGGCCGGGGACGACTTTGCCGCCCGGGCCGCCCGGTTCGGCCAGAGCTTCCAGGCTGGGTGCCAGGCGGTGCAGATCGTCCGGCAGCGGCCGGAGACCTTCGCCGCTCTGACAGAGCGGGAATGGGCCGTGGCCCAGCGGATGGCCCGGCGGCTCAGCAACCGGGAGATCGCCGGGCAGCTGTTCCTGTCCGAGGGAACGGTGAAGCAGTACATCAACCAGATCTACTCCAAGCTGCACCTGACCGGCGACGCCCGGACCAAGCGCCGCCGCCTGGAGGAGCTGATGGAAGACTGACGGAAGCATAGCAAAATCCCTCCGGCTCCGGCCGGAGGGATTTTCAGCTTCAGCTTGTCAAAAAAGGGCGGTGCCCTTTTTTGACAAGCTGAGCAAGCATTTTCAAAACTTCTATAAAAGTTCTGAAAATGCGGTGATTGAAAACGAAAGACACCCCTGATGGGTTTCTTTCGTAACTATCTTCCTTTCCGAAGGCGGAGGCAAGCCTGCTTTTTTGACGGCCTGTTCAGTCTGTCAAAAAAGAGCGCCGCCGCTGTCATGAGCTTCTCCCGGGGACCAGAGGAAACTCCCGCACCAGCTCATACGCCAGCTTATACTGCCGCCCGGCGGTGAGCCATTCCAGCACCCAGGGCAGGTGGAACCCTGCGTATCCGATGGGCAGCTCCCTCCGGCAGCGGTGGAACACGTCCATCAGCGCCGCGCCGTAATCCGGGTCCCGCAGATAGCCGGGGTTTTCCAGCCTGCGCCGCACCAGCCCGCAGATCTCCATGCACAGAGTCCGGTCCGGATACTCCTCCGGGGCCGTCTTCGCCCGGTCCAGGGCGTCCAGAGCCTCCCGGGTCCGGCCCAGCCCCTCGCAGCACACCGCCAGCTTGTGCAGCTCCATGACCCGGGGCCGCTCCAGGGCGGAAAAATACCCATACGCCTCCTGATACCGGCCGCACTCCACCTGGGTGGCGGCCCGGTTATAGGCCATGGCCCGCAGGTCCTCCTGCCGTCCCAGGGCCCGGGCCATGCGCTCCGCCGCCCGATAGTGCTCCTCCATACCGTCCAGGTCCAGCTGGTTGCAGCATACGCCGCCCATAATCAGCCGGCATTCCAGCATCAGCCGCACCCGGCCGTCCCGGGCCGCCAGGTCGCAGCCCTGCCGCAGATAGGCCATGGCCCCGGTATAGTCGCCGCCCTGCTCATACCCGGCAATGCCCGCCATCAGAAAGCAGTACGCCTCCGGCAGCAGCCGCACCGCCTCCGGCTCCCGGTCCTGCACGATCCGCAGCAGCGCCAACTGCCGCCGGTCCAGATACGGCTCCAGCGCCGCCGGGATGTCCGACGGGTCCTGCCGGTCCACGGCGTCCAGCACCAGGCCGTCCGCCGCCAGGGGACTGGACAGGATGGTCTCCAGCGCCTGGGAGAACGCCGCCCGGCTGTCCTGAAACGCCTCCTGCTCTCCGTCCAGCAGCTGCGCGTACCGCCGCTCCACCAGCCCCTCCAGCTCCGGCAGATTCTCCCCGTACCAGGGCAGGTCCAGCCGCTTCATCAGCAGCGCCAGCAGCTCCGGCGCGGCCTGGACCCGGCCCTGCTCGATCTTGGACAGATACGACGCCGCGCAGATGCCCCGGCACAGGCCCTCCTGGCTCCAGCCCCGCTTCAGCCGCTCCTGCCGCAGCCGCAGCCCCACGGCTGCCGCCCCGGCGCTCATTTGGCGCCTCCGGCGCACACCGGCGCCTCATACAGCTTCCCGTGGACGAAATAGTTATACGACCGGCACCCTCCGGCGCACCACGGCCCCATCCGGCACCGGGCGCAGTCTCCGGTCAGCAGCTCCGGGGTGAACCGCCGGTTATACGCAAACGCCTCCGGGTCCTCCCAGATGTCCCGCAGCCGCCGCTGCCGCAGATTTCCCTCGATGAACCGCTCATCGTACATAGATTCGCACCCCCGTATGTTTCCCACGCTGTCGATGCCTATGGCGGAGATTCCCGCCCGGCACCCCTGGAAGCAGGCCCCGTCGGCGCCCCGCAGGCCTGGCTCCTCCTCTGTAAAGTAGCCCACGTTGTCAGCCGCACCCAGCATAAACGGCGCGCGGTCCCGGTGGCTCTCCACGAAGCGGATCACCTCCGTCGGGTCCATGCGCCAGTCCAGCCCCCGGGCGGCGTTGCCCATAGGCGAGCACGCCTGCAATTGCCATGCGGCGATGCCGGAGCCCTCCAGCACCCGGTACAGCTCCTCCAGCCGCCCCCCGCAGTCCCTGCGCAGGGTGGAGATCACCGACGCCGGGATGCCGGCCTCCACCAGCGCCCCCACGGCGTCCATGGCCCGGCGGAAGCTGCCCGCCTGCCGTCCGGCGTCGTGTACGTCCTCCGGCCCGTCGATGGATACCGCCACGGACTCCACGCCGGCCTCCCGCAGCTGCGCCAGCACCTCCGGCGACATCAGGTACCCGTTGGTGATCACCGCCACCGCCGCGCCCCGGCCGGTGAGCCGCCCGGCGATCTGCGCCCAGTCCCGCCGCAGGAACACCTCGCCCCCGATCAGCGACACCCTCCGGCACCCCAGCTCTGCCAGCTGGTCCGCCGTGTCCAGGCACTCCGCCGTGGACAGCTCGTCGGCCCTGGCCCGCCCCCCGGCGGACCCGCAGTACCGGCACCCGAAGCAGCACGCCAGCGTCAGCTCCCACACGCAGCTGCGCAGCCGGAACCCGCTCATTTCTTCTCCTTCACCACCGGCGCGGCATACACCGCCATGATGGGCGGCTCAGACCCGGGCCGCTCCGGCTTTTTCGAACCCTTTACCGGTTTTCCGTCAAGATCCCGTAAAAAGAAGTCCCGGGCATCCCCGTTGGGATATCCTGCTTTTTTGGATGTTTTCCTCTCGTTCATGGACATTGTCCTCCTGCCCTGTTGATTAATTACACATATATTATAGCATAATCCGCCCGTCGAATCCAGAAAAATTTCCCTTATCCCCTGAAAATGCACTTTGCATTCGACATGACTTTGTGATAGAATAATAGCCAAATAACAATAAACTTTGGAAAACCAAAATTACACTTGAAAACGATACCGATATGCGCTATAATAACGTTCCGCAGCCGGGACCGGCATCCCGGCGGCGGAAGCGTTGTCGCATCTTCAATTAGGTCCGTTAGGGCCTGAAAATAATGCGCACCGCGCAAATAAACGCAATGGGAGGAACGAGGATATGAAGAAATGGAAACAGGCGTTGGCCCTTGTGCTGGCGCTGGTCATGGCCCTGTCTCTGGTGGCCCTGCCGTCGTTTGCCGAGGGCGAGGAGACCGGCGGCGGCACGGCGGCCACCGAAGGCAGCACCAACACACCCGGTCTGGAGCTGCGGAAGGTCTATAATCCCAGCACGGGTCTGCTGACCCTGGAGGCCTACGCCACCGGCTCCACCACCACCACCACGTCCACGGAACCCGTGGACATCATCCTGGTCCTGGACGTGTCCGGCTCCATGGATGACAAGATTGTCAGCTACACCTACACGCCGGTGTACGAAATCAACAGCAACGGCACCTACTTCTATCAGGATGCCAACGGCCAGTATCAGCAGGCGCACCACTGCGGAGGGGGCCTTACTCATGATGACGGCTGGTTTACAAAGAGCCATGAAATATTCAATCATGGCGGCACCCGCCTGACCCCGAAAACCTCCGCAGACAGCACCGGCACCCAGTTCTACACCAGAACGCAGTCCGACACCAAGAAAATCGACGCCCTGAAGTCCGCCGTCAACGGCTTTATTGACTCCGTCAACGAAAGAGCCCCCGCAAGCCGGATCGCCCTGGTGAAGTTCGCCGGTGAAATCAACAACACGATTGGCAACGATAAGTATAAATTTTCGGCTTCGGGTTACACTACTGCAACCATCAACTATACACAAATTGTGAAGGGATTGACGGCTGCGTCAAGCGCCTCGGAGCTGAAGGGTGCGGTCAACAGCCTTACCGCCGCAGGCTTCACCCCTGCCCACCTTGGCATGCAGCTTGCCAAGAAGATTATTGATGAGGATACCGTTACGGATCGCCAGAAGGTCGTTGTCATGTTCACCGACGGCGAGCCCAACGGCATGAACGGTAAGTATGGCGACTTTGTTGAGGATGCCGCTAATACCGCCATCAGCAACAGCAAGGCCATTAAGGACAAGGGAGCCACCGTGTTCACCATCGGCTGCTTCAACAAAACCTACACAGATACATCTGATGTCGGTAAGTATATGAACCGTGTGTCCTCCAACTATCCCGACGCCACGACCATGAACAACGGTACCAGAGGGTCCGGAAACTACTACAAGACCGTGGGCAGCACGGCCGACCTGGACGCCATTTTCCAGGAGATCAGCCAGACTGCCGGCGGCGCGACCCTGACCCTGGGCAGCGAGACCGTCCTCCGCGACGTGGTGTCTGAGTATTTTGACCTGCCCGAAAACGCTGCGGCCAACATCACCGCCAAGAGCTACAGCTGCACCGCTCTGGACGCTGACGGGGCCCCCATCTGGAACGAGACTCCGGATCAGGGCACCAATTATACCGTCAGTATCCAGGACAAGACCATCAGCGTCACCGGCTTTGACTATTCGGAAAACTGGGTCGGCAAGGACGTGAATACCGGCGTTGTCCATCCCGGCAAGAAGCTGGTGGTGACCATCCCCATCCAGGACAACGGCACCGGCATGGGCACGGTTCCCACCAACGGCACGGACTCCGCCGTCTACGATAAGGACGACAACCCGGTCTGTCCCTTCGCTCAGCCCACGGCCTACTTCCCCTATTTCACCGTGGTCCACAGACAGAGCGCGGTGGACGATGCGGGTAAGAACTACGGCACGGACGGCGGCTCCACCAAGCACCGCGTTCCCACGAACGGCGCGAAGTTTGACCTTACCTCTGTGGTGACCGAGAATTACCTCTACGGCGGCTCCTTCACCGATGAGAGCTGCAACACCGTCCAGCCCTACGGCAACGGCGAGAACCCCATGGCCTTCACCCCCGTGGATCAGGCCACCTACTATATCTGGGAGGTTCCCAACACCTATCTGGTGCCCAGAAACTACTATGTCTGGCGTCACCTGCCGGAAAATGGCGGCAAGGAAACCGTTGTCCGCCTGTATCCGCTGACCACCGCCGACCGTACTCTGTACAAACAGGTGGGCTTCGTCATTGACAGCACGGACTATGTTTCCGGCTGCGGTGAATTCGGAATGGCGCTCAACAATGCCCCCACCCTGTATCAGACGGCGGTTGCCATGAAGAACGGCCAGCATTATCAGACGGTCTATCTCCGGAACGGCACCATTCAGGCTACCAATACGGCTATTGAGAACGAAATGGTAAATGGCCAGCACATTGATGAAGGCTGCCTGGCCGGCATCCGCCTCAACGACGCGGAGTTTGCCAAGTTTAAATCCTCCACCGGCGTCACCTTCCAGCCCTACTGGATCACGCTGGACGGAGTCAAGGTCTACGGCACCACTGCCCGCACCTGCACCTATGTGGATGGTCAGCAGATGCCCAACTTCACGGACAGCTCCAACTCCATCTCTCCCCGGTATGTGGGAACCGCCTCCGGTACTGCGGCGCACACCATGCGGCTCCAGCCCGCTCTCCTGATGAGCGATGCTGACCAGCAGCCGCCGGTGGTGGACCAGCGTCTCACCGTCACCGTGGTGGACGGCAGCAACACCATCGAAGTCAAGGTGGCCCCCAACGGCAGCGTCCGTAACCAGGTGGCCTACCAGGCCCCCGCCGGCAAGGTCTTTGCCGGTTGGTTCGCCGACCAGGCCTATACCATCCCCGCCGACCTGGACCAGGTCACGGAGGACACCACCATCTACGCCAAGTACGTCAGCGATTCCTATCTGGACCTGCACTATGCCCGGAATGGTCTGTTCCGCCTGCGCGGCGTCACCCTGATCTCCGCCGTGGATAACCCGGCCAATTATCAGGAGAGCGGCATCATTGTGGACGGCGAAAAGCTTCCCGTTGCCTATGCCGCCCGCTATCGGCTGTTCTATACGGCCTCCGGCCTGTTCGGTGCTGCCCGCAATGCCAGGCTCATGATCACCCAGCAGAGCCTCTCCGGCTCCGGTACGCTGGAAGTCACTCCCTATTGGGTCACCAAGGATGGTACCACGGTTCTGGGTCAGCCCCACACCCTCCATTACAGTGCCCGCGGCATCTGGGAGTAAGGAAAGGAGATACCCATGAAAGATAGATTTGTTCCTCCGGAATTACAGGCACTTTTGGGAGACCCCATGATTGACATCCCCGTCTCTGGCGGCGGCGGTCTCCAGAGCATCGGCAATGGCCGCTATGCCGTGACCTGCCCGATGGCCAGCAGGTCATCGTGGACCAGCACGGCAACATCATCGGCTGAAACACCACAAGCGGAGGGATGGCTCATCCATCCCTCCGCTTCTCACACATGACGAATTTTTATCCATGAAACGACGACTTGTTCTTGCCGGTGTTCCCGTAGACGTGATCACCGCCTATGATGATTACTATCCGTATTTTTCTCCGTATCTGGAAAAGAATGGTGGGACGACCCGGGATATCCCGCCCTGTCCCATAAATGACCGGGACATTCCGTCAGTGCGCATTCCGCCCCAGCGGCTCCGGAAGGCTGCCAGTATTTACCAGCCCGGGGACCCGGAATATTATGTGGAATATATGGAGCTGTGTCCCGCTATCTCCTCTGCCATCACGGCTTTCGGCCGCATCGTGTTCCATGCCGTTTCCTTTATCTGGAAGGACCTGGCTTGGCTTATTACCGCCCCCAGCGGCACCGGCAAATCCACCCATTATTGCCTGTGGAAGCTCCTCTGTCCCGATGCGGTTCAGATCATCAACGGGGATAAACCCATTGTATATATGGAAAATGACCAAGTATTCGTCACTTCATCTCCTTGGACGGGCAAAGAAAACATGTCTCAGCGGCTGACCGCTAAATTGGGCGGAATTATATTCCTGGAACAGGCCAAAATCAACGAAATCAGACGACTTACCGTTCACGAATCCGCCGGAAAAATCTTTTCCCAATTCCTGTTTGATTGTAATACAGAGCAGGAAGTGAAATCTGCCTGTAAAATCGCTGAAAATATGCTGAAAAGCCCGGTCTGGCTTCTGAAAAACCGCGGAGATATCCAATCTGCCCAATTGTGCAGAGATACCCTGGCGGCAGCCCTGTCTGACCCTGCGATGAATCTGGCAAAAAGTGATAAAAATGGTGAAAAACTATGAAATATACCGTTATTCCCGGCGTAGTTCTTGCAGAAATCTGTGATGAACAATTCCTGGTGGCAACCGGACCCGCTCGCGGCAGGGTACCGTATGTCAAAGGGCTGAACGAAACCGGAGCATACTTTTTCTCACAAATTAAATCTGGATTATCCACTGAATCAATTATAAATGACGCCGCAGAACGATACGAAACAACGACTGAGATAATTGCTCCATCCTTCGGTAATTTTCTTCAGGCCCTTGTGAATTCCGGCTATCTTCAGGAAATCCCGGAATCAACTCCTCCGGCCAAACCAAAAACCGATCAATAATCCTCAATGATGAACAAATACGCTCTAAAATGGGCTTAAATAGCCGATTTTGGAGCGTATTTGCAATTTTTCCGGGCAGTTAATTCAGACTTGTCAGGCTTCCCGGAAAAGGGAAGCAGCGAAAGCATTGTGAAAATTTAATCATTTCTTGACGCAAAGCGGAATATTTGATAGGATAACTCCACACTAATGTGAATAAAAATGCAGAAGGAGAGACGATATGGAACGCGAGAAGCTGGGGTCCCGGCTGGGGTTCATCCTGCTGTCCGCCGGGTGCGCCATCGGCTGCGGCAATGTGTGGAAATTCCCGTGGATGTGCGGCCAGTACGGCGGGGGCGGCTTTGTGCTGTTGTATGTGCTGTGCCTGGTGGTGCTGGGGCTGCCTATCATGACCATGGAGTTCTGCGTGGGCCGGGCGGCCCAGACCAGCCCCATCCACATGTATCAGAAGCTGGAGAAAAAGGGTCAGAAATGGCACATCCATGGGTATGTGTCCTTATTCGGCAGCATCGCCCTGATGGCGTTTTACACGGTGGTCACCGGATGGATCGTGTACTATTTCGTGCAGTTTCTCACGGGAAACAGCCAGAATCTGGGCTTTTCCGCAATGATCGCGGACCCGGGCGTCAACGTGACCTATCTGGCGGTGACGGTGGCGATGGCCTTCGGCGTTTTGTGCTTCGGCCTGCAGAGCGGCCTGGAGCGGGTCACCAAATACATGATGCTGCTGCTTTTGCTGCTGATGCTGGTGCTGGCCGTTCACAGCTTCACCCTGGACGGCGCGGCGGAGGGCCTGCGGTTTTACCTGGTGCCGGACCTGTCCAGGATCACCGGCAGCGTGGTGGTGGGCGCCATGAACCAGGCATTCTTCACCCTGTCGGTGGGCATGGGGGCCATGGCCATTTTCGGCAGCTACATCGGCAAGGAGAGGTCCCTGATGGGGGAGTCGGTGAACATCATCCTGCTGGATACCTTTGTGGCCATCGTGGCGGGGCTGATCATGTTCCCGGCCTGCTTTACCTATGGGGTGGAGGTCAACGCCGGCCCCAGCCTGCTGTTTGACACCATGGCCACCGTGTTCAACCACATGAATGGCGGCCGCTGGTGGGGAACCCTGTTCTTCCTGTTTATGGTGTTTGCGGCCCTGTCCACAGTGCTGGCGGTGTGCGAGGAGATACTGGCCATGGTGCGGGATCTTACCGGATGGAGCCGTCCGGTGGGGTGCCTGGTCTGCGGCGGGTGCATCTTCCTGGTGGCGCTGACCACGGCCCTGGGCTACAGCGTGCTGCACTTCCAGCCCTTCGCAGAGGGCACCTCCTGGCTGGACCTGTGGGATTTCCTGGTGTCCAACAACATTTTGCCCCTGGGGTCCCTGGTGTTTGCCCTGTTCTGCTGCAACCGGTTCGGCTGGGGATGGGACAGCTTCCTGCTGGAGGCCAACGCCGGCCGGGGCCTGAAGGTGCGGCAATGGATGAAGCCGATGTTTCAGTATGTGGTCCCCGTGGCCATCCTGTTCATCTATGTCTATGGCATGGTGACGTTCCAGTGGAAATAAGCATAAAAAATGAGAGGCGGGAGCCTCTCATTTTTTCAGACTGTCAAAAAAGCCTCGCAGAGTTCGCGGCCCGCAGGCCGCGAATAAGGTTCAATCCAT
>OHXC01000402.1_pt1 | contig 21344 bp, 17 predicted proteins | sample 1579891 | NCBI WGS metagenome assembly OHXC01 (sample SAMEA3882531, study PRJEB24775) | human gut metagenome | biome: human-associated habitat; feature: intestine environment; material: feces | place: Netherlands | collected 2009/2010
AATATAAATTGATATAATAAGCACTTTGCAAAATTATAAGTCTAATCGTACTTGCTGTGCTTATTCTATCATAAATCATGAAATGAGTTATGATAGAATCACCCATCGAGAATTTTGCAGGGCAAAATTTGAGGGGAATATAAATTGATATAATAAGCACTTTGCAAAATTATAAGTCTAATCGTACTTGCCGTGCTTATTATATCATGTTAAAATAGTTTTGGAAACTTACAAAACTTTAATTTAAGGGGTTTTTGATTATGATAGGCAAAACCACAACTCAACTTTTAAAAGAACTTGAAAATTTCAACACATTTGAAGAATACGAAAACGCAAACAGGGATTCAATGATAAGCAAAAATCTCTCGGAATACCTTACCGACCTTTTGAACGAAAGGAATCTTACAAAAGCGGAGGTCATTCGTAAAGCCGAACTCAGCGACGGCTATGCTTATCAGATTTTTTCAGGCTTGAAAACTGCCCCGAAAAGGGATAAACTAATTTGCCTTTCAATAGGAATGGGTCTGTCGGTAAATGAAACCAATAGCGTCCTTAAAATTGCAGGGCTCTCTCCTCTCTATCCAAAAATCAAGCGTGACAGCATTATAATCATCAATATGAATAATAACAAAAGCGTTGTAGAAATCAACGAGGCTCTCTATAACGAGGGCGAAGATACTTTGAATTAACAATGGAGGTACATTCAAAATTGTCTATATAGGATGCGAAAACAAAATATGGCGGGATATTCAGATTTCTTCAAATTCGACAATGGCTGTGTTGGGCTATGCTGTGCTTTCGTCATTCAGCACCTGTGCATATCACCTTTTCATGATGACATACAAAGGCACAGATTACGAGTTGGACGACGAAGAATTTCAGACAAAACCAAAGCTTATGTCAGAAACGAAACTCGGCAAATTAAAACTTGAAATTGGCGATAAAATTCATATGATTTATGATTTTGGCGAGGAACAGGAGTTTGAAATAACTCTGCTGTCTGATGAAGAAATGCCAAAAGGCAGCGGACGATCCTATCCAAAGGTTTCTGACGGAGCAGGCAGAGGAATCATTGACGATATGTCGGCAGATGAGTTGCTCAAACTTATCAAGAAAATTGACAAAACCGGCAAGAGCGATTTCACCTACGCTCATAGAGGAGAAGATCTCCCATGGGATTACCATGACTATCAAATCGACATTGACAATGCCCTACTCAAAGGCGAAATAGCAAGAATCAAATACGCCTACGAAAATCCCGAAGATTATTAAAAGGCAATACACACAGCTCTTTTCAATTTTTGTAAAGAAATAAGGCAATTGTTTAAAAAAGGGTACACTTTCCTTTGTCCATAAAGCCAGATAAGATTGTTTTTAGCATGTTGTATTGTTCACAAATTTATTATACCGCAAAAGGCACATAACCGAAAATAATAACGGTTATGTGCCTTCTTATTTATTTAACATTTATCTTGTGATGTTGTCATTATACAACACCACTGTCATTATTTGTATGCACAATTTTAAGAATTTTATAAGTACAGTTCACATTTGCAAAATAACGGCTGTGCAAAAATAAGCACAGCCGTCTTTGTTTATCTCATATGATATTTAAAATTCAGTAATCCCCTTAACAACGAATTTCTGAATAAGTGTCGCATCAACAACGGTAATTGCACCGTCTTTGTTTACATCTGCTACATTTAATGTTTCGTCATCAAGTGTTGTCTGACCAACAATATATTTTTGAAGAATGGTAGAGTCAACAATAGTAATTTCACCATCACCATTAACATCACCAAGTAAAGTTTCTTTGTTTGGTTCAAAATTAAAAGTAACATTGAATCCTTCATCAGATGAATCAAATGCACCAATTTGAAGTACATATGTTTCTCTTGCATTTACATTATAGCTGATACGGAAATTTCTATCTTCCTCATTATCATCATTGTATGCAAGTTCCGTCATATCAGAATCATATAATCCTCCACAAGTATCTCTTGAACCAGTCGAATAAAATGTGAGAGAACCACTCTGACTCGGTGTGAATTTAAAATTTTTGCGTACACCAGTATCTTCAATTATCACATTTTGGGTCTCATTACCGCTAATACTCGGTAAATTTTCAAGACTAATTGCACCACAGATTTTACATACACCATCAATATATTCATGGTTACCAGTTGGTTCAATATAATCATCCGTATAACTGTAACCGCAATTTTTGCAAGTATAATCGGTATAACCCCTCTCACCGCAGGTCGGTGGATATACAGTCATTTCTAAATCATGTTTGCCCGTTGCAGGAATTATATCACCCTTTTTCAAAAAAGCCTCACAATTATTGCAAATCAGGTCACCTGCGTAACCTTCTTCTCCGCATGTGGGAGACTTTTCATTTTCAAATCTTGTTGATGAATGTAAACATTCGTCATAATACGGAACAATATTAGAAAGAGAAAATCCGAACCATTTAGAATCTACATACGAAACCAGTCGAATTTTAACAGTGTCGCCAAGTACTGTAATTTTTTTGCCTGCAAGCTCTGTTCCGCTGTATTTACCTATTTCTTCGCCATTTTTATCGTAAAGATATATGTAATCACAATTTGCTTCTGTTTCTGTAGAATCCGAAAAAACAACTGCAATTCTTGTAGCATTCTTCTTATAAATTGTCCAAGATTCATCAGAATCACCATTATATGGATGTGCTGATTCAACACAATCCTCAGACTTGCCACATCTTTCACAAATACCGCTTACAACATTATGACCCAAAGGATCTGTATAATTTATTTTAACTCCATCGCTGCATTCAGAACAAGAATATAAATCATAACCTTTATCAACACAAGTCGGTGCTTTTTTTTCAACTAATTTAACATCATAATGTATTACAGATTCGACCAAATTAGTATTGCCATCACCAAAATCAATCGAATCCCACTGACTTTTACTACCTTTAAATAAAACATTTGATAAGTTATAGTCACCGTCAAAAGCTAAGTTACCAATTTCTTTAACGCTTTGAGGTATAATTATAGTGGTGAGATTTTCACAATAAGCAAATGTATAGTCTTTAATAAATTTAATACCATCCGGAATTTCCACTTTTTCTAGGTTTGAACAACCTAAAAATGCTTCTACGCCTATATTCACAACACTATTTGGTATGCTAATATTTTTAAGATTAAAACAACTTCTAAATGCACTGTCGCCAATACTTATAACACTGTTAGGAATAACCACATTTGTAATTGTGTCACAATTCTCAAAAGCATAATCACAAATTTTAGTAATACCTTTTGGAATAGTAATATCTGTAGCTAATTCTCCATCAATGTAAATTTTTCTGGCATAAAATATGGGATTGGAAAATTCATCTTCAAATTTAATCTTGCACCAATCTTCAATATTGGTTGCATATACTTCATCAAGATTAGTACAATCAGAAAAAGCATCCTCGCCAATACTTCTGATACTGCTTGGGAAAGATATGCTTTTAAGACTTGAATAACCATAAAAGGCATACTTTCCTATACTTTTTACACCATCAGGAATAGTAACATCCGTTACCAATTTGTTGTCAACATATAAGTCTGCACCTCTTCTTAACGGATTTGCATCAGGATAAGAAAAATCAATTTTACACCAATCTTCAATACTGCTCACATAAACCTTTTTTAAACCATCACACTCCAAAAAAGCATCTTCACCAATGCTCTGAATAGTACTTGGAATTGTGATGCTTGCCAAGTCGGAGCGCCCTGAAAATGCATACATACTAATAGCTGTAACAACAAAACCATCAATAGAGTTTGGAATTACAACATCACTGTCAGAGCCACGATACCCTTGAATAACAGCCTCAGTGCGGTTATTTTCTTCATTGAAATAAGTATAATAAGTAAAATCATTATACTCTTTTTCTTCACTGTCAGATTATGTGTCATCAGCCGACTGTACTGCAGCACTTGTTGTGGTTTCGTTGGTATCAGCTGTTCCGGCTGCATTAACAGCAAGAGGCATAGCTGTAAACATACCTGATACCATCAACACAGACAACATTGCTGATATAACCTTGTTTGATTTTCTCATGAATATTCCTCCTAAAATAAATTTTTGCAATTATCCGTACTGTGTTAAGTTAAACATTTGTTTACACCTTACTATATAAAAATCAAAAGCCTAATATATAAAACATATATAGATAAATTACAATTTAATACTACCATATTTTACAGCATTATACAACACTTGATTAAAGTTTTTCATTTAATTTTGCAGAGAAATAACAAAAAATATATCTGATACATCAAGAATTAAATCACTTGCTAATACTGAAGATTTTTATATAGTTAATTACCTGTCAAACAGCTTAAATCCCATAATAACTACACCAAGCACTACGAGGACGATACCTGTGGCACGGTTCAGGGTTTTGGGATTGGCTTTATTGGCAAAGACGGCGGCAATTCTCGCCCATATAAGGGTGAACACTATGCAGAGAATGAACACGAACCAATCGGGTGTACCGCCAATCATAAAGTGCGAAGCTGCGCCTGTCAGGGCGGTGAATGTCATAATGAATACGCTTGTGCCGACAGCGGTTTTTAACTCATAATTCAGCACGGTCGTCAAAATCAAAAGCATCATCATTCCTCCGCCCGCACCTATAAATCCGCAGATAAAGCCGATTAACATTCCGCAGATTACAGACTGGATTGCCCTCTTTTTTGCCGACACACCGAGCATAGCTTCTTTAGTTGTCATAACGGGACGGATGATAAATTTTATGCCGAGCAAAAATGTCATAAACACGGAAAATCCGCCCATTGTAGCTGATGGAACAATGCTTGCAACATAACTGCCGACAATCGTAAACGCAAGCACACTCGCCATCATAATCAAGCCGTTTCTGACATCGAGATTTTTATTTTTATGGTATGTATAAGCCGAAACTGCACTCGCCAGAACATCGGACGAAAGTGCGATTCCGACTGCCATATACGGATCCATATTAAGAAAAGTTATGAGCATCGGACTTATTACAGCCGCCGCACTCATTCCTGCAAAACCTGTTCCGAGACCTGCGCCCATTCCTGCAAAAAATGTAACTAAAATTGTAATAAATATATCCATTTAATTTCCCCTCTAGAATAATATAACTAAATTAAGATTATTTTAATTTTGCCGTTTCATAAACAAAAGCCGTGAAATCAGCATTATTACCGCAGTTCCGACAAGTATCTGCAACGGGTACAAAAGTACGCTTTCACTCGGAATAATCATACTCAAAATTGTCAATGCTCCGGCAGGCGGAATGTACATTTTTGTAAAGTGAACAATTACAAGCATTATTGCCGTGGCTATCAATGCGGCAACTGTCAACGGCAATCCGAGAGTCATATTCAGCACATATCTTGAAACCGCCCCGACAAATGCACAGACTGTTATCACCAAAACCGCCTTTACCGGCTTGTTGCGAGCCTTATTTTTCGCACGGGAAAATTCCGTAAACGCCACAAGCAACGGCGGTGCAATTGCAAATTTAAAGCCCGACCAAATTGCGAAGAATCCCACAACGGCAACACAGATTATTCTTACGGCTGTGTCAATCACATCGCTCTTTGCATGCAGGTTTACCGACTGAAAATCCTCTTTATCTCTTATTTTAACTTTCAAAAGAAATCTGCGAAATAATACAACCGCAACCGTCAGCAAAAATGCGGCAATCGGGTATATAAAGCTCTCGGTCTGCATCATAACGGGCAACACAATTGCCGAAATCATCGGTGCAAATGTTGTTCCCGAAAGCATAAAGAGAATTTGTGCAAATACAAATGCAATCAATATTTCAAGATAAAGCCCGACTTTTATGTATCGGACTGTCAGCACACCCGCAACAGCGCAAATTGCAATTAACGCAATCATTCGGCTGTCATTGACTTTCCAGCCTTGCTTTTGTGTAACCATATAGCCAATTGCAAGTGCCGTTATTTCAGGAAAGATTATCTCCCCCTCATCCAATATTTCCGCAACAAAAGTCATTATACCGACAAGTATAAGCGTTAATACATACGGTAATGCGTTTTTAAGTGCTTTTGTCAAATTCAGTTTCCTCATTTTTTATATTTCTGCCCACTTTTCATTTCAAACTAACAGCACTATTGTATCATAAATCTGTCAACATTAACAGAAAATTTATTCACAGGATTTTCGCTTTCTGAGTTGTAAATAGATGTGACCCACACAGTTATTCTGATTGATTCAAATCCGATAGCAAAACCGTTTTCTTTTGTTGAAGCATACTTACCGTTTTTATTCTTTATACAGCCGTCAAAGCTGTTTGTCATCAAAATAAAAATACGGCACAGAGGATTTCCTGCCTACTGTGCCGTATTTGATGCGGTTTTATTACGGATTGTTAATTATTACTTATCTTTAATTTTTGCAGAATGCTTTTTGAGCTTATCAAATGCTGTTACTCCTTTCATAACGCCGCCGCTGATGAACAGCAATGCAATCCACAAAATAAGGTTGCTGTTGTCGCCTGTCTGAGGGGACTTTAAATCATCAGGCAGCTTAGCCGTTACGGTATCAGTCTTTTTGATTTCTTTGGTCGCTGCTTCGTCGCTGTAATACTTGTTGCAGGCCTCGCAATACCAATATTCAACATTGCCCTCGGCATCCTTAGTCGCAGTCTTTGCTTCTATGTGTCTGAGGTCGGCATGACTTGCTCCGTCAATCTCGCCGTACGGCTCATTGCATATCTCGCATACAGCTTTTTCGGTGCAGGTAGCTTTTCCGCCGGAGTGGTTGGTAATCCCCTTGCCACAGTAGTCACAGATATGGTTTTTGTCCTTATCTTCATGCTCAGAGATTATCTTCTCGCAGTAGTCACAGACATGATTTTTATCTGCGTCTTCGTGTTCAGAGATTATCTTTTCGCAGTAGTCACAGATATGGTTTTTATCCGTATCATTATGCAGACATACATATCCGCACTCTCGGCACACACCGTCTTTCCACTCGTGCGCTTCACTTGCCACAATCACAGCACCACAGCAGTTCCATTTTTGTTCGTGAACAAAAGCGGTTCTTGTCGTCCACTCCTGTACACCGCCCTCGTGGTTTGTTCCGTCAAATTCTCCGTAGGCTTTACCGCAGACATCACATACCGCCTTTTCGGTACAGGTGGCATTGCCGCCTGAGCAATTTTCGGTTTCAAACGCATCGCATCCGTCCACGGTACATTTTCGGGTATGCTTACCGTCATTGTCAGATACCCATTCACCAAAGGTATGACCGTTGTTGACTGTTACGGTCAACTCTGCATTATTGCCCGCTTTGTCGGTGACAACTATCTTCTGCTCACCGTTTGTCGGTGGGAGAACAAAACCTCCGTCTGCATCAAGCGTAACCGCCGTGCCGTTTACGGTAACGGTATCAACATTCTTCTCATCAGCAGTAACGGTTTGTGCCTCACAATAGGTCTTGCCGTTCTCAATACCGCTGATTACAGGCTGAATATTATCAAGCGTTATACGGTCGGAGCGAAGGTACGTTATGTTGATATTTTCATCAACAAGCATTACATAAATAATATATTCTCCGTTGGGATCTATGCGGAACGGTTCTTCATATGCACGGAATACAAGAGAGTTCAGTTCAGCCTCGGAGAGTTCCCGATCTGTTACCAAATAGGATACAAACACAACTCCGCTGTTATCTACGGCATTTATAGTTACCTCCTGTGTATCCTTGAAGAATATGCCAAAGGTAAGCTCGTTTAAGAATTCATTCCATTTATTTGTGCCTATGATAATTTCGCCCGTCGGCTTTTCGGTATCTCTCCACCGTGCCGTGATTGTAATGTTTTCAGCAGGCATGGTTTCGGGGATTTCCTTATCCCATCCCTTAAAGGTGTAACCTTTTCTTGTCGGGTTGTCAGGGGCGGTAATTTCCGTACCGTAATCCTGTGTAATGGGTGCAATCTCACTTCCGCCGTTGGTATCAAAGGTTATTGTGTACTGATTGATTTCCCATTGTGCTTTAACCGTTATATTCTCCGCCGGCATGGTTTTGGGGATTTCCTTATCCCAGCCCTTAAAGGTGTAACCTTTTCTTGTAGGGTTGTCAGGGGCGGTAATTTCTGTACCGTAGTCCTGTGTAATGGGTGCAATTTCACTTCCGCCGTTGGTATCAAAGGTTATTGTGTATTTATTCGTATTCCACACGGGATAGAGCGTCAGTGCCTCGTTTTTGGTATAAATATCTTTAAAGTCATATACCTTTTCGCCTCCGTCAACGGTTGACCAGCCTACTTGCGTGTAGCCCACGCGGGTGAACAAAGCGCCGCGCAGGGTAAGAATATTGTTGTGGGGTTTCATATCCGTCACCGCACTGCCGGCGCCGTATGTGCCGGGGAGGTAAATCACCTCATAGTCTCCAGTGATCGAAAGCATGGAAACATCGGCAGGTACGGTATCGCCGGGTTTATAGCAGTTCCCATTTTCATCCGACCAATACAGCTGCGCGTCTTCCGAAATGCCGTCCGGGCGGGGCAGTCCTTCGGCAGAGGGTGCAGTAAAGCTCTCGCCGTTTTTCACGATAATGTTGATCCAGTTCTGCTGCTCGCCGGGCATAAATTTACCCGTCCGCAGCTCAACCGCCTTTAGGCTGTCAGCGGCAAGATCTGTCGGCAGCTCGAGGACGGGGCGGAAACCAGCGTCCCGCTCCGGAAGGGTTGGCCTTGCCCAAAATGTAGCCTGTGCAGCGAAGTGTCCACCACGAGATAGATACCATCCCTCGACATTCCCAGTACCTATATCCTGGCCGAAAGAGCGCATTTTATACCAGTTTTTGATATAATCGGCTGACTTCTGATAGATCGTATCCCATTCATTGTCAATTGGTGCAAGACCAGAGCCTTCTCCTTCATTACGGTGATGGTCTCCAACAGATGGGGCGCGGAGCGTATAGTTCACGTTACTCGCTGTATAGGTCTGGCCATAAATCAGGTTCATTTCTGCCAACGTCTCCCGCTGCAAAGAACATTTCACGTTATAATCTGCAATAAACAAGCTGTGCTCGTAAGGGGTGGTATCCTTGTCGGCTTCATTTTTCAACGAATATGCATCCACCGTGCCCACATAAGTAAAGGGCACATAGTGCAGGGTGCTGTCCGGCAGATTGCTGTTTGCCGTGCCGGGAATATCCATCGCCGACAGGTCAAAATAGTATCTGCCGCCGGGGGTAAGGGAAAACTGTTCTGATAAAACAAACTGCGCCGTGAGCTTGGTAACGTCCGCCGGAACACTGGCACCGGGCGCGTAGAGCTTACCGTTGCTTCCGAGCCACATGAAGTAGCTGCCTGTATTTCCGTCCGGGCGGGTCAGACCATCGGATGCGGGAGCGGTAAATGTACTGCCGTTTTTCACGATGATTTGAATATCCTCGGAGCTATTACCCAGCGTTCCGCCGCCAAGGTCAAGGGTAACGACCTTCAGTCCGTCAGAGCCCAGTGTATCAGGGTTCAGGACTTCAAGGACGGGGCGGACGCCGAAGGTCGAGTAAGAAGTATTGTAGCTGGTCCAGAAACGGGCCGAACGTTTCCACCCGCGAACCGCACGGAACGACGCCGAAATTCTTATAGTAGTATCTTGTCCACACGAAAGCATCTCCCTCCAGTTTTTGATATATCCGTCGTCCTTATCCAGTATCTTATCCCATTCGTTGCTTTTGGGCGTGCCGCGTTCTGAATCACCTGAGCCTGTATAACTACTTCCCACAGACGGCGCACGCAGCGTATAGTCCACGCCGCCTGCGGCATAGTCCTTGCCGAAAATCAGACCTGCGGTATTCAGGTTATCCCAGCTTACCGTATGCGTTACGGCATAGTCCGCCACAAACAGGCTGTGAGCGTATTTATTCTTCTGAGCATACTCCTCGGTGGTTGCCGTTTCCGATGTGAGCCTATAAGCGTTGACCGTACCCACATAGGTAAAAGGCACATAATGCAGGGTGCTGTCCGGTAGATTGCTGTTTACCGTTCCGGGGATGTTCATCGCCGACAGATCAAAATAGTATCTGCCGCCAGGGGCGAGGGTAAACTGTTCGTCAGGCTGACTTTCCACCGTCAGCGTGACATCCGCAAAAGCACTTGCAAGGTCGGTCTTGCAGTCACCGTTATACTGCTCGCTGAATACCTTCATGGTATAGTCGCCCGGTGCAATGTCAGACGGGATTTTGATTTCAACCGTTCCGCTTTCGGCAGTAGGTTGTGCTACTCTGCCGTAATACTGTGCGCCGTTGTTATCCGCCAGGATGACAGAGATATATTCATTTTTCCCTGTGGTCGCCCCTTTGTAATTCAGCGTAACGGTATCGTCGGGGGCGGCGCTGACAGTTTTTTCCGTCACGGCAAAATTGCGTCTACTATCTAAAAGCGTCAGCTTCCACTCGTTTCCGCTGTATTCGGGAATCGGGGTCAGCCCTCCGTCAGGCTTTCCGCCCACAGCGGCAGATGCAAAAAGGACAGAGTTCATATTTAAGTTAAAAGCGGGACGAACAGTCCGATAATTATTGAAAATGAGGACAGAGTACCCAGAGTATTGGACAGAACCCTCACTACGCACGACGGCGAGATGATATTTATTGGAGCCGGGGGAGCGCAGCCACCAACCGGTTGTCACCCAATTCGGATGTGCAGGATCCAAGGCACGCAGATCGTTGTTTACAGCAATAGCCTCTTTTGCGGAAAGTGGCCAGAATACAGCGTTATCCACCTGCCCTCCTGCTACACAGTCGGTATTCTCTCCGTCGTAACTTCCGCTTGTAAGCGCCCGTTTCTTTACGGCAGCATTTTCTTCTGTCGTCAGCTTTTCCGCAAGCGCATCTATTGTGGCTTTCAAATTGCTCGGTGCGTATTCGTTGTTTAATATGGCATCGACAAATGGTATAACCCCCATAGCGCCTGCCGCAAGCAGGGTAATATCCCCCTTTGAGCTTGTAACACCGCTTCCGTCATAGCCGATAACTCGCCATGCAGCGGGATTATTTTCATGGTTTTGCCCGAAATACACAGTCGGTGCGGTCGCTGTGTTTACATTTTTACTTAACACACTTAGTGCATCTGCACCAAGCTGTATCGCAGCAGAGCCCTCTGTCCCAACCTCCTCGGCGAATACGCTTATCGGCGTAAGGCAGAGCATCATGCATAAAGTCAGCAGGATACTAAGTATTCGTTTTTTCATTTTTCGCCACCTCCGTTATATAAATTTAATCAAGAGCGGTTATTGTAATAGTGCCTCTAAAGCCACCGAGATAAGTATTGTATGCCGAATTTTCAAACCACAACTGCAATGTAATGTCTTTATTTGACGCATCATACATTCTGTTGAAATTAAAGGAATGTTGATCATTGGTATACGGTATTTTTGTCCCGTCCCTTTTTATTCGTGTAAGCTCCCTGCACAGATCGTCATCATAACCGTCTGTCATCTGAATAGAGTAATTGCCGCTTTTGTTAGCTTCGTTTGAACCGACTTCGAGAGAACCGCTTAAGCAGACATTGTAAATATGTCCTTTTTTGAGTGTAATATTATTCATGTAGGATGAAATCAAGCCGCCCTTGTTTATTTTTTGGTAGACAGTAATATTGGCACGACTGTTATTCTTCAGTACTACTTTAATCGGAGAGGCCGCCTCTCCGTAAAAATATCCCGAACAGCTGCCGTTCTGACCTGCGTCACCTTTGTCGCCTTTATCTCCTTTGTCACCCTTTTCGCCTTTTTCACCGATGTCTCCTTTGTCGCCTTTTTCACCGTCAACTCCTGTGGCTTTCACTCCCGTATCGGTCGTTCCAATCCACCAGTTGCCGTTTTCACCGATGAACGGGGTGTCGCCGTCTTTGCCGTCAGCGCCGTTTTGTCCGTTTGTTCCGTCCTTACCATCGGCACCGTCTTTACCGTCAACACCGTCTTTGCCGTTTATACCGTCCTTACCGTCTGCGCCGTCAAGACCTTTCAAAATTGAAAGATCGTAAAGGTTAAGCCATATTTCATCTCCGACATAACGCCACTGTAGGTTATTTTCATTTACACGGAACTCAGGTGTTTTTCCGTTTGCTCCGTCCTTACCGTTCTCTCCGGCATCTCCTTTATCTCCCTTGTCGCCTTTTTCACCGTCAACACCTGCGGCTTTTACGCCAATGTCGGTCACTCCGAGCCACCAGTTGCCGTTTTCACCGATGAACGGCGTATCACCGTTTTTGCCGTCAATACCATCGACACCGTTCTTTCCGTCGATTCCGTCTTTTCCGTCAAGACCTTTCAAATTTGAAAGATCGTAAAGATTTAACCATATTTCATCGCTGACATAACGCCATTGAAGATTGTTTTCATTTACACGGAACTCCGGTGTTTTTCCGTTTGCTCCGTCCTTACCGTTCTGCCCTGTGGGTCCTTTTATATCGGAAATGGCAACAAGGTTTTGCCAGTCTTCTCCCTCATAGCGCCACTGTATATATTCTGTTGTTCTTTGTACCTCTATGTTTTTGCCGTCAAGACCGTCTTTGCCGTCAATACCGTTTTTGCCGTCAGTACCATCTTTACCGTCAGTGCCGTTTATTCCGTCAACACCGTCTTTGCCGTCAAGACCGTTTTTTCCGTCAATGCCGTCTTTTCCGTCAAGACCGTTTATTCCGTCAACACCGTCTTTGCCGTCAGCACCGTTCTTTCCGTCAGCACCGTTTTTGCCATCAAGACCGTTTTTTCCGTCAATACCGTCTTTTCCGTCAGTACCGTCTTTGCCGTCAGCACCGTCTTTTCCGTTAAGACCGTTCTTTCCGTCAATGCCATCTTTGCCGTCAATGCCATCTTTACCGTTAAGGCCGTTCTTTCCGTCAGTACCATCTTTGCCGTTAAGACCGTCTTTTCCGTTAGTACCGTCTTTACCGTTAAGACCGTTCTTTCCGTCAGTGCCGTTCTTTCCGTCAGCACCGTCTTTGCCGTTAAGACCGTCTTTACCGTCAGTGCCGTTTATTCCGTCCTTGCCGTTTTCTCCGACAGCACCTCTGAGCGTGTTAAGAGCTACAAGATCGTGCCATTCCTCTTCGGCGGCATCTCTCCATTGGATTGCTGTGCCGTTATTTCGCACTTCCGGCAACAGGGTTTTGCTATTTTCCGCCTTGCTGCATACGGCAGCAAATGCAATGCAAAGTACGATGCAAAGCACAAGACAGAGTGCGGTGGTAACACAGTATATTCGTTTTTTCATTTATCATTGCCTCCTTTCAAATATTGTGAACGGTATTTATCAGTAAACAGGGCAACACCCTGTTTTAAGACCTCCATTTGGGTTTTTAAATAATATTCATCCTCAAACATAGCATAATGTACACAGGCACGGACAAATATAAAAATCAGCGGTGTAATCACCGTGTACGGAATGCCGATTTTCGGCTCAAGCCGCTTGGCATACTCGGTATAGCGCACATTTACCCCCTCAAAGAATTTCTTGCCGTGCTCAATATATTTCGGATGGGTATAGACCTGATACATCAGCCGATATTTCTTGCCGTGCTTCTTTGCGGTCCAATACGGAACCTCTTTCACAAATCGAACAACATCTTTCGGGTCGGTGGGAGCTTTTTCCATAAAATCATCCTCGACCTTTTCCATACAGTATGCAGTTGATTCAATAATCAGTTCATCAACACTGTTGAAATAGGAATACAGATTTCCCGTTGTACAGCCACACGCTGCCGCCAAAGCCTTGATGCCCGTACCGGTCAATCCGTTTTCAGCATAGCATTCAAAGCATTTTTCCATCATTTCACGCTTACGCTCGTTGTGCTGTTCCTCTGTTGTTCTCATAAAGTTCGCTTCCTTTTATTAACTAATCAATCAATTAATTATAGTATAGCACAGAGCTACAGCAATTTCAACAATTAACTAAGAAAAAATCGCAAAATATTAAATTTTTATCACATCTGTCGGAAACTTTACTGCTATAGCAGTACCCTTTTCCGAACTTTCTTCCACACGAACTTTACCATTGTGCAGTGCAACGATTTCCCACACCAAAGAAAGTCCCAATCCAACTCCGCCGTATTCTCTGCTTCGGGATTTATCCACACGAAAGAAGGGTTGAAAAATACTTTCTCTGTATTGTTCGGGGATGCCGTAGCCGGTATCCGCAACCGTAATAACAAGCTGATTGTCTTTGTGCGTTACGGTAATATTCACTGTACCGTCAAAACGGTTATAGCGTATAGCGTTTTCGGTCAGATTATATAACAAACGGTAAATCAGCGTATCACTGCCTGTCATAACAGCGTCGCCCGTGCTTTCAAGTGTAACATTGTTCTTCTCTGCAAGGGGCGCAAGGTCAGTGAAAATCTCTTCTACCATAGGTCCTATCTCTATGCGGTCGGCACACGATACTGTGCGCAGCTCGCTCATTTCCAACAGGGTTTTTGTCATTTGTGTCATTCGTTCGGTCTGCTCACGCAACAACCGGAGGAACTCCGCCGTTTCCGGCAATACCTCGGGATGCTCTGCCGAAAAAAGTTCAAGCTGTGCCTGCATAAGCGAAAGCGGCGTGCGCAACTCATGTGCGGCGTTTCCCGTGAACTGTCGTTGAGCGGTAAATCCCTCATCAAGACGGTCAAGCATCCGATTGAACGACTTGACAAACTGTCTCAGTTCAGGCGGAACTTCTTCGGTTATCTTCATATCCGTCAAATTGTTAGGTTGAACCTTTTCAACCCGAGCGGTAAAAGTACGCAGAGGCTTCAGTGCATGCCCGCTTAAAAAATACGCAAGCACACCGCCTAACAATGTTGCCGCCGCCGTAATATACCAATTGGTAGCGATAAAGGATTCCTGTGCTCCGTTAATTACAATAGTCAATTCACGATCAAGCTTTTCGTGTTCGGGATCGAAAAAGTCAGGTTCTCCTTTATCCGTATCACCGTAACCTGTAACATAAGAGCCTATGGAATCCATATAATGGCTGCCGGAATAGCCGATAAGAACATTCATAAAAATACAGGTGGCTCCGATAAGAAGTGCTGTCATCAGAGTTATGCGCCATTGCAAGGATAGCTTTTTCATACTTTTTCTTCCTCCATAACATATCCTTCACCAATGCGATTGCGAATCGGGTCATAGCCGAGTACCGCACGCAGTTTCTTTCGTAATGCAGAAATATGTACTCTTATTGAATTGCTGAAATTGTCAACACTGTTATCCCAAACATGGTCGAGCAGTTCTTCCTGACTGACGGGGCGGCCTTGATTAAGAAGTAAATATTCAAGTATTCCGATTTCTTTTCGGGTAAGTGACAGCTCCTGACCGTCAGCAACGGCAACACGGGCTTTGGTGTCAAAAGCAACCTTTCCACAGTTCAAAACAACATTGTTTTGTGTAAACCGCCGGCGAGTCAGACTGCGTATTCTTGCCTCAAGCTCCTCCAAATGAAAAGGCTTTGTCAGGTAATCGTTTGCTCCGGCATCCAGCCCCTCCACCTTGTCGGCAACCTCACAGCGTGCCGAAAGAATTAACACTCCGGTATCTCTGTCGGTTTGTCGCAGAGTTCGCAGTACCGTCATCCCGTCTGCACCGGGTAAATTCAGATCAAGTAAAACAAGATCGTACTTTTCTATTCCGAGCAACTCATTTGCTTTGTTTCCGTCATAACAAAAATCAACGCTGTATGCCAATCTTTTAAGGCTGCGAACAATTGTCTCGCACAGCGCACGCTCGTCTTCAATTACTAAAATACGCATAGAAACTCTCCTTGTTGTGTTTTCATATTTCTTTGATTTAATTATATCATTATATCGCTCAGACATAAAGTTTTTGTTAAGTTCTCGTTCTTAACAGGGATTTTACATCCTCTGTGCTACAATGAGAGCACAAAAGAAAGGAGTGACCGAATTGACTCGAAAGAAAAAAGCCGTATTTCAAATCGTACTGATTATCTGCGGAATTACGATGCTGTGTTACGGAGCACTGCGTGGAGAGACAGAAACCGTGTTAAGCAAGGCAATCCGGCTGTGTTTGGAGTGTGTGGGAATTGGATAACAAAGAACCGAAGAAAAAAGAGGCGGTGTATCGCAGTTTCTCTCACGCTTTCGATGGCTTATTCAAGCAGGAGCAACTTTGCTGAGTAATATTCATCTGCCGAATTTATTGAAGGGCAGAATTTATCAAGGCAACGGAAAGGCTGTTTGCGTTCCGGGACTGAATTGCTATTCCTGCCCTGCGGCATCGGGTGCATGCCCAATCGGCTCGTTTCAGGCTGTGGTGGGTTCGTCAAAATTCAGTTTTTCATATTATATCACAGGATTCCTCATATTGATAGGAGTTCTGCTCGGGCGTTTTATCTGCGGTTTTTTGTGTCCGTTCGGATGGCTTCAGGAACTGTTACATAAGATACCGACAAAAAAGCTTTCCACTAAAAAGCTGAAGCCGCTGACATACATAAAATATGCAGTTTTGCTTTTGGCTGTAGGTTTGCTGCCAATGCTCATTACAAACGATGTGGGTATGGGAGATCCTTTTTTCTGTAAGTATCTTTGTCCTCAAGGGGTACTCGAGGGAGCAATCCCTCTTGCCGCCGTCGATTCGGGAATCCGTGCCGCACTGGGTACGCTCTTTTCGTGGAAGCTGGGCATATTGATTACGGTAATCGTACTGAGTGTACTTTTCTACAGACCGTTCTGCAAGTGGCTGTGTCCTCTCGGTGCATTTTATGCATTGCTTAACAAGGTGTCGCTTTTCGGAATGAAAGTAGACAAACACAAATGCATTTCCTGCGGAAAGTGTGCCAAAGTATGCAAGATGGATGTAGATGTAACCAAAACTCCCGACCACACCGAATGCATACGCTGTGGTAAGTGTATCCGTGCCTGTCCTACCAAGGCGGTCAGCTTTCGCTACGGCTTTGGCAAAGGAAAAGAAAATGATTGTCCCGCTGAAAAAGCGGAAACAGCAAAACAAAAAATTGAAACAGAAATTGAAACAGAAAAGGAGTAAATACCATGAAAACAACAAAAATTTTAACCTTACTGACTGCCTTGATGATGTTGTTAAGCTTTGCCGCCTGTGGCACAGACAAAGGCAATACGACGAATACTACCGCAAATAAGAAAAGCGAAACGGCTATGCTGACAGCTGTGAATCCAAAGACAAAAGACGAGGCCGCCGACCTGCATCAAAAACTGATGGCACAGGAAAATGCTATTCTTTCCGAAAACAGCGAACTTTGGGAAAAGGTATTTATTTCAGCCGATAAGGGTATGGCGATGATTGAGGACGGCGGAAACTACGGTAATTTTCTTCTGAAAACGATTGACGGTATCAAGGATCAGTTCAGTGCAGATGAGTTGAAGCTGCTTAATGAAAGCGCCGAAGAGATTAAGGAAATTGAAGGAAAACTGACGATTTTGGAACAAAAATTTCCGGGATGCGGAGAAAAACCGTCTGATGGAGATATGAGCGTTCCGGCGGAAAACGGTAAGCCCATCGAAAAGGATAATCTGAAGAAATTCCCGACATTTGACGGCAAGGATCTTGACGGAAACGAAGTTAAGAGCAGTACGCTTTTTGCAAAAAATACCGTTACTGTAGTAAACTTCTGGTTTACCACCTGCAATCCCTGTGTGGAAGAACTTGCCGACCTGGAAGCTCTGAATAAACAGCTTGCAAAAAAAGGCGGAGCAGTAGTCGGAATCAATTCATTTACACTTGACGGTGACAAAACGGCTATCTCTGACGCAAAGAATATTCTGGCAAAAAAGGGTGTGACCTACAAAAACATTTGGTTTGATTCAAAAAGTAAAGCCGGAGAATTCACATCAGGATTGTACTCCTACCCCACAACTTATGTTGTCGATAAAAACGGTAATATTGTGGGAGAGCCGATTGTCGGTGCAATAACCTCCGAAAAGCAGTCTGAAAAGCTGCAAAAGTTGATTGATCAGGCAATTGCAAACAGCAAGAACTGATGTGTGCCTGTCCCGACAAAGTATCAATAATGCATATTTTCAGGTTCTGTAAATTTTACATATAGATTCCAACAAATATGCCAACAATTAAGCCCATATAATTTTTCGTACAACAAAACCTCCTGCAACGGATTTTACTCTGTGCAGGAGGTTTATTCTTATTTCGATATTTTATATTTCATCATTATATCTCTATAAAAATTTTTACATAGCTGTAAAGCTGTTTATCATCACAATGAATTTGTATTCTGTTCAAGCATTAAATTTCCCGTTGTACAGCCGCACGCTGCCGCCAAAGCCTTGATACCCGTACCTGTCAACCCATTTTCAGCATAGCATTCAAAGCATTTTTCCATCATTTCACGCTTACGCTCGTTGTGCTGTTCCTCTGTTGTTCTCATAAAGTTCGCTTCCTTTTATTAACTAATCAATCAATTAATTATAGTATAGCATAGAGCTACGGCAAATTCAATAACTTACTCAGAAAAATACAGATAAATTTTAAAAACACAGCCGCCAATTACTCAGTGAGCATTGACGGCTGTGTTGTATATAAATTTATTTATTGAATTTTTTCCTTAAACATCATCAGAAAACTTACAAGAAGCAATCCGCATGAAATCCAGATTATATGCATTCCAAACGATAACGAAAAATTTCCGCCCAAACCTGCACCAAGGGCAAAGAAAAATATAACACCAAAATAATACATTGCCTGTTTGAGCTGTTCCGGCTTTCTATCGTGTATAAAACCCGACAAAGCTGCCGTACCACTTCTCAAATTGCCTATGCACATTGTGCTTGCATAAGAATATCCTCTGACCTTTCTGAAGGTCTGTACCTGCATTGCACAGGAAAACGATACAATTACCGCCGCAATAGTATTCATACTCTTCGGCATAAAACCGACTGCAAATAATATGAGAATTTCAAACAAAAGTATCCCCTGCCGCCAATGTATCTTTTTTGAATACTTGAACTTTTTCTGTATCAAATCGGCAACAAGAACACCTAACGCAAACGCAAGAATAGGAAAAAGATATTTAAGTCCCTCTTCCCACTTTCCTGTCATAAAATTCGTACTCATAAGCACAACATTGCCTGTCTGCGCGTTTGCAAATACTCCGTCACGGGTAAAATATGTATACGCATCCTGAAATCCGCCTGATAACGCAAGAAATATGCAATTCCTAAATGCCTCAGACATCTGTCGTGTCGGCTCAAGTTCCTTAAAAAAACTTCTTATCCTAAACACAATACTCAACTCCGAACCTATGTGCTAATCTACGCGACACAACACCGAACACAATTCAGCGGCTCGGTGTTGCACAATAATTAAAATTCGATTATCAGATATCGTTCTTTACTATATCCTCATAGCTTTCACGCTTAACAACAACTCTTGCCTTGCCGTCTTTAACCATTACGATTGCAGGACGAGGGATTCTGTTGTAATTTGATGCCATAGAATAGTTATAAGCACCTGTTGAAAGAACAGCAAGTGTATCGCCTACTTCAACCTTAGCAACCTTTGTATGCTCCTGAACGAGGTCGCCGCTCTCGCAACACTTACCTGCTACCGTTACGATTTCATCAGGCTCTTTGTCAGCCTTACCTGCATTTACTACGGTATAAGCAGACTGATAAAGTGCATATCTGATGTTATCTGTCATACCACCGTCAACGGATACATATGTTCTTACATTAGGAATTTCCTTTTTGCCGCCAACATTGTAAAGTGTAATACCTGCTTCGCCGACAATTGAACGGCCCGGCTCAATAAAGATATACGGAACAGGAAGTCCGTGTTCCTTAGCCTTTGCCTTAACAGCCTCTGAAACCTTTTCCATATAGTTTTCGTAAGGAACAGGTTCATCATCCTTAGTGTACATAATACCAAAGCCGCCGCCGAGGTTAAGCTCTGAAATAACGATTCCAAGCTCATCGTGAATCTTGCCCATAAAGTCAAGCATAATTTCAGCAGCAGTGACAAACGGATCAATATCAAAAATCTGTGAACCGATGTGGCAATGAAGTTCCGTAAGATTTACATTATCGTACATCTGTGCCCTTTTGACCGCTTCAAAAGCTTCGCCTGTTTCAAGGGCAAAACCGAACTTTGAGTCAATCTGACCTGTTCTGATGAAGTTATGAGTATGAGCGTCAACACCCGGCTTAATTCTAAAAGAAATATTAGCCTTCTTACCCATTTCACCGCAAATTTCATTGAGAAGCTCAAGTTCATAAAGGTTATCCACAACAAACTTGCCCACATTTGATTCAAGAGCAAATCTGATTTCATCGGCTGTTTTATTGTTTCCGTGGAAGTGAACTTTTTCCATCGGAAAGCCTGCCTGTACGGCTGTATAAATCTCACCGCCTGATACTACATCAAGACCTAGTCCCTCTTCCTTTGCAATTCTGCAAAGTTCCTTACAGGAAAGAGCCTTACTTGCATACAACGGCATACCATTACCGTGGTAATACTTTTCAAAGGACTTTACATAAGCCTTGCACACATTTCTGATTGTTGTTTCGTCAAGAACATATAAGGGTGTACCAAATTCTTTGGCTAGTTCGAGTGTATCGCAACCGCCGATTGTAAGATGACCCTCATTGTTCACATTAAGACATTCGCTAACGAACATTTTACTCATACCTCCGTATTTTTAAAATTTGCTATTGAAGTTTCTATAAGTTTCCTTATCTCATCATTTCCTAAGCCTGTCTGTGCAGAAAAAGGTATCAGAGGAACATGTTCAATTGTACTGAAAATTTCCTTGTAATACTCAATCTGCTTTTCAAATGCAGTTTTTTTGAGTTTATCGCTCTTTGTGAGAACTGCGGCAAAGTTAAATCCGCCTCTGTAAAGAAAGTCTATCATATGCAAGTCATCGTCAGTAGGAGGATGACGCAAATCAAGAATCTGAATAACGAGCGGCCGCTGTCTGTCCTGAGCAAAGTAACCTTCAACAAGCCTTGCCCATCTTTCCTTTTCAGCTTTTGATACCTTTGCATAGCCGTAACCGGGCAAATCAACCATACGAAACTCTTTGAGCTTGTAAAAATTTATGGTAGCCGTTTTACCCGGCTGAGCACTTACCCTTGCAAGAGCTTTTCTCTGAACAAGTTTATTGATAAGAGAGGATTTTCCTACATTTGAATGACCTGAAAATACAATTTCCGGCATATCGGATTCAGGCAGCTGATCAACACGACCTGCCGCAAATTCAAAAGCGACTTCATTAAAATTCATAAAATCCCCTCCCTCACTGTTTAACTATATTTGCCGTTTTGGAAGCAGAACGAACAGCCGACATATCAA
>OHXC01000418.1_pt1 | contig 20490 bp, 16 predicted proteins | sample 1579891 | NCBI WGS metagenome assembly OHXC01 (sample SAMEA3882531, study PRJEB24775) | human gut metagenome | biome: human-associated habitat; feature: intestine environment; material: feces | place: Netherlands | collected 2009/2010
ACCCTCGACCTCTGCGATGTGAACGCAGCGCTCTAACCAGCTGAGCTAATCATCCATAACGAACAAGTAATATTATAGCCGGGAAATAGGTGTTTGTCAAGCGTTGGGCAGGGATTTTTTTGTAAAAAAGCCAAAGCGCGGGAACTGTGCGCAGCAAGGGAAAAGTTCAGGGCATAAATAAAATCAGGAATTATGGAGTGGGCGCTATATTTATTCATACAATCTCGTTTATAATAAAAAGACATTCCAATATTGTTGTAAAAACTGGGGGAGAGTGCTTTGTCAAAATTACAGTTGCCGCGCCTGGCAGGCAAACAGCCGGCCGCGGCCCAGCCACAGCCCGAACGCCCGCAGGTGCCGCTGCTGGAAACAGACCCAGCCAAGGGCCTGACCGCGGAACAGGCAGCCCAGCGCATGGCGGCGGGGCTGGATAACCGTGCGGCGGCTTCGCCGACCCGGAGCGAAACCGAGATCATTCGGGATAATATTTTTACGTTTTTCAATCTGGTTTTTATCGTGCTGGCGCTTTGCCTGGCATTGGTGGGGTCCTTTGCGAACATGACCTTTTTGGGGGTTGTGATTGCCAATACCATCATTGGCACGGTGCAGCAGCTGCGCAGCAAGCATACGGTGGACCAGCTGACCCTTGTGGCGGCGCATAAGGTGCGCTGCCTGCGGGACGGAAAAAGCATTTTGCTGCCCAGCGAAGAGCTGGTGCGGGATGACATTGTGGAGTTTACCTCCGGCGAGCAGATCTGTGCAGACGCCGTTGTGTGCACCGGCAGCGCTCAGGCGAACGAAGCCCTGATTACCGGCGAAGCAGAGCCGGTGCCCAAGAACGTTGGCGATGTGCTGCGATCCGGCAGCTTTCTGGTATCCGGCCGGTGCACCGTGCGCCTGACCCATGTGGGTGCCGAAAGCTATGCCAGCAAGCTGGCAACCGAAGCCCGCGAGGGTGGCCACAAGGTTGCCAAGGGCGAGATGATGCGCTCGCTGGATGGGCTGATCCGGGTGATCGGCATTGCGCTGATCCCGATGGGCGTGGTAATGTTCCTAAAGCAATATGTCAGCCTGGAACTACCGCTGCGGGATTCGGTGGAAGCTACGGTGGCGGCGCTGATCGGCATGATCCCCGAAGGGCTGTATCTGCTGACCAGTGTGGCCCTCGCCGTCAGTATGGTGCGGCTGGCGCAGCGCAAGGTACTGGCGCAGGATATGAATTGTATTGAAACGCTGGCCCGCGTGGATGTGCTGTGCGTGGACAAGACCGGTACCATTACCGAGGCCCGGATGGAAGCCGGGGAGCCGCTGCTGCTGACCCCTGATGCCTGGCCGCAGGACAGGGTATACACCGTGCTGCATAGTATTTACGCGGGGACTGAACCGGATAACGATACCGCCCGCGCCATGGTACAGCGCTTTGGCAAACAGAACGGCACGCCTTGGCCGCGCCAAAGCGTGGTGCCGTTCAATTCCGCATACAAATGGAGCGCCGCGACCTTTGCCGAGGGCAGCTTTGTGGTGGGGGCACCGGAATTTGTGGCCGGTGCCCGCTATGCCGAGCTTGCTGCGCAGGTGGAGCCGCTTTTGGAAAAAGGCAGCCGCGTGCTGCTGTTGGCTCGCTGTGATGCTGAGCCGGACCCCAAGGTCGGGCTGGATGCTGACAAGCTGGAGTTTGTGGCCCTGCTGCCCGTTGCCAACCGCATCCGACCAGAAGCACCGGAAACGTTCCGCTACTTTGCCGAACAGGGCGTTGCCGTTAAGGTCATCTCCGGCGATAATCCCGTTGCCGTCAGCGAGGTGGCCCGCCAGGCGGGCATTGAGGGCGCAGAGCGTTATGTGGACGCCGCAACGCTGGATACCGACGAAAAAGTTGCCGAAGCCGTGCGCACCTGCACGGTGTTTGGCCGTGTAACCCCCGCCCAGAAGCGCAAATTCGTGAAAGCATTGCAAGCGGATGGCCACACCGTTGCGATGACGGGCGACGGCGTGAACGATGTGCTGGCCCTGAAGGATGCGGACTGCGGTATTGCCATGGCATCCGGTGCCCAGGCCGCCAGCCAGGTGGCCCAGCTGGTACTGTTGGAATCGGATTTTTCCGGTCTGCCTGCCGTTGTGGCGGAGGGCCGCCGCGTGATCAACAACATTCAGCGGTCGGCATCGCTGTTTTTGGTCAAGAATATTTTCTCGTTCCTGCTTACCTTTATCTCGCTGTTCATCACTATGCCGTATCCGCTGCAGCCGCTGCAGCTTTCGCTGCTGTCGATGGTCACCATCGGCATCCCGTCCTTTATTCTGGCGCTGGAGCCCAACCACGAGATGGTGCACGGCAAATTCATCCAGAATGTTCTGCGCGCGGCCCTGCCCGGCGGTTTGAGCGACCTGCTGCTCATTTTGGGTATCGAAGCCTTTGTGTTCGCATTTGAGCTGCCCATCGGCACCCTGACCACCCTGACAACGCTGCTGTTGCTGGCTGTTGGCATGGCGGTATTGTGGGATGTGTGCAAGCCGTTCACCGTGGCTCATGGTGTGCTGTGGGGCGGTATGCTGATTTTGGCCGGTGCGGCGATCGCGCTGCTGGGCGGGTTCCTCGGCCTGGAACGTCTGGATATGCGCGGTATGCTGATTTTGATCGTCTTTTTGCTGCTTGTTGTGCAGACGCTGCACAGCATGGAGCGCGGCCTGACCGCCGTTGGCGATGCCGCTGCGCTTGTGTGGAAGCGTCTGCCGCGAAAGAGCAAAGCGGAAGAAAACTACTGAATTTCCGCGCAGGAGCAAAATAAATAAAAATGGCATGTACTGCTCACGCACAAGAGTGCAGTACATGCCATTTTTGGTTATCCGGGAAGCAGCTGTGAAGGGGGCAGTTAAAAAAATTATACTTCCAAAATTTTTGCCAGTTTCCCCAAATCCGTATAATCCCCAATCACTGCATCCACACCCAGCGTTTCCAACTCGGCGGGCTTTTTCATGGAAGCAATGCCGACCACCTTTCTGTATGGGGGTCAGCGCTTGCCGCCGCGCTTTAAGCGCTGGTCGGTGCCAAAAAACTTGAAGATCTGGCAGCTGCCCAAAATGCGGCTGGCTACTTTTTCGGTGTAGCGGGCTTCAAAAATGGAACTATCCACAATGTTGGAAGTGTAAATGGTGGGCCGGTGGCAGAGCATACGGGTGTTGATCAGCTCATACAATACGCTGATGGTCAGCTGGCTGATGTACTCGGTGCCCAGGTCGTCCAGAATCAGCAGGTCGGCCTCCTTGCAGGCATCCAGCCAGGGGTCTTCGGCGGCACGGTCAAAGTGTTCGCGCCCCAGCTGAGCGGCCAGCGCGGCGGAGCTGGTGTACAGCACATCAAACCCGCGGTTCAAAACTGTGTCTGCAATGGCAAGTGCCATGTGGGTTTTTCCCAGCCCGGCACTGCCAATAAACATCAGGCCGCGGCTTTCCGGCGTAAAGCTGTTGGCGTACCGCTGGCAGTAGGCCAGCACTTTGCCCATGTAGTCCCGCGGGGTGCCACCCAGCTCCGGCTCCGGCTCGGCGGGGTAGCGGTCCAGTTCGAAGGTATCAAAGCTGCACAGGGCCAGCGGGCTTGCGGCGTTGATCTCCTCCCGCCGCAGGGTGCGGGCTGCTTCGGCCACGCAGCTGCAGGGACGACCGTTCACCATGCCGGTATCCTTGCAGGTGGGGCAGGTATAGCGCGGAACAAAACCCTCCGGCCCAAGGCCCAGCGTGGCATAAGCAGCTGTCAAGCGCTCGTCTGCCGCTTTCAGCGCTGCGGCTGCGGCGGTCTGGTCCGCTCCGCGGGCGGCAGCCAGCGTCAGGGTCAGCCCGGCGTGGGTGCGGGCGTCCTCGGCGGCGCGCAGCTCCGGGTGGGCAGCCAGCGCTGCGGCACGGTCACGCTCGGCTGCTGTTACGGCCTGCTGGCGGCGGGCCGCAATGTGGCGCAGTGCTTCGCGGAAGAGTTCATCTTTGGTGCGCATGGCTTATCCCTCCGTGTCATCGTCAAAAACATCATTCCAGTTGGTCTGGAACAAGTCGGTTTTGGGGGCGGCTGGCTTTGCCCCGGTGGTCAGAATGTTGCTGCCCGCCAGCTGGCCCTGACCGCGCACCGCCGATACCGTGGTTAGTCCCTGCGCGTACCAGGAGCGCAGAATGCCGTCCACATAGCGCACCGTGCGGTGATTGTCCGCACGCAGCAGGGCTTCCTCAATCATGTCCGCGCCAAAACGCCAGTCCTCGTGCCAGCGGGCAATGGCCCCGCGCTCCCAGCGGCTGAGCTGCGCAGGGGCGATGCCAAACAGGGCGGCAGACTCGATGCACCAGCTTTCCCGCTGGGCCTGTTGCTTTAAGTAACGTTCGGCGTCCTCGCCGGTTTCCACCCCGGCATCCCGCCATTTCAAAAGTTCGCGGCTCAGCGCGCCAACGGTGCGGCGGCCCTGGCGGGCAACTTCGGCGCAGCAAAGCAGCACAACATCCGGCTGCCAGCCATCATTCAGATACAGGCTGACCAGCCGCTGCATCTCGGTCCGGCTGAGTGCCTTGCCGAATGCGGTCTGCGCTTCCTCACATAGGACCGAAACATAAGGGTCGTTCAGGGTGGTCAGGTCGATGGCGGAAGCTTTCTGCATTTCGGTTTTGGGCAGGGGCGCATCCCGGTCACTGACCAGCAGCCCGGCACCGGCCCAATACTGCATGGCGCGCTTGGCGGCCTCAATGCTGGGCATGCCAAGATCCCGCGCCATGGTGCGGGGGTCGGTTCCGCCGCCGCCCAAAAGATACAACGCGGCGCGGATGGTATCGCCGTCTGCGCGGGCCAGGTGCGCGAACACCAGCCGCGGCACGGCAACACTTTCCCCATTTTGTTCCGCCAGCCTGTAACCCATGGCGTCAGATCCCCCTTTTACCCCAGTATAATATTAAATATTATACCATTGGCAGGGTAGGGTGTAAAGCGGCAAAACAAGACAGCAAAAACGCAAAAAATAGCAGTTCAACCAAATTGCAGCCCGGCATTTTGTACGGAATTGCCACCAAAAAGATCTTGCATATGGGGATGTTTTACAATAAAATAAAAGAAAGAGAGCGATTTATCGGTTGAAATGACAGAACAGGAGTGAGACACATGGCAATCAATATGGTCAAATTACCCACCCAAAAACAGGATCTTGTACTGCGCGTGGCAAAGGGGCACTTTGCCACAAGCCACAGCCATATCAATTATTACATTGACGTTACCATGCAAAAGACCCGCCTTTCCGAAGCGCGCGCCGTGGCACTGGAACTGGTCAGCTCTTATACCCACACCACCATCGTGGATACCATCCTCTGCCTGGACGGCACCGAGGTGATCGGCGCCTGCATGGCCAGCGAGTTGACCCGCGACGGCTATGTAAACATGAACGCCCACCAGACCATCTATGTGGTCACGCCGGAACACACCACCGGCAGCCAGTTGCTGTTCCGCGAAAATACCTCCCCCATGATCGCGGGCAAGCATGTGCTGATCCTGGCAGCATCCGTTACCACCGGTTATACCGCGCAGGCTGCTGTGGAAGCGATCAACTATTACGGCGGCCAGGTGGTTGGCATTGGCGCAATCTTTGCCACCCAGACAGAGTGCGCGGGTTACCCCGTTACTTCCATCTTTAACCCCAACGACCTTGGCGATTACCAGAGCTATGATTCCCGCGACTGCCCGTGGTGCAAACAGGGCAAACGCATTGACGCACTGGTCAACAGCTTTGGCTATTCCAGCCTGTAACATAAAAATATACAGCCTGTGGTGGAACTGCGCCTGCAATCCGCCGCAGGCTTTTGTGTTGCCATAGGAAACAGAGCGGCACCCGGTAACATGGGTGCCGCTTTTGCTGTCACAAAATGTGGGGACGGCGTGTTAGAGAAGTGAAAGGCCTTTCTGAATAAAGGAAAAAGGAGGGAGAAGAGAATGTTCTCGGCAGATACCTTGCAGCAGGCATTGGTGCAGGATTATGGCCGCCTGTGTACATTGGCAAATAAAATTTTGCAGGACAGCCATCTGGCGCAGGATGCTGTGCAGGAAAGCTGGCTGCGGCTGAACCGGGCACGGCCCGATACGACCGATGCGGAAAAGCTGCGCCATTTGCTGCTGGTCACGGTGCGCCATACGGCCCTGAACATGCGGCGGAGCCGGCGGACCGAACCGGCAGAAGATGCAGTATTTGCCGCCCTGCCGGATGCTGGCCCGCTGCCGCAGGAAAAGCTGGAACGCAGCGAGGCCGTGCGCTGCCTGCTGGCGGCAATGCAGGCGCTGGAAGAAACCGACCGCGCCATCTTGCAGCTGCAATATGGGCAGGGCATGACCGGGGCACAAATTGCGGCAGCACTGGGGCTGCACGCCGCTACGGTGCGCCAGCGCAGCCGCCGCGCCCGGCAAAAGCTGAAACAATTACTGGAACAGGAGGGCTTGACCTTATGAAAGAACCATTGGATGAACTGCTGGTGCAGGTGTGCGCCGCCCAGCAGCAAGCAGACTTGGCGGCACTGGAACAGCTGGAACCAGCCAATGTGCCAATGCCATTTGTGGCGCAGGTGCGCCGCACACCCCGGCGGCTGCTGAAAACGGTCATCATAGCCGCCGTCTGCGCAGTGCTGGCAACAACCGCCTATGCCTTTTGGCCAAGAGTTGCCGTGATCCTGGAGGGCAGCCGCGCATACCTTGCCGTGCAGGAAGCACCGCAGAACAGCATCCCCATGGAACAAATGCAGCTGACCTGGCTGCCGGATGGCTGCACCGTGACATGGGATGACAGCACCTATCAGAAATACGGCGTGTACTACTGCCTGATTGATAATGGCAAACAGGGCAGGGAACAGCAGCTGCTGGGGATTGCCCAAATGCCGCTGGAAAACAAAGTCAACATTCAGGGCCGCGGGCCGGATGATGCAATCACAGAGGAAGATGAAGAAAACATTGCACAGCAGTTCGTGCTTGTGGATGATATTGCAGCTTTGACGGCAGAAGAGATTCAGGAACGCAGCGTAGTGGCATGGACAGCAGGGGACAGCTACTATGTGGCATCGGTGTACCGTTGGCAGGATAAAGCGGAAGTGGTGGAGATTTTGCAGGGGATACGGTAAGAGCAAACGGCCCCTGCGCCCTGCCGTACTGCCAGCAATAGAAAGTGTGTTATGCTCTGCCTTTCTGTAGGGCGGGGTCACCCGACCGCGCCGGGACCATGGTCGGAACTGTACATTAAAAATATAAGATGAACCAACAAATTGTTTGTAGGGGGCGGCGTCCCCGACGCCCCGGAAGGAGCCTGGTCATAAATCCCATGATAACAGATAAGCAGGGTTCCGGAACGGTCAAGACCGTTCCCTACAGTGCACGATAAAAGCCCACCAATCTTGTTCCACTATCCCACACCCCCAAAAAAATTCTGAGCGGCACGCCCGCGCCGCGGTCCACCACAATTATTTTTTATTATTTTTTCTTTCTTAATTAACCAAAAAATCCGCCCCTTTTCTGCAAAAAGGAGCGGATCTTTTAATTTAACTAATTACGCCAAAACAGGCGGCAATCAAGCCAAACCGTGGTTGCCCAGAACTTCCTTGGTGTCGCGGGCAATCATCAGCTCTTCGTTGGTCTCGATGACCAGGGTGCGAACCTTGGCACCCCAAGCGGTGATTTCCACAACATCTTTGTTCTGCTTGTGGGCGTTGGCGTTCTTGTCGGTATCCACGCGGATGCCCAGCCAATCCATGTGGTGGCAGATCTTGGCACGGGAGTCAGCGTCATGTTCGCCGATACCGCCGGTGAACACGATGGCGTCAACACCGCCCATAGCGGCAATGTAGCTGCCGATGGTCTTCTTGATCTGGTAGTTCAGCATATCGCTGGCCAGCTGTGCGCGCGGGTTGCCGGCGGCGGCTGCTGCCTCAACGTCACGCTTGTCGCTGGAAACGCCGGAGACACCCAGCAGGCCGGACTTCTTGTTCAGAATCTCGTCCAGCTGGTGGCCGGTGATGTTCAGGGTGTACTTCAGGTAGTTGACCACAGAAGGGTCGATATCGCCGCAGCGGGTGCCCATCATCAGGCCGGCCAGCGGGGTCATACCCATAGAGGTATCCACAACCTTGCCCTGGTCAACTGCAGCAATGGAAGAACCATTGCCCAGATGGCAGGTGATCAGCTTCAGGCGGTCGATGGGCTCTTCCAGATATTCGGCAGCGCGGTAGCTGACGTACTTGTGGCTGGTGCCGTGGAAGCCGTAACGGCGCACGCCGTACTTCTCGTAATATTCATACGGGATGGCGTACATGAAAGCCTTCGGCGGCATGGTGGAATGGAAAGCGGTATCAAACACGGCAACATTGGGGATATCGCCAAAGACCTTTTTGGCGGCCTCGATACCCAGGATGCCGGCAGGGTTGTGCAGCGGGGCCAGGGGGCTCAGCTCGCGCAGGGTCTCGATCACTTCGGGGGTGATCAGGCAGCTGGCCTGGAACTTTTCGCCGCCGTGGACCACGCGGTGGCCGATGGCGTTGATCTCGCTGACATCATCAATGACCTTGCCATCGCCGGTGGTCATCTTCTTCACAACCTCAGCAAATGCTTCGGTGTGGGTGGGGAAGATGGCCGGGGTGGTGGCTTTATTGCCGTTGGCTTCATGGGTAATCATGCTGCTTTCCATGCCAATGCGCTCGCACAGGCCCTTGCACAGCACCTTCTCGCCTTGCATATCAATGAGCTGATATTTCAGGCTGGAAGAACCACAGTTGATAACAAGGATCTTCATTGGATTTGTCCTCCTTCAAAATTTAAGAGCCATGCCGGGCGGGACCCGGTTTTTGTATTGGCCCTTTTGTATCAGACAAATTTATTATATAATGAAGCAGAAAACATTGCAAGGCTCTTTTCGGCACAAGCGAACAGAATTTGCAGAGAATCAGGGGTAGACGATATGAATTTTGTCGGCATCATTGCAGAGTATGACCCGTTCCACAGCGGCCACGCATTGCAGCTGCGCATGCTGCGGCAGCGGGGGGCCAGTACCATCGCGGTGTGTATGAGCACCGGCGTTGTGCAGCGCGGTGGGGTACCCATCCTGCCGGAAGCAGTGCGGGTGCGCGCAGCGCTGGCTGCCGGGGCGGACCTGGTGGTGGCGCTGCCTGCGCCCTATGCCAACGCCAGCGCAGAACAGTTTGCCGCTGCCGGGGTACATCTGCTGGCCGCGCTGGGGTGCGATACCCTTGCGTTCGGTGCCGAAACCCCGGAGCCCGCCCCCTTGCAGGCAGCGGCTGCCGCGCTGTGCAGTGCGGCGTTCCCGGCGGCGCTGCGCAGCCAGCTGGAAAGCGGCCTGCCCTTTGCCGCCGCCCGTGCCGCAGCCGCCGAAACATTGTGCCCCGGTGCTGCGGATTTGCTGCAAACGCCCAACAACATTTTGGGGATCGAATACTGCAAGGCCATTCTGCGGCAGGGGGCAGCCATGCAGTTGCTGCCCCTGCCGCGTCTGGGCGCAGCCCATGGCACCGCCCAGACCGGCCAGGTGCAGGGGCAGGAACTGGCTTCGGCTTCCCATATCCGGCAGTTGGTGCATACGCAAGGAATCAAGGCTGCCAGCCCCTTTGTGCCGCAGGCAGCCATGGAGCTGTACCGCCAGGCCGCGGAACAAGGTCAGCTGGCGGACCCGGAAAAGTTCAGCACCGCAGTGCTGACTTTGCTGCGCACCAAAACGCCGGAGCAGCTGAGTACCTTACGCGGCGCGGGCGAAGGGCTGGAAAACCGCCTGTATGCCGCAGCCCGCGAAGCAGAAACGGTAAATGATCTGTATGACCGCCTGAAAACCAAGCGCTACCCCACGGCCCGCCTGCGGCGACTGGTACTGGATGCTGTGCTGGATGTGCCCGCCGCAGGCCTGCCCGCGCTGCCGCCGTACCTGTTGGTGCTGGGGGCAAAGCGCAGCGCGCTGCCGCTGTTAAAGCACGCAAAAATTCCGGCGGGCACCAGCCTTGCGGGTTTGGCGGGACAGGACCAAAAACTGCAAATTGCTGCTGATATGCACAGCAAAGCGGTTGATTTTTCGTTACTTTGCCGGTACAAAATACAGCCCATGGGGCATGCGTACACGGCGCATGTAGTGCTATTATAATATAAATATGGATAAAAAGTGCGCTGAGTTGAAACTTTGTTGCGCTTTTAACACGCAAAATCGTTGCGAAATGAGGAAAACAATGGCACTACATGTCATGGACGAAGCCAACCAGTGTCTGGGCTGCAAAAAGCCGCGCTGCCAGCAGGGGTGCCCCATCCAGACCAATATCCCCGAAGTGATCCGCCTGTTGAAAGCCAACAAGCTGGACGAAGCAGGCCGCAACTGCCGGAGCGGTGCTTAAGCCGCAAGGCGGGAATTGTGCGGTGTTGCCTTAAGGATAGGGGATAAGGGGGCGTTATTCCGTTCCGCACAGCTCAAATTCGTTTTTGCGGCAGCGGATCAGCCCATCGTCCCGCATTTTACCCAGCTCCTTGGAAAGTGCGCTGCGGTCCAGGTTCAGGTAGTCCGCCAGCTGCTGGCGGTCAAACGGGATGGAAAAATGCGTGCTGCCCGCCCGCACTGCCTGCGCGGAAAGATAGGTCAGCAGCCGCCCACGCGCACTTTTTGGTGTGGTGCACCGGATGCGTTGGGAGAGCGCCAGGTTTTTCTGCATAGAAAGCAGTAACAGGTTGTGCAAAAACTTGGGGTACCAGCTGGCGGCAGTGTTTTGCTGCTGCAGCATGGGTACAAGATCCAGCCATAAAATTTCGCACGGCTCCGCGGCGGCCACATCCACCATCAGCGGCTCGCCGCACAGGGCATAAGTTTCGGCAAACGCCTGCCCGGCTTCCACATGGCTCAAAATGCTTTTGTTGCCCCACAGGTCGTTGGATTCTACGTTTACGCTGCCGCTTTGCACAATGCCAATCTCATGTACCACACGGCCCGCATGGTAGATCAGAACGTTTTTGTCATAACGCTGCACACGGATGCAGTGGGCAGCGCGCAGGGCGGCAAGTTCGTCCGCCGTCATGCCACGGAAAAGCTGGATGGGGGTGCTGGCTGTTTTTTCCATGGGATTCCTCGCTTTTTGTGGTTATAACCACAGATTTATTGGCCTGATGGCATTATAATACAAGCACAGCAAAAAGAAAAGAGCAGCGCGCCGCACAGCAATGCACGGCATTGAACGGCGCGGAGAAAGGAACATCCTCTATGATTCGCAAAATTATCCAGATCGATACCGATAAATGCAACGGCTGCGGTGCCTGCGCCAATGCCTGCCACGAAGGTGCTATCGCCATGGTCAACGGCAAGGCCAAACTGATGCGGGATGACTACTGCGATGGCTTCGGCGACTGCCTGCCCCATTGCCCCACCGGCGCTATCACCTTTGTGGAGCGCGAAGCCGCCGCTTATGATGAAAAGGCTGTGGAGGAAAACAAGCGCCAGAAAGCCGCAGCCGCCCAAAAGCCGCTGGGCGGCTGCCCCGGCAGCGCGGCCCGCAGCGTGTTCCACCAGCCTGCGCCGCAGATGCACCACGGCTGCCCCGGCAGCCAGATGCGCCAGATGCAGCATAAGCCGGAACCGGCAGGGGAGGACATGCCGGTGTTGCGGTCTCAGCTTTCCCAATGGCCGGTGCAGATCAAACTGGTTCCGGTCAACGCCCCCTACTTTGATGGGGCCAAACTGCTGATTGCAGCGGACTGCACGGCCTATGCTTACGCCAACTTCCATCAAAAGTTCATCCGCGGCCATATCACGCTGGTGGGCTGCCCCAAGCTGGACGATGTGGATTACAGCGAAAAGCTGACCCAGATCATCCGCGAAAATAACATCCAGAGCGTGACCGTAGTGCGGATGGAAGTGCCCTGCTGCGGCGGGCTGGAACGCGCCGCCAAGGTGGCCTTGCAGAACAGCGGCAAGTTCATCCCGTGGCAGGTCATCACCATCTCCATTGACGGCAATATCCTCAGCGAGCTGTGAGATAAGCCCGCTTTTGACAAAAAGCAAATTGGATAAAAATAAAACTGCCTGGATCGTTTGCACACTGCAAACAGGTTCAGGCAGCTTTTCTATTCTTTTCAGATACACCCTCGTGTTACCGGCGGGCAGACGACCGGCAGAGGCTTGCCCTTTGCGGGAAACAGCGCTGCGGGCAGCAGCAGAATGAACGGGTCGGCGGAGAACAAAAAACATTTGTTTTCCATCAAAAAGTAAACCAGGATCACCGTCAAAAACAAAGTTTCGCCCGTGCAGCGGTTTTGGCACAGCCGCCACATCAACAGCAGGAAGATGACCTCAATCACCACGGCCCCCAGCACACCCTTGTTCATCGGGATGGCAAGGAAAGAGTTATCAATGGCGTGGTGCTCGTCTCCATCAGTGGCAAGGCCACCCAAAAGGGTAACGGCCTTGGGCATGGCATCATGGTACCAGCCGGGCACCCCGTCCTGCTCCGGGTGGTAGAGGGGATACCCCCAGAACACATGGTGCCAGATCTCGAACCGGCCGGAAAGCAGGCCGTTCAGTTTGTCCAGCAGCGGGGTGGCGGTGGGATGATCCGGGTCAAACAGCCGCCCGGCCAACAGGCTGAACCCCAGTGCCAGCGGTGCGGCAGCCAGAGCCATGCCGTGCCAGATGCGGCTTTCAAAAAAGGCGGGCAAGGCACGCTGCAGCAAAAACAAAACCAGCAGCAGCACCATGGCAATGCCAGCCCCGCGGCAGCCGGGCACCAGCAGCGTGTAGGCTGCTAGAGCAGCCAGGCCGCCCCAGTCCCACCAGCGCAGGCGCGGCCAACGCAGCCAGCCCCAGGCAAAAAACACACCGGCCAGCCGGGCACCGTACCCGTTGTAATGGCCATAGCCGTAATCCCAGTTGCGGCAGTAGTACAGGTAGGGCACCAGCGGCGTTGCGGCGTGCAGCAGCTGCACCGCCAGCAGCCCGCCAGCCGCTGCGGCAAGGTAGACCTGCAGCACCCGGCGCAAATCAACATCCTTGGCACCAATGCCAAGCAAAACGGCAAACAAAAACCATTGGTCGTGCCCGTATGCGGTGGTAAACACCGCAAAAGCGGCCAACGCGGCAGCCGTCAGCGCCTGTTGTTTGGTCTGCCACTGGGTCAGCAGCAGGCTTTTGGCAAGCAGCAGCACCGCCGCCGTAACGGTTAAGGCAATGCGGCACACATGGCTGAATGTGGGCAGTGTGTTTTGAATGTTGGAGCTGAATACCTCCGATAAAACCAGCAGCAGCGCCACGGCAGCGCAGAACACACGCTCGCCCTTGGCCTGTGCTGCTGGGCTGACCGGGCGGAAAAGCCGGTCAGGTGGTTGTGTGGTCATCAAACCGGCCTCCTTTCCGCATTGGTTCGGTTTGAATTTTGTGTATAGGCAATACCGCTTAAGCCGTCAGGCGGGAATTGTGCGGTATTGCCTATACTTTTTAGCATACACAAATAGTATACCATAGTTTTCTGCAAAAGAAAAGCAGGGCTGTGCCGCTTTTGCCGCAAAGCAGCAAAAGGCAAAGCATAGCCCTGCAAAATTTCTTATTCTACCCCAGTTTCAGCCGCGTACTCTTCAATCAGCTCGCGCTCCAAAAACGGCGTTTTAACACCCTCGCGGTCACGGTAGGCTTCGTGGCCTTTGCCAATTACGGCAATCAGGTCGCCCTCCTGCGCGTGGTCAATGGCGTAATGCAGGGCATCCAGCCGGTCGGGAATTTCCACATACTTGGCGTCCGGGTTGCCCTTGGCCATGCCGGTTTTGATGTCCGCGATAATATCTTCCACTTTTTCAAAGCGGTTGTTGTCTTCGGTCAGGATGCTGAAATCCGCCAACTTGGCGCACACTTCGCCCATGCCGTAACGGCGCAGCTTGCTGCGGTTGCCGCCGCAGCCGAACACCACGACCAGGCGGTTGGGGTTGTACTCCCGCAGGGTTTCAATCAGGCTTTCGGTGGCGGCTTCGTTGTGGGCATAGTCGATCAGGATGGTGAACTTGTGGCTGATGGGCACCAGCTCCACACGGCCTTTGACGAGCGCCTTTTTCAGTCCCTCATGGATGGGGGCATCCGCAAGGCCCAGCACCTTGCCCACGCCGATGGTGGCCAGGGCGTTGTAAATACTGAACAGCCCCGGCATGCCCACCTGTACGTCCAGCGTGTGGCCGTCCGGCTCGGTCAGGGTGAACTCAACGCCCAGCATCTCCTTGTTGCGCAGCAGGCGGTACTGCTCGCTGGCGCGGTAGTCCACCTTGGGGGCGTGGATGCCATAGGTAACCAGCTTGCAGGTGTGGCCTTCCAGCAAGGCTTCGGTGTTGGGGTCGTCAGCGTTTACCACGCCGACATCGCAGCGCTGGAACAGCTTGCCTTTCCAGCTGCGGTATTCCTCAAAGCTGGAATGTTCGCCGGGGCCGATGTGGTCCGGGTACAGGTTGGTGAACACGCCCACTTTATAATGGATGCCCGCCACGCGGTCCATCATAATGCCCTGGCTGGAAACTTCCATCACGCAGGCATCGCACCCCGCATCCGCCAGCTGGCGCAGGATCTTTTGCAGCTCATAGCTCTCGGGGGTGGTATTGTTCAGATCATAGTGGTGGCCGGGGTAATACACGCCGTTGGTGCCGACCATGCCGACCTTGTGACCTGCGGCTTCCAGCACAGCCTTGATCATGTGGGTGGTGGTGGTTTTGCCCTTGGTGCCGGTCACGCCAACCATCGTCATTTCCAGCGCGGGACGGCCAAAATAGGCGGTGGAAAGCAGCGCCATGGCGTAACGGGTGCTCTCGAACTTGACCACGGTCACGTCCGGCAAAGCGGCCAGTACCTCGGCGGGCAGGTCGTGCTGGATGACCAGCACGGCGGCGCCTTTGGCGGCAACGTCCGCGGCGTAATCATGGCTGTCCCGCTGGGTGCCGACGATGCAGACAAACAGACCGCCCGGCGTTACCTTGCGGGAATCATAATAAATGTCAGTCACTTCGGTATTCAGGCAGCCCTGAACAAGTGTATAGTCCAGATTTTTCAGCAGTTGTTTTAACAGCATGTTGTTATCACCTCAGCGTTTTACAAAGTATTCATCGTACCAGACTAAGAACATAAAAATGCACCAGATCTGCCGCCAGTTATCCCGCTTGCCGGAAATATGCTGGTCCAGCATGGCATTCAGCTCTTTTGTGCGGAAAAACTGCTCCGCGGCGGGGGTGTTAAATGCCTTGCGCACAACGCCCGCATACTGCTCATCCCGCAGCCAGGCGCGTACCGGAACAGGGAAGCCGAGCTTCTTTTTGTCTGCCGTTTTGGCGGGAATGGTCTTTTCTGCCGCACCGCGCATCGCAATCTTGGTCTGGTTGGCGTTCACCTTGCACTTGGTCGGAATATGACTTGCCAGTTCAAATACTTTGCGGTCCAGGAACGGCACGCGCAGCTCCAGGCTGTTGGCCATGCTCATCTTGTCGGCTTTCAGCAGAATATCGCCCACCATCCACAGGTTCAGGTCGCAGGTTTCCATCTGGGTCACAGCGTCCTGCCCTTTGGAAAGCTCAAAGTACGGGCGGGAAAGGTCGGTGGGCAGCTTGCCGGGGTGGTAGTTTTTCAGCAGCTTTTTCTTGCGGTGCTCATCCATCAGGTTGGTGTTGCCGATGTAACGCTCCGCCAGCGGCTTGCCGCGGCGCACCAAAAAGTTGATGCCATGCACCGGCGGCAGCAGGTCCGCCACCGCGCCGATGGCCCGGCGGATGGGCAGGGGAATCTTGTCATACCAGGTTACGGTAAACGGCTCTTTATAAATGTTGTACCCGCCGAAAAATTCATCGGCACCCTCGCCGGACAGGCAGACCTTGACCTGCTTGGATGCTTCGCGGTTGACAAAGTACAGCGCGACCGAAGCGGCATCCGCCAGAGGTTCATCCATGTGGTACTGGATCTTGCCCAGGTTGGCCCAGTATTCCTCCGGCGTAATGCGGTAAGCGTAGTTCTTGACCCCGATGTGCTTGGAAAACTCCTGTGCATAGTCGGTTTCGTCATACTGCTTGTTGGCAAAGCCAACGGTGAATGTTTTGTCCACATGGGCCAGTGCAGCCATGTAGCTGGAATCCACGCCGGAAGAAAGGAAGCTGCCGACCTCAACATCCGCGATCTTGTGTGCCTGCACGCTCTCTTTCATCGCCGCGCTGATCTCGTCCTCCCACTCTTCCAGTGTGCGGGAATCATCGGGGTCAAACTCGGGCTGCCAGTAGCGCTGCACCGTCAGCTGCCCGGCTTTCCATTCCAGCCAGTGGGCGGGCATCAGCTTTTTGACGCCCTTGAAGAACGTATCCTCCCCGGGGGAATACTGGTAAGAGAGGTACAGCGGCAGCTGCTCTTCGTTCAGCTCTTTCTTGAAGCCGGGGTGGGCCAAAAAGCTTTTGATCTCGCTACCAAACAGCAGCTCGCCGGCATCGTTTTGGTAATAATAGAACGGCTTGATGCCAAAATGGTCGCGCGCGCAGAACAACGTTTCGTTCTTGCGGTCCCAGATGGCAAAAGTGAACATGCCGCGCAGCTTTTGCAGCATCTCTTTGCCCCACTGCTCGTACCCGTGCAGCAAAACTTCGGTGTCGGACCGGGTGGCGAAGGTGTGCCCGGCGCGCATCAATTCGGCGGTCAACTCCTGGAAGTTGTAGATCTCGCCGTTAAAGATGACGGCGAGGTTCTGATCCTCATTGAACATGGGCTGTTTGCCGCCCTCCAGGTCAATGATGGAAAGGCGGCGCTGGCCAAGGGCTGCCGGGCCTTCAATAAACTGGCCCTGGCCATCGGGGCCGCGGTGGGCGATGGCATCCATCATGCCCTGCAAAATTTCCTGCATGTCGGCGCGTGCGCCGACAAAGCCAACAATTCCACACATGGTTATAATCCTCAACTGGCTGCGGAGCTAAAAACAAACCGCAGGTTATTACTTTCTTGCCCCGGCGGAAACCGGTACTGTTTGTACGATATGCCCTATTATACACGGTTCGCGCCGTAAAGAAAAGCATTTTGCGGCGAATGCTGCTGGAATTTTCGCCCGCGCAGACAAAAAACGCCGTGCCTGCACCCCCAAAGCAGGCGATATTGCCGTTTGACATGTGGTGGCAATGGCGGTAAAATAAAGGATAACCAAAATGGGAAAGGTTTGGTATTATGTCTGATTTTTTACCGGTACTTCTTGGCAGCGATGCCAATGTTTATGGTATGGCACGCAGCTTTTACCAGCAGTATGGCGTGCGCAGCGTGGCCATCTGCAAGGGTGCGCTGGTTGCAACTTCCAACACCAATCTTGTAAAAATTGCCGTGCTGGAACCTGATTTGGAAAACGATGAAACGTTTGTAAAAACGCTGACCGATTACGCAAAAGCCCATGCGGACAAGCCGCTGGTGCTGGTTTCCTGTGCGGACGGTTACACCGTGTTGATGGGCCGCCACCGCGATGCCCTGAAACCCTATTACCACTTTGCCTGCCCGGAACTGCAAACCGTGCTGGACCTGGATATTAAGGAAAACTTTTACCGTGCCTGCGAAGCACACGGCCTGAGCTACCCCAAAACGGCAACCTGCAATGCGCAGAACTATAAAAATATAGAACTGCCGTTTGCGTTCCCCGTTATCATCAAGGCGAGCAATTCCCCGGCGTATTGGAACTGCACCTTCCCCCACAAGAAAAAGGTGTTCCTTGCCAATAACCGCGAAGAATTTGATGCCATCACCGCCGCCATTTACGGCAGCAGCTACCAGGACGAATTGATTCTGCAGGAGTATATCCCCGGCGATGACAACTGCATGCGTGTGCTGAACGCCTACTGCGGCCTGGACCACAAAGTCAAGCTGATGGCTTTGGGCCGCCCCCTGCTGGAAGAGCAGACCCCCGAAGGCATCGGCAACTATGCGGCCATCTTGTCTGACCCCGAATACAATGATGCTGCCCTGCTGGAAAAGCTGAAAAACTTTTTGGAAGATATGCAGTGGGAAGGCTTTGCCAATATGGACATCAAGTACGACGCCCGCACCGGCGAGTACAAGATGTTTGAGATGAACCCCCGTCAGGGCCGTTCCAGCTACTTTGTCACCGCGGCAGGGTATAACCTGTCCAAGTGGCTGGTGGAGGATGTGCTGGAGCACAAGGAACTTGGCCTGACCATTGCCGATACCAAGAGCCTGTGGATGATTGCCCCCTACGGCGTGATCAAAAAATACCTGAAGGACCCGGATCTGCTGGCCCGTGCGGATAAGCTGAAAAAAGAGGGCAAATGTGCCCACCAGCTGTTCTGCAAAGAGGATTGGAACCTGAAGCGCTGGCTCTGGTACATCCGCAGCCAGCTGAACTACTACCGCAAAACCGCCCGCTACTATGGCAATAAGGGCCTGCGGGATTGATGATAGAATAAAAGTTATCACACACGATAAATAAAATCGCTGGCCCCCGTAGGGGCGCACATTGTGCACCCGCCGCCCTTTTGGCAATCATAGAAACGCCAGCCTGTAACAAAACAAACCATTATAATATAGAGAGGGGAAAGCGCCTATGTGTGGCATTACCGGCTTTGCTGAGCGCAACCATAAAGCGGAAACCGCCCGCCGCATTGTAAAAGGAATGGCGGACCTGATCACCTACCGCGGCCCGGACGGCGAAGGCTACTATGTGGACGACCAGGTAGCCCTGGGTCACCGCCGCCTTTCCATCATTGACCTGGAGGGCGGCAAGCAGCCCATGTTCAATGAGGATGGCAGTCTTGTCTGCATTTTTAACGGCGAGATCTATAACTTCCAGACCCTGCGCGAGGAACTGATCGCCGCAGGCCATACCTTTGCCACCCGGTCCGATACCGAGGTGCTGCTGCATGGCTATGAGCAGTGGGGCAATCAGCTGCCCGGCAAACTGCGCGGCATGTTCACCTTCGTGATCTGGGACCAGAAAACCAAAACCATGTTTGGTGCGCGGGATATCTTCGGTATCAAACCGTTCTATTATTATAATCAGGATGGTCTGTTCCTGTTTGGCAGCGAGATCAAAAGCTTTCTGGCTCATCCCGGTTTCAAAAAGGAACTAAACGAGGAACGCCTGCCGGAATATTTGAGCATTGAGTATATCCCCAATGAGGAAACCATGTTCAAAAATGTCTACAAGCTGCCCAGCGGATGTATGTTCACCTGGGAAAATGGCGAGCTGACAGTGGAACGCTACTATGAGATCAAGTACCATGTGGACGATTCCAAGAGCCTGGAAGAGTGGGAAAAAATCATCACCGATACCTTTGCCGAAAGCGTTGCCGCCCACCAGATTGCCGATGTTGAGGTTGGCTGCTTCCTTTCTTCCGGTGTGGATTCCAGCTTTGTGGTCAACGAGGTTGCTAAAGGTACTCCGCATGTCAAGAGCTTCTCGGTCGGCTATGCGGAGGAAAAATACTCCGAGCTGCCGTATGCCCAGGAGTTCAGTAAGGAAATCGGTGTGCCCAGCATTGCCAATAAGGTGGATGCCGAACAGTTCTTTGAAGCCAACCGCCTGATCCAGTGGTACCTGGATGAACCCATGCCCAACCCGGCGGAAGTTCCGCTTTACTTTTTGGCCCAGAACGCCCGCAAGTACGTCAAGGTCGTGCTTTCCGGCGAAGGTGCCGATGAACTGTTTGGCGGCTACCCCATGTACTGCCAGGCGGTTCACTTTATGGATTACGAGCATAAGGTGCCCAAAGCGCTGCGTAAGGCCGCAGGCGCAGTGGCATCCAAACTGCCGGACTTTAAGGGCAAGCACTTCCTGGTGCGCGGCGCAGAAGAACCCTGGCAGCGCTATATGCGCGCCAACTATGTTTTCCTGGACCCGGCTGAACGTGACCGCTGCCTGAAAAAGAACTACCACAGCCCCCGCCCGGAACAGTTCTTTAAGCCTTATTTTGATAAAGTGCAGGGTCTGGATGAACCCACCCAGCTGCAGTGGGTGGATATGCACACCTGGATGCTGTATGATATCCTGCTGAAAGCCGACCGCATGAGCATGGCCAACAGCCTGGAACTGCGCGTGCCTTTCCTGGACCGCAACATGCTGGATGTGGCACTGTCCATCCCGCAGAAATACCGCTCCGGCAAAGAGTCCACCAAGATCGCTCTGCGCGGTGCCGCCATGAAGCAGCTGCCGGAAAGCGTTGCCCATCGCAAAAAGCTGGGCTTCCCCGTGCCGCTGAACGACTGGCTGCGGGAAGATAAGTACTATAATATGGTAAAGGAAAAGTTCACTGGCCCCGTTGCCGAAAAGTTCTTTAATGTGGACGAAATCATGCGCCTGCTGGATGATCATAAGGCGGGCAAGGCTAAGAACATGACCAAGATTTGGAGCTTCTATTCCTTTATTTTGTGGTACGAGCTGTATTTCGTAAACACCCAGGCCCCGGCAGGAATCTATTAAGGCAACACCGCACAATTCCCGCCTAACGGCTCAAGCACCGCTCCGGCGGCTGCGGCACGG
>OHXC01000428.1_pt1 | contig 20062 bp, 16 predicted proteins | sample 1579891 | NCBI WGS metagenome assembly OHXC01 (sample SAMEA3882531, study PRJEB24775) | human gut metagenome | biome: human-associated habitat; feature: intestine environment; material: feces | place: Netherlands | collected 2009/2010
ACGTCCCCGCATAAATGATACACGTAGGGCGGGGTGCCCCCACCCCGCCGCAAGTTCACACCAGCTCCACCTTATACTTTGCCAGCCAATAGTCCAGCTGCAAAAACCACGCGATAGTCTGGGGCGTGGTCATCAGCTGACCATACCACGGGATGGGGTTATCCGCGCCGGAGGCCAGCAGCGTTTCCAGTGCGTCCGCCCGAATGATGCGCAGAAGCGGCGCGGCGGGGTCATTCAGGACGGTGCGCAGCTCCGCCGAGACGGCCGCCAGGTAGCTGGGGTTCCACGTTTTGGGGTACGGGCTTTTGCGCCGCCACAGAACCTCGTCGGGCAGCACGCCGCGCATGGCCTCGCGCAGGAGGCCCTTTTCCTGCCCGTGATAGTCCTTGAACTCCCATGGGACCGAGTATAGATACTCCGCAATGCGGTAATCGCAGAACGGCACGCGGACCTCGAGGCCGCTGTACATGCTCATGCGGTCCTTGCGGTCCAGCAGCGTCTGCATGAACCATTTGAAATTCAGGTTCATCATCTGGCGCATCCGCTGTTCTGCGGCGGGCAGGCCGGGGCGGACGGAGGTCTGAGCCAGCGTGGCGCGATAGCCTTCATCCACGAACGCTGCCGGGTCGATGCCGCCCAGCACACCGGGCTTGATGAACGACGCGCGGTAGGCCGTGGACTGCGCCCATGGGAAGCCGTACCGCTCGCGCACCGTGGGGTCGCGGTACCACGGGTAGCCGCCGAAAATTTCGTCCGCGCACTCCCCCGACAGCGCCACCGTGGCGTGGGGCTTGATATGCCGACAGAACACGAGCAGCGACGCATCCACGTCCGCCATGCCGGGCAGGTCGCGGGCGTCCACCGCGGCGTACAGCGCGGGCACAAGCTCCGGCGTGTCCAGCGTGACCCAGTGGTGCCTGGCATGGAGAAAGTCGTTCATTTTGCGGATGTAGGGTGCATCCGCGCCGGGCTGAAATTTTGTCGCATGGAAGTACTTTTTGTTATCCCGGTAGCCCACCGAGAACGTTTGCAGCTGGTTGCCCTGCGCCGTAAAATGCGCATCGGCAATGGCCGAAATCAGGCTGGAATCCAACCCGCCAGACAAAAACGTTGCCACGGGCACGTCGGACACGAGCTGCCGCTCGATAGCATCGGTGACGAGGTCGCGCACCCTGCGGGCCGTGGTGGCGAAGTCGTCGGGGTGGTCGTGGTCCTCGAGCCGCCAGTAGGTGTGCAGGGTCAGGCGGGCGGTTTGGGTCTCATAGACAGCGTACTGGCCGGGCAGCAGCTCCCGCACATTTTGAAATACGCCGCAGCCCGGCGTGCGCCCGGGGCCAAGCAGCAGCACCTCGGCCAGGCCGTTGGCATCGACGCGGGGCGGCACAGCGGGATGCGCCAGCAGGGTCTTCAGCTCACTGCCAAATATCAGCGAGTCCTCCGCCTGCGTGTAGAACAGCGGCTTGACGCCGCAGCGGTCACGCGCCAAAAACAGCGTACCTGCGTTCTGCTGCCAGACAGCAAACGCAAAAATACCGTTGCACCTGGGCACGCAGTTTGCGCCCCACTCGGCAAAAGCGTGGAGCAGTACCTCGGTGTCGGAGTGCCCGTTGAAGCTGTGCCCGCAGGCGGCCAGTGCGGCGCGCAGCTCGGGCGTGTTGTAGAGCTCGCCGTTATAAACCAGCACGTAGGTTTCACCCTGCCAGTCCAGCTGCATGGGCTGCAGGCCGTTTTCGAGATCCACAACCGCCAGCCGCGCGTGGATGAGCGCCGCCGCGCCGCAGATGTACATACCGCGCTGGTCCGGCCCGCGCCGCGCCAGCGTTTGCTGCATGGCGCAGTAGGCCGCGTACCGCCGCTGGATGGTCCGGGGGTCGCGCCCGACCTGCCCCGCAATTCCGCACATAAAAACGCCCCCTTTGCATGATTCACAAATGAATATGCAGGTGGGGGCGGGGGTATGATTTTTTTGGTTTCGGGAAAGGGCTTTGGCCGTTTGCGGTCTGTTTCTTACTTTCCCGCAATCGCGTCTGCAATGTGACCGGCAACGGCATCCTTGCTCTGGAGGGGCAGCTCGGTGACGCCTTGGGCGGTGATGATGGTCACAACGTTCGTGTCCACGCCGAAGCCTGCGCCGGGCACCTTCAGGTTGTTGGCCACGATCATGTCCATGTTCTTCTTGTGCAGCTTGGCCGTGCTGTTTTCAATCAAGTCGCGGGTCTCCATCGAGAAGCCGCAGACAAACAGCTTTTCCGGCTTATGCGCACCGACCCAGGCTAAAATATCGTCGGTGCGTTCCAGGGCAATATTCATCTCGCCGTCGTGCTTTTTGACCTTGTCCGCAGCGACAGTGGCCGGGCGGTAGTCGGCCACGGCGGCGGCCATGACGAGGGCGTCAGCGTCCATGGCGTTTGCCTTGACGGCCTCAAACAGGTCGGCGGCGCTGGTGAACGGAACGGTCTTTACAAACGGCACGGGCGGCAGCGTGCAGCCGGTGGACGCCAGCAGCGTGACGTCTGCGCCGCGCAGCATACAGGCGCGGGCCACGGCGTAGCCCATCTTGCCGGTGGAGTGGTTCGTCAGGTAGCGCACGGGGTCCATCGGCTCCTGCGTGGCACCGGCAGAGACGACGACCTTTTTGCCTTTAAGGTCTTTCACACAGGCCAGCTCCCGCAGGACGTAGTCGACCAGCACACCCTCATCGGGCAGACGGCCCGAGCCGACGTCGCCGCAGGCCAGCATGCCGGAGCCGGACGGGATGACCGTGAAGCCGTAGTGTTCCAGCGTTTTGAGGTTATCCTGGGTGATGGGGTTTTCGAGCATGTGGGTGTTCATGGCGGGCGCGACGAGCTTGGGGCAGGTCGCGGCCAGCGTGACAGTGGTCAGCATGTCGTCGGCCTGACCGTGGGCCAGCTTGGCGATGACGTTGGCCGTGGCCGGGGCGATGAGCATCAAATCTGCCGCGTTGGCAAGGCTGATATGGGCCACGTCGTACTGGAAGTTGCGGTCAAACGTATCGACCTGGCAGCGGCGGCGGGTCAGCGTCTCAAACACCAGCGGCGAGATAAACTCGGTGGCGTTTTTCGTCATAAGAACGTGTACATCCGCGCCCAGCTTGACGAGTGCATGCGCCACGTTGGGCATTTTGTAGGCGGCAATGCCCCCGGTGATGCCGAGGACGACGGTTTTGTTGGAAAGCAGCATAAAAAATCAACACCTTATTAGTAGAGTGGAGTTTTCGCCTTTGGCGAAAACAAAATTACGCTGTAGTCATTATAGCAGATTGACGCTTTCTATGCAAATGCGTATAATATTTTTGAGCGGCGCAAAGCGCCGCGATCCACCTTATTTTTTAACTATTATCTCTTATCTTTTATCTATAAAAAGGACTTCACTATGGTTTTAGCAGTTGACATCGGCAACTCCAACATCTGCATTGGCGGGCTGGACGGGGCGGACCACCGCACCATTGCGTTCACGACCCGCATGGTCACCCGACCCCGCTGCACCGAGGACGAGTACGCCGCCGAGATGAAATTTCTGCTGCGGCGCCTGCCTGTGGACCCCACCGCCTGTGAGGGCGTTATCGTGTGCAGCGTCGTGCCGCGGCTGACCGGCGTGCTGGCCGCCGCCTGCAAGCGGCTGACCGGGCGCGAGGCGCTGGTCGTGAATTACACGCTGGACACCGGGCTGACCTTCGCCGTGGACGAGCCCGCCAAGGTGGGCCGGGATCGCATCGCTGATGCCGCTGCGGCAGCGGAACACTATCCCCTGCCCTGCATGACCGTGGATCTGGGCACAGCGACGACATACAACGTTATATCGGACAAAAAGGTGTTTCTGGGCGGGTTCATCGTGCCCGGCGTGCAGACGAGCCTGCGGGCCATCAGCGCAGGCACGGCGCAGCTGCCGCCCATCGCGCCCGAGCCGCCGGAGCATCTGATTGGCGCGAACACCGTCGCCGCGCTGAACAACGGGGCCATGTTCGGCACCGCCGCCATGCTGGACGGGTTAGCGGACCGCGTTGAGGCCGAGCTGGGCCAGCCGCTGACCGTGGTCGCCACCGGCGGGTTAGCGCCGTACATTATGCCCTGCTGCAAGCGGAAGATCATCTATGACGCTGATTTGCTGTTCAAGGGGCTGGCACTGATCTGGGAGCGGGACGGGAAATAAGGCTGCGGTTCAGGGGAGGGATTTATTTCTCCCGCAAGGTCTGCGGTTGCGGAGGGTGCCCGGGCGGATATGGAATCCGCCCCTACGGGCTGTGGGATGCCTTTATGCATCCCATGGGCGCTTACTGCGACGGAAACGGCCACGGGTCGTCGGGGACGCCGACCTCTGCGGAGTTGCTGCCTGCCTATCCACTGGTTTGTAGGGGCCGCACATGTGCGGCCCGCGGCTGTACGGAGGCGCTCGTTTGCGGGCAGCCGCCGGGCCGGGCATGCCCGGCCCCTACCGCACGATGATATTAAAAAAGCACAAAAAGCCGCAGCTATGCGTTTTCTGCACAGTTGCGGCTTTATTTACACTCTTTTATGCGCTCACATATCCGGCGTCACGGGCACGGCACCGTAGTTGCGGATGTTCAGGACGTGGCAGCTGCCTTCGCCGAAGCAGCCGTCGATGGCGGCCTTGTAGGCGTCCAGCAGGTCAACGGGCACAAACGCCTGAATGGTGCCGGCAAAGCCGCCGCCCTGCAGACGCCACGCGCCGCGGCCATTCAGCACGCGCTGGCTCAGGGCCAGGGCCACAGGCACGCCCTGCTCCTTCGGATTCTTGATGCTGTAGGCGTTCTGGTTGAACTCAAAGCTGGAGTGACCGCCCTCGATAATCAGGCGCAGGAACGTTTCAAAATCGTCCTCGCGCACAGCGTCGCAGAGCTGGGCGGCGCGGCGGCAGTCGTTGTAGAAGTGCATCGCACGCACGACGGCGCGGTCCCCCACGGCCTTGCGCAGCTTGGGCAGAGCCTTGTAGAACTCGTCCTCATCGACCTCGCGCAGGACCTTTTTGCCGAACTGCTCGGCCACACTCTCCATCTCATGGCGGATGGCGGCATAGTCGTCGGTCAAGTCGGCGTGGCTGCCCTTCGTATCGCTGATGCACATGACAAAGCCGTGCTTCGCCAGGTCGATGGCGGTCTGGCCGACCACCGGGTGGGCCGGGTCCTTGAAGTCGATGGTGATAACGCCGCCGACGGCGCAGGCGGTCTGGTCCATCAGGCCGCAGGGCTTGCCGAAGAACACATTCTCGGCATACTGGCCGATCTGGGCGATCTTGACCTGGTTGAACTTCTCCATGTCATTGTTGTTGTACTCGCCGCGCAGGATGGCACCGATGCAGACCTCAAAGGCTGCGGAGCTGGACAGACCGGAGCCGCGCAGCACGTTGCTGGTGGTGTAGCAGTCAAAGCCGCCCACCTTGCCGCCTGCATCCACGATGCCCTTGGCTACGCCGCGAATCAGGGACGCGGAGTGCTCGGCCTCGCGCGGCTGCGGGACGAGGTTGGTGACATCGACGTCGTCAATTTTGTCAAAGCCCAGAGACTTGACGCGGATGACATTTTCCTCATTCGGGGAGACGACGGCCACCATATCCAGGTCGACAGAGCCTGCCAGCACCACGCCGTTGTTGTGGTCGGTGTGGTTGCCGCCGATCTCGGTGCGGCCCGGGGCGGAATAGAGGCGCACCGTGCGGTTGGTGCCGTATTTCTTTTCAAATTCGTCGATCAGGTCGGTATAGCGCTTGCGCTGCTCCTGCACGGCGTCTGCACCGTACAGCTTGGCAAAGGCGGCGTCGTATTCGCCCTGTGCGATCTGCTGTTTGAGTTCAATGGTATTTGCCATGATTCCACTCACCTTTCCTGTCGGGCGGCTCTTTTCGTAGATATGCACAAATTGAGCCTTATGTTTTTAGGCAGACAGCCAAAGGAGCGGCTCTCTGCGGTTTTCTTGTTTTCAGTATAGCAAATCCTGCAAAAAAAGCAAACATTTTTTCCGCCTCTTTTATGGACTTTTGATGAATAGCTTGGTATAATGAAAATATCACACGAGCGAGGTGCCGCCATGACCATCAATGAGATGAAGCAATCCTACAAGCAGAGCTACACCGACAACGTCGAGCTCTCGATTTTTAACTGCGGGCATGAATACTGCCAGCCGGGCCATACCTGGGGCCCCGGCGTGCGCGACCACTACCTGATCCATCTGGTGGTAGCGGGCAAGGGTGTGTATCAGGTCAACGGGGCCTCGCACACGCTGCAGGAGGGCGATCTGTTCCTGGCCAAGCCGAACCAGCTCATCACCTACGCCGCCGACGAGACCGACCCGTGGGAGTACTACTGGGTCGGCTTCAACGGCGCGTGTGCCAACAAGCTGGTGCAGCAGACGCCGTTCTCCGACGCGCACCCCGTACACCACTGCAAGGACCCGCAGACCGTGCGGGAGGCGCTGTACAACATCTACCTGTCCCGCGGGCCGGAGCCGCAGTGCGAGGCCCTGATGACGGGCTATCTGTATATCTTTATGGCGCACCTGATGAAGGAGGCCCGCGAGGCGATGCCCAACGTGGGCTCGTCCAGCAGCCAGTACGTGCTGGCCGCCATCAAGTATATCCAGTTCAACTACTCGCATGATATTTCGGTGGACGATATTGCCAAGGCCGTCGGCGTCAGCCGCAGCCACCTGTACCGCGTGTTCATGTCGAACGTCGGGCAGAGCCCCATTGACTACCTGACAAGCTACCGCATCAGCGAGGCGTGCAGCCTGCTGAAGAATTCCAGCCTTTCGATTGCGGAAATTGCCGTATCTGTGGGCTTTTTTGACCAGTTCTATTTTTCCCGCGTGTTCAAGAAGGTCAAGGGCGTGCCGCCGAGCAAGTACCTGGCCACGCTGGAGAAGGAAGGCCCTGCCGCACCGCAGGCCATCAACCCGTAACATTTCCCGCACTATTTATAAGGAGCAGACATGCCTTTTACGAAAAATCAGATCATTACTCTGGAGATCGAAGCGCTCTCCAATGACGGAAACGGCGTGGCCCACAAGGACGGTCAGGCCGTTTTTGTGCCGCTGACCGCCCCCGGCGATGTAGCCGAGGTGCGCATTGTCAAGCCGATGAAAACCTATGCCTTTGGCCGCGTGGAGAAGCTGCTCACCGCCGGGCCGGGCCGCGTCAGGCAGGACTGCCCGGTGGCCGGCCCCTGCGGCGGCTGCGGGCTGCGGCATATCAGCTACGAGGCCGAGTGTGCCGCCAAGACCCTGTTTGTGCGGGACGCCTTCGCACGGCTGGGCAAGCTGGACGTACCGGTGTCGGACGTGCTGGGCGCACCCGACACGGACCGCTACCGCAACAAGGTCCAGCTGCCCGTGGGCACCGACGAGAACGGGCATATTGTGACCGGCTTTTTTGCCGGGCGCAGCCACCGCATTGTGGCCTGCACCGACTGCAAGCTGCAGCCCGCGTGGATGAACGAGCTGGCCGCCCGCGCCTGTGCGCTGCTGGAGGAGAACGGCATCACCGCCTACAGCGAGGAGACCCACACGGGCCGCGTGCGCCATTTGTACATGCGTCAGGGCTGGCACAGCGGGCAGCGGCTTTTGTGCTTTGTGGTAAACGGCAACGGTCTGCCGAACGAGGCGGAAATTTGTGCCACACTGCAAAAAGAGTTTTCCTTAACGACAATTTTGGTCAACCGCAACAGTGAGCGGACGAACGTGATTTTGGGCCGCAGGACCCGCACCGTGCTGGGCCCCGGCGTCATTGAGGACACGCTGGCCGGTGTGCCGTTGCGGATGGGTGTGCATGAATTTTACCAGGTCAACACCCCCGCCGCCGAGGTGCTCTACGCCAAGGCGCGGGAGTACGCCGGGCTGAAGCCGGACGATTTTTTGCTGGACCTGTACTGCGGCATGGGCACGATCGGGCTTTCGATGCTGGCGGACTGCAAGCGCTTAGTCGGCGTTGAGGTCGTGCCGCAGGCTGTCGAGGGCGCGAAAGAGACCGCCGCACGGCTGGGTCTGGACGCGGACAGAGCGGACTTCCGCTGTCAGGATGCCGGTGCAGCCGCCGCCCAGCTCGCCGCCGAGGGTGCGCGTCCCGACGTGATCGTCGTAGACCCGCCCCGCAAGGGCTGCGACGAGGCGACCCTGACCGCCATTGCCGAGATGGCCCCGCGGACCGTGGTCATGGTCAGCTGCAACGCCGCAACAGCGGCAAGGGATGCCAAGTGGCTGACCGAGCACGGGTATAAAGCCGTGGAGGTCCAGCCGGTGGATCTGTTCCCGCGGACGAAGCACGTGGAGTGCGTGGTGAAACTAGTCTGGGAATGAGACAGCACCTAGGGGTTTTGTTTTCACCTTGTCGGCCACCTCGTACCGAGGAAATATGAGTGGTTGGAGAGGATTTGAATAATAAGGAGTTTCCTACATGAACCAGGAAATCAGCAGGCGCATATCCTTTCTGGGGTTTGTGATGACCTGCGGCATCGTTCTCTATCACTGCGGCCCTTCCCCGGCTGTTCCGTCCGTTGGGTTGGACCAGGTATGTTTTGATGCCATATCAAACTTCTTCACAAATACCGCGACACTTGCCATGTCCTATTTTTTTGCAGTGACTGGCTATTTGCTGTTTCTGAATTTATCGCTGCGCGGCTGGGCCTGTAAGGTCAAGCGCCGCACTTTTTCGCTGTTGGTTCCCTATCTGGCGTGGCAGTGTTTGACTTTTGCGGTCAATCTGCTGCACCATGAGGCCATGACCAAACGCGAATTTCTGAAAACGACCTTTCTTCTTGACCAATGGCCGCCGGATGGCGCACTGTGGTATCTCTATGCGGTCTTTCTGCTGGCATTGCTTGCCCCTGTTATTCTGCTTATTTACGAGCGTACAGGTCGTTGTCTTGGCTTTTGCCTTACGTTCGCGGCAATTTTGTTTTTCTACTGGCTGCAATCCGCAGATTTTGTCTCGGCTTTCTGCCAATATAGCTATGTCAATAATATTTTGCGCTATATGCCGTCCTATCTTTTGGGCGCTTACTTCGGATTTTATTGCGCACAGGCATCGGAGATAGATAATCTACGCTTTCTGTTGGCTGCGCTTTTGGCTGCATTTGCTGCCGACGCCGTGTTTTCTGGCTTTTTCTCGCTCATAACGCTGCAAGTACTTCCGCTGTTCGCGCTGTTCTTATTGCCTATGCCGGAGTCCCTGTGTGACAGAAAAGTCTATCACTTGTCGTTCCTTGTGTACGCTCTGCATCAGCCATTGCTCAAGCACCTCTTGCATCCGATCCGCGATTTGATGTACGTGGTATACCCGGCTTCGCCTGCCACACTCATCAATGGACTGGGACGTGTGTTGTATCTGCTTGCTATTTTGTGCCTGGCCTGGTCGCTGCATACCATACTTTCTCGGTTCTGCCCGAAAGCACTGGATGTGCTGACCGGCGGACGGAAGTAGTATTTGTTCAAACTCTATTCCCCGCTTGTTCACGATTTGCCCATATTTGTGTGCCATAATAGTACGATGAAAACAATGCGGCTTTGCCGCAAAAAGGTGGTTTTTACATGAAAGGCTGGTTTCAGCGGTTTATGGCGGGCCGATATGGGTTCGACCAGTTCGGCGGTTTCCTGTGTATTTCGTCGCTTATCCTTATTGTCATCGGCGCGTGGGTGTCGCCGGTGCTGTACTGGCTGGGGCTGGCGGCCATCGTCTACAGCTATTTCCGCATTTTGAGCCGCAACACCCACAAGCGGTACAGTGAAAACCTCAAATATCTCTCCTACCAGAACCGCGTTACCACGTGGTTTGGCAAGCAACAGGTGCGGTTCAAGCAGCGCAAGGACTATCACTATTACCGCTGCCCCCAGTGCGGCCAGCAGCTGCGCGTGCCCCGTGGGCGCGGCAAGATCAGCATCACCTGCCCGAAGTGCGGCCATCAGTTCATCAAAAAGAGTTGACGCGCGATGTTCGGATATGTTACGCTTTACCGTAAGGGCCTGGCAGACGCCGAGATGGACCGCTACCAGGCTTACTACTGCGGGCTGTGCCGGACGCTGGGCCGCCGCTACGGACGCACCGGACAGTTGGCATTAAGCTATGACATGGCGTTTGTCGCCATTCTGCTGACAGCGCTGTACGACACGCCCACAGCCTTTTCCGAGGGCCGCTGCGTGCCCCACCCACTGAAAAAGCGCCCCCGCGCGGACAACGAGCTGCTGGACTACGCCGCCGACATGACCGCCGCGCTGGCGTACTACAACTTTCTCGATGACTGGCAGGACGATCACCGCCGCGCCAGTCTGACGCAGGCGCAAAAGCTGGAGCCAAGCCTGCCCGCCCTGCGGGAGCGCTGGCCGCGCCAGCTGCAGACCATGGCCGCGCAGCTGGACAGGCTGAACACGCTGGAAAGCGCCGGCAGCCACGATTTGGACGCGCTGTGCAACGCCTTTGGCGCACTGCTGGGCGAGGTGTTCGCCTGCCGCGACGACATCTGGGCCCCAGCGCTGCGCGGCATGGGCAATGGGCTGGGGGCGTTCATCTACCTGATGGACGCCTATGACGATCTGGAAAAGGACAGCCGCCGCGGGCAGTTCAACGCCCTGCAGCAGCTGGCGGACGAGCTGCCGCCCGCCGCCTATGAGCAGCGCTGCCACGAGCTTTTGACCCAGCAGATGGGCCGCTGCGCACAGCAGTTTGAGATGCTGCCGATTTTAAAGGACACCCCGGAGGGGAAGCTATTGTACAACACGATCTATTCCGGCGTGTGGAGCAAATACGCGCTGGTACGCAAGCACAGGGAGGCAAAGCGCCATGACTGATCCATACAGTGTATTGGGCATCACCCCCAGTGCCGACGACGAAACGATTAAAAAAGCCTACCGCAAAAAATGCAAGGAGTACCACCCCGACCTGCACCCCGATGACCCGTCGGCGGAGGAGCACTTTAAAGAGGTACAGGCCGCTTACAGCGAGATCATGCGCATCAAGCAGGGCGGCGGGGCGTCTTACAGTGCTGGCGGGCAGCGCTATGGCAGCAGCCAGAGCGGCTACAGCCAACAGTATCGGGACCCGTTCAGCGGGGCCGGGTTTGGCTTTGGACCGTTCGGGTTTGGGTATTACAGCACAAGCGGCTCGTCCGGGCGGCAGAGCTACGGCAGCGCTGCCGGTGACCCAGAGCTGCGTGCCGCGGCAAACTACATCCGCAGCGGCTTCTATGAGGAGGCCATGAACACGCTGAACGGCATCCCCGCTGCCAACCGCACGGCCCAGTGGCACTACTACGCCGCGCTGGCCAATCAGGGGCTTGGCAACAACATCCGCGCGCAGGAAGAGGCCCGGACGGCGGTCTCGATGGAGCCGAACAACTACGCTTATCAAAACCTGCTGGATCAGCTGCAAAGCCCGGGCCGCAGCTACACAAGCTACCAGCAGCCCTACGCCCAGCCCAGCGGCAGCCCGGGGTCTTTCTGTCTGTCGTTCTGGATGTATTTATTGGTGTGCAATATTTTGAGCTGGTGCTGCTGCGGCGGCAGAGGCGGATTCTTTATCTGCTGATTTACACGTAGGGGCCGGGCATGCCCGGCCTGCGGCTTTCCCGCAGATGCGCGGTTATCTTCAGGCTGCGGGCCGCATATGTGCGGCCCCTACAAAGCAATATAGGAAAAGCGCTGTGACTGTTTGAAAAGGTCACAGCGCTTTTGTTGTTGTTTTGTAGGGGAGGGGTCTTGACCCCTCCAGGGCGTTGGATTCTGCCGCAGAGCTGCACGGAGCGGTCAAGACCGCTCCCTACAAAGCTGTTTTTTACAGCATCCTGTCCAAAAGCGGCATTAAAATTTCTATGTTTTGACAAAACTGCGGGTAGAAGTCGTCGCCGAGCTCATAGTCGTAGTAGAGGGCACGCTCCATACGCCTGACAGCGGCGGAGAAGCGGGGGTTATCCGCGCCGCCCGCGGCCTGTAACCGGTGGGAAAGCTGCGTGCAGACGATGGCCCAGCGGGCATCCACCCCCGCGCGGTCCAGCACGGCGGAATCCTGCAGATAGTCCTGCAGCGTCCGTGCCTCCCCTGCCCGTGCACCGCAAAGCGGCGTCTGTACGTAATATTCTGTCCGCGCTGTCACCGTGTCGATGCTCTGCCCCAGCGGGTAGAGCGCACAGGCCAGCGGGCGCGCGGCGTGGATGGCGCAGGCGCTGCCCTCAAAAAAGCGGCAGTTGCCGGTTTTGGGGTCCGGCGTCAGGCGCAGGGCAGGCAGGCAGCTTTCAGGCGCAAGGTAGCTTTTGCAGAACGCCGCCGCCACGATACGGGGCGGCAAGCTAAGCCGCCGCGCAATGCGGTAGAGGTCATACCCCGACAGCACCAGATCGCGCCTCTGGCGGCAGCAGTCGCCGCAGCCCGCACAGGCAAAGTCAAAGCGGTCCCCTGCCGCCAGCCGCGGGCAGTCGTCCCAGTGTTCGCCGCAGCGGCCCGGCTCAACGGCTGGCATCACAGCTGCACCTCACCGGCGTAGGGCTGGCCGTGGGCGTAGGCGTCCAGCGCCTCAAACGGGCTCTGCACCATGCTGGCGACATTGACGTCGGTGTAAAACGCCGTGTGCGGGCTGACGATGACATTGGGATAGCTGCGCAGCAGGTTCAGTTCGCGGTTCGGGATGGTCTGCCCCATGCGGTTGTAATAGTAAATACCGGTCTCATCCTCAATGACGTCGAGACCCGCACCGCCGATCTTGCCGCTTTCCAGCCCGGCGATCAGCGCGTCGGGGTCAATGAGCGTGCCCCGCGCCGTGTTGACGAGCAGCACACCGTCTTTCATTTTTGCAAGGGCGCCGGCGTTGATGAGGTGGTGGTTTTCCTCCGTGGCGTTCGTGTGCAGCGTGATAATGTCACTTTGCGCGTAAAGCTCGTCCAGCGTGACGTAGTCGGCGTACTGCCTGACCGTGTCGTTCGGGTAGAGGTCGTAGGCCAAAATCTTGCAGCCGAAGCCGCTCAGGTGGCGGATGACCGTCTGGCCGATCTTGCCCGTACCGATGACGCCCACCGTGCAGCCGGAAATATCGCGGCCCATCTTGCCGGGCAGCGAGTAGTCCTGCACGTTGGCGCGCAGCATGATTTCGTTCATGCGGCGGGTACACATCAGCATGAGCATGATCGTATAGTTGGCCACGCCGTCCGGCGGGTAGTGGCTGTGGCTGATGCGCAGACCCAGCTTTTTGGCGGTGTCCAGCGGGATATGATCATAGCCGATGCTGCGGCAGGGCAGATATTTGACGCCCATTTCAGCCCATGTCTGCAAATATTCAGGGCGTATCTCGCAGGGGTTCGTGCTGACGGCGTCGCAGCCCTCGGCCAGATGCAAGTTATCCGGGCGCGGCACGTCGGGCGTGCCAGTGTAGTCGATGCCGTAGCGGGCTTTATAGGGCTCGCAGTATTGCTGCTCATCAAAGGGGCGCAGCGCGTAAAACATGATTTTCATGCTTTGTCATCTCCTGTTACAGGTGAAAATCAAAGGTTTCGGCCAGCCAGTCCGTGCAGAGGGCCACCCAGGCGCTGTTGTGCTTATTGGGGGTGTTGACCTCCCGCGTGCAGGTGCTTGTGCCGTGGCCGTCGTGGGCGAAAAGATGCAGCTCCAGCGGGACCTTATGGGCTGTCAGCGCACCGGCAAGCATCAAAGAGTTCTGCACGGGGACGGCCGGGTCCTCCACCGTATGCCAGACGAAGAAGGGCGGCAGACCGTCGCGGACCTGGTTTTCCAGGCTCATTGTAGCGCGCAGGTCGGCGTCATCGCCGCAGAGGTTGACAATGGAGCCGTCGTGGCGGTATTCCCCCGCCGTGATGACCGGATAGCCCAGCACAACGGCATCGGGGCGGGCCTCGGTGCCGTGGATGCCAAGGGCGGTCTGCACAGGCTCGACGTCCCACAGGATGGCCGTGGACGCCGCCAGATGGCCGCCCGCCGAGAAGCCGCAGATTGCGATTTTTGCCGGGTCGGTACCGAACTGCTCTGCATTGCGGCGGATATGCAGGATCGCCCCGGCAGCATCGATCAGCGGCTGCCAACGCAGCGCGGGCACGCTCTCGTCACTTCGGCAGGTGTAATAGAGGGTAAAAACGTTGTAGCCAGCCTGCAGAAACTGCATGGCAACGGGGTCGGCCTCGCGTTTGCTGCACCAGGCGTAGCCGCCGCCCGGCAGGATGAGAATGGCCGGGCGGGTGTTGAAGGCAGGCATCTCGACGGTCCTATCGCGCAGATACCCGATGAGCTGTGCGCCGCCGGGGAGAGTGTGGGTGTATATTTGCATGATGGATTCTTCTTTCTATGGTATTTTTATGGTAAGGGATCGTTTTTTGTCGGCAGGGCGTAGGGGCCGCCTATATGCGGCCCGCAGCTGTACGCAGGCAGACATTCACGGGCATGCCCGGCCCCTACCGCGCTGTTTAACAGAATACCTTATACATTGTTAGCATACCGCAAATTCCCACGTTTGAAAAGCCCTGAATTTAAATTTTTTGTTAAAATGCTTTGCAAGGGTTGCACTTTATTAAAAAGAGTGCTAAACTAGCTTTAGCAGTTGAAATAAACGAGTGCTAATTTCATTTGTATAAAGTGAGGTTTTCTACCATGGCTATGCATCAGTTTAAGGCCGAGAGCAAAAAGCTGCTTGACCTGATGATCAATTCTATCTATACAAACCGCGAGATCTTCCTGCGTGAGCTGATCTCCAACGCATCGGACGCCTGCGACAAGCGCTACTTCAAGAGCCTGACCGACACGTCCATCGGCATCACGAAGGACGACCTGAAAATCCACATCCAGCCCGACAAGGACAGCCGCACGCTGACCATCACCGATAACGGCATCGGCATGACGAAGGAGGAGCTGGAGAAGAACCTCGGCACGATTGCCAGGTCCGGCTCCCTTGACTTCAAGACCGAGAACCAGAGCGATAACATCGACATCATCGGTCAGTTCGGCGTCGGCTTCTATTCCGCGTTCATGGTGGCCAAAAAGGTCACCGTCATCTCCCGCGCACAGGGCGCTGACACGGCCTGGAAGTGGGAGTCCACCGGCGTCGAGGGCTACACCCTGACCGAGGCTGACAAGGAGGACGTCGGCACCGAGATCATTCTGGTGCTGAAGGACGACACCGATACCGACAAGTACAGCGAGTACCTCGAGGATTACGAGCTTGCAAACCTCGTCAAGAAGTACAGCGACTACATCCGCTTTCCCATTACGATGTACCGCGAGAAATCCCGCCAGAAGCCGAAGCCGGAGGACGCAGGCGACGACTACAAGCCCGAGTACGAGACCTACACCGAGCTGGAAACGCTGAACAGCATGGTGCCTATCTGGAAGCGCCCGAAGAACGAGGTCAAGGACGAGGACTACAACGAGTTCTACAAGAACAAGTTCATGGACTACACCGACCCGCTGCGCGTCATCACCAGCCGCACCGAGGGTACGGCGACCTACACCGCGCTGCTGTTCATCCCCGGCTCGACCCCGTACGACTACTACACCAAGGAGTACGAGAAGGGTCTGGCGCTGTATGCCTCCGGCGTTATGATCATGGAGAAATGTGCCGACCTGCTGCCGGATTATTTCAGCTTTGTGAAGGGTGTTGTGGACAGCGAGGACCTGAGTCTGAACATCAGCCGTGAGACGCTGCAGAAGGACAACCAGCTCAAGCTGATGCGCAATTCTCTGGAAAAGAAGATCAAGAACGAGCTGCACGCGATGCTCGTCAATGACCGCGAGAAGTATGAGACCTTCTGGAAGAACTTTGGCCGCCAGATCAAGTTCGGCATCTACGGCGACTACGGCATGCACAAGGATCTGCTGGGCGACCTGCTGATGTTCTACTCCGCCAAGGAGAAAAAGCTCGTCACGCTGGACGAGTACGTCGAGAAGATGCCCGAGGATCAGAAGTGCATCTACTTTGCCGCCGGTGACGACACGGACCGTCTGGGCAAGCTGCCCAACGCCCAGCTGGTGTTGAGCAAGGGCTACGACCTGCTGCTCTGCACCGAGGATGTGGATGAGTTCTGCCTGCAGATGATGCGCGACTACAAGGAGAAGGAGTTTAAGAACATCAACTCCGGTGACCTGGGTCTGGAGACCGAGGACGAGAAGAAGGCCGCCGAGGCTGCCGAGACCGAGAACAAGGACCTGTTTGAGGAAATCAAGAAGGACCTGAACGGCAAGGTCAAGGAGGTCAAGGTCAATCCGACCCTGCAGGAACACCCCGTCACCCTGTCTGCCGAGGGCGGTATCTCGATGGAGATGGAGAAGGTACTGCGCCGCATGCCCAACGCCGAGGGCGTCGAGAGCACGAAGGTACTGGAGCTGAACCCGAACCACACGGTCTTTGCCGCCCTGAAGGCTGCCCACGCCGCGGGCGACACCGACAAGGTCGCCAAGTACGCCGAGCTGCTCTATGACCAAGCCCTGCTGATCGCCGGCCTGCCCATTGAGGACCCCGTTGCCTATGCACAGCTGGTGTGTGGGCTGATGCAGTAAAATCAGAATAACAGCCGCCCGCCCAGGTACGATGCCTGAGCGGGCGGCTGTTTTTTGATGGGGTTGCAGGGGCGGGCATGCCCGGCCCCTACCGCTCTATATGATATAAAAATGCGCCCCTGCGGAATCTGTTTTCCGCAGGGGCGCAATTTTCGTTTTTTACACAAACGGATTATAAAACCGTCCAAACCTGATCGTCACGGTCAGGCTGATAAGCAGCAGCACGACGCCGACTGCCAGCGCGATAAAATCGCGGCGGGCAAAGGGGCGGCGGGTGTACCAGGTGCGCTTGTCATGCTTGCCGAAGCCGCGCAGCTCCATGGCGTTGGAGATCGTGTCGATGCGGTTCAAGCTCGTCAGAATCAGCGGCAGCAGGATGCTGACCGAGTTTTTCAGGCGCTTGAAAAACGGCTCGCTGCGGCCCAGCTCGACGCCGCGGGCCTGCTGTGCCTGGCTGATGCTGTGGTAATCGCGCTGAATATCCGGAATGTACCGCAGCGCAATGGCGACGGAATAGCCGACCTTGTATGAGATGCCGATGCTGTTCAGGCTGGCGGCGAACTCGCTGGGGTTCGTGGCCGAGATGAACAGAATGGCCACCGGCAGCACGACAAAATATTTCAGCGAGATGTTGAACATATAAAACAGCTGCTCGGCAGTCAGGTCGTACCGCCAGAACAGGTGGCAAAGCACCGTGCGGGTGCCGTAGAGCGTCGTGCCCTGGTTCGGGTCGAACAGGAAGATGAACAGGTCGTTCAGCGCGAGGAACGCCAGCATAAAGACCAGCATGAAACGAACCTCGCGCAGCTTGATGTGGCTGAGCCTGAACACCGCAAGGCTGACGGCCATCAGCCCCAGCAGCACCCAGGTGTTGTAGGTGATCATGCTGGCGAAGGTAAACAGCAGAAAGAACGCCAGCTTTGTCGTGCCGGTCAGGTCGTGTACCACGCTTTTGCGCGGTATATAGTTCAAAACGGTATTAGCAGCCATCGGCGCGCACCTCCCTGTCTGCCGCGATAAAGCGCTCCACAAATTCCTCGGCGGGCGTGATGCCGCAGCGGTTGGCCAGCGTGTAAAGGCTCGTCTCCTTCAAGGCCGCCTGCTCGATCAGCGCCGGGTCACAGAGGATGGCCGCCGCGCTGCGGTCCGCAATGAGCCGCCCGTCGCAAAAGGCCAGCGCCCGCGGCGTGTATTCCAGCATCAGGTGCATGTCGTGGGTGATCATGACCACGGTCACACCCTTGGCGTTCAGCCCGCGCAGGAACTCCATAATATCGGTGTAATGTCGGAAATCCTGGCCCGCCGTCGGCTCGTCCAGAATGATAAGCTCGGGGTCCTGCACCAGCACGCTGGCGATGGTCACGCGCTTTTTCTGGCCGAAGCTCAGCGCCGAGATGGGCCAGTTGCGGAACGGGTACAAGCCGCAGACCTTCAGCGTATCCTCGACCCTAGCGCGAATCTCAGCATCGGTCAGGCCGCTGCCCTGCAAGCCCAGCGCGACCTCGTCAAAGATCATCGTCTTGGAGATCATCTGGTTCGGGTTCTGCATGACATAGCCGATATGCCTGGCGCGGCGGCGGATGTTTTCGTCTTTCAGGTCTTTTCCGTCAAAGAAAATTTCACCGCTGTCGGGCGTCTCAAAGCCGCAGATCAGCTTGGAGAGCGTTGACTTGCCCGCGCCGTTGCGGCCCACGATGCTGACCATCTCCCCTTTTCCAATCGTGAAGCTCACGTCAGACAGGGTGTGCTGGTCCTTGCTGTAGCCGAAGGACAGGCCCTTGACCTCCAGCAGCGGGGTCGGGGCAGGCTTGGCCGCGGGCAGCGGCTCGGCGCGGAACCAGGCGCGCAGCTTCTCGGTATCGGCGTCATCCAGCACGACGGAGTCAACGTGGGCGGGGTGCTTGGCGGGCGTGATGTCAATGCCCGCATACCGCATGGCCGTGACGTAAAGCGGCTCACGGATGCCGTTTTCTGCCAGCAGTGCGCCGGACAGCAGCTCGTCGGGGCGCAGGTCGGCCAGGATGCGGCCCTCGTTGACCAGCACAATGCGATCTACGCTGCGCCAGAGCACGTCCTCAAGGCGGTGCTCAATGATGAGGACCGTCGTGTCGGTCTTTTGCTGGATCGTGTCGATCAGCTCAATGGCCTGCTTGCCCGTGGCCGGGTCAAGGTTTGCCAGCGGCTCATCGAACAGTAAAATCTTCACCTCGTCGACCATGACGCCCGCGAGGCCGACGCGCTGCTTCTGACCGCCGGAAAGCTCGTGCGGAGCGTAGTCGAGGTGGTTCTCGATGCCGACCAGCTCGGCGGCATGGCGGGTGATCTCGTGCATTTCGTCCTGCGGGGTGCAGCTGTTTTCCAGCGCAAAGGCGATGTCCTCCCCCACCGTCAGGCCGATGAACTGGCCGTCCGGGTCCTGCAGCACCGTGCCGACGTGGCCCGCCAGCTCAAAAATACTGCTGTGGGGCGCATCCACGCCGTCCACAGTCAGCGTGCCCGTGCACTCGCCGGGGTAGGAGAACGGGTTCAGGCCGTTGATGCAGGCCGCCAGCGTGGACTTGCCGCTGCCGGACGGCCCGGCGATCAGCACGCGCTCCCCGGGGTAGATGTCCAGATTGATGTCATGCAGCGTGGGCTGCTTCTGGGCACGATATTGGAAGGAAAAATTTTTAAAGGATATGATCGGGGTTCTCGTTTCAGCCATACGGCACCTCGCAGGGGAAATTGTGGTGGAACAGCAAAATGCCTTCCCGCGTTTGTGGGAAGGCATACGGGTTTACAGCGGATTACTCTTTGTCCAGAGAGCCCTTCTTGGCGATGGTCTTGGTGTAGGCCAGAATCAGCAGGCCGCCGACGACAACAGCCGTGATGATGTTGGACACAGCGGCAAACGCACCCTGTGCAAAGACCTTTTTGGCGGGCTCGGCGTAGATCAGGATGTCCAGCACAGGCGCAACGACGATCCAGGCAATGGCATGGGCCGCGACATTGGCGATGGCGAAGGTGGCGACCTTACGCTTGTTGAAGTCGCCCTCCTGCACATTCAGCTTCTTGGCAAACAGGCCGACGACCACGCCGGTGAAGGCGGAGGCGATGACCCAGCTCCACCACGGGATGCCGCCCCAGGACAGGTCGATGAGGGCATGGCCGATGAAGCCGATCAGGGCGCCGGCCACAGGGCCGTACATGGCGGCCAGCAGACCGAGCACCGCGTACTGCAGGCTGATGTTGGTGTTGGGCACCGGGCTGGGGATAGCGACAAAGCGCCCCAGAACAAAGAACAGGGCTGCGCCGATGCCGACGGCAACGAAGGTTTTACTGTTCGAGTTTTTCATGATTCCGCACTCCTTTTAATACTATACCGCAAATCGTTCTTCCGCCTTCGCAAAAGAACAGTTTAAGTATACTGTTATAAAAGTGCCGCTGTCAATGGGCAAAAGTCGAGGTATGCACTATTTTGGTGAGATTTCGGCACAAAAAAACCACCCCGAAGGGTGGTCAAAAGTGGAGCGGCCGACGAGGCTCGAACTCGCTACCTCCACCTTGGCAAGGTGGCGCTC
>OHXC01000441.1_pt1 | contig 19452 bp, 15 predicted proteins | sample 1579891 | NCBI WGS metagenome assembly OHXC01 (sample SAMEA3882531, study PRJEB24775) | human gut metagenome | biome: human-associated habitat; feature: intestine environment; material: feces | place: Netherlands | collected 2009/2010
AAACGGATTCGTTGCAGCGGGTGGTCAATGACCTCTCCCAGCAATTACGACACCAAAAGAACGAGGAGCTCGATCGCAAAATATGGAAAAACAGGTCCAAGTACTTCAACCTCGGTTACGTAAAACAATCGCTCGTATTCAAGGATTTCGGCGACGAGAAGCTGAAAAACGATTTCGGCGTATCGATCAGTTGGGGTAAAACCTATTACCTGCACAAAAAACCGTTGCTCGGGATGTTGAAATTCGGTCTGGACTGGAGCTGGGTCGATCTGAACTATTCGAAATACACGATCTCCGAACCGGAAGAGCCGGGTTCGGGTTCCGCCGGCGACATTATGGATGAAACGATCGACATCGGCAATCATCAGCTGGAATACGGCATGCAGGTCGGTCCTTCGATTACGATCAACCCGGTTCACGAACTGAAAATCAGCCTCTATTTCCGACTCACCCCCTCCTACTCGATGATGTACATCGACGATAGTTTCAACTCCAACTTCGCCCTGTTCTACAGCTTCGGCGGATCGGTGGCCTGGAAGGTGATTTCGGTCGGCGTGGAAGGTCGCTGGGGCCAGGCCAAATACAATGGATTCTCACTCGAAGATGCAGACCTGGAGGGCATCTCATCGACCAAAACGAAACTGAAAACCAACTCCGTCCGTTTCTACGTCGGATTCCGCTTCTAAAAAGCGCCGACCGCAATAACGAAGAAACGCGCCGCTGAATATCAGCGGCGCGTTCTTTGTGTTGAGCTACCTGGATTCGAACCAAGAATAACAGGACCAGAATCTGTTGTGTTACCATTACACCATAGCTCAATGTCCTTTCGGTGATGCAAAAGTAGAACTTTATTTTTCAACTGCAAAGAAAATTCCGAAAAAAATTTATACTTTTGTTCATAACCCCTTTCGGGAAAAACGGCCTGCAAAAGTAAAACAACACATAAATCAACCAATTATGGGAATCAAATTCCGTCTTATCGTCATGAACTTCCTGCAGTACGCGATCTGGGGTTCGTGGCTCATCTCGCTGGGCGCCTACCTCGGCGGAGGTCTTCAGTTCACAGGGTTGCAAATCGGCAGCTTCTTCGCTACGATGGGTATCGCATCGCTCTTCATGCCGGCCCTCATGGGCATCATCGCCGACCGCTGGATCCCCGCGCAGAAGCTGCTGGGCATCTGCCAGCTCATCAGCGCCGGTTTCCTCGTCGCAGCCGCCTCGCAAACCGCCTACGGCCCCCTGTACACCTGCATGTTGATGAGCGTCATGTTCTACATGCCCACCATTGCCCTCTCGAACTCGGTGGCCTACAATGCCCTCGACCTGGCGAAACTCGATGCCGTGAAGCACTTCCCGCCCATCCGGGTCTGGGGTACGGTCGGCTTCATCGCCGCCATGTGGTTCGTCGATCTGGTTCAGATAGGCGGCGTACAGATCAAACTGACCTATTGGCAACTGTACGTTTCGGCCATCCTCTCCCTGATTCTCGCGATCTATTCCTTCACGCTGCCGGGCTGTCCTGTCAGTCATGCCCGGAAAAGCCAGTCGTGGATCGACACGCTCGGACTCCGCGCATTCGCTCTCTTCAAGGAAAAACGCATGGCTATCTTCTTCATCTTCTCGATGCTGCTGGGCGCCGCTCTTCAGATTACCAATGCCTTCGGCGACAGTTATATCCAGAACTTCGGCACGATGCCCCAATACGCCGACTCGCCCATCGTGCGCCACTCGGTAATCCTGCTCTCGCTCTCGCAAATGTCCGAAACATTCTGCATCCTGCTGATTCCCTTCTTCCTGCGGCGCTTCGGCATCAAATGGGTCATGCTGATCTCGATGCTGGCCTGGGTGCTCCGCTTCGGATTCTTCGGCATCGGCAATCCGGGATCGGGTGCCGTTTTCCTGATCCTCTCGATGATCGTTTATGGGGTCGCATTCGACTTCTTCAACATTTCGGGCTCGCTTTTCGTCGAAAAGGAAACTACCCCCGACATCCGTTCCTCGGCGCAGGGTGTCTTTATGATCATGACCAACGGACTCGGCGCCTTCTTCGGCTCTTACGCGGCAGGTGCGGTAGTCGATGCTTTCGGCTGGCCCGAATCATGGTATATCTTTGCAGGTTACGCGCTGGTCGTCGCCATCGTCTTCGCAATGGTCTTCCGCTACAAACACAAGCCCGAAGAGATGGGGGTCGTAAGCCACTAACAAGCAATCCCCGTCACAACAAACGGCCGGAAACTATCACGTTCCGGCCGTTTTCATCTATAATTCAAAGTTCTCAACGCATCAGCACCGAGCTGTCCCCGTAACTCAGAAAACGGAAATCGTGCGTGAGGGCGTAGTCGTAAATCCGATGCCAATCATCTCCCACGTAAGCCGACACCAACAACAGCAACGTCGATTTGGGCTGGTGGAAGTTCGTGACGATATTGCGCACGATCCGGAAACGGTATCCCAGCGGCGTAATCATGATCTGCGTGGCGGCCTTGAGTTTCTCGATCCCCTCACGAACCATATAGTCTGACAGTACCTGCAATGCTTCGCGGCCCGTAAACGCCTCAGGCAAGTCGTACAACTCCCACTGGCCGATCACGCGGCTCGCATCGGGCGTCCCCGAAGTACGGATCCGCCACGCCAGCGCCGTCAAAGACTCCAGCGTCCGCACCGAAGTGGTCCCCACGGCCGTGATATTATCCCATTTTTCCAATAGCCGCCCCACGCTGCTTCGACGGATCTCGAAATGTTCCGTATGCATCGGATGCGCCGCCGCATCGCGGTCTTTCACGGGCAGAAATGTTCCGGCCCCCACGTGCAGGGTCACCTCTTCGAACGAAAAACCCTGCGTCCGCATCCGCTCGATCAACTCCGGTGTGAAGTGCAGGCCGGCCGTCGGAGCCGCCACGGAACCTTCGAATTTCGAATAGACGGTCTGGTAACGGGTATTGTCGATCTCCTGACTCTCGCGGTTCAGGTACGGCGGGATCGGAATCCGGCCCAGATGTTCCAGCAGTTGTCCGAACGTCAGATCAGCCGTCCATTCGAAGCGGACGATCTGCTCGCGGCCGCCCTCGCCCTCACGCCAGGCCAGCATCCGTTCCGCGCGACCTTCATATTCGAAATCGATCACCAGCGGGCCTTCTTTCCATTTTTTGAGGTTACCCACGATGCAGCTCCAGCGGCACGAACCTTTCACGGCGAACGCCCGCTCGTAATCCGCCGGATCGTACGGTTCGAGGCAGAATACCTCGATCCGGGCCCCCGAAGGTTTGTGCATGATGATCCGCGCCCGGATCACCTTGGTATTGTTGAACACCAGCAGGGTCCCCGCAGGCAGTATATCGCCGATGTCGCGGAAGCGGCGCTCCGAGATTTCTCCCCGTTCGTAAACAAGCAGCTTCGATGCCGAACGCTCCTCGAGCGGATACTTGGCGATCCGCTCGTCGGGCAGGTCGTAGTCGAAACGGTCTATGTCGATATGTCTTTCCATTTTCAGCATATAGCGGGCACAAAATTAACAAAAATCCCGGTCTTTACGGAAAAGATACCCGGTTTAGACCAGCAAATAAATTTGGCGCTGCGCTCGGCTTTCACTATCTTTGCATCAGATAGAAGGCGGTTCGGACAAGCTCGAACGGGTTCGGCTCGTCGTTCCCTTTTGCTATCTTTACAAAAAATTTCGCTCTGATAGGCTGCGTCCGGATATAAGTCGGCTCGATCCGGCTTCATCGCACGCCAGCACTATCTCGGCCTGTCCAATCGCTGAAAACCATGAAAACCGATTTTCTGGTCATCGGATCCGGCGCCGCCGGACTGAGTTTCGCCCTCAAAGCCGCAGAACACGGCCACGTTACACTGGTAACGAAAGGGAAAATGGACGAGTGCAACACCAACTATGCCCAGGGAGGCATCTGTTCGGTGACCTATGCGCCCGACACGTTCGAAAAACATATTCACGACACCCTGGTCTGCGGTGCCGGCAAATGCGACCCCGCAGCCGTCGAACTGGTAGTTCGCCGGGCCCCGGAGCTGATCCGCGACCTGATCGCCTGGGGCACGAAATTCGACAAGACACCCGACGGACGCTTCGAACTCAACCGCGAAGGCGGACATACCGAACATCGTATCCTCCACCACGAGGACCTCACGGGCGCTGAGATCGAACGGGCCCTGATAACCTCGGTACGCAAGCACCCCAACATCACGGTTCTCGAACACCATTTCGCCATCGACCTGCTGACACAGCACCACCTGGGCGAATTCGTCACCCGCCACACGCGCGGCCTGGCCTGCTTCGGAGCTTACGTGCTGAACCTGGAGAGCAACGAGATCGAAACCGTGCTGGCCAAATTCACCGTCGTCGCTGCGGGCGGCTGCGGCAACGTCTATTCTTCGACGACCAATCCGAGCGTCGCCACAGGCGACGGCATCGCCATGTGCCACCGCGCCAAGGCCATCACCGAAAACATGGAGTTCATCCAATTCCACCCCACCTCGCTCTACCATCCGGCCGAAAAGCCCAATTTCCTCATCACGGAGGCGATGCGGGGTTACGGCGCGATCCTGCGTCTGCAAAACGGCGAAGAGTTCATGGACAAATACCACCCGATGAAATCGCTCGCACCGCGCGACGTGACGGCCCGGGCCATCTATACCGAAATGACCCGCCGGGGCGAGGACTTCGTCTATCTCGACGTGCGGCACAAAGATCCGGAGCAGACGCGCCGGCATTTCCCGAACATCTATGAAAAATGCCTCTCGCTCGGCATCGACATCACCCGCGACCTGATCCCCGTCACACCGGCGGCACACTACTGTTGCGGCGGCGTAAAGGTCGATCTCAACGGCGAAACCTCGATCCGACGGCTCTATGCCCTGGGAGAAACCTCCTGCACGGGGCTGCACGGCGCCAACCGGCTGGCTTCGAACTCCCTGATCGAAGCGGTCGTCTATGCCGACCAAGCCGCCAAACACGCCACCTCCCGGCTCTCCTCGGTCGAAATCCAGGAGGGTATTCCCGACTGGGATTTCGAAGGCACCCAGCACACCGAAGAGATGCTGATGATCATCCAGTCCAAACGCGAGATGCAGGCCATCATGTCCAACTACGTCGGCATCGTCCGCTCGAATCTCTCGCTCGAACGCGCCCTGCGCCGCCTGTCGATCATCTACGAAGAGACCGAAGAGCTACACAACAAGATCAAGCCCAATCGCGAGCTGTGCGAACTGCGCAACATGATCGCCGTGGCCTACCTGGTCATCAAACAAGGCAGCGCATTGAAAGAGTCGGTCGGCTGCCACTACAACTCCGACTACCCCAAACCGGACAATAAATAATCTGCAAGAGAACTCACCCACAATCTTTATTACCGTTTATGACCTTACAGGAAGAGATCACCCGCCGGCGGACGTTCGCCGTCATCGCGCACCCGGACGCCGGTAAAACGACCCTGACCGAAAAACTGCTGCTCTTCGGCGGCGCCATCCACGTCGCGGGAGCGGTCAAAAGCAATAAAATCAAGAAGGGAGCCACCTCCGACTTCATGGAGATCGAACGTCAGCGCGGTATTTCGGTCGCTACGTCCGTCATGGGCTTCGAATACCAGGGCCGCAAGATCAACATTCTCGATACCCCGGGCCACGAAGACTTCGCCGAAGATACCTACCGCACGCTGACGGCGGTGGACTCCGTAATCATCGTCATCGACGGCGCCAAGGGCGTCGAGTCCCAGACCCGCAAGCTGATGGACGTCTGCCGCATGCGGCAGACCCCGGTGATCGTCTTCGTCAACAAGCTCGACCGCCCCTGCAAGGATCCCTTCGACCTGCTGGACGAAATCGAGAAGGAACTCCGCATCCGGGTACGTCCCCTCTCATTCCCGATTTCGAGCGGCGACACCTTCAAGGGCGTTTACAACATCTACGAGAAGAACCTCACGCTCTTTACGAGCGACGAACGGCAGACGGCCGACGCTTCGACCGTAGAGATCAACGACCTCGCCTCGCCCGAACTGGACGAATACATCTCCGAACGCTACGCCAAGCAACTGCGCGAAGACACCGAACTGGTCGAAGGCGTGTACGACGCTTTCGACCGCGACGCTTACCTGCGGGCTGAGCTGGCCCCGGTCTTCTTCGGCTCGGCGGTCAATAATTTCGGCGTGAAGGAGTTGCTGGAGTGTTTCATCCGCATCGCCCCCTCGCCGCGCCCTGCGCCGACCGAAACCCGGATCGTGGAGCCTGCCGAGGAGAAAATGACAGGCTTCGTCTTCAAGATCCACGCCAACATGGATCCGAACCACCGCGACCGCATCGCCTTCCTGAAGATCTGCTCCGGCACGTTCGAACGTAACAAGAATTTCCTGCACGTGCGCAGCGGCAAACAGATGAAATTCTCCTCGCCGACGGCTTTCATGGCCGAGAAAAAGTCGATCATCGACTTCGCCTACCCGGGCGACATCGTCGGCCTGCACGACACGGGCAACTTCAAGATCGGCGACACCTTCACCGAAGGCGAAAAGCTCAAATTCACAGGCATTCCCTCCTTCGCACCCGAACAGTTCCGTTATATCGAGAATGCCGATCCGCTGAAATTCAAGCAACTGGCCAAAGGCATCGATCAGCTCATGGACGAAGGCGTGGCGCAGCTCTTCACCTCGTCGCTCAACGGCCGCAAAATCATCGGCACGGTGGGCGCCCTGCAATTCGAGGTGATCGAATACCGCCTGGCGCACGAATACAACGCCGCCTGCCGCTGGGAGCCGATCTCCATCTACAAAGCCTGCTGGATCGAGAGCGACAACGCCGAGCAGCTGGCCGACTTCAAACGGCGCAAACATACGAACATGGCCATCGACAAGCACGGCCGCGATGTATTTCTGGCCGACACCAGCTATGCCCTGGCCCTGGCGCAGGAAAACTTCAAGGACATCAGATTTTACTTCACCTCGGAGTTCTGATCCCGTTACAAGCAAGTTCTGATCCCGCCAGCAATCATCAAAATATAAACCACCCGTGCTACCATTGCACGGGTGGTTTTATTGTCAAAATAACTACTCTTCCCCGCACAAACGATTCGCGCGACATACCACATCCGTTCTCGATCGTCCCGGTCTTCTATACACTCACACGAAAAGGGCTGCCTCTGTAGGCAGCCCTTTCGATTTTCAGGATGGGAAACCCACGCCGACAACAACTCTATTTTTCGAGCCCCATCTTTTCGATCAGAGCCTTGGTTTCGGGCTTGTGTCCCCGGAAATTCACATAGAGCGTCATCGGATGTTCGTGACCGCCCTTCGAGAGAATTTCGCGGCGGAAAGCCTCCGCCACTTCGGGATTGAAAATACCCTTCTCCTTGAACAGCGAGAAGGCATCGGCCGCCAGCACCTCGGCCCACTTGTAACCGTAATAGCCCGCAGCATATCCGCCGGCAAAAATGTGGCTGAAAGCCGGCGACATCGCAGCACCCTCGACAACCGGGAGTACCTGAGCCGGAGCCATCGCCGTCCGTTCAAACAGTTCGACATCGCCCTCGAACGGCTTGTCGATCGAATGCCATGCCATGTCGTTGAGCCCGTACAGCAACTGGCGGACATTGAAATAAGCCGCCTGATAGTTCTCTGCGGCGACGATCTTGGCAATCAGGTCGGCAGGAATCGGTTCTCCGGTCTTGTAATTCACGGCCCACAAGTCGAGGAACTCTTTCTCGGTCGCCCAATTCTCCATGATCTGCGAAGGCAGCTCGACGAAATCCTGATATACGTGCGTACCGCTGATCGACTCGTGCTCTCCCTCCGAAAGAATGGCGTGCAGCGCGTGTCCGAACTCATGCAGGAAAGTTTCGAATTCACTGAAAGTAAGCAGTGAAGGAGTCGTATCGGTCGGCTTGGTGAAGTTCATCACCAGCGACACCAGCGGGCGGGTTTCGTGTTCCTCGACGATTGAAACGCTCCGGAACTCGGTTTCCCAAGCCCCGCCGCGTTTGGTAGCCCGGGGGAAGAAGTCGAGGTAAAGTTCCGCCAGGAAGCGACCGTCCTTGTCGGTCACGTCGTAAGCCGTCACCTCGGGATGATAGACCGGGACTTCGGGATTCGGCGTGAAATTAAGGCCGTAGAGCTTATTGGCAAGCAGGAATACCCCCCGCTTCACACTGTCCAACTGCAAGTAAGGCTTCACCAACTCCTCGTTGAGCTCGTATTTCTCATGGCGGTACTTCTCCGAGTAATAAGCCATATCCCAGGGCATGACCTCGCCTTCGAAACCCTGCGAGCGGGCATACTCCCCGATCGTATTGTAATCCTTCACGGCATACTCCTTGGTCTGGGCAAGCAATTCATCCAGGAAAGCATTGACCGTCTGCGCGTTTTCAGCCATTCGGTCGGCCAGCACGTAATCGGCGTACGTCGGATACCCCAACAGGTTGGCGATCTTCAAACGCAGATTGACCATCCGCTTGATGTTCTCCGTATTGTCGAACTCACCGCCCAAGCAGAGGGAGTTGCTGGCTCTCCAAAGCTTCTCCTTCAGCTCGCGGTTGGTCGAATACTCCATGAAAGGGACGTAACTCGGCGCCTGAAGCGTCACCGTCCATCCCTGCTCGCCACGGGCCTTGGCTTCGGCGGCCATACCGTCCCGCACGAAATCGGGAAGCTCGGCCACCTGCGCCGGATCCGTGATATTGATCGTAAAGGCATTCGTGGCAGCCAGCACATTGTGGCTGAACCGGAGCGAAAGCTCCGAAAGTTCGGTCGAATATTGCCGGTACAGTTCCTTGTCCTCATCGGAAAGGTTCGCACCGCTGCGCACGAAACCGTTATAGGTTTCCTCCAGCAATTTCTTGTCCTCTTTCGAAAGGAACCACCCCGGATGTTCATAGACGGCCTTCACACGCTCGAAGAGCTGCGGGTTGAGCGATATGTCGTTGGACAGGGCCGTCAATTTGGGCTGTACGTTCTCGGCCACCTGCTGCATCTCGGGCGTAGCATCCGCTTCGAGCAGGTTGAAAAAAATACCTTCGACCCGCGAAAGCAGCCGGCCCTGACGATCGAGCGCCACGATCGTATTATTGAAGGTCGGCTTGGCTGGATTGTTTACGATCGCGTCGATTTCGGCACGCGACACAGCGATCGCGGCATCGAACGCCGGTTCGTAATCGGACACCCGGATCCGGTCGAACGGCGGGGTTTCGTGCGGCGTATTCCACTCCGCGAGCAAGGGGTTGTTCGTATCAATTTCAGGCAGCTGGGCAACGGGCATCGTATGGTCCGCGCATCCGGCTGCCAAAGCGGTTAAAAATGTCATAACAATCTTTTTCATCGGTTAAATTAGATTTTAGGCTTTTCATTCGGTTCGAGGGTCACGACGGGCACGGCAAGGCTGTCGGCAGGTTCTTCGGGCAGCTCCTCCATCAGGCCACAGGCCACGAGCATCGCCCGTTTATCAGGATCGGCCCCGCGAAAATCCCGGTAGAGGGTCATACCGTCCGCCGAACCGCCCCGAGAAAGCAGCGTCCGGAATTTCCGGGCGGTCGCACGGTCGAATACGTCGCCGGTCTGTTCGAAGGCCCGGAAAGCGTCTTTGTCGAGGACCTGCGCCCAGATATAGAAATAGTATCCCGACGCATAGCCCCCATCGAAAATATGCAGGAAATAGGGATAGCGGTAGCGGGGCTGTATCTGCGGGATCAATCCCCGGCGACCGTACACGGCATCGGCTTCGAACTCGTTCACATCGAAAGGTTCGTACTCCGTAATAGCGTGAATATCCATATCGGTAAGAGCGGCAGCTACCAGTTCGGTGACAATGAAGCCCTGGTTGAACTTGCCGCTTTCGCGGATGCGCTTGATCAAGCGTTCGGGAATCACCTCTCCCGTCGTATAATTGATCGCATAGTGGCGCAGCACTTCGGGTTCGGTCGCCCAATTCTCCATGATCTGCGAAGGGAGCTCCACGAAATCGCCCTCCACCCTGCCGAGCGACCGATATTTCACGTCGGCGAAAAGCGCATGCAGCCCGTGCCCAAACTCATGAAAAAGGGTCTGGACCTCATCGAGCGTAAGCAGCGAAGGCGTCAATTTGGTCGGCGGAGTAAAATTGCATACGATGGCGACCACAGGAGCGATGCGTTCGTCGCCTTCGTAGCGCTGGCTGCGGAACGCGGTACACCACGCACCGCTGCTCTTGCCGCTGCGCGGAAAAAAGTCGAAATAGAGCACGCCCAAATGAGTCCCGTCCACGTCGAGCACCTCATATACCGAGCAATCCTTGTGGTAAACCGGTGCGACCAACGGACGGAACGTAATCCCGTAAAGCCGGTTCGCCAGCGAAAAAGCGCCTTCCCGAACATTTTCGAGCGAAAAATAGGGCCGCAGCGTAGCATCGTCGAGCGCATATTTGTCCTTGCGCACCTTTTCGGCGTAATACCACCAATCCCAGGGTTCGAACGTCGCCCCCGGCACATCCCGCTGCAACATCGTATTCATCTCGGCCATCTCTTCCTTGGCGCGATCGAGCGCCGGCGTCCACACTTCGTTCAACAACTCATAAACGGCAGCGGGCGTTCCGGCCATCTCATCGGCCGTCACATAAGCCGCATAGGAGGGATAGCCCAGCAAGCGGGCTTTCTCGTTACGCAGGCGGGCGAAATCGTTCACCAGAGAGCGGTTATCGTACTCGCTGCCTTCGTTGCAACGGTCGATATATGCTTTGTACAACTGCTCCCGCAAGTCGCGCTGAGTAGAATACGTGAGAAACGGAATCCGGCTGGGAGCGTCGAGCGTAACGACCCACGCATCGTTCAATCCCAACTCCGCAGCCTTCTCCCGGGCCATGCCCTGCACGCTTGCAGGAAGTCCGTCAAGCTGTTTATCAGTCAGTTTCAGCACGAAATCATTCGTCGCCCGAAGAACATTATTGCCGAATTTCACGGGCAGCAGCGCCAATTCGCCGTTAATTTGGCGCAACCGCTCCTTCTGCTGCGGATCGAGCAGCGCTCCGGCCCGCACGAACTTACCGTAAATCTTCTCCACCAGGCGCGTCTGCACGGCATCGAGGCCGAGGCTGCCGCGACGGTCGTAAACGGCTTTGATCTTGTCGAAAAGCACCTCGTCGAGCAGAATATTGTCCCGATGGGCGGCCAGCAACGGCATCGCCTGCTCTTTCGCCGCCAATAACTGATCGTTCACGTCGGCCGAACAGAGCATGTTGAAAACCAGCCCCACCTGCTCCAGCATCAAGCCCGAGCGGTCGTAAGCCAGGATGACATTCTCGAAAGAGGGCTGATCGCCGTTGGATTTGATGGCGTCGATCTCGGCTTCCTGGATCGACATCGCCCGCTGGAAGGCAGGCAGAAAATGTTCGGGCCGGATCCGGTCGAAAGGAGGCACGCCGTAGGGCGTTTCCCACTCCTCGAAGAATGGATTCTCCGCCACCTCTTTGCGCTGGTTGCATCCCGTAGTCATAAGCAGAATCAATGAAATTAAAAATAAAGAATATCGCTTCATCGGTTCGTTGGATTTTATTTACCTTTGCAAAGGTAAACAATTTATAAAAAATGCAACTGTTTTACGCCCCCGATATCGTTCCTCCGGAATATACGCTCAGCGAGGAAGAGTCGAAACACTGCATCCGCGTGCTTCGCATGGCCTGCGGCGAAGAGCTGCACATCACCGACGGCCGCGGTAACCTCTACCGCTGTGAAATCGTGGACGACAATCCCAAACGCTGCCGGGTGCGGGTGCGCGACACCAACAGCGAATTCGGCAAGCTGCCCTACCGCCTGACGATGGCCGTCGCCCCGACGAAAAACAACGACCGGTTCGAATGGTTCCTCGAAAAAGCCACGGAAATCGGGGTCGCGGAGATCATCCCCCTCGCCACGGAGCATAGCGAGCGACGCACGCTCAAGCCCGAACGGGAGAACAAGGTCATCACGGCTGCCGTGAAACAGTCGCTCAAAGCCTACCACCCCCGCCTGCACGAAATAACTCCGCTGCGACAGGTCATCAAGCAGCCCTTCGACGGACAGAAATTCATCGCCCACTGCGACGCTCCCCGTTCGGCCCTGGGCAAGGCATTTCTGCCCCACATCCTGCACAAAGGAGGCGACGTACTGGTTCTGATCGGGCCGGAAGGGGACTTCTCGCCCGAAGAGATCGACCTGGCCGTCCGGGGAGGTTTCCGCGAAATCACGCTCGGCTCGCAGCGCCTGCGCACGGAAACGGCCGCCGTCATGGCGACCGCATTGGTGGCTGCCGCCAACGAATCCGAAATCGGAACGGACGACAGACAACCGTCTTCAAAACCGGTACAATGAAACAACTTTGGGAAATATTCTGGTCGTTTTTCAAAATCGGACTCTTCACCTTCGGAGGCGGCTACGCCATGATCCCGCTGATCCAACGCGAGGTGATCGACCACCGCAAGTGGATCCCCGCTTCGGAATTTCTCGACCTGCTGACCCTGGCACAATCGGTCCCCGGCCCTATTGCGATCAACACGGCCGTCTTCGTCGGATACAAACGCTCGGGGCTCCGAGGCGCCTGCGCATCGCTGCTGGGCGCCGTGCTGCCGTCGTTCCTCATCATCCTGGCGATCGCCCTCTTCTTCGCGGGCATCCGTCAGAACCCCGTCGTCGATGCAGCCTTCAAAGGAATGCGCCCGGCGGTCGTTGCCCTGATCATCGCTCCGCTGGTCACCCTCACGCGGGGCATGCACTGGAGCATGATCGTGCTGGCCGCCGCACTGGCCGGACTGATCTGGTGGCTGGGTCTTTCACCGGTACTGATTCTTGCCGCCGGTGCAGGTGCAGGCATCGTCTGGGAATTGTCTATCGCAAAAAAGAGTAAGCAATGATATTCTGGGAACTGTTCGTCAGCTATCTGAAAATCGGATTCTTCGGCTTCGGCGGCGGTTATGCCATGCTGTCGCTGATCCAGAACGAAGTGGTCGTCCAGCACGCCTGGATGACCAACGCCGAATTCGCCGACATCGTGGCCGTATCGCAGATCACGCCCGGCCCCATCGCCATCAATTCGGCGACTTACGTGGGTTACACAGTTGGAATGCAAAGCGGCAGCGTATGGTACGGTATTCTGGGCTCGGTCATTGCGACTTTCGCGGTCTGCCTGCCGTCGATGACGCTGATGATTCTAGTCGCCCGCTACATCGCCCGACTCAAGGGCAATCCGCTGGTAAGCGGCGCCATGCGGGGACTCCGCCCGGTAGTGATCGGCATGATTGGGGCGGCCGCGCTCCTGCTGATGTTTCCGCAGGACGCAGGCGACGCCAGCTTCATCGACTTCTGGAGTTGGATTCTCTTCGGCGGCGTACTCGCAGGCTCCTACTTCAAACTCAATCCGATCCTGCTGATCGTCCTCTCGGCTGCCGCAGGCATCGCGATCTATCTTTAACCGCGCTTACTCTCCTCCGGCGACGAAGAAGATGCCGCCCGTAAAGAGCACTACCAGGAAAGAGATCAGGGCCAATGCCGTAAGCACCATGAATCCGATGTGCACGAAGCCCCATTTCTCGCCTCCGTGCGGCAGTCTCGGCGAGGTCAGAGCCGCGATAAGGCCCACGACAGGCGTAAGGATCAGACTTAAAACGAACGTCCAGGCGAATCCGATCTTGCGGCGGCTGCCGACGAGCCCGATCAGTACGGAAATAAGACACCAGGTCAGGATACCCAGTACAATAGAGAGCGTAGTCATAATTTCATAAGTTTTTCAAAACCGCTCTGCCCCGTACCGGCAAACCGATCGTCGGCTACCTGACAAAACGACAGTACGTCCCCAGGGGAAGCCGCTTGCCGGCCCGGTCGTCGAAGCAGAGTTCTCCGAATTGTTCCTCAAACGGCGTGCCGAAGGCCTGTCGCACGGCGGTCGAAGCGAGCGTTGCCGACAACCCCATCGAATAGAGGTTCAACACCAGAAACGCTCCGCGCGGCTCCAACAACCGGGCGCAACATTCGAGCATCTCGCCGATGTTATCCTCCAGAATCCACTTTTCGCCGTTGGCACCCCGTCCGTAAGCCGGGGGATCGAGGATAATTCCGTTGTAGCGGTTACCTCGCCGCACTTCGCGCTGCACGAATTTGAGCGCGTCTTCGACGATCCAGCGCACCCCCTCCAAACCGCTCTGCTCCATATTCTCCCGCGCCCAGGTCACGACCTGTTTGACCGAATCCACGTGGGTCGTATCGGCTCCCGCCGCCCGGGCCGCGAGCGTCGCTCCGCCCGTATAGGCAAAGAGATTCAGGACCTTCGGCGTCCGTTCCTCCGCTCTCATCCGCACACAGTTGTCGTAGATGAAATTCCAGTTGGCCGCCTGCTCCGGAAAAAGCCCCACGTGTTTGAACGAAGTGAGGCCCAAGCGCATGCGCAGCCGCATCCCTTCGTAGGCGTAGTCCACCGTCCACCGGGACGGCATCCCGGACCGCAACCGCCACTCCCCGCGTTCTTCGCTGCGTCCGTCGCGCAGGAACGAGGCGTCGGCCAGGCGGCGCCACTCCTGCTCCGTAAGACTCCGCCGCCAAATGGCCTGCGGCTCAGGCCGGCGCACGACATAACGGCCGAAGCGTTCGAGTTTCTCGAAATCGCCGGAATCGATCAGTTCGTAGTCGGGGAATCGGGGAATCAGGGCTTCAAACATGGAATTATCTTTAATCATACATCATATAACGAATTATCCGGTTCGTACACGGCATACTGCCGACATCCTACTTCTTTTACCGGCCTGCGGCGAACAGGTGCAAGCCGAACAAATTTCACCGAGCCGCCCGCAGAAACGGAACTCGCCCGCAACTTCCACCGCCGAAATAATCAGACCGATCCGGCCAATCGAAAGCACGGGACTCTTTTGTTATTTTCGATCGCTCTCGTCGATCAGGCTCATTTCGCACCGGGCACAGTCGAACCGGAGCCGGTATCGGAACCGGCCGCGCATCAGAAACAGCTCTCCTTTCAGCGTCGGATGCTCCTTCAGGCACTGTCCGATCTCACGCCGAATGCAATAGGCCGAACGCATGACCGGATGCCCTGCCGTCGCAGGTTCCAGATCGAGTCCGCGTGCAATCCGCGTCACACCGTGATCGCGGTAAAACTCCTCGGCCAGACGATTCGTCACATTCTCCTCGGCCGTCAGGACTTTCGACGGATAGGGCGCAGAACGATCCTCGGGCAAAATCGCATGGACGACAGGACGGTCGAGCCGCGCCCGGCGCAAACGCTCCAGCCCCTCGCGGCGCAGCTCCGCCAGCAGCGATACCGGCACGAAACGGTCGCACCCTTCGGAGCGAACTTCCCGCACGTCGAAAATCGTATCTCCGCTGCGGGAAAGTTGTGCGGCGACGGTTTCCGACATCTTCCGGGAATCTTTCGCCGGTTCGAACGCCCCGTCACGCGTAACCTCGGCTACAACCCCCTCGCAATCGGTAAAACGCACCGTTACTCGCTGCGGCGTTATCGCCGCGTCGGCACGCACGGGAATCACGCGCCGCGTACGGCTGCGGTCGAGCGCCAACGAAAAGCGGCGGTCGAAATTGCGGAACACCTCCGCCCCGGGGACGACGCCCTCCATCCGGTTGGGCACGATCCGATTTCCGGCGACCTCATTGACATTGGTACCCGCCAACCCGTTCCAGGTCCGGAAACAGATGCCGTCCCCGGGCGCCAGGTCGTGCGGCCCGGCCAACGTGAAGTTCCGGCCATCAACCCGGGCTACTCGGCCCACGAACTCGCCGACGGACTTGGGCGTATCGAACGACGCGACTCCCGCCCGGCGACCGTCGAAGAAATACTCCGATTCGCCCCGCGTGAAGCTCTTCGAAGGATCCGGCTGAAAGTCCGGCCTGCTCTCCCCCACGGACGAGCGGCAGAATCCCGGCCGCGACGCGAGCGCCCGATCGATCCGCTGGCGGTAATGGCTCACGACATTTTTAATATATCCGACATCCTTCAGGCGTCCTTCGATCTTGAACGAGGTAATCCCCGCATCGATCAGCTCGCCTATACGGTCCGACAAATTCAAATCCCGCACCGACAGCAAATGCCGCCCCTTGACGACCGTACGCCCGGACTCGTCCACCAGATCGTAGGTCAGGCGGCAGGGCTGGCTGCAAGCGCCCCGGTTACCGCTGCGTTCGCTCATCGAACGCGACAGGAAACAGCGGCCGCTGTACCCCACGCAGATCGCCCCGTGGACGAAACACTCCAGATCGACCCCGCAGGCGGCGCGGATCGCACGGATCTCGTCGAGCGACAAGGCCCGCTCCAGAATCACGCGGGCAAAGCCGCAGCGCTCCAGAAAAAGCGCCTGCTCCGGCGTACGTGTGGCCGCCTGCGTCGAAGCGTGCAACTCGACCGGCAGATTCATCCGCCGCAGCGCCATGTCCTGCACGATCAGGGCGTCCACCCCGGCGGCGATCAGCTCCCTGGCCTGCCGCTCGGCTTCGGCCAACTCGCCGTCATAGAGCAACGTATTGAGCGTAGCATGCACCCGTACACCGTATTGATGGGCATACTCTACCGCCCGGGCGATCTCCTCCGCAGAATTGCCCGCCGCGTGGCGCGCACCGAAGCGGGCGCCTCCGATATAGAGGGCGTCGGCGCCGTAATCGACCGCAGCGACGGCCGCCTGCAAATCTTTGGCGGGAGCGAGTAATTCGATGGATTTCACGGTGCTTTGTCGGAAAATATGCCGAAGAAAAAACCCGAAACGACATCCGGTTCCCCCGGGCCGCATCGAGGCATGTCTTATCTCGGGGCAAAAGTAAAAAATAATCGGCAAATGTGCTTGCGATTGGGGTTTGTTTTGTAATTTTGCTCTCCGAACACGTAATATTTCAAGACCATGCTTACGATCAAGCAACTCAGGGACGACCGCGAGGCGGCCATCCGCCGTCTGGCAAAAAAAGGAGTGGACGCCGCTCCGGTAATCACCGAAATCGAAAAACTGGACGACCGCCGCAAGGCGATCCAGCACGAACTGGACGAATGTCTGGCCACACAGAACCAGGCGGCCAAACAGATCGGTGCATTGATGGGTCAGGGACGGCGCGACGAAGCCGAAGCCAAAAAAGCGGAAGTCGCGTCCCTCAAGGAGCGGTCGAACGCGCTGAATGCCGAATTCAAAGAGGTTTCGGATGCTCTTCAGGCCGCGATCGTCACCCTGCCGAACTTCCCGGCCGACATCGTGCCCGAAGGCAAAACGGCGGAAGACAATCTGGTTGTGAAACTGGTCGAAAGCTATACGCAATTGCCCGAAAACCCGCTGCCCCACTGGGAGCTGGCCCGCAAATACGACATCATCGACTTCGACCTGGGCGTAAAGCTCACCGGCGCGGGGTTCCCCGTTTATAAGGGACAGGGCGCCCGGTTGCAGCGTGCGCTCATCAACTTCTTCCTCGACTGCAACACGCGGGCCGGGTATCTGGAAGTGGAGCCTCCGGTCATGGTCAATGAAGCCTCCGGCTTCGGCACGGGACAACTGCCCGACAAGGAGGGACAGATGTACCATGCCACGGCGGACAACTTCTACCTCGTTCCGACGGCCGAAGTGCCCGTGACGAACATCTACCGCGACGTGATTCTCGACGAGAAGGATTTTCCGGTGAAGATGACCGCCTACACCCCCTGTTTCCGCCGCGAAGCCGGGTCGTATGGCAAGGATGTGCGCGGACTGAACCGTCTGCACCAGTTCGACAAGGTGGAGATCGTACAGTTGAGCCTTCCCGAAAAGAGTTACGAGGCGCTGGACGGCATGGTGGCCCACGTCGAAAGCATCGTCAAGGCACTGGAGCTGCCCTACCGCATCCTCCGACTCTGCGGCGGCGACATGTCCTTCACCTCGGCGCTGACTTATGATTTCGAGGTATATTCCGAAGCGCAGAAACGCTGGCTCGAAGTGTCGTCCGTGTCGAATTTCGAGTCGTTCCAGGCCAACCGCCTGAAACTCCGCTACAAGGATGCCGACAAAAAGACGCGGCTGGCACACACGCTCAACGGCTCCTCGCTGGCCCTACCCCGCATCGTGGCGGCCCTGCTGGAGAACAACCAGACGCCCGACGGCATCCGGATTCCTGAAGCGTTAATTCCTTATACGGGCTTTGATATGATTAAATAAATTTTTATATTTGCACCGTCAACACACAACTTAAACAATACAAAAAAATGGCTTACAAAATTAGTCCCGATTTGTGCGTAGCTTGCGGCACATGTATCGACGAATGTCCGGTAGAGGCAATCTCGGCCGGTGATGTTTATGTAATCGATCCTGACAAGTGCATCGACTGCGGCACCTGCGCAGGCGTTTGCCCGAGCGAAGCGATCAAGCCCGAATAATTTTACAAGAAGGCATAAAAAAGCTCTTCCCTCGAAAGGAAGAGCTTTTTTATTGTCTATTCCCAAGTGGATCTGCCGACACGCCCGAAACCCGGGGCCGATCCACCCATACGGCCTGCCGCCGGTCAGGGATTCACAACAGTTTTCCAGCCGATTTCAACGGCAGATCACGATTCCGCCGACCGTTAATTCGATACGCCCCGAAGCACCCTCGAAAGGGATTTCGCGGAAAGGTCGAAATACATCGGACGATAGCGGCGGGGCCGTGCATCACAGGACATCGAAAGACACGTGTACAGGGATTTTGCCGCAAACGAACCTTTCCGTTTGCAGAATCTATCTATTATACTTAATTATAGAGCACAGAAACATCGCGGGAGAAGCGTATCCCGCAATGTCTAATGCCTGTTTCAGCCCGTGAAAGGGGAAGCTCGCGGCACAATGGCCGCAAGCATTCCGGAAGAGGCGCGTGGAAAAGGATCGAAGGCATACCGTTGCAGGCGACGATCGTTCAACCTAAAACCTACCTAATTATGAAAGCACGTGTCTATTTATCGTTAGGAGCCTTGCTCCTGTTCTTGGCTCCGTTGAGTTGTTCCGACAAAGCGGAAAGTCCGGCACCGGAAACTCCGCCGGAAGAACAGCCCACGCCGGAGCCGGAACCAGAAAAGCCGGAGTTCGTGGATGCGAATATGTCGATGGAAGAATTGATGAAAACAGAAGATCCAGACCGTAATTATCGTTTAGTTAGTTATAGAGATGACACGTGTGCTATGTATTCTTTCTTCGACCCTATGACCGAATTGCAACGCGGTACGCCGCGCGACCAATTGCAGTGGGTATCCGAAAAGGTGGACGGAAACAGCGTTTGCTGGACTTATCGTATCACCAACGGAGACCACGACGAAGCCGTGCGTCAGATACTCGAACGCTGGGCCGAAAAAGAAGACGAGGAAGAATAACCGGATTACGATCAGGGAAAAGGATGTTTTCCTCTAAATGTCGTTGCGAGACAGATCGAATCCGACGGTCGCTTATTCGCGGCCTGCGGCTACGTTTATAATTCTGCACTTTCCCTGCGTTCTCTTCTCGGAGGGGGGCTTGGGGTGCATAGCGTCCC
>OHXC01000453.1_pt1 | contig 19181 bp, 8 predicted proteins | sample 1579891 | NCBI WGS metagenome assembly OHXC01 (sample SAMEA3882531, study PRJEB24775) | human gut metagenome | biome: human-associated habitat; feature: intestine environment; material: feces | place: Netherlands | collected 2009/2010
TGCAATTTACTCAAAAAATCTTCATTTTAACCTTGACTTTTAATAGTTAGACTTTATTTTCCGCATTTATTTTCTTTCACTTATTTTTCCCGCTTTTTCCCCTCATTTCTTTTCTCGCGTTTATTTTCTTTCATTTATTTTTCCCGCTTATCTCCCCCATTCATTTTTCCGTTTTTCTTTTCTCCCGCTCTTTTCTTCTCGTTGTCATTTTCTTTATATGCATTCTACTCTTTTTTCCGTTCTTCGGAAATCAATCTGCGGATCGCGTCCACTGCCACCCGGATCGCCATGTCCGTATCGTGCACTACCGGGTTCTCAAGTCCTGCTTTCTCACGTTCCTGATTCGCGATCACAAGAAAACACGAGCCGACCCGCACCCCAAGGCTGCTCGCCACAACAAACAGAGCCGCCGATTCCATTTCCGAGGCAAGACAGCCGAGTTGTTTCCACGCCTCCCACTTATGAAGCAGATCGTAGCCTACCGGCTTTCTCTCCGGTTCATGCTGACCGTAAAACGAATCTTTGCACTGTACAACTCCCGTATGGAACGGATATCCTTTTGATTTAACAGCTTTCACAAGCGCATTCGTCACTGTCAGATCGGGCACTGCCGGAAATTCGATCGGCGCATACTCCCTGCTCGTTCCTTCCATCCTGATTGCCCCTGTTGACACAACGATATCTCCGCTTTTCACATCTGTCTGCATTCCGCCGCAAGTTCCGATCCTGATAAACGTATCCGCACCGCACCTACAAAGTTCTTCCATTGCAATAGCTGCCGACGGTCCTCCTATTCCCGTAGATGTAACGCTTACCTTCACTTGATCGAGCGTTCCTGTATATGTCACATACTCTCTGTTATCTGCAATCAACACCGGGTTATCTAAATATTGCGCGATCTTCACACATCTTTTCGGATCTCCGGGCATAATGACGTACTTCCCGATTTCCCCTTTTGCAGTTTGTATATGATACTGTCTGTTCGGATCTTCCGAATAATTTTTCATCTGCTGTTCCTCCTCACTTTGCCGGTAAAAACAAAACCGCCGCAAAACAGACAGGCTATTTTAAAAATCCCCCATCTATTTTGCGGCAGTTTGCTCTGCATTTTTTACCTTTTATATAATAGTGAACCGCCCACCGGTTAAATCCAATGGGGTTCCGGTTTCAAGTCAGAAGCTGCCTGACATCTTAATACTCAAACACTGCCACACCATAGGCCGGAAGCGGGTATGCGATCGAATACGCCTGACCGTCGCATTCCTTTTTCACCGGTTTGTAAGTAAGCGGACGTTTTTCCCCTTTTCCTCCGTACTTTTCCTCATCACTGTTCAAAACAAGCTTCAGCGTTTTCCTCGTCGGAACGCCGACTCTGTAATCTTCTCTTTCCACAGGAGTAAAGTTGCAGACGAAAAGCAAATTCTTTTCTTTATTCTTGGAATGTCTTACAAAGCTGTAAATACTTCTGAAAATATCATCCGCATTGATCCACTCAAATCCCGCCGGATCATTGTCCATTTCATAAAGAGCTTTATTGTTTTTATACAAATGAAGCAGATCCCGATACCAGTTCTGAATATCTCTGTGCTCAGGTTCGGCGAGCAGGAACCAATCGATCTCTCTCTTTTCGCTCCATTCTCTAAGCTGTGCAAATTCCTGACCCATGAACAGAAGTTTCTTTCCCGGATGGCCCATCATAAACGCATAGCCTGCTTTTAGGTTGGCAAATTTATCGAACCCGAGTCCCGGCATTTTATTGATCATCGAACACTTCAGATGAACAACTTCGTCATGCGACAACACAAGAATATAATTTTCACTGTATGCATACTGCATCGCAAACGTCATCATATGATGTGCATTTTTACGGAAATACGGATCAAGTTTCATGTACTCCGTAAAATCGTGCATCCATCCCATATTCCATTTCAGGCTGAAACCAAGGCCGTCGTCTTCGGGCGATCCTGTCACCTTCGGCCATGCCGTCGATTCTTCCGCGATCATCACAGCGCCTTTGTTCCGTCCCAGAACAACCGAATTCAAATGTTTAAAGAAATCGATCGCCTCAAGATTCTCGTTGCCTCCGTATTTGTTCGCGACCCACTGTCCGTCCTGTTTTCCGTAATCAAGATAGAGCATCGACGCAACAGCATCCACACGGAGCCCGTCCACATGGAAATGTTCGATCCAGAATAATGCGTTTGCAATCAGGAAGTTGCGCACTTCCGCTTTTCCGTAATCAAATACTTTCGTTCCCCAATCCGGATGTTCTCCGAGTCTGGGATCTGCATACTCGAATGTCGGAGTTCCGTCAAAATCAGCAAGCCCGTGAGCATCTTTCGGAAAATGCGCCGGAACCCAGTCAAGAATCACTCCTATATTGTTTTTATGCAGAAGGTCAACCAGATATGCAAAATCTTCAGGACTTCCGTATCTTGAAGTCGGCGCATAATATCCCGTAACCTGATATCCCCACGAACCGTCAAACGGATGCTCTGCAATGCCCATCAGTTCTACATGAGTGTATCCCATCTCTTTTACATATTTTACGATCGCCTTGGCGAACTCTCTGTATGTGTAGAATCCTTCATCTTCCCTTCCCGGGTGACGCATCCACGAACCCATATGAACTTCATAGATCGACATCGGATTCTTCTTATGATTCCATGTCTTCCGCGCTTTCATCCATGCGTCATCCGTCCATCTTATACGGGAAAGATCCGTAATACGAGACGCCGTTCCCGGACGAAGCTCCGCATAATTTGCAAACGGATCCGCCTTATAAAGAAGCTCGCCTTTCTGCGTCTCAATACAGAACTTATAAAGCTGTCCTTCTTTCGCTTCCGGTACAAACTTCACATAAATACCTAGAGGCTCCTGACGCTCCATTCTGTCTCTTTCCAAATTCCAGTCATTAAATTCCCCGACTACAGACACATTCTTCGCATTCGGCGCCCATACCGCGAAATAAACGCCCTCCGTTTTGTCGTTCACTACTTTATGTGCGCCTAATTTTTTATAGATCTCGTAATGGTTTCCCTGACCAAACAGGTAATGATCCAATTCTCCTATCTCATAGGCATGTTCATTCGCTTTCATACTTGCCGCATCCGCCGCAGTGTTTTTCGCCGGACTGTTCGCCCTGTTCCGGCTTGCGCCGCCTGACGCCTTTTTCACCGCACTGCCCGCCATACCGCCGGCTGCATGATTCACGATGCCTTTGCCTGCACTTTTTGCCGCGTTTCTGCCCGCACTTTTTCTCCTTGCCATAAAAGCCCACCTCGCCGTTTCCTCATAATAAAATATCGAAGCGTTTCTGCCCGCTTCCGTGATAGTTTCATTATACTTGATTCCGTCCAAAAAATAAAGAGAAACAGACAGCTCTTTCCCGCCCGTTTCTCTTGTATTTTGTCTATTTATGCACACATTTTAAATTATAGTCTATTATCGTGCTTCTTTATATATTAAAATCTTTTTCAGAAAGAATAATACGGTCTGACTCGTCTGTATTTCTTCCAAAAACTTTCCGCATCAATTTCTTCGCGGACGCCTTCTGAGAATGACGGATCGCGTCATCCATAACTTCTTTCACTTCCGCAACCGTCACAAAATGATCTTCCCTCTGCAGAGAATCAATTTTACTATACAGCGCAAGAATTCCCATCTCGTCAATGTGATATCCGTTTTCTTTCGCATACGTCTGACCGAACGTAACAAGCTCATCGTTGATGAAAATCGGCACTTCCAGTCTTGATGTGAATTTTTTCCTGAATTCTCTGTTCGATGACAACAGTCTGTCAAGCGGCTTTCTCTGCTCTTCCAAGACGATCAGCATCTCGCCTGTATCCTGCTCCATCGCTTTATTAAGACGCGCAACTGTCTTTTCATTCATTTTGGACGCTTTCTCAATGATCAGAGCGCCGCCGTAAAGTTTTTCGACAATATCGCTGATCTTCTTCTTATTCAGAGAATCTCCTGTCACGATCGCGACCTTGCCCTGACGGATGTCTCTTTGCTTCTGGATCGCTTTCACGACGTCAACGGCAAGAACCGTTTTTCCGTTGCCTTTATTTCCAATGATAAGCAAGTTGCCCGTTCTCGAAGTCCCTTTTCTGTTCGTACAGTTCTTATCCTGCTCAAGCACATCGACAAGCTGTTCGCTCATTCCGCGCACCGGAACAAAGTAAGAAAACAGTTTCTTCTGTTCCTCTGTAAGTCCGGCTCTCGTTCCGATACCGCTTTGCATCTCAAGGTCATATCTTCCATGTACGACAAAACCGGTATCCATTGACAATGCATCCGAGATCTCATCGAGCGGAAGCGGCGCAGTCTTACCTGTCGCAATCAGCTTCGCAGTCTCTTTACGGCTAAGCGGTGTCGTCGCCGACATAATGTCGATCGGCTCGTCATCATCAGGAATCTCTCTGTCGTCATCCTCTCCCGAATAATCAGGATTTACTGTGAACTCATCCTCAATGTCCTGAATCTCTTCCGCGTCATCTTCCCCGAAGAAATACTCGTCATCTGCGTTTCCTTCCGCCTCTTCGATCACTTCATCCGCTTCTTCGTAGTAATCTTCTTCCGGTTCTTCAATCACTTCTTCTGACTCTTCATAGTAATCTTCTTCCGGCTCTTCGATCACTTCTTCTGACTCTTCATAGTAATCTTCTTCCGGTTCTTCGATCACTTCCTCTGATTCTTCATAGTAATCTTCCTCCGGTTCTTCGATCACTTCTTCTGATTCTTCATAGTAATCTTCTTCCGGCTCTTCGATCACTTCGTCTGCTTCTTCGTAGTAATCTTCCTCCGGTTCTTCGATCACTTCCTCTGATTCTTCATAGTAATCTTCTTCCGGCTCTTCGATCACTTCGTCTGCTTCCTCATAGTAGTCTTCTTCAAAGTAATCGTCATCCAAATCTTCCTCGAACTCCTCGTCGAAATCTTCGTCAAAGTCATCATCAAAATCATCGTCGATTCTAAGATCCTCCGCAACCTGACCCATGTTTTCGCTTGGTTCTTCTTTTCTCTTAAGATATACTCCTGTAGGTTCTTTCTTTTCTTCTTCCGGCGGGATAATTCCCTCAATTTCATCAATCATACGTTGAATATCCGGCGGTAAAATCGGTGTTGTTTTCTTATTCGTCTCCATAGTATCCCCTTTTGCTGTATCCCCTGCTGAATCTATAACTTCTTCTTGTTCCGATTCGGATGCTCCTTCTGCATCCGTCCCCTCTTCAACCGGCTCATCCTCTCCTGCATTTTCTTCAAATCCCGAAAGGATATCTTCCAAACTGATCTGACCTGTAATCTGATCGTCCTCTTTTATTTCAGCGGCCGCTTCCGCTTGCGCTGCCTCCTCCGCTTGTGCGGCTTCTTCTGCTTGTGCCGCCTCTTCCGCTCTTGCGGCTTCTTCTGCTTGTGCCGCCTTTTCTGCTCTTGCGGCTTCTTCCGCTTTCTCCTCTTCTTCTGCCTGTAATGCGGCGCGGCGTTTTTCCTCTTTCAAACGACTTACCATGTCTATATCTGCAACCGACTCAATCTCTCCGATCGCCTGCTCCAGATCCGCAAGATCTTCTTCATCCTCGATCTCATCTTTTCTTACCGGACGGAATTTGATCTGGGATGTATTTCCCATATCCTTTTCTTTGCCGAATTCCGACTCCTCTTCATCCTCAAAGTCAAAATCCATCGCTCCTGTTTCCGTCAAATCGAACTCCGACTCTTCTTCGTCTTCAAAATCAAAGTCCATCGCTCCCGTTTCCGTCAAGTCAAACTCCGGCTCTCCTTCATCTTCAAAGTCAAAGTCCATCGCTCCCGTTTCCGTCAAGTCAAACTCCGGCTCTTCTTCATTCTCAAAGTCGAAATCCATCGCTCCCGTTTCCGTTAAATCAAACTCCGGCTCTTCTTCATCTTCAAAGTCAAAGTCCATCGCTCCCGTTTCCGTCAAATCAGATTCCGACTCTTCTTCATCTTCAAAATTAAAATCCATCGGAGCTGTCTCGTCTTGGAAATCATCTGCCGTCAATTCTTCCAACTCCGGATGAAGAAGTTTTCTCAATGCAACGTCTAACGGCATCGTATCTCCCAGTTTCTTTTTAGCAGGCTGCCTTTCTTCTTCCGGCTCTGCGGTTGTCTCCAGCACATCCGGTTCTTTTATTCCTTCCGGTACGCGCTCCTCCGGCTCATCGACTCCTTCTGCTTCGGAAACATCCGTCGGCAGATATGCGTCTTCTGTCTGCCCGGCATCTTCCGCATCTATCGGCACCTGCTCGTCCTGTTCAACATGATCCTCTGCATCCTCCGCCGGTGAATCCGCTTCTAACGCCTTGATCTCGTCGGCTTCCCACGCTTCCGTATCTACTTCCACCGGGTCGTTCGGCAAAGTGATCTCTCTTACTCCTTCTGAGATCGTTTCCGGCATCATGTCCGGAACAAGTTCCTCCATTCCCTTCGGAACTCGTGCGTTCACCTGCTGTTCGGCAGCGAAATCAGCATCGGCAACTTCGGAGTCGGCAGCCATAAGTTCAGCTCCCGGCAAACCGTTTTCTTCTTCCTCCTGCTCGGATTCATCTGCCTCTGCATAAGAAAAAATATCAGGAATCTCCTCTGTCTCCTCGGACGTCCTTGCATAACGCTTATCGTACTTTTCCTGCTGGGAAGGAGTCAGTGGTTTGTACTGCATCTTCAGTTCCATCGCCTTATAGACATACTGCCCCTCGCTGAACCAAAGAATCAAATCGTCACACTCTTCCAGACATTCTGATGTCATACCGGCTTCCTGATACAGCTTCGCCAGTTCATATGCCCACTCTTCAATATATTCGGATTTCTTATATTCTTCAAGAGCTTCGATCTGCTGCTCGATCGGCGCCCTCTGCGCGCGGAGAATCTTATATCTTAAAATGTACTGATTCGGGTCTTTCGGCGCGATCTGCATAAACTCATCGTAAAAATCGATCGCCTCATCGACATTTCCCGTCTTAAGAGCCAATCCGCACAGACGGCTGATAATCTTACGGCTTCCTTCCGCCCGCTGATATGCAAGCGTCAAAATGTCATATCCCTTCTGATATTCTCCGGTTTTTTCATAAATTTCACTGACGTTTGACAACATCACTGCATTGCGCACGCGCCTCCAGTCAATTTCATCTGCGATCGCCGCCGCTCTGCTGTACGCGCCGCTCTCCATAAGTTCGAGCATCCGTTCAGTCTTTGATTTATATTCGTATTTATCCACCGCATTCACCTCATTAAAAAATAGTTTTGTACAGGGCAGTGTCTTTCCTTCTATGTTTCTTTACATACTATATCTTTCAATATTTTATCATATGCATTTCGCAATGTCAAAAAAATGCACCCTCAATTAACATTGAAGATGCATTTTTATAATCTATTTAATTTTTTCATATTCTCTTTATTTTTAAATCGGAGGCAAATATTAGATTCTGTTCCTGTAAGACCTCTGCCATTGTTATTTGATCTGCGGTCGATTTATTAAGACCTGCTTATTAAATCTTCCCTCCTTCAATTAACAAATTCGAGTTCATAACAGTATCCTTATCACATATCACTTACGTTCCTTGTTTCCGGTACCACCACACATATTAAACCCGATATGCACGAATGATAATCTACTCAATGTTTCTTTACACATCTTTTGAAATTCTGCTATATGTGGTATCTATATTCAATATGTCTGCAAATGTTAAATCTTTCTGATCTCTATCCGGACTTCCAACTCTCCGATCAATTCTTTCGTTATTTTTATTCCGGATCATCTATCCTTGAGCAAAGGTCTCTTCTCCACAGGAACTTACACTTGCCGTACCACTAACATATTGATGATTCACTGAAATCACGCTGTCCATTGGTCTTTCCCTCCTGCTATCCGTTTATTTTTAATCTAATCGGGCAACTGATACGATGCCTTCTTAGTTAAATATCCTTTTGAGATGCTTTTGTTTTTATTTTGTTGTATCTCTTTTGGATGTCTTTATAATATCACCTGAGTTTTATTTTGTCAATACATTTTTATAAAAAACTTTAAATAATTACATTTTACTTTTATATTGTATGAATTTTCTGACAATGTTGCTGTCTCTGCAAAAAAGAATAAGGCGTCCGTTACCGAACGCCCTATTCCATAAAAGCTTAAATGTTTACTGCCTTAATCAAAAGACAAGTTTTCACTATGCTCTTTTTCTTCTAACCGCTACATAAGCAATTACCGACATTCCCGCAAGTACAAGCCACAGAGCTACATGTGCCGTATCTCCTGTCTGTACGCTTCCGCCCTGTGACGGAGTTGACGGAGTCTGCGGATCATTCTTCGGCGGAGTCTGTGTCTTCGTCAAACCTTCTGCCGCTGAATTCAACTGTGCCAAAGCAGCTTTTACCTGATCTGCTGTTGCAGCCTCGTTATCCAAGATTGCCTTAGCAGATTTCAGAGCGTTTTCAAACTTCGCCCAGCTCTCTGCTGTGTAACCGTCGTTCTTCTTATCTTTGTACTTGTCGTAAGCTGCCTGAAGCTCGCTCTTATCAACAGACGGTTTTCCGGAAAGCTTCAATGCTACGCGAGCGTCTCTTAACGCATTAAGCGCTGCGTCTACCGCTGCCTGATCACTGTTGCTGTTGTCTTCCACGATTGCTTTTGCCGCTTTCAGCGCATCTGCATATTCTTTCCAAGAATCTGCTGTATAGTCTGCCTCTTTCAGATCTTTATACTCTTCGATCAAAGCTTTCAATGCATCTGTGTTTCCACGCTGTACAAGCGCTGTAACCGCATCGTTCAACGCTTTTGCTGCTGCATCGATCTCCGTCTGATCTTTGCTGTCTTTCAGTACCTTTTCTGCATCTGAAAGAACTGTTTTCATTGCTTTGTAAGAATCTGTTGTGTACAAGTTCGCATCAGCCGCTTTCGCTGCATCGATTGCTGCTTTTAACGCCTCTTTATTGATCTGCTCTACTTTTACTAATGCTGTATGAGCATCTTCTAACGCTTTCTTCGCTGCGTCTACCGCTGCCTGATCAAGATTGCTGTTGTCTTTCACAACTTTTTCTGCCGCTGTCAACGCATCTGTGTACGCTTTCCAGGAATCTGTTGTGTAGTCTGCCTCTTTCAGACCTTCTGCTTTATATTCTGCGATCAAAGCTTTCAACGCATCTGTGTTTCCACGTTCTACAAGCGCAGCAACCGCATCATTCAAATCTTTTGCTTTCGCATCGATTGCCGCCTGATCCTTACCGTTTGTCAGAAGTTCTTCTGCTTCTGCAAGAACTTTTTCCATTGCATTGTAAGAAGCTGTTGTATATGCGTTTTCGTCTTTTGCTTTTGCCGCATCTACTGCTGCCTGCAGTTTGCTCTTATCAAGCTGCGGATCTACCGGAGCTTTTACGAGAGCTTCTTTTGCCGCTTTCAATGCGTCTTTCGCCGCATCTACTTCTGCCTGTGTCTTATTGCTGTTGTCTGCCACGATTCCATTTGCAGCTTCAAGAGCTTCTTCGTATTTCACCCATGTCTCATGTGTGTAATCCGCTTCTTTCAGTTCTTTGTACTCTTCAATAAGAGCTTTCAATGCATCTGTGTTTCCGCGTTTTGCCAATGCTGCATGTGCATCTTCTAACACTTTCTTCGCTGCATCTACCGCCGCCTGATCGCTGTTGCTGTTATCTGTTACGATTGCGTTTGCCGCATTCAGAGCAGTCTCATAAGCGCTCCATGTAGATGTTGTATGATCCTCTGCTTTCAAATTCTCTTTTGCGTACTGATCGATCAAAGCTTTCAGATCTGTTACATCTCCGCGAGCAACAAGTCCTTTCACAGCTTCAGTTAATTCTGCAACCATTGCGTCGATCGCATCTTTTGTACCGTTTACAAGAAGCTGTTTTGCTTCTGCAATTTTAGCTTTTACCGGCTCTGCACTTGTTACTGTACTTGTTTCAACTTTCTTCTCTGCGTCTGCGATTGCTTTCTTCAGAGCGGATGCATCTACAAGTTTAGCTTCTGCGCCTTCCAGTTTCTTAATCATAGCAGCTACTTCTTCCTGTGTCTGTGCTCCTGTCGCCACAAGATCATATCCTTCTTTAAGAAGAGCATTAAACGCTGCTGCGCTATCTGTTGTTGCGTTAGACGTATCTACCGCTGACAATACGCTCAATCTTTCGATCAAGGCTGTAATGTCTACGCCCGGTGTCTCGCCTTCTTCCGGTTTTGTTCCGTATACTTCAAGCTCTACAACGTGGTTTGTTGTTGTGTCATTGTTTGCTCTTCCGTACATGTAAACGCGAACAAACTGTGCTTTCGTTCCTTCCGGAAGCGTCCATGATTTACCCTGTGCAGTTTCTGCATAGTCTTCATCGAATTTTTCCGGTGCTTGTGTATACAGTTTATGAACATTCTGATCATCCGCATTATAGACGATTGTAGCTTTTCCTTCTGCAAAGTCTGTTTCTTTTTCTGCTACAGCTACTACTGTATCGCCATATGTTCTACCATCGCCCCAGTAACGATACAGTGACAGAGAGTTCACATCACATACAGCGCCTAAATCAACCTGCATATAAGATGATTCACGTCTATTGTCCGCACCGAACTCGGCATAGTTTGAACCAAAATCAGTTTTGTTTCCGTCAACAGCCATAGACATCGGTCTGTCGCCGCCTTTTGCTGCATCTGTGTCATCTGCCGTCCATTTTGCCGTTACATTTGCATCCTTTGCAATGTTCTTTGCTTCTACTTTCTCTCCATAGATCGCAAGATCACCGACTGTAATATACTTATTTTCATCAGTTGCTTGCCAGTGATAAGAAGACGTTCCACTGATACGTACATATCTAGCTTCCTGTGCCTCAAATGTAACTTCTGCCGGGAAAAGTGTCTGATCATTCTTATTCACAATCTTGTCCGAAAGATCAAGCCCGTTTTCTCCTGTTACCGAAGTCCATGTATCCTCTCCGTCTTTTCTAATTTCTACAATCAGATTCTTAATATTACCTGTACAATGCCAGTAGTTCTTTGCATCATTATAATAACGCGGTGTGTAGTCAACCTGATCCAATTTATACGTCGCACCCAAGTCAACTTGCAGCCATGCATTATCGCTGCTTACAGTACCTTCTTCCACTTTCTGACTTGTCCAGTATGTCGTGTTATCTCCATCTAAGACTTTATCTTTACTTCCTTCGCTCGTCTCAGAAACTGTGATCATATCATTTGTAAGTTTAAGTTTCGGAAGTCCTTCCTGCTCTCCGAGATTAGCCACTTCATTATAACCGTATGCGATATCATATACTGCCGCCGCTGTCACACCTTCACCTGCTGTGATCGCAGCTTTCTTAACTTCATGAAATCTGTTCTTTTCATTATAAGCAGATCCTTCCAGTGTTCCGTCTACATAAAGTTTCAGCATACCGTTGTTTTCTTTCACACCTACTACTTTATGCTCTGCTCCGTCATTGATTGACTTGCCGGAAACTGCTGTCGCACCATTCAGTGTGAAGGATGCTTTTCCTTCTGCTGTTACTTTCAGTTCGTACTGACCATTCTGGCTTACGAGTGACTTATCTGTTGCCGTTGTGTTTACAGCCGCATATACTGTGAATCCATTATTGGAATTCAGTGATCTGTCCGCTGCTGCAATTTCTCCTGCTTCTGCAATCGCTTCTTTTTCAACGATCACACTGTCTTTGTGATATACAACAGATGCAGCTTCAGTAGCTTTGTTGCCCGACATGTCTTTAATATCCTGCGGAATTACTTTTACTGTAGCTTCGTTTGCCGGAGCTTCTGCTAATACGATATGATATGTTGTATCGTCTGCGCTCTTCTTAATAGAAGAAACTTTTGCGTTTTCTACTTTAAAGAGGTTTCCTGATACTTTCTCATCGAATTTTACTGTAAGTTCTTTCGCACCGTCTGTCATGATTCTGTCGATCTTCGGCGCTGTTGTGTCTTTTTCTGCTGAAACACGTAAGATACGCACTTCGTTCGGTTTCAAGTTCACTGTGTATTCTTGACCATACTTTAATGTACCTGTCTGAGCAGACTTATCGGAAAGAAGATAGCTGTGCTCTAAGTAGTAGTTTAATGTGCCTGCACCTTCTGCAACGCCCATTGTACGGTCGAATGTGAACTTGATTGTCTTATCTGCATTTGCAGATGGGTTACGGAGTGAAATAATTCCGTCCGTTCCGTCGAAACATGAGAATCCGTATGCTTCTGCCTGCGTTTGGTCTGACAGATCTCCGTTACTCAGTTTTGTAATATCCGGTTTCCCTCCGATCATCTTGGAATTTTTGAGCATATGATAGTTTTCTTCTGCCCACTCAAGGAATTCTCCTGTGATCTCGTATTTTCCATCTGTCATAATACTGTCAGAGTAGTACAACTCCCAAAATGCCGTTCCACGAGTAGACAACATGTACAGATAGTTCTGGAAATCTTCATCTGTAGCAGTATTAACTGTCATTCCTGTTCCTTCTTTTCCGTAAATCGGATCATGGTTGTACAGATTCTGAAGCGGGAACTGGAACTGATGATTCTTCAGGAAGTCATAGTAACAAGCGTCACGATATGTAATCTGCTTATTCATCTTTGTTGTTCCGAAAGATGCATCCTTCTGATCATGTACGCACTGAATCCATACAGAGTTCGCCCACTGTAAATACCACGGACTCGGGTTTACATAACATGTAAGAGAGATCCAGAGTTTATTAATTCCGTCCTCTTTTTCACTCTGACGAACCGCTTCCATCAGATCGATCCATGCTTCCCACAGATCAGTCACATGATACATCTGGTGATAACCGCCTGTCATATGGTGATTAGACTCACTGTATACCGGAACGCCGTCTGCTCCGCCTAAATTGTTGAAATGATTATACTGAGCAGTATCTGCAAATCCATCCCATTTCCAGTAGTTGACATCCCAATCTTGCTGCCATTTAATCGCCATCTTTTTAAAATTCTCTACATATACACGGTCTGCAACGTCGATAGAATGTCCTGCTTTACTTCCTTTTTGTGCCCTCTCAATAATATTTGCTAATGTAGTGTAGAAGTTATATCCGCCTCTCGGTCCAACCCATACTCCAAAGTTACTTCCGAACTTCTTAACAAGTTCGCTGGACGGTGTCAATCCCTCCGGGAATTTCTCATTAAATGTCCAGAAACCTTCGGTATTCTCTATTGCTCCCGATTGTGCGTGTGACCCTGCTCCTATCGAACCATCATTATACGCATTCCATCCATCATCTACAACGTAAGAATCCAACGGACGAACTTCTGCTTTATTCAACTCACGATCAATTTCAATGAACGAAGCCAAAATATTTTCATCACTGATCTTCATCATGTTGTCGAACCATGAATTGTACTGTGTACGGAACTCTGACGGAGTTGCGATTGACTTGATGTACTCGAAGAAGTCTGCCTGAATAACTTCCTGCTCTGTACTTCTTGCCGCACCTGCAACTGTCTGCCATGTCACATACTTATCGTCTGTTGTCAACTGATTATCTTCTTTCAGTCTGCTGAACGTCTTACCACTGTAATAACGCATAAATCCTGTTCCGTTTACGATCTCTGTATCCGCTGCCGGGAACTCACATCCGAAGAACATTCCCTGAATGTAGATCGGCTGTCCGAGGTTCGCTTTGAACTCTTCCATCTGAACAACGCCGCCTTGACCTCTCGGAATTGTCCACTGTGCATCGGACTCTGCCACTTTCAGAGACTCAAGGTCGATATAGTCGATCTCAGCATCTGCCATCTTGTCATCCGGCACGTCGATCTCAAGGAATTTACGCATGAAGTGATCGCCTTCGTACATTACGATTACTTCGTCGATTGAATACTCTACGTTTTTGTGAGTGTACGGTTTGAAAGAAAATGTTACTTTCTTACCTGTTTTCTCTTTACCGTTGATCGTTGCCGTTGTATCTTCGACTTTGACTGCCTCATTGCCGTCTTTCAGCTCTAAATCGCTTGTCTCAAACGCACGGTCATCCGTATCTATCGGAGCTTTCTCTGCATGGAGATTAAACTCTGCTCCGCCGGCAAATCTTTCCCCATTGTTTGAAGATGTTGCTACGAACTTAATCTGTTTCGCAGTACATGCTTCTTTCAAGTTTACATAAATCGGATTTACACCATTGTACTCAAAATTGCCTTTTGCGATCGGTTCTCCCCAATCTTTTGAAGCATAATCAAGTTTTTCCGATGCTGTTGATGCATACAGTTCATATCCCTTGATATTTCCGTTTGTGTTTTCTCCTTCTTTTCTCGGTGTATAAGAGAAGGACTGGAATGTCACATCTTTTCCGAATGTGATTACTACATTATGCGGATAGTCCTGATCACCTTGTCCAGCCCCCCCATAATTTGAATGCCAGATACTCTCTGTTCTTCCATCTAACAAGTTAGATGCCGGTCCATCTGAGTCTCCGCTCGCATTCTGGTAGCTGTCTGCTGTTGCTTCCCAACCCGTCCGATTGATTCCCGGTAAGGTAATAGGGTCTTTTTTCTCTTTCGTTGTCTTAACAACGAATTCTTCACTTCCTTTTTGCGGAGTGAAGGTTGTTCCTTCTCCACCAGTTCTTTTGTTCACAATTTCAGTCGTAGACAATTTTTTGTCCGCTGTTGAAAATATTCTTTCGATGGCTCCGTTTCCGATTGTAACAGTATTATCTTTCTGCTCAACGGTTACTTTACCATACGGAACTGCAGTTTCATTTTCTGCCGCTCCGGCAACTGATGTTGTGGAGAAGACGCTCGTCACAACCATAGCTGCTGCGAGCGCTGCACTGAAAAATTTCTTTTTCATAATAATCTCTCCTTTCTCCCGTGAATTTGTTATGTTTTTCACAGTCTGCATCTATTTTATGATAACATATTCCCCTCTTTTTCGATACATCTAATATCAGTTTCGTTATATTTGCTTAATTTCCGTCAATTCATTCAATATTTTTTTAAGATTTTGTCGGTTTTTCTTAAGAATTTTTCTTTTTATTTTCCGCAATTTATTAAGACGACTATAATATCCTGTTTATGTCAGGAAATAAAGGGAATCCTGTAAATAACACTTAAAGGAGTTGCATTATATATGAAGAAACTCATTTATCCGGCAGCGCTTATTCTGCTTTTTATTATATTGACAACGACAATTCTGCCTGCCGACGCCGTCTACGGATCGAATACGGACTGGCTCTCCCAACATGCCGCTCTTGCGGAAACGATCCGTGACGCCTGCGTGGAACAGCACACGCTTCTTCCCGACTGGATCGATCTCGGAAGCGGAAGCAGCGGATATCAGTTTTCTTATTATGGATTTTTAAGACCTGATATTTTGATCGGATGTCTGTTTCCGCAAGTTCCGATGGTTTACATCCTGATCGGCTATATGCTTGCACTTTATCTCGCTTCCGTTCTTTTATGTTATATGTGGCTGCAAAGCGAGGATATTTCCCCGTTCTTTTCCTTCATCGGAAGCGTTTTATTTTTGACTGCGGGATGTCTTTTCCATATGCATCGTCAGATCATGTTTGTCAATTATCTGCCGTTTTTGATCCTTGCTTTTTTGTGCGTGAAGAAACGTAAGTTTCGCTTTCTCCCTCTTTGTATGCTTCTGATCTGCCTGCACAGCTTCTATTTTGCGATCGCCGCATTTGCCGCGATCGGCTGGTACTGGCTGAGAACGGAAAAAGAGACATTTTGGAAAGATTCGTTTTTCAAAAGATATATCCCTTCCGCCGTTCTTTCCGTATGCATGGCGGCGGCGCTCCTTCTGCCGACAGGACTTGTACTGATGGAGCACAGACGAAGCGGCGGCGGATTTTCTCTTTTGAAAATATTAGAGCTTTTCGGACCGAATATCTCTATGAACGGCATCTTGTTTAACGAATACGGACTGGGGCTTACATTGATCTGCTTTTACACGATACTTGCCGGATTAAATAAAAAAAATCCTGCCAAAAAAGAATTCTTTCCTGACAGCGTTTTATTTTTATCTTTCGGATTGTTCGGTATCTTTTCTTACATTTTAAACGGAACGCTCTACGCCAGACCGAAGATACTTATTCCGTTTCTGCCGCTGTTCATCCTGCACTGCGTACGTTACTTAAAATCAGCGCACACCGAAACAGACCGCGTTTCATCGTATCCGCTCTATCCGTTTGCCGTAATGCTTCCGCTTGGTCTGCTCTGGTTCAGTCAAGTTCAGTTTCCGTGGATTTTGATCGAACTTGGTATTCTGTTTTTATTTTGCCTGATACAAAGACGGAAACAAAACCTTATTTTGCAAATGTTTAAAAATCCCCGCATTTTTGCCCGGGTAGAATTGCTCGTCTATCTGCTCATACTGATCGCCCCGGTCGGTATGTATATTACAACTGCCAGAAAGGAAAACTGGGTAAAGAAAGCAGATGTTTCGGCAAAAGAAACTTACACAAAACTTGCGGAAATTCCGATGGATCCGCTCTATCATTTTGACAGCCTGACCGAACCGCTTGCAAACGGAAACCGCGCCCCAGAAGCGAAAATAACAAGAAGTTCTATGTATTCTTCTGTGACAAACAGCGCTTACTCCGACTTGTATTATGACGTGCTGAATACACCGATCCGAATCAATAACCGGATCGCGCTGCTTACTTCCGATAATCCGTTCATGCTTCATCTTCTTGGCGTTCGGTATATCGAGACAGAAAAAGATCATATTCCCGCCGGGTATACACCTCTGTATTCTTCGGCAAAAGACACGGTGGTCGCAGAGAATAAAAACGTGCTTCCGAATGTTTATTTTACATCGGATACAATCTCTGAAAAAGAGTTTGACCGTTTCAATCAAATCGAACAGTTGGAAGCGATTTCCCGCAAAACCATAATAGAAAACACTTCCACTGATACGGACAGCGACGTTTACCTCCCCGGAAAGTTTATCACTCCTTTTGCCCCGAAACTGTCGGCAGACGGCAAACTTCCCGATAGTTTGACTATCAAAAAGACTGCCGATAAGTATGACATAATCTCAAAATGTCAACAATCGTTGACATTTTATGTTGAAAATACAGGTTTTGGCAACATTTTGTTGCTTTCTTTCCAGGTGGATAATAAAACGATCGATCCTGTTGTCATCGACATTAACAACATACGCAATAAGCTTTCGGGACTATTTGCGCCTTACCCAAACGGAAACAATATGTTTCACTATCAGTTTTCAGCGGACAGCGACTCGGGTATGACAAAACTAAAGGTTACTTTTCCAAAGGGTCATTTCACTGTCAGCAACGTACAGTGGCATTTATGTAATAAACATATTTTCGACGACAAGAACACAATTACAAAAGCGGTCTGTGACAGCAGAACCGAACGCAGCGCCTTCCTTTCAGGCACGACTGTTTTTTCCGGAAGCATCCATGCAGAAAGCAACGGGGTTCTCGCATCTGCGATTCCGCGGCAAAACGGACTTGAGCTTTACATCGACGGCAGACGCACAGATATTATCCGCGTAAATAAAGCTTTTGCAGGAGCACATATCGAAAAGGGGACTCATAAGATCGAATTTCGATTTTCTCCTCCCGGAAAACAAATCGGCTGTATCATCAGCCTGATATCTCTGTTGTGCTATTTAAGTTACCTGATTTTTACATTTGGAGTCTTTACTTCAAGAAAAACACAAAATATTACAACGGCTCACCATAAAAACGCGCTGTAAGAAATTCACTATAATCATTATAAGAAAGAGGGAACTGACTTTGAAACGAATTTACTTAAGCAAAGAACTGCTCACTTACATCATTACCGGAGGAATCACAACCGGAGTTAATTACATGTTATACGGACTTTTTCTATTTTTTCACGTTCCGTATATTGCATCTAACAGTATCGCATGGACAGGCGCGGTTATCGCCGCCTATGTTCTGAACAGAAAATGGGTCTTTCGGTCAAACAGACGGATTCCCGAAGAGTTTTTCTCCTTTGCTGCTCTACGATTTATCACACTGCTCGTCGAAAACGTTCTGCTTTGGCTTGCCGTCGATCAATTATCACTTTCTTTGATCGGCTCAAAATTAATCGTAAGCGTCGTAACCGTGATCGGAAACTATGCGCTCTGCAAATACCGCGTTTTCAAAACTGCCGCTCATGGGCAGGATCAAAATATGATCAGAAAGGAGCTGCTTCCATATGACAATCAAAAATAATCCTGCTGACGATGTGATCAGCATTATCGTTCCGTGTTTTAATGAAGAGAGCGTTCTCCCCGCTTTTTACAGCGCGGTTTCAGACGCCGCATCCTCGATCGAAGGCGCTGTCTGCGAATTTCTTTTTATAGATGACGGAAGTTCTGACCGAACGGCAGAGATCCTTCAGCATTTTACAGAGAAAGACGAGCGTGTCCGTTTTCTTACATTTTCCAGAAACTTCGGAAAAGAAGCCGCCATGTACGCCGGACTTCAAAATGCATCGGGAGACTACTGTGTATTTATGGACGCCGATCTGCAGCATCCGCCCGCTCTGCTTAAAAACATGTATCACGCTGTCAAATACGAAGGATACGACTGCTGTGCAGGACTTAGAGAGGACCGAACCGGAGAAAATCCGATCCGCACGTTCTTATCCCGCTCTTTCTATCACTTGATCGGGAACGCATGTCATCTCGATATGGGAGACGGAAAAGGTGATTTCCGAATGATGAACAGAGCTATGACGGACTCTATTTTGGAACTCAAAGAATACAACCGCTATATGAAAGGGATCTTCTCTTTCGTTGGATTTGATACAAAATGGATTCCGTTTCACAACACTGAGCGCGCCGCAGGAAAAACAAAATGGAATTTCCGCTCGCTGTTCCGCTATGCAATGGACGGAATGTTATCATTTTCTTCCGCCCCCGCTTCCCTGCCCGGCTTCATCGGCATGTTTCTCCTGATCGCCGCCGTTGTCACAGGACTTGTTTCCGTTTTCACCGGACATAAAGCAAACTGGATCCTTCTGCTTGTCTGCCTGATCCTCGCGTTGAACGGCATACAGATGATCTTCCTGTCACTGCTCGGACAATATATGTCGAAAGATTATATGGAAAGCAAGAAACGACCGATCTATATTATAAAAAAGAAAGGGGGGTTTTAACCCCTCCTTTTCTACGACAGCTCTAAGTTTCCTGTATAAAGCTGATAATACGTTCCTT
>OHXC01000495.1_pt1 | contig 18013 bp, 8 predicted proteins | sample 1579891 | NCBI WGS metagenome assembly OHXC01 (sample SAMEA3882531, study PRJEB24775) | human gut metagenome | biome: human-associated habitat; feature: intestine environment; material: feces | place: Netherlands | collected 2009/2010
CAGCGCCACTGGGTACCCTTCCGCCAGTTCGATCAGGCAATCAGCGACTACTATCAGAGTTATGTAGATAAAAATACCGAAAAGCCCATTATATATCCCATTTATACAGGCCATTTCCAGCCAAGCGATTGGGATAAAAGATTTGCGGATATTGCAAGTACATTGAATTTGTACGGATGGAGTTCTTACAATATCTTTATCGCAGCCAATAACTCGAACTTTGATATAGGAGACACAAAAGAGAAAAAAAATTCCTACGCTTTCCAGGGCATTGTGGCAGACAAAAGGGACAGCGATGGCGACATCGTGATGAATGGAACGACCCTGAAAGAACCGCATTTCAATGAAAAGTTCCTGACCGGCCAAAACAGCAAAAATGCAAAACTTGGCGAAGTTTACCACAATGTTGAGTTCCCGTTTACCCAAGAAGAAGTTTTTATAGAACCAGCGCAAACGCCAAATGGCCCGCAAAAAGGCGAGGGCGTTAAATACTGGTGGTTTGACAGTAAAGAAACTTCTCTATATCTGCGCAAAGATACAAATAGCGATCAGTTGTACCTTGGTAATGATAGCCCAGGAGTGACAACCGCTGGATATAAGAGCGAGGCGTCCCACAACGTGGACAGTGCAAGTAGTCCAGATAATGTTTCAACGCCATACGGCTTTTTCCCGTTCAATGAAACCACAACCAGTAAGAGCGCAGTCAGGTACAATTACGGTTACGGTGCAAAACTTGAAATCCCGTTTACCCTAACCAGTACCGGAACAGTTAAGGACGACTACAATAATGAAATTCCAATTCGTTTTTACTTCTCTGGTGATGATGATGTGTGGGTTTTCATTGACGATCAGCTTGTCCTGGATATTGGCGGTGCTCATGCCAGAGTTTCTGGTGTGTTGGAATTTGACCAGCGCGATAATAAGAAAAACACCGTAACTTCCTATGTTAGCCGGGTCAAGAACAGCAAGACAGGTAATTATGGCGCTGAAAATTGTGATGAGCACAACCATACAACGGCGACAAGCATTACTTACTTAGGAACAACCGAAACGTATTATAAAAACGCAAGTGTTTCCATCCCTAATCTTTCCACCGGCAAGCACACCCTTACCATGTACTATATGGAACGCGGTATGTGGGAGTCCAACATGGCGGTGGCGTTCAACTTCCCGGATAATAACGAGCTGCAGGTTCAAAAAGAGGTTGATCTGAACAAGGTTGATCCGGACTTCAAAAATTGCTTTAAAGACCAGAAAATCTTCAACTTCACCATCCAGAACCAGGCAACCCATTATGGAGAAAAAGTGGCCGCTGGCTCGGATACAAGCGGTACCAAAGAGGTGAATTTTGCGGATTGTGACGAGATTAAACCCGCAACCGATTCAACCGAAGGTGAGTACATTTTCAAGTTGGATACAAACCCCGAGCAAGGTTCCGGGCCTGAAGGCGAAAAGGTCCTTCACTGGTACGCACGCTATACGGATACGGAACCCGTCAGTGCAGCGCGTAAGAAACGTTATGGCATCCTGACGCTGAAAAACCCCATCGATATCAAAGACGAGCGCTTCCTTACGTTCCAGGTTTACGTTGATCCAGGGGATAGTGGAGGTGACCTTTCCCTCAACAACCTGTATCTGGAACTGCTGGATGAAAATGACGTCCAAAAAGGCAGCCTTGGCACATCAGGCATTAACGGCGCAACGTATGGCTCGGTCGAAGTGAAGACAGGCGCATGGGTCACCGTAAAGCTGGACCTGAACAAGATGAAAGCGCAGGACGGTTTTAACGGCAAGGTCAAAACCATCCGCGTGGGCGATAACTATAGCCGCCACATCTATTTCAGGAACTTTACCTTCATTCCCAAAGCGGTGCCAAAAACGATGACCGGCTTTACAACCGATCAGAAGGAAATCCCGGATTACGGCTCCGCCACAAGCGGTCAGTTGCAAAACGCCATAAACGCACAGTACACCTCCACCAAGGACAGCGACACCCAGTTAGTGGACGATGACGGACGCTTTGTTCTGGAAGATGGAGAAACCGTTACCTTCAGTGACCAGTTCCGCCGCGGCAGCTACATTTCGCTCAAAGAGGAACTGAACCGAAACCTGTACGACACCACATGGACGGTGTGCGAGAACGGGCAGGCGGTTACTTCGATGAAGGGCGATAGCGAATCCGTGACAGTTACCGACACGAACAAGTCGCTGGACAAGCAGGAGGGAAGCAGCCCCAATGATGGCCGAACGGAAAAAATAAGACCGAATGATGATCAAACGGGTAATAACTATACCGGAACCAAACCCTCCGCCGACACCATCGTCTTCCGCTCCTATAAGGACCCGGACGAAAATAGCTCCACGCTGACAAAGCTAAAGGTAAAATACGTCAACACCGTCAAAACCGGCGGGCTGAAAATCAAAAAGCAGGCCGCAGACGGTGAGAAAGATACCATTAAAGGCACCTACACCTTCAAAGTTACCTTTAATGATGTTGGCGGTGAGGGTCTGGAAAAAGAGCCCATCATAAAGTATGTTGAGATCAACATGAGCGATGAGAACAACTCAGAACACACCGGAACCATCACCGGCATCCCCGTTGGCACCCGCTATACCATCGAGGAAGTCAAAACCGATGATTCCAGACTGCAAAGCGTAACTGTTCCGAAAGGTCAATCCGCCCAAGTGATCTACAACACCATGGTGGAAGGCGAGATTGTGGCGAGCAAAAATCCGGACAATCCGAACGATCCGAAAGATCTGGAAGTTACCGCAATCTTTACCAACACTAAGCGCAAACTGATCAACATTGAGTTCGATAAGCTCTGGAAAGATGCAAATGATACGGTCCTTGGTACAACGAGCCAGCCGAACGAGATTTACATCCAGCTCCAGCGCAAAAACAGTGCTGCGGATGCCAAATGGGAGGTTGTTGACTACCCGACCTCGGGCAGCAAATATGTTACGGTTCGCCATACAGATAACGGCTGGCTGTATCCCTTTAACAACCTGGATCAGTACCCGGTTGGCGGCAGTGCGGATAATAACTATATTTACCGCATTGTGGAAGGTACGGTAGAGAATGGCGAATTTAAACAGGCAGCGGAAGATGGAACCATTACGATTGACGGCAAAACGTATGTTGTAACGGCTGAAGCAACAGCAAAAAGCGAAACGAACAGCGAAACCGGCGCAACTACAACGCCAGCCACAGCCACCGATGGAACCATCACCGGCGGCAGCGGCAAGATTGTGCTGACCAACACGCTGCAGAACCCGAAGTTTGTACTGGATATCATCAAGAAGGACGCGGAAAAAGACGAAAATAAAAATGACGTGCCCTTGGGTGGTGTTGAGTTCAAACTGGAAAAGCTGGTCGAACCAATAACCGGAGGAGAACCGCAGGTAGAGACTACCTATAAATTCAATAGCGCAAACACAGGTTCCATTACCGCCACAACGGACGAAAACGGCAAAATCACCAAGGTGTTCGCAAATCTGGAACCCGGTACATACCGCCTGACGGAAACCAAGGCACATCCGGGGTACAACCTGTTGGCACAGCCAATTGAGATCAAATTTACCCAAGGCGGCGAGTGTTTTATTGATGGGGAGAAAATTACGGACACAAAAACGTTTGTGCAGTCCGACAACACCTACACCATGAACCTTACCGTTCTGAACCGTAAAACGCCTGAGCTGCCCCACACGGGTGCAGACGCGCCAAGCCTGTGGCTGCTGATCGGCATGCCGCTGGCGGTGGCAGGGCTGTTGATATTCACATTCCGCTACAACAGGAAAGGGGGCCGGCGACATTAACCATCCCCCGGAAACCCAGCAACCCCCAGGATGCAGGGCCTGCCCGCCCGTGCGCGCCCGTTTACGGCAGGGCGCAGCCTTAAGCCAAGTGGGCAAGCGGCCCAGTTTTTCCTCCTTTTTTCTTCACGGCACAGTGCGGGCGGCGCGGCAGCGTTTCCCCGCTGCAGCGCCCCGCACTGCACGCCGTGCTGATGCAGAACCCTTAAGCCGGGCGGCCCCGCCGCCCATCCGATGATGATTTTTTTAAGAGAAGAGGTACTGAAATGAAAAAAGCAAAACGTTTTCTCACAGGCCTGTTGAGCGCCGCCTTGGCCCTCAGCCTGTGCGCCATGCCAGCAATGGCGGAGAACAGTGGAACATCGACGACACCACAACCGAGTACAGCTGTATGGACGCGGGATACCGGTTCCATTACGATTCATAAGTATGAGTACAATGGCGAGGTAAAGCCGGACAGCACTGGTGAAGAGGAAGATGCAACGAAACTCCCCGCGGATGCTAACCCATTGAAAGATGCAACTTTCACTGCATATCAGGTATGGAATGAAAATACCTTAAGAGAGTATTATAGTGCATCCAGTGATAAGGCGCAGCCGAATGTTGACGATCTTATTGAAAAGATAAACGGCAACTATGTAGTTAAGGACGAAACGAAAACACCGAAAGTTGCAGAAGGAACGACAGATGTTGCTGGCATTGCTACACTGAAAAATGATGAGAACAGTACAGACCTTCCGCTTGGTTTGTACTTGGTAGTTGAAACTCAGTCGCCGGCATCGGTTACTACCCGTTGCAAGCCTTTCTTGGTTTCTGTTCCCATGACTCGTATCGGCGCAACGAAACCGGGCGAAGAGTGGCTGTATGATGTCCATGTTTATCCGAAAAATAAAACAGATTATGGCAATATTACATTGATCAAAAAAGGTCAAGTTGGCAACGGCGAAGCTAACGAGACGCTTTCTGGTGTAACTTTCAAGCTGTATAAATTTGTGGGCACTAAAACCGAAGGCAAAATCTCTCCTTTTACGACTACGAATTACACGGACGACCTAAATGATACAACGATGATGTGGAAGCAAATCAAGAAGTCTTCTACAGCTTCCGGTGATAACACGGGTACTGAGTTTGGTGCAAATGGGCTGCTCACAACAGGTAGTGAAGGAAGCGATTTAGGCAAAATTACTGTCAGTGGCCTTTCGGCAGGTTATTACTGCTTTGTTGAACAGGGTGTCGGCAGCAATAAAGCATTCATCACGGATCAGACCCCGCATTACTTTGAAGTAAAAAATGGTTCTAGCCAGGAAATTACCGTTGCAAATAATGGTGAAGTGACTACTAAAGGCAATGATGAGAAAAACCTTGAATTGACTGTTACTGACCCGCGCCCCGATGTTGAGAAGAAAGTTAAGGATCGTGCTCCTGCAAAAGATGGCGATGAATACGTTGAAGCATCCGACTACAGCGTTGGCGATAATGTTCCTTATAAGGTAACAGTGAAAGTGCCTGAGGTACTGTTGACTGCGACTCCTAAAGAAAATGAGGCAGACAATTTTGTATTTGAAGTAACGGATACGCCGGAAAATCTGAAGAATAATCAGGACGTTAAGGTATACACTTCTGCTAATGAAGAATATAAGGGCGCTGGTGTAAATATTTCTTATGATGCCCCTGAGAACGGGTTCACTGCAAAGTTTACGCAGGCAGCACTTCAGGAACTTGTTGGTACAAAGGCAGATGGTTCCTACAACGATACATTTACCATTACATATACCGCAACACTGCTTAAGGGTGCGGATATGACCGTCAATGGCAACAAGAACACGATCAATCTGAAGTATTCTAACAAGATTGATGCAGACGGCAAAATTAACCCGGATACCAGCGAAATTGAAGACGGTGCCGTTGTTTACACTTTCAGCATTCATGTTGATAAGCGCGGTGAAAAGAATGACGGTGATCCGCTCCCGGGTGTTAAATTCAACGTTTATAAAAAAGTTGCAGAAGGTACGCCGGATGCGGTCAAGGGTTCTACCATCGGTATTACTGGTGAAGATAAAGATAACTGGTTCGTCAAAGTTGTAATTGATGATAAGAAAAATGATGATACCAAATACGATTTGGTAACTGGTCCTGATGGTAAGGCACAAGTAGATGGCCTGGCCAATGGTACTTATTATCTGGTTGAAACTGCAACCGTAAATGGCTATAATCTGCTGAGCGGCCCTGTTAAAGTTACGATTCAGGTATCGTACAAAAAGAGTTGGACTGTAAAAAATGACTATGTTGATGGCAAGCTGGTTCATCAGAAAGAGACCGAGGATGAAGAGTACTTTGGTGGAAAGCCAGGTGCCCCTGGAAATGGCTATATTCTGACTACCATCATCAACCGCAAGGGCTTCAACCTGCCCACCACCGGTGGTTTCGGCACCCTGCTGTTCAGCGGCATTGGCGTGCTGCTGGTTGTGGCCGGTGTTGGCGTGCTGCTGAGCCTGAAAAAGAAGAACCGCACCTGATGCGCCCGCCGCAAGGCAAAACAATGTTACAATTCACCAATAGGGTATAGAGGGATAATCCATCATACACAGGGGGAGGGCCGGATTTGGCCCTCCCCCTATGGTGGGTTATTGGGGAATAAATTTTTTTGGGTGTATATGGCCGTTGTTCGGTTGATTTTTAGGCCCTGCGTGGGGAACCACCCCATGGGCGTTAGGTTTGTGGCGAGGAACCACCCCTCAGGCCGCTCCGCGTCCAGCTCCCCTCCAGGGGAGCCACCGCAAACATAAGGTAAGATATTGGCGCCCCTTGAGGGGTGACTCCCCGCGGGGCGGGGAGATGTCGCGGAGCGACAGAGGGGACGGGGCGCTGTTTGCGCTGGACGCGGAGCGGCCTGAGGGGTGGTTCCCCGTGCAGAACCTAAAAATAAATAGGGCAAGGCCCGTCAACGGGCCGATGGCGAGCATCGGCCCCTACAAATGATTTGCAATGTTTGCGGCGCGGGGTGGATGGGCGGCAATTATTAGGCCCGTCAAACGGGGCGTCGGGGACGCCGCCCCCTACATGCAGGGCGAGGTTTATTACAATTTTGTGGTGTGCAACGCCGTAAGGCCCTACAGATTATTTTATTGTTATTCACTACCCTAAAAACCACCCCCAACCCAATATCTCCTGAGCGGCGCAATGCGCCGCGGTCCACCACAATTATTCATTATTCTTTATTATTTATTCTTTTGCCTACTTCCAATTCCTAATTTCTAATTTCTAATTGCATCAGCTCCCAACTTCAACCCTCTCACGGAAAGGTTCGCGGTGACGCTATGGATACCACAACAAAACTAAAAGTCGGCTTTGCGGCCTTGATGATCCTGTCCGGCATTGGGGTGGCATCGTACCCGGTTATCAGCAACGCGGTGGCGCAGCGCCACGCCAGCGAAGCGATCCAAAATTACGATGATACCGTAAAAAGCATGGATACCGAAAAACTGGACGCCGCCAAGGAGGCCGCCCGCCGCTATAACCAGCAGCTGGACAGCGCCGTGGAGCGCGATGCCGCAGGCGAAGCGGAGGATACCGGCACCAGCTATGTGGACCTTGTGGATGTGGGCGAAAGCCTGGGGTATATCACCATCCCGAAAATTGACGTCAACCTGCCCATTTACGAAGGCACCAGCGATGATGTGCTGCAAAGGGGCGTTGGCCATCTGGAAGGCTCCAGCTACCCCCTTGGCGGCGAAAGCACCCACAGCGTGCTGACCGGCCACCGCGGCCTGCCCGAAGCCGTGCTGTTCACCGACCTGGACAAGCTGGAAGAGGGCGACTGTTTCTACCTGCATATTCTGGATGAAACGCTGGCGTACCAGGTGGATCAAATCAAAGTGGTGGAACCGGAGCACACCGAGGATCTGGAAATCACCGCGGGGCAGGATTACTGCACCCTTGTTACCTGCACGCCGTATGCCATCAACACCCACCGCATGCTTGTGCGCGGCACCCGCATCCCTTATAATGGAGAGGAAGAAGCCAACACCCCGCAGGCCGTGCAGTATCAGGCGCTGCGCACCGGAACGGTGGTCAAGCGCGTGGTGGATGCCTGGCCGTGGATCGCGGTAACGGGCAGCATTGTGATCGGCGGCGAAGCGCTGCTGCTGCTTTTGCTGCTGCACCGCTGCAAAAAGCGCGAGGAGGATGACTAAATGGGACGGCTGATTGCTAAAATTCTGGCCTGGCTGGCCATTTTGCTGGGGCTGGCGCTGTTGATACAGCCCACCGCTGCCCAGTGGTGGACCAGCACCCGCAACGCCAAAACCGCTGCGCAGTTTGCGGCCCGCGCCGAAGCCCAGCCCACCGCCCCCGCGGCGGAGGAAACCACAGCCGAACCCCCGGAGCCGGAACGCGCCTACCCTGAACTGTACGCCGCGATGCAGGACTATAACGCGGAAATTTACGCCGGGGGCCAAAGCGGCCTGACCGACCCGTTCGCCTACGAGGAAGCCCCGCTGGACCTTGCTGCCTATGGCTATGACGATGATGTGCTGGCTGTGCTGTGGATCCCGCGCCTGAACCTGGAGCTGCCCGTTTACCTGGGCGCCAGCCGCGAAAACCTGGCCAAAGGCGCGGCGCTGCTGGGCCAGACCTCGATGCCGCTGGGCGGCGAAAACACCAACACCGTGATTGCCGCCCACCGCGGCTATTATGGCGCGGAAATGCTGCGCAACGTGCAGCAGATCCAGGTGGGGGACAAGATCCAGCTGACCACCCCGTGGGAAACGCTGATTTACCGCGTGAGCGAGCTGAAAATTATTGACCCCAGCGATATCAACGCTGTGCTGATCCAGCCGGGGCGGGACCTGCTGACCCTTTCCACCTGCCACCCCTACACCCGCAACAGCCAGCGCTACCTGGTAATTGCGGAGCACGACACCGCCGCTGCGGACACCACCAAAGAGGAGGATTTGCAGGAAAGCGCCGCTACCTGGGACGAAACACCGCGCCAGGTGACCGTGGAGGATGCCGGCGGCAGCTCCATTGCCGAAGTGGCTCCCCAGGCCCTGACCCCATTGCCGGGGGAGGGCAGCGCGGAATCCGAGGGGAGCGCGATCTCCAATACCATGATCTGGCTGGAAAACAACGCACTGTGGGCCGGGCTGGTGGTTATTGCCGCCGCCGTTGGCATTATGGTGATATGGAAAAAACACCGGGAGGATTAACCATGCAGTACACACAGCAGGCCGCCGCCGTTACGGCCGAAGTAAACAAGGCCGTGCAGGGCAAACAGCAAACGGTAAACACCATCTGGATGGCCATGCTGGCGGGCGGCCATGTGCTGATTGAGGATATTCCCGGCGTGGGCAAAACCACGCTGGCGCTGGCCTTTGCCCGCGCGCTGGACCTGAAAGAAAGCCGCGTGCAGTTTACGCCGGATGTTCTGCCGTCCGATTTGGTGGGATTTTCCGTTTACCAGAAAGAGACCGGCAAGTTTGTGTACCACGCCGGTGCGGTGATGTGCAACCTGTTTTTGGGCGATGAGATCAACCGTACCTCCTCCCGCACGCAGTCGGCTTTGTTGGAAGTGATGGAAGAAGGCACGGTGACGGTGGACGGCGTTACCCGCCCGGTGCCCGCACCTTTTACCGTAATTGCAACCCAAAACCCCATCGGCGCCGCCGGCACGCAGATGCTGCCGCAGTCTCAGCTGGACCGTTTCATGGTCTGCGCCGTAATGGGCTACCCCGATGAGGAAGCGGAGCTGGCAATTTTGGCCGGGCAGAGCAAAGGCCGCCTGCTGGACCGTGTGCGCCCCGTTGCCGGTCAGGCGGATCTGCTTGCCATGCAGCAGGAGGTCAGCACGGTATTTGTGCATGAGCTGATGTACCGCTACATTGTGGCGCTGGCCCAGGCCAGCCGCAAGGACCCGCGCCTGGCCGTGGGGTTAAGCCCCCGTGCCACCCTGGCGCTGACCAGCATGACGCGCGCGGCGGCGTACCTGGCGGGGCGGGATTTTGTTGCCCCGCAGGATGTGACCGCTGTGTTTGATGCGGTTGCCCGCCACCGCCTGGTGCTGAACGACCAGGCCCGCGCAGGCGGCGAAACGGTGGACAGCGTAATGCAGGACCTGCTGCGCACCGTGCCGCGCCCCCGCCCCGAAAAGGCTGACCGCCATGGCAGGTAAGCTGGGCCGGGCGCTGGTGCTTTTGGTGCTGCTGGCCGCGGCGCTCATCACCCAGGCACCGCTGGCGGTGTTCCTGTTAGCGTTTGCGCTGGTGCTTCTGGTGCTGCTGCGGCTGGACGCCGCCTGTCTGCGCAGGCAGGTAACGGCAGAGCTGCTGGTGCCGGACAAACCCGTGATACAGGGCGAAGATTTTACCCTGACGGTTCGGCTGCGCAACCGCAGCCGGTTGCCCATCCCTGCGCTTGTGGTGCTGCTGAACGCCGCCGATGAATGGGGCGGCGGGCAGATCACCCTGCGCTGCGCCGCCATGTTGGGCGGCAAGGAGAGCACCGAACAGCGCATTACCCTAAACGCAGGCAAAAGCGGCGTGTGGAGCATTGCGGTGCGGGGCATCACCCTGCGGGATCACCTGGGGGTGTTCACCGCGGCATGCCCGGCTGCCGCGCAAAGCCAGAGCATCTGTGTGCTGCCCGCTGCCGCGGCTGGCAAAGCCAAAGCGGAAAACGCCCCCGATGAGGACGGCGACGAAGCCGACACCCGCGCCGCCCTGGGCGGCAGCTATGAGCTGCGGGAGTACCGGGACGGGGATACCATCAAGCAGGTACACTGGAAGCTGAGCGCCAAGCTGGACCGCCTGATGGTGCGCGAACCGCTGACCGCCCTGCGCGCTGCCCTGACCCCCGGTGGGGACCTGGACGGAGCGGAGGAATGGGGGGATTTTCCCCAACAGGCGGCGAAGCACCGCAAAAACCCGCCCAAGCGCAAAAAAGAACGTACTGCCCTGAGCCGGCGCGGCGCTGCCGACCCCGGCAGTGGGCTGAAGTTTGTGGACCGTGTGCTGGTGAGCACCCAGCGCCCCGCAGCGCACCCCGCGTTGTGGCTGGCGGCAGATGCCGCGCTGCTGCTGGCGCTCACCTTTGGTTTGCTGCTGGTGCTTTCCACCGGGTTCGGCATTGCGGTGCCGTTGTGGGTGTGGCCCGCGGCAGCCGCTTTCTGCGCCGGGTGGGCGCTGTTCCTGCGTGCGCCGCAAGCCCTGCGCCGCTGGGGGCTGCTGGCGGGGGTGATTGTGTATCTTGTGGTGTTGTTCATCTGCCAGCGGAACTTTTTGGCCGGGGCGCAGCAGTGCGCCGGGAACATTGCCCAAAGCCTGAACGCCCGCCTTGGCAGTGCGCTGCCGGTGGCCCAGGGCGGCAGTGCGGCGCAGCTGGGGCTGTTTTTGCTGCTGGCCGCCCTGCCCGTTACCGGGGCGCTGGCCGCTGCGGCCCTGCGCCGTGCGGATGCCCTGCTGCTGGATCTAATGCTGCTGCCCGTTGTTGTGCTGCTGGCGCTGGCCGGGGCCGCGCCTGCTGTGCCCGCCTGCCTGCTGCTGTTGGTCGGTTGGATGGGGGCGTGGGCGGCTTCCTGCTCGGTGCAGCGGCGGGCCCTGTGGGGCAGGCGCGATACCGAAAACTACCGCCAGAACCTTTGCCGCCATTATAACATCCAAAAGTCTGCCGCGCTGGCGGCGGGCGGGCTTTGCCTTGCGCTGGCGCTGCCCTGTTGGTGGCTGCTGCGCCCGGCGCTGGGGGTTCCCCTTGGCTGGCTGCAGCCCGCGGCCCAGCGGGTGGAATCCGCCGCGCTGAGCACCGCCATTACCTGGCTGCCGCGGGTCAGCGGCGGCAGGCTGAACATTCAGGTAGAAGCCGCCGCCGGTGGTGTGGCGGATGGCGCCTTGAGCCAGGGCGGGGGTATCCAGGTCAGCGGAGTGACGGATCTGGCCCTGACCGCCAGCGACAAACCCGAAGAAACCGTATACCTGCGGGGATTTATCGGCGGCAGTTATGACGGCACCACCTGGCAGGCCCCTGATGCCGATGCCTTTGACAGCGCCGCTATGAACTGGAAAACCGAGGATAACGCCCGGCTGACCATTGCAAGCCTGCCGTTTTTGCGCACCGCCTATGACGGCACCGCCCAGCCCCAGACGCTGACGGTGGAGCGCATCCACGCCGATACCCAGTACACCTATGCACCGTACAACGCCTATTGGGGCGATTATTACACCATCCAGGGCGATGGCGCCGCCGCGGGCCAGACCGCGCAGGACGATGTGTTTCTGTATTACCCGCGGGATGCCGCCCAAACCCAGCTGGAAGCCCGCGCCGATGCCGACCCCAGCGTGCTGGACCGAATGGAAGCATCCTATGCCGCTTACGCCGCCAGCCGCTACACCGCCGTGCCGGACGGCTATGACGAGCTGCAAACCCTGTGCGATGAAGCCAAAAAGGACCAGAAGCTGACCGAAGCTGCGGACATTGGCGATTACATCCGCGCCTACCTAAACACCAACTACCAGTATAACGCCAGCGCTCCCCAGCCGCCGGAGGGGGCCGACCCCATCCGTTACTTTTTAACGGAATCCAAACAGGGGTACAGTGTGCAGTTTGCTTCGGCGGCGGTGGTTATGTTCCGCATGTTCGGGCTGCCTGCGCGCTATGTGGTGGGCTATGCCGCGCCGCAAAGCCTGTTTACCCAACAGGAGGACGGCAGCTGGCACGCCATTTTGCAGGACGATAACGCCCACGCCTGGGCGGAGGTGTATATTTCCGGCCAGGGCTGGACCCCCATGGAGATGACCCCCGGCGTGCTGGTCAGTGCCCAACAGGCCGACCTGCGCACCGACCCGCTGCCCGAAACTCAAGGTCAAGACACCGCCCCCGCAGCAGGGGAGAGCAGCGCAAACGAACCCACAGCCACCATCGTGCCCCGCAGCAGGCTGGTTTTGGCGGCGTTGCTGGGGGGGTGCCTGTTGGCTGCTGCGGTGCTGCTGGGGCTGGCCCGCCGCCATGCCATGGGGAATGGCCGGGGCAGCTGCAACGCGCGGGTGCTGGCCGTGTTTGGCAGCATCTACCGCCTTTTGGTGCGTCGCGGCCTGCCGCCGGATACACCATCCGATGCGCCGGAGTTTGCCGCATTTTTGCAAAGTTGTGTCCCCGCCCTTGAACCCCAGGATGCCGAAGCTCTGCTGGCATTGGCCCAAGCCGCCCAATTTGGCGCAGGTACGATGACTGAGCAGGATACGGACAAAATGAGAAAACTTTACCAGGTTATAAAACACACTGGAAAACGGAAACAGAGCCAGAAATCGGTTGAAAAACAGAGCCAGGAATGATATAATGACCCCGTACTGGGGTAGCGTGTTCTTTGCTTTCTTTGCACAGGGGGCTACCATGATCCAGGAAAATGTGGTATAATATGTTAAGTCCATTAACCAAGTAGGGAATAGCCGGGGTGGGGGACTGGTTTCTGGAACAGTACCCTGGGAACTGCCCGTGGGGCGGAAAACCGGCAAGGACAGAAAGAAGATCTTATAGAAGCAAACGTTAACAGGAGTAAACCCATGCCGCGCCGTAAACAGACAGAAGGAGAAAAAAAAATTGACATCAGCCAGATGGCTGAAGACCTTGGCGTGTCCAAGACCACGGTATCCCGTGCCCTTTCGGGCAATGGCCGTGTCAGCGAAGCGACCCGCGCCCGCGTGGTCCAGTACGCCAAAGAGAAAAACTATGTGCCCAATATGCTGGCACGCGGGTTGGTAACCCAGCAGTCTTATAATATCTCACTGGTGTTCTCGCGCCAGTTCGGAAACCTTGCCGCACCATTTTTGCGCAAAACCGTCAGCGCCGTGTACGATGTTGCCACCCGCAATGATTATGATGTGCTGATGACGATGGTGGGCGAGCAGGAAACAAGCCCGATGCAGCGTCTGCTGGTCAACCGCAAGATTGATGGCGTGATTCTGGCCCGCACGCTGGAGCGTGATCCGCTGATCCCCATGCTGCAAAAAAGCGGCATCCCCTTTGTTGCCATTGGCCGCCCGGCTGACCAGGATGTCATCTCGGTGGACCATGATCAGGTGGGCGGCTGCCGCGAGCTGGTCAGCCTGCTGCTGATGAAGGGCCTGCGCCGCATTGCTTTGCTGGGCGGATCCATGCTGTACACCGTCAACCAGTCCCGCCTGGAAGGCTATAAGCAGGCGCATGACCGCGCCTGCTGCAAGATTGATGAGAGCCTGCTGTTTTTGGAGCTGGAAAGCGACGATCTACGCACCAGCGCTGTGGAGCTCGCGGTACAGCGTGGGGCGGACTGCATCCTGTGCATGGATGACCAGGTTGCCCTGCTGGCTTTGAGCACCCTGAGACAGCTGAACCTGCGCGTGCCGCAGGATATCCGCCTTGCCTCCCTGTATGACGACGAAGCGCTGCAGGAGTGTACGACACAGATCACGGCGGTCTCTTTTGATGCCGAACAGCTGGGCCGCCGTACCGCACAGCAGCTGCTTTCCCTCATCCGCCATCAGCCGGTGGAAACCCGCACCCTGCTGGGGTACCAGGTGGGGTTGCGTTTATCGACCCAGACCTGAGAGAAAAGTAGATAATTATAAGGCAACACCGCACAATTCCCGCCTGACGGCTTAAGCACCGCTCCGGCGGCTGCGGCACGGCATCTGCGTTGCCAAAATGCTCGATAATACACAAAGTATTATCTGCGCTTTTGGCTTAGCATCTGCCGCACCTCGCTCGCCGTATCGGCACTTAGAATTATGCGGTATTGCCATAAATCAACTGCCCGTACACGGTATGATAAGCCGTTGTGCGGGCAGTTTTTTCGATAAGGGGGTTTGAAAAATATGATGGTTACATGCTTAACATACTGCGATAAGGCATTGGACCGATTGTAGGGCGCGATGCGCTCATCGCGCCGGAGCAGCCGGAACCCTGCTGGTTGATCATTCCCGCATCATACTGCCTGCAGCTCTTTGCCTTAAATCCTGCTTGTGTTGTGCTATTGTTATACTATTGCTGTGGTGTTCATATGAAAATATAGAAGGCGTTATCAATTCCAGGAAGAAGGCAAACCCGCCGTCAGCCTGCCCCCCGGCACCGTGATCACCATCCCGGCCAACGTCAAGCACTGGCACGGTGCCAAGGCCGACAGCTGGTTCAGCCACATTGCTGTGGAAGTTCCCGGCGAAGATTGCAGCAACGAATGGTGTGAGCCCGTTACCGACGAAGAGTACGCCAAACTGAACGGATGAGCAGCCGCTAATAAAATCCAACCGGCACGACCTGACAAAGAGCAGTGGGTAGTGCCGGGTTTACTTTTGGATGCTTTTTTGTCTACAGGTTCTTGCGCCGGGGCGGGCAATCTGCTACACTGAAAAAAATGTTATGTACAGGAGGCTGCAATCATGTATTATCTGGGTGTGGACCTTGGGGGAACCAATATCAAAGCTGCGCTTGTGGATGCAGACGGTGCTATTATAAAGGAAGCGAGCACCCCAACCAAACTGCCGCGCCCGGCCGAGGCCGTGTGCGATGATATTGCAGCCCTCTGCAATCAGCTGGCACAGGGCCAGCAGGTAGCGGGCATTGGCGTTGGCTGCCCCGGCACGGTAGATGGCGGCCTCGTGCGCTACTCCAACAATTTGGACTGGCATGATTTTGCCATGGGGGATTATCTGCGCGCCAAAACCGGCCTGCCGGTTGCTCTTGCCAACGATGCCAACGCCGCCGCTTTGGGCGAAGCACTGGCGGGCTGCGCCAAAGGAGCCGAAAGCGCAGTGATCATCACACTGGGTACCGGCGTGGGCGGCGGTGTGGTGCTGGGCGGCAAACTGCTGACCGGTTACACCGGCGCAGCGGCGGAGCCGGGGCACATGGTGATTCTGGACACCCCGGATGCCCCGTGCTGCACCTGTGGCCGCCCCGGCTGCCTGGAAAGCCTGGCCAGTGCCACCGCCCTGATCCGCATGACCAAAGAAGCCATGGCAGCCCACCCCGAAAGCGCCCTGCATGGCATAGCCGCCCAAAGCGGCGGGGTAAATGGCCGCACCGCCTTTGATGCCGCCGCCCAGGGCGATGCCGCAGGCAAAGCCGTGGTGGAACAGTACATTCATTACCTTGCGGTGGGCGTTGCCAACATGATCAACATCTTCTTCCCGGAAGTGATCGGTCTGTCCGGCGGGGTGGCCAACCAGGGGGAGAACCTGCTGGCTCCCCTGCGCGCCGCGGTGGGACCAATGGTTTTTGGCAATGCTTACGCCCAAAAGCACACCCGTATTACCACCTGCACCCTCGGCTACCGCGCCGGGGTGATTGGAGCAGCGCTGCTGGCCAAAAACCAGGGATGATGCCTTTAGCGGGATAAAAAAGAGAAGATAAAACAAAAAACAGGAAGGAAACACCTTGAGTTTGAACCATACAAAACAAAAAAGCTGGCCCCAGCGCCTGCTGGCTTTGCTGGCGGTGGTGGTGCTGTGTGCCGCGCTGCCTGCCGCCGCGCTGGCAGAGGAAAATACGGCCAGCATCCAGACGCAGGTGAGCGAAACGGATGAGGATATCCCCTGGGCGGATCCGCCGCAGAGCACCCCCGAAACCGGCCGGCCTGACCCTGCCGTGCCAACTCCGCCGCCGCAGGATCCCGCCACCCCGGAAACCGCCCAGACCGGCGAGCATCTGGAAGGCTACAGCCTGAGCCTGGGGGAGACAGTCACAATTTATTTTTACGTTACCCTGCCGGAAGATACCCCGCAGGATGCCGCCATGCAGTTTACCCTGCCGGATTCCACCGTAACACAGGTGGCAGTGGCAGATGCAAAGCAGGTGGAAGTAAACGGCAAAAGCTGCACCGCTTTCCCTTGCCAGGTGGCTGCCAAACAGCTGACGGATGATATTGAAGCCCGGATGGTGGTAAACGGTAAATATGGCCCGGTTTATACTTACACCGTAAAGGATTACCTGAACTACCTGCTGGAACACGATTATCCCCAACAGGCAAAGGAGCTGGCCGGCACCCTGCTGGTGTATGGCGGCAAAGCGCAGCTGTACTTTGGCTACCGGACCGATGCGTTAGCCGGCACCGCGGAGCCAAACTCCACGGCCAACTGGGGCAGCTACCAGTTTGAAAGCAGCGGCACCCAGACCGATGATTATTACGGCAGCAGCCTGCTGCTGGAGCCCGTTATCCAGATCCGCCACTATTTTATGGTGCCGGACGGCGCGGAATGCACTTTTACTTTTGCCTGGAACGCGGGTGAGCCCGAAATCGAATTGCAGCCCGTGGATACCAACACCCGCTTTGACGGCAAAAAGGTATATTATGTCGTTACACCGGCCATTGCGTTCCGCCGCGCGGATGCCATGCCGGTGGTTGCCATGCGGCAAAACGGGGCGGACCTGTGCACCCTGCGCTATGGGGTGTTCAGCTATGGCGATATGGTCCGGGCGCTGGCAGCGGTGGATGAAAGCCAGCTGCCGCTGCTGAACCTGCTCCGCGCGCTGGATGACCTGACCACCGCTGCACAGCGTTACAGCGTGGCAGGCTGATGCCGCAACGCCCCCAAATATAAAAAGGAAAACAGCAATGAAGAAAAAAATAGTCCTGGCCGTTGTGGTGGCTGCCGTGGTGCTTGCCGCTGCCTTTGCACTGCACCGGCCGCAGGCAGGTACCCAGCCAACCCCGGAGCCGACCCGGCAGGCGGAAACGAATGATGCCGTCCCGGCAGAGCCCACGCCGCAGCCCGCCGCGACGGCTGAACCGCAGCCCACGGCAACTACTGTCCCGCAGCAGACAACTGCCCCCAAGCCGACCCAGAAGCCCGCAACGAAAAAAACACCGGTGCTGAACGCCGCCGGTCAGCCCACCGCCAGTGCCGCGCCCGCAGAAAATGGTGACGGCGAACCGGCGGACAACACGAAGGAACCGACAGAAACCCCGCCCCCCAGCGCAACCCAAACCCCGCCTGTGGACGAGGAAAACATTGAATTGCCGTTTGTTCCGGCAGAATCATGAAGAGCGGCGGTAAGGACGATGCAAATGGAAACGTATATGCTGAATCTGTAAAACGGCGGAATGATTTTCCATGGTATAAAAACTCAGGCTGCCCCCAACAGGGAACAGCCTGAGCTTTTTGATACAGGATTATAATTTTAGGCAACACCGCACAATTCCCGCCTTGCGGCTTAAGCACCGCTCCGGCGGCTGCGG
>OHXC01000506.1_pt1 | contig 17820 bp, 12 predicted proteins | sample 1579891 | NCBI WGS metagenome assembly OHXC01 (sample SAMEA3882531, study PRJEB24775) | human gut metagenome | biome: human-associated habitat; feature: intestine environment; material: feces | place: Netherlands | collected 2009/2010
CAAGACAGTCTCGCACATTTTGGCGTTTGATATGTGACGGCGGCGCGGTAATTCGCCAACTGGTGGGGCAAAACGTTTTGTCCGATGCCATACTGGTAGATTCGATGATGATTTTATTCATTGCGTGCAGGCCGCGGCTTGCCGCCGAGCGTCGCCGGAAGGAGGCCGCATGTCCGATACCGTTCGTGCCGAGAAAATCGCGCGCGAGGTCGACGATGCCGCCCGTCAGCTTGCCCAGGCGGGCCGCTTGGACCTGATGCATGAGTTTATCCAACATGGCGACGTGACGGTGTATGCACATGTGGCCTCGGTGGCGCGGGCAAGTCTGTCCTTTGCTGAGCGCCTGGGCCGCGTCGGTATCTCCGTCGACCGCTTATCGCTGCTGCGCGGGGCCCTGCTGCACGATTACTTTCTCTATGACTGGCACGATCCCGACCCAAGCCATCGGCTGCATGGCTTTCGCCACCCGTTTTTTGCCTTGGCGCGTGCGGAGGAAGATTTTGAGCTGACGCCGCGCGAGCGGAATATTATCGTACGGCATATGTTTCCGCTGGTACCGGTGCCGCCGACGTGTCGTGAGGCATGGATTGTGTGCCTGGCGGATAAATGGTGCGCGCTGCGCGAGACGATTGCCGGCCGTCTGCCGCGCAAAGGCGGCGCGAACGATTTGAACGAGGGCTCGAGTGACGGCTCGAGCAAAGAATCGAACGAAAAGAGGAGTGGGTAGACGGTGGGAACCGCGATCGACATGGCATTTGACGGCGCGACGCTTGCCGCCTGTCCGCTCTCGGCGCTGGTACTCTCGTTTGCCTTCTACGGTTTTTGCGGCTGGGTATGGGAGTCGACAGTCTGCGCCATGCTCAACCACGGACGCTTTGCCAACAGCGGCTTTTTGCTAGGGCCGTGTTGTCCCATCTACGGTGCGGGCGGCATCGCGTGCTGGTTGCTGCTGCGTGGAATCCCAGACGCCTCGAGCCAGTTTGTCGCTGCCGCGCTCGTATGCAGCGTGATCGAATATAGCGTGGGCGTGCTGTTGGAAAAAACGACGGGTGCCCGGTTTTGGGATTACTCGCATCTGCCGTTTAACCTGCACGGACGCATCTGCCTGTACTGGGCCTGCGCGTTTGGCTTGGGTGCGTTGTGTATTTGCCGTTTAGTGGAGCCGGCATTGCTGGGGCTGCTTGGCCATCTGCCGGTGCTGATTGTTCGGCTGTCCGCCTTTTTCGTCGCGGTCGCGATGATGGTCGATGCGGTGTGCTCGTTGGCCAGCTGGCGCCGCCTGTCCGATCAGCTTGAGCGTGTGCGTGCCGACCTTGCTGACCGCATCAATGAGTCGCTTGCCGACGCCTCCGACTCTATGCTCGAACGTATTCCCGATTCGGCGATCGACTCGGTGGCGCAGACGCATATCCGCGGTCGCGCCGTTAACGCTTGGCTGGCCGAGCTGGGCGACGCGGCGCTCGATGCCCTGCGCGAGAAGGCTTCGATGCCGACGTTTATCTCGGATGGTGCTCGCGGCCTGGCGCTCGCTGCCAGCCGCGTGGCCGATGCCGCGCCGAGCGTGCCCCGTCCGTCGCTCACCCGTCTCCGTACCGGCAAGCGCATGAGCCGTCCGGTGCCGAGCGTGTCACTCAGCCGTCGTGACCTGCGCTTCTTTAACGCCTTCCCGCGTCTGCGCATCAATCGCTACGAGGGCGTCATCCGAGCTACCGACCTCCGTGATCGAGCCCGCGAGCTGTTCCGGCGCTAGCCAGAGCGGGGCCAAGCGCGCCCTTCTCGTTTGCACGTTTCCCGTTCGTTTCGCGCCCGTTGCCGCGCCGTTTCCAAGATTGCGGCACCGTTTCCATTCGACAACGCGGCGTTTAACAACGCCGTATCTGGTCTACACCAGTTGCCCCTCGGCCGCATTATGGGCGCCGACAACGTTCATACGACCAAGGGGGAGCGAATGTACGATACGGGATCGACAACGTTTATGCTCATCTGCACCATGCTCGTGTTTTTAATGACACCGGGTCTGGCGTTTTTCTATGGCGGCCTGTCCAGGCGCAAAAATGTCATCAACACCATGCTCATGTGCTTTGGCGCTATTGGCCTGGTTGGTGTGCTGTGGATTGTTGCCGGCTGGTCGCTGGCCTACGGCGGCGACGGCTCGAGTCCGTTTATTGGAGGCCTTGACCAGCTGCTGTGCCTGCCGGTGCTCAACCAGGTGCTGCAGGCGGCCGAGGGCAATGCTGCGGATGGTGCCGTCTACCCTCAGATCATCAACATCGCCTTCCAGATGGCGTTTGCCATGATCACCGCCGCTATCGTTACGGGCAGTCTGGCAGGCCGCGTTAAGTTTGGTGCCATGACGGCCTTCCTGGGCATTTGGCTGCTCGTGGTCTATGCGCCGCTCGCCCACATGGTTTGGGGCGGCGATGGTTCCTTTATCGGCGACATCATCGGCGCGCTCGACTTTGCCGGCGGCGACGTGGTACACATTTCGTCCGGTCTCACGGGCCTGATTCTCTGCTTAATGCTCGGCCGTCGTCGCGGCTTTGGCATGGTGAGCTACCGTCCGCATAACGTGCCGTTTGTGGCGCTGGGCGCCGGCCTGCTTTGGTTTGGCTGGTTTGGCTTTAACGGCGGCAGCGAGTTTAAGGCCGACGCCGTGGCGGCACTCGCCATCCTCAACACCGTGACGGCCAGCGCAGCGGGCATGGTCTCGTGGCTTGCCGTCGAGCGCGTGCACACCGGTCGCCCCACGCTGGTGGGTGCCAGTACCGGTTTGGTTGCGGGCCTTGTGGTGGTCACGCCCGGCGCAGGCTTTGTCGAGCCGTGGGCGGCGCTGGTCATGGGCTTGATCGTGTCTCCCGTCTGCTACCTGGCCATCAGCCATCTTAAGACCAAGTTTGGCTACGACGATGCGCTCGATGCGTTTGGTTGTCACGGTGTCGGCGGCATCTTGGGCGGTGTGCTCACGGGCCTGTTCTGCGTGCCGGAGCTCTCGTGGACCGGTAAGGGCGGCCTGTTCTACACGGGCGACGTGTCGCTGCTTGTCTCGCAGGTTCTGGGCATTGTGGTGACGGTCGTTATTGTGCTGATGCTCGACTTGGTGATCGCCGCGGTGGTCAAGGCGCTGTTCCACGGTAGCCTGCGCGTGGACGAGGCCGACGAGGCGCTGGGCCTGGATGCGAGCCAGCACGGTGAGAGCGCCTATCCTTCGTTTAGTGGTCTGGACTAACAGTTTCAAACGTTCTGTCAGACCAACTCTTAAAGAGAGGAATTCACTATGAAGAAGATCACGGCAATCGTTCGCGCCGAGAAGCTTGAGGTTCTCAAAGACGCGCTGTTTGCTGCCGATGTTCGCGGCATGACCATCAACCAGGTGCAGGGCTGCGGCGCGCAGCATGGCTGGAAGGAATACGTGCGCGGCAACGAGCTGCTCGTCAACACGATCCCCAAGGTGCAGTTCACCCTCATCTGCGCCGATGAGCACGTCGACGGCATTGTCGACATCATCTGCAATGCCGCCCGCACCGGTGCCGTCGGCGACGGCAAGATTTGGGTCGAGCCGGTCGAAGAAGTTATCCGCATTCGCACCGGCGAACACGGCCCCGCCGCGGTGTAGGGCCGACCGTCTGTCATCTGCAACGTTAAAATACTGCAGTGAGGCACAAGACTTGCGTTGCAGATGGGCGGATTATGGGTCGCAATAAATATCCCGAGGAGACGGTCACGAAGATTCTCGACGCGGCACTGGAGCTATTCTGCGCACAGGGTTATGAGGGGACGAGCATTCAAGACATCGTCGACCGCCTCGATGGCATGACCAAAGGTGCTGTCTATCATCACTTTAAGAGCAAAGAGGAGATTTTCAACGCCGCATTTGATCGGGCAATGGCTCCGATTGTTGAGCACCGCCGCGCGACACTTGGTGCTGGCAATATGACGGGGGCCCAAAAGCTCAAGCGGCTGTACGCGCCCGAGTCCGTCGTTCCACAAATTGAGCTATGGGCACGCATGCATCCTGCGGCGGATCCGGTAAAAAGCTCGCGGCTGCTGGCGATGCAGTACCAAGGTTCGTTTGACGAGTCGGCCGATGGCTATCTCTTGCCAGTGATCGAGGAGGGCGTCGCCGACGGCTCCATTGCGTGCGAATGCCCGCGCGAAGCGGCGGAGGCCGTATCGTTGTTGGCGAATCTTTGGCTGCTGCCGCTGTTCCGTCCACTCGAGACCAAGGATCGAATGCTCGCCCGCGCTCAATGTTTGGCGCAGATGGCCTCTGCGGTGGGACTCGATTTGGGCGAGGAAGTGCTCCAGACAACGGCGCAGATTTGGGACGTGTGGGACCGCGCCAGGTGGTAATATAGATACTAACGGTATGTAATTGATTTGTGAGGGTAGCCACGGCTGCTCTTTTCAAGTCATTAAATACATACTAGTGGTATGTATAGGGGGTTGGCTTATAGCTGGAATGCGGAGGAGTAGCGTCTCGTTGACGCAAAAAACAGTGCGACCTATCAGGCTTTTTGGCCTTCTTGTTGCGCAGCTGTGCACGTATGCGATGCTGTCGGCGCTGTGCTTTGCGTATCCACTTTACTTGTTCGATTGCAGTGGATCGTCAACGTTATATGGCGTCGTCGTGGCGACGGCGTTCATACCCGGCGTACTCGCAACTCCGGTTGGCGGAATCTTGGCGGATAGGGGAAGACATCGCGAGGTCCTCGTGGCCCTTGGCATTGCTCTGATGACTGCATCGCTGCTGTCTATCCCCATGAAGCGCTCGTTGCCTCTTGCCGTTGTCGTGGTAGCAATGCTTTGCGTCCAATATAGTATCCAATCGCTGCTGAAGCCAATGCTCCAAATTGAGACGGTGCGTATGGCGGGTGAGGAGAAGGTTGAGCGGGCCACTGCATTGGTTTCGCAGATGACCATGGTGAGCAATATCTTGGGCCCTGTGGTCGGGACGGCAGTCTATGGGTGCTTTGGTATCGATACTCTTTGCACAACCGCGTCGGTGGCGTTTGCGATTTCAGCTCTCTTGTTTGGGGTCGCACTCAAGCAAAATGCCTCATCTGAAACGATGGGAGACGGCGCGACTCGCACGACATGCCGAAACGATTTTCGGGAGTCGATTCGGTATCTGTTGCAAAATGCATCATTGGTCGCTGTGATTTTGCTTGCGGCCGTTTTGAACCTTGCGTTGGTTGGGCTAACGATTGGCGCTCCCATTATTGTTACAAAGCATCTCGGCATGCAATCGTCCTGCGTTGGGATAGTTGAGGTTGCTATGGGCTTGGGTGGTCTTGCCGGCAGTGGCTTGGTCGGCATTTGGCCGCATCGCTTTTCTTTCAATGACATATGTCGATATGTTGCGATGATCTGTTTTGGAGTCGCACCGATTATTGTCGCGCAACTGTTCGGCGCAGATGCATGCGTGTTCACCGTGTTTGCGGTTGGTTCGGCATGGGTCATGGTGTGGGCAAGCATTGCGTCGGTTGAAATCATCGCGTTTGTTCAGCGGGCAGCGCCGACTGAACTCTGCGGAAAAGTGCTTTCGGTCGTTTACATGGTCCTTTCCTGCGCAACGCCGATCGGCCAATTGACGTACGGGACTGCATATGATCGATGGACACCGACGATTGTATTCGCAGGCATGTTGGCGGTGCTGACGCTGACGACGGCGCTGTTTTATCGGCTGAAAAGTCGCTTGTGGCGATTGTCTTAACGCGCTGGGGCACCGTTGCTCTGCGGAAGCGAATGTCCTGGCGCGTTGGAACACCCTTGCATGGGCACGCCTCTCTTTCGTCTAAAATATCGTGCAGACGAAGGAGAGGCATGCCCCATGATCAAGATGTTTGCGAGTGACTTAGACGGAACGCTGCTGAACGCCCTGCACGAGGCAGATGGGACCATCCGCCGCGCCATTCGCGAGCTGACTGAGGCTGGCCTGCACGTGGTTCCCGCGACTGGACGCTCGACGTTGCCGATCGGCGAGCATGGCTTTACGGGCCTAGCGCTTGACGCCTGCTGCTCCAATGGGTCCATCGTGCGCGACAGCCATGGCGAGGTGCTCAAGACCTGGACCATCGACCCACAAATCACCGAGGAGCTGCTCAAGGAGTTTCCGGATATCTGTTTTGACTGCTCCACGCCCGACGGCATGTTTTCGAGCGGATCGTTCGAGATGCATCAGGCGGGCTTTAAAAAGGACAGCCCCATCAAGCGTATTGTGATGCGCGGCATGCGTGCGCGTGGCGGGTACCACGAGGAACAGTACTTCGACCAGTCGATCGGTGACATCCTGCGCCACGATGTGTGCAAGATCAACTGTCGCGTGACCTCGCCCGAGCTGGAGCGCGACCTTAAGGCGTATCTGGCCGAGCGCTCGGACCGCGTGGTCAACGCGCCGTTCGATCCGGTGATGTTCGAAATCACGGACGTGGCGTGCAACAAGGGCGAGAGCGTGGCCTGGCTGGCGGGCTACTACGGTATTGCCGAGGACGAGGTCGCGGTCTATGGAGACGGCGGCAACGACATCGCCATGCTCAAGCGTTTCCGCCACAGCTACGCGACCAAAAACGGCAGTGATGCAGCTAAGGCCGCCGCGAGTGCGACCATCGGCAGCTGCATGGTCCACGCCGTCCCCAAACACATGCTCGCCACCATGCGCAAACAGAACTCCCGCGCCGTCATCGAATAATGTGACAAAGGGATTGTCCCTTTGTCACATGGGAGATACCGGCTTTTGGCGTATAGGACTGTTACGCTTTCGCCACCAACAAATTTCGAGTTATTCGGCCTGTCGGAGGTCGTTAAATGGCTAAAGATGCCCTCTCGGGAACATTCATGCCTCTAATGGTGTTTGATTCGGTGACGTAAGTGCGCAAATGGGCATGTATACGCTCAAATAAGGACAAAAACCCTCAGATAATCCCGGCGGTGCATTTATACAGAACCAGTAGCGTGGCCGAATAACTCGAAAAATGTAGGCGGCAGTTCGGCGACAAGCTCGGGTATGGCAAAGGAACTGTTCCTTCGCCATACCCGAGCTCCGATCTTCTGAAATGCGAACAAACATTCGCATATCTAACTGCGCTTTGATAGAATTGATACTGTTGGCGGCAGTTCCATGTGCCGGGCAGCGCCCTCCATCTGATGGGAGGTGATGCCCATGACCGATCTGATTGATTTCGTGAGACTTCTGACCGCTTTGGTCTCGTTCTTCACGGCGCTCGTCGGGCTTTCCGAGGTACTTAAGCAACGTTCGAAGCGCAACAGAAGGGGTCGCCGCCGCTAAGGCGTTGACCCCCTAATGCAAACAACGGCGCTGCCCAGCCAGCTACAACTTGGGCTGCCGTCGACACTATTCTACCCACGAATGACATTTTGGACAATCGGTATTGCCGCTCCAAAAGCCAGGCGGGATGTGACAAAGGGACAGCCCCTTCGTCACATCCCAAATATTGCCTTTACGTGTTGATACACACGGTGTGCAATAATACTCGCACTGTGCAATAGCGCACAGGCTGAGTAACAAGGAGGACGCTTGTCCCAGCTCGAGAAATGCGATCGCCGGTCCCTTCGCTCGCAGCGTGCCCTTCGCCAGGCACTTGCCAGCGAGCTTGCCGAAAGCGGCGACCTTTCGCGCATTAATGTCGCGTCGCTCACCGAGCGCGCTGGCCTTACGCGCCGCACGTTCTATTCGCACTACCGCGATATCCCCGACTTTATCAATCAAATCGAGGACGGCTTGCTGGCCGAGATCCGTGAGCGCATTGAGCTCATCACCGCGGCTCAGCTGCCCGATCTCTATCACAACATCGATGAGCTCGAGCCGGCGCCCGGTTCGGTTGAGCTGCTGCGCTATCTCGCGGCCAACCGCGACTTAATCGGTGCGCTGCTGGGTCCGGGCGGCGACCAGGCCTTCATTAAAAGGATCATCGACACCGCGCGTGAGGCTGTGGTGCCGCGTGCGCAGACGGGCATTTTGGGCCTGGCGCTGGGCACGTTCTTTGACTACTACGTCACCTACGTCGTGAGTGCCGAGGTCGGCATGATTCAGCGCTGGTTTGAGCGTGGGCTCACCGAATCGCCCGAGGCCATGGCGCGCATTATGACGGTGCTCGCTTTTGTGCGCCCCGGCGACCTGTATGGCCAACCCATCGATATCAACGTGCCGGAGTACGGCATGAAGCTATTGAACTTGCAGCTCGAGGACGCGGCCGACACCGCCGCAACCGTCGAGTCCAACAACTAAGAGGAGAGACAATGAGCAAACTCGTCGAGGGTATCAAGGACCGCATGGTCGCTGCCGCACGCGAGGCCGCGCCCACCGTGGTGGACGCCGCGCAGAAGGTCGCGACCGCTGCTGCCGAGAAAGTTGCCGAGGCAGTTGCCGATGCCAAGAACGCAGCAGGGGAGACGTCCGTCGCTAGCGAGCCCGCTACCGCCACTGAGCCCGTAGTCGCCACCGCCGCCCAGGCCCCCGAAGGCGCGATCTTCAACCCCGAGGCCGCCCGCGGCAACCTGCACCTGGGCATCGACGTGGGCTCCACCACCGTTAAGCTCGCCGTGCTCAACGACGACAACCAGATCGTCTACGCCAAGTACCAGCGCCACCACACCGACGTCCGTGCCTGCGCCCGCGATCTGTTCGAGGGCGCCGCGACTGTGCTGCCGACGGCCCAGATGACCTGTGCCATCACCGGTTCGGGCGGTCTGCTGCTGTCCCAGTGGCTCGACCTGGAGTTTGTCCAGGAGGTCATCGCCAGCAAGCGTGCCGTCGAGACCCTTATCCCGGCCACCGATGTCGCCATCGAGTTGGGCGGCGAGGACGCCAAGATCATCTACTTCGACAACGGCATCGAGCAGCGCATGAACGGCACCTGCGCCGGCGGCACGGGCGCGTTCATCGACCAGATGGCAACCCTGCTGCACACCGACGCCAGCGGCCTCAACGAGCTCGCGGCCAACGCCACCACCATCTATCCCATCGCCAGCCGCTGCGGCGTCTTTGCCAAGACCGACGTCCAGCCGCTGCTCAACGAGGGCGCCCGCCCCGAGGACGTGGCTGCCTCCATCTTCCAGGCTGTCGTGACCCAGACCATCTCAGGCCTGGCGTGCGGCCGTCCCATCCGCGGCAACGTCGCCTTCCTGGGCGGCCCGCTGCAGTATCTCTCCGAGCTGCGCCACCGCTTCTACCTCACGCTCAATCTGGACGAGGAGCACCGTATCGTGCCCCAAAACGCTCACCTGTTTGTGGCGAGCGGCGCCGCCATGGCGCATGAGTCCAACAAGCTCAGCACGTTCCCGCAGCTCATCGAGGCCATCGACAGCCTGGGCGACACGCAGGGTGCCGAGGTCGAGCGCCTGGATCCGCTCTTTGCCACCGATGAGGACTTTGCCGAGTTCAAGAACCGCCACGACCAGGAAGTCGTCCCCAAGGGCAAGCTCGACGGCTACACCGGCCGCGTGTTCATCGGCATCGACGCCGGTTCCACCACCATGAAGGCCGCGCTCGTGGGCGAGGACGGCCAGCTGTTGCACACCTGGTACGGCAACAACAACGGCGACATCCTGGGCACGGCCAAGGTCATCATGGCCGATTTCTACAATCACATCCCTGCCGGCTGCACCATCGGCCACGTGACCACCACGGGCTACGGCGAGGCGCTGCTCATCGAGGCCCTCAAGGCCGACTCCGGCGAGATCGAGACCGTTGCGCACCTGCGCGGCGCCAAGGCATTCCTGCCCGGCGTCGAGTTTATCCTGGACATCGGCGGCCAGGACATGAAGTGCTTGCGCGTCAAGGACGGCGTCATCGAGCACATCATGCTCAACGAGGCCTGCTCGTCGGGCTGCGGCAGCTTTATCGAGAGCTTCGCGGTCTCTATGAACATGGACGTGCGCGCGTTCGCCGATGCCGCCATCCATGCCAAGGCCCCGGTCGACCTGGGCAGCCGCTGCACGGTCTTTATGAACTCGCGCGTCAAGCAGGCGCAAAAGGAAGGCGCCACGGTGGGCGACATCGCGGCCGGCCTGTCCTATTCCGTCATCAAGAATGCCCTGTTCAAGGTCATTAAGCTGCGCGACCCCAAGGAGATCGGCAGCCAGGTGATCGTTCAGGGCGGCACCTTTATGTCCGATGCCACGCTGCGCGCGTTTGAGCAGCTCACCGGCGTTCATGCCGTGCGTCCTGATATCGCCGGCTGCATGGGCGCCTACGGCGCGGCCCTGCTCGCCCGCGATCGCGCCGGCGCCGACGGCACTTCGACCATTCTTTCGGCCGAGGACATCGCGCACCTCACCGTGACGCAAAAGCACGTCCGCTGCGGTCGCTGCTCCAACAACTGCCAGCTTACCGTCAACGACTTTGGCGGCGGCAGGCGCTTCATTACCGGTAACCGCTGCGAGAAGGGCGCCGGCCACAAAAAGCAGAAGACCGAGGCTCCCAACCTCTTCAAAAAGAAAAACGAGTTGCTGTTTAACCGCGAGGTGCTGAGCCCCGACGAGGCCCCGCGCGGCACCGTGGGTATCCCGCGCGCACTCAACATGTACGAGAACTACCCCTTCTGGCACGCGTTCTTTACGCGCCTGGGCTTTAGCGTGCAGCTGTCCGACCAGTCGAGTAAGAAGACCTACCAGGCGGGCATCGAGTCCATGCCGTCCGAGAGCGTGTGCTATCCGGCCAAGATGAGCCACGGCCACGTGATGAACCTTATCGACCGCGATGTCGACTTCATCTGGATGCCGTGCGTGCGCTGGGAGCGCAAGGAGGATCCGACCGCCGGCAACTGTTACAACTGCCCCATCGTCATGAGCTACCCCACGGCGTTGGCACTCAACATCGACGAGATCCGCGAGCAGAACATCGAGTTCCTGTACCCGTTTGTGCCCTATCACGACAAGACCGAACTCAAGCGTCGTCTGTACCAGGTGCTCGCCGTCGACCGTGTGGCCGATGCGCAAGCCGGTCGCGGTCGTGTGCGCGGTCCCAAGATCACGCGCTCCGAGGTCGATGCCGCCGTCAACGCTGCTTTTGAGGCCGATGCGCGCTTCCACGAGGATATCCAGACCATGGGCGAGGAGGCCCTCAAGTGGGTGGAGGACCACGGCGGCCATGGCATCGTACTCGCCGGCCGTCCTTACCATAACGACCCCGAGATCAACCACGCCCTGCCCGAGCTTATCTCGAGCTTTGGCTTTGCGGTCTTTACCGAGGATTCGCTTGCGCACCTGGTGAAGCCCGAGCGTCCCATCCGCGTCGTCGACCAGTGGATGTACCACAGCCGCCTGTACGCCGTCGCCCGTTTTGTGACGATGCGCAACGACCTGGACCTGATTCAGCTCAACTCCTTCGGCTGCGGCTTGGACGCCCTGACCACCGACCAGGTGCAGGAAATCCTTGAGGCCAGCGGCAAGATCTACACCGTGCTCAAGATCGATGAGGTGTCCAATCTGGGCGCCGCGCGCATCCGCATCCGCTCGCTCATGGCGGCGCTCAAGGACCAGGAGGCCGAGCGCTTGGCAGAGGCCACGGCCGCGGGCGAGGCCTACGAGCAGGGCGATGCCGCGCCGGTGGCGCCTTCCACGGATGCCCCCGCGTTCGCGAGCCGCAAGTACACGTTCGAGGCGCAGCGTGAGAGCGCCTCGACCGCATGGCCCAAGGTGCCCTTTACCGAGCAGATGCGTGACGAGGGCTATACCATCCTGTGCCCGCAGATGGCGCCGATCCACTTTGACCTGGTCAAAGAGGTGTTCCGCGGTGCCGGCTACAACTTGGAGCTGCTGCCCTCAACCGATCACGACGCCGTCGAGGCTGGCCTGCGCTATGTGAACAATGACATTTGCTATCCGTCGATCCTGGTAACGGGTCAGATTATGGAGGCCATCGAGAGCGGTCGGTACGATCTGTCCAAGACGGCCGTGGTTATCAGCCAAACCGGCGGCGGCTGCCGTGCCACCAACTACATCGCGCTCATCCGCAAGGCCCTGCGCGAGAGCGGTCACCCCGAGATCCCGGTGATCTCGCTTTCGGCCGTGGCGCTCGGCGAGGACAACCCCGGCTTTAAGATTACGCCGGCGCTGCTTAAGCAGGCCGTGTACGCAGTGCTCTTTGGCGACGTGATGATGCAGATGCTCTATCGCTGCCGCCCGTACGAGGCCACGTCCGGTGCCGCCAACGCGCTCTACGAGGAGTACATGGCACGAGCCCGCAAGCTGGCGCCCAAGTTCAACCGCCACAACTACACCAAGCTGTGCCGCGAGGCCATCCACGCGTTCGACACCATGCCGCTTGTGGGCGAGGGCACCAAGCCGCGCGTGGGCGTGGTCGGCGAGATCTTGGTCAAGTTCCACCCCACGGCTAACAACCATGTGGTCGACGTGATCGAGCGCGAGGGCTGCGAGGCCGTGGTGCCGGGCCTGCTCGACTTCTTCCTGTACTCCATGAGCAATGCCGAGCTGCAGAAGGACGAGCTGGGAAGCTCTGCCACTACGCGCGCGGGCATGCAAGCGCTTATTAAGCTCGTGGACTGGATGCGTACGCCGGTGGAGGAGATGCTCGAGAAGTCCCGCCGCTTTGAGGCGCCCGAGCGCATCGGCACCATGGCCGACAAGGCCCGTACGGTGCTTTCGGTGTGCAACAACATGGGCGAAGGCTGGTTGCTTACGGCCGAGATGCTCGACCTGATTGACCACGGCGCACCCAATATCATCTGCACGCAGCCCTTCGCGTGCCTGCCCAATCACGTGGTGGGCAAGGCCGTAATCAAGGAGTTGCGCCGCCAGCATCCCGAGAGCAACATCGTCGCGGTGGACTACGACCCCGGCGCGTCCGAAGTCAATCAGCTCAACCGCATTAAGCTCATGATCAGCGTGGCTAAGGAGAACATGCGCGCCGGCAAGGGCTTTAAGCTCGAGAAGGTGGCGCCGCTCGCGATGGACGAGGTCACCGGCCAGATGCGTGCCCATGACGGCTGCGTGAGCTGCGGACCTGCCAGCGAGGAGGCCGTGGCATCGGTCGCCAAGCGTCTGGGGCGCGGCATTAAGAAGTAACTGGCCTGCTATGGGCTAGATGTGAGACAAACGGGTGGTAGCCGTACCGGCTACCACCCGTTTTTACTGGACATATGTGGTGTAAATTGCCTCGCTTTCCCCTCCTGCGAGCTTGGATTTCGGAAGTGCGGGGAAAAACTCGGAACCTCCGAGCACACCGCCCTTTTCGACTCTTGTGACCTGCGGTTTTGTTGCCTAAAAAGCCGGTCTGGTCGGCGGTATTCGATTTTTCCCCGCACTTCCGAAAACGGTTGCCCGGTGGCACCAATAACGGGCTACAGAAAGCTAAGATAATGAACAGCTGTAGCCGTTCGCCGCAAATTACCGTCCATTTATAGAACCCATCTCCGGTGCTTGGCCTCCTTGATCCAAAGGGGGCAAAAGCAAATGAGGTATGGGGGTAGAGGGGAAACGGTAATGGATCGGCAAATCGTGCTTAAGCAGGATATTCTCGACGCGCTCTCCGCCGTCGGTATGTGCGCAGGGCAGATGGTTATGGTCCATTGTTCGCTCAGCGCGCTTGGATATGTGTGCGGCGGCGCACAGCCGGTGATCGAGGCGCTGCTCCAAGCGGTGGGCGAGACCGGCACCATCATGATGCCGACGCAGTCCTGGAAAAACCTGGACCCCGAGAGTGGTGTCCATTGGTAAGAGCCCTACGAATGGTGGCAGCTGATTCGCGATAACTGGCCTGCCTATGACAAGTGCATCACGCCCACCAACACGATGGAAGCCGTAGCCGAAATGTTTCGCACGTGGCCAGGCACGCTCCGCAGCGATCACCCAGCGCGTTCAGTGGCGGCAAACGGTCAGCATGCGCAATTCCTGACGGAGAACCACGACCTAAGCAATATCTTTGGCGACGGATCGCCCATCGACCGCCTGTACGATTTGGACGGCTACGTGCTGCTCGTGGGCGTGGGCTACGACAAGAATACGTCACTGCATTTGGCGGACGCCCGTGCGCAATACCCCGGCAAACACGACTGCGTCGAACATAGCGCGATTATGGAAAACGGCCGGCGCGTGTGAAAGGAATACCGCACACTCTTTGTCGACGGCGAGGACTTTAACGAGATTGGCACTGCTTTTGAGCAGGAATGTACGGCGCGCACGGCGCGCCTCGGCAACGGGACAATCCGTTTTGTGCGCCAACGCGAACTTGTCGATTTTGCCGTGAACTGGATCGAGCACCATCGCGGCTGCCCCGAGTGATCCCTTGGGGACGGAGGAAAAGGGATCATTTTGATCTGCGGGAGGCGGAGAAGCCGCGATGTAATTGGCGTATATCTTGACTCTCGATTCTCGACTCCGCGCCGCTACAAACCTAAGCTTGCGTTAAGGGGCGTTTGTTAAGCTGCGAGTCAAATTGGACAGGGCTGGGCAAACGCCATGGTATATGAGGAAAACGACGGTGGTATTTAAAGACGGTAACGATATGGAATTGAGTGACAAGGACAGCAGGCTGTTTTCGCGTCGAGCGGCTCTTGCGGGTGCGGCGGGCGCGCTGGCACTTGCCGGGACAGGGCTCATGGGCTGCTCGGTCGGCGGGGCCGGTACGGGCGGCGCATCTAGTGCGAGCAACGAGCTCACCGACGGGCAAAAGAAGCTCCACAAGCAGATTGTCGCGGTCTACGACGTCGAGAAGCAAACGGCTATCAAGGAGCGGCTCGATGCCGAGTACGCCGCCGGCGGCTACAGCGAGGCCGCTCCGTTTGTCGCGCAGGACCCCTTTGGCACCGATACCCTGAGCTGCTACGTCCGCTTTGCGACAACGGATTCCGTAACCGTCTCCTATACGGTCGCCGGTCGCAAAAAGACCGGTGACACGCCCAAGGTGCTACGTTTTCCCGCACGCCCCGCGGCGGCGACACGCCGGCCACGGAGCATGAGTTTAAGGTCATCGGCCTCATTCCCAACCACAAAAACAAGGTGACCCTCACCTGCACGGCGCAAGATGGCGCCAGCCGTACTTCGACGTTCACGGTCAAGACGCCGGCTCTCAAGGGCGAAGAAGAAGAGCGGCTCGCCGTCACGGCGGGGGAGTCCAACACGCCGCTTGCCGATGGCCTCTTTGCCATCCTGGGCAACGACTCATCCAAGCTCGATTTTATGTATCTCTACGACAACGCGGGTCAGATTTGCGGCGAGGTGCCAATCATCGGCTACCGCAGCCATCGCCTGCTGTTTCCGGGCGACGGCAGCATGATCATGAGCGTCTCGACGACCAAGATGGCCCAGATCAACGCCAACGGCCAGGTGGTAAATGTCTGGAGCACGGGCGACTATGAGTTACACCACGACTACGCCTTCGATGACGACGGCAATCTGCTGGTGCTGGCGAGCCATGCCGGCTCCGAAGCCGATTTGGACGTCGATCGCGCGGCGGCCGATAAAGACAAGGGCGAGCGCGTTAATGTCGAGGACCTCGTCATTAAGGTCGACGTAACGACAGGTGACGTCTCTCTCGTCGTGGACCTGGGCGACATATTCCCCGACCTCAAGGCAAGCGCCAAGGTGGCCTCGGACGGTGACCTGGATTGGATTCACATCAACACGATTCAGTGGCTCGGCGGCGGCACCGTTCTGCTCAGCTCGCGCGAGACCTCAACGGTCATCAAGCTCACGGATCTCTACGGCACGCCTACGGTCGATTGGCTTATGGGCTCGCCAGAGTTTTGGACCGGCTCGGGCTTTGAGGACATGTTGCTGCAGGCCCAAGGCGATTTTTCGCTCAACGCGGGTCAGCACAGTGTGACCTATCTGCCAAACGACGAGACGACCGCGACTGGTCGCTACCAGGTGCTGCTGTACGACAACAACTTTGGTGCGGCCGAGAGCTATCCCAAGTTCGACTGGGGCCAGCTGGGTGCCGCGGTGGTGACCGACTACGGCAAGGGAACGCATTCGTTTGGGCGCATCTTTACGGTGGACGAGAACACGCGCACCTATGAGCTTGTGGACCAGATCGCGGTGCCGTTCTCGGGCTACGTAAGCAGTGCACAGAGCGTCGGCGATTCGAATAGCATGCTCGTAGCATCGGGCCAGGCCAAGACCTTCACCGAGTACGATCGCTATGGACTGCCCATCGCCACCTACGAGATGGAAGCTGAGAAGTACATCTACCGCGTGTATAAGTACGAGCTGTAGCGCTGCGCTTGGCTGTGCCTGTGCCCCGCGGCTGCGCGCGCTCGCGCCGGGCCCACCTCGCGTCCCGCATCACTTCACGTCAAACTCCACGCGATCGAGTTCGGGCACATTGAGGTCGATGAGCTTGCGGGCGACATGGCGGTCGTGTGCCCCGAGCGTCTCGCTTGTCGTCACGTGGGCGACAATCTCGCGCCCGACCATGCCCTCTTCCTCGCCTTCGGCAGCCGAGGTCTCGACGGCGACGGTGTAATCCTTAAAGCCCGGCAGCACCGCGGCAAGTTCGCGCGTGGTTTCAGTGACGCCGTAGCCGTCCTGCACGCCGGCCTGCGCCGAGCCAATGGACCCCGCGGTCATAACGATGCAGGGGATGGCAAAGATCACCGTGCCCACGATGATGTGGCGGCGCACCTTGCGCGATAGCTCGTTGACCTCGGCGTTTTCTTCAGCAGTCACAATACCGTCGCCGTTCAGGTCGCGCTTGAGCGGCACGCGCAAAAGAAGCAGCACAGCTTCGGCCGCCAGTGCGATAAAGAGCACGTTGATGCCAAACTCATAAAGCGCCGAGAGAAACAGTGACCCGCTTGCGATGGCGATGCCATAGCCCGCCGCGCACAGGGGCGGCATGAGCGCGGTCGCCACGGCCACGCCGGCGATGAGCGTGGCGGGTTCCTGGTCGCGCGAGTTACCCAGCCCGCCCGCAAAGCCGCCCGCGAGCGCGACGGCAAGGTCCCATACGGTGGGTGTCGAGTTGTCGATGATGGCGGCCGTGGTGGTGCCAAGGGGCGAGAGCTTAAAATACAGTGTGGACGTGATCAGACAAAGGACCATCTGCAGCGCGAGGCCGGCAATTGCCTCGACGGTAATCTCGCGGTCGAGCGTGGCGATGCCGTATGCCATGGCAAGGACCGAGCCCATGAGCGGACAGATGAGCATGGCGCCCACAATGGCGATGTCCGAATCGATATCGAGGCCGATACTCGCGATCAGCATGGCGATAATGAGGATGCATAGGTGCGAGCCGGTCAGGCGCGCCCCGTTTACAAAACGCTTACGAATCACGTGATAGGGGGCGCGACCCTCGCGAATGTTGAATGCGCGCCTCAGGAAGCGGCCGGCGTTCTCCATGACCTCGCTATAGGTAGGGCGGATGCCGTGGCGCCGGTGATGGCGCTCGCGCAATCGCTTGAGCTGTTGTTTGTCGAGTTCCATATTTACCTCGTTCTGGTACGGGCCGCGTATCCCGCCCGTCGGCCTTACTCTACACCGAGGCGGGCAGGGCGCTAGTTGGATGCCGGCTGGCGGGGCGGATGACGTAAGAACAAGCGTACATGGCAAAGCGGATGCCACCTCACGAAAATATGATTCACGAACTCCCTCATATGTGTCGAAATTGTGATGTCATGAGGTATCAGTTTCAAAAGATCAGACGGTCGCCAATGTTGCGCAACAGAATTCAAAAATCGGCTCCTACAATTTAACGCGTATGTATACATCCGTGTCAAAGGGAGAAAGCCATGGCAAACTATAGCCCGCAGCACTTTGAGCCTCGGGCCAAGGCCGTCAACGTCAAAGGCGTTGCCAACCGCGCCGTCGCAACCGTTTTGACGGCGGGCCTCATCGCTCAGC